>Ga0265342_10000001_pt1 | contig 377369 bp, 389 predicted proteins | sample 4CB327metaG_FD_203125 | JGI IMG/M metagenome (GOLD analysis project Ga0265342, IMG submission 203125) | Rhizosphere microbial communities from Carex aquatilis grown in University of Washington, Seatle, WA, United States - 4-CB3-27 metaG | ecosystem: Host-associated > Plants > Roots >...
TTCCTTTTTGAAAATGAACGCGGGTATCCTGACCGCCGGTTGGATCTTCTCTTGTGAGTGGTATCCCGGAGTTAAAAACCGTTTCCAATCAGGCATTTCAGGTTAAGAAAGTTGTGCCCGGGCCACGTGTTAATATGCCGGACTTACCTTTATTCCGGCCACCGGGAAACCGGTTCCAAAAAATGAAAATTATTTTCTGTTTCCGCACATCCCGAGATTGTGCAGGAACCGTTCGTGCAGCCTGGTATCATCACCCAGTTCCGGGTGGAATGAGAACGCAACGTGCTTTCCGCACTCAAGGGCGACGATACCCTGATCAACCCGTGCGAGCACCCTGACCTCCCGCCCAACCGATGTGACTACCGGTGCCCTGATGAAAACTGCATGGAAGGGGGCTCCCGGCAGGCCATCGATTGCAAGATCGGCTTCAAAGGATTCGCGTTGCCGGCCGAAAGCATTCCGGTCTACTGCCATATCGATGAGCCCGAGAGGGTGGACCCGGGGATCTTCGACTGCCTTCGCCATCAGCACCATGCCGGCACAGGTGGCAAAGATGCCCCCGTTGAACAAACGGATCGGCTCGTAAAGACCATTCTTGTCGATAAGACGGGAGATGGTCGTGGACTCCCCGCCGGGAATTGCAAGGGCGTGGCAGTCCGCCAGATCCTCCGGGCGCCGTACCTCAAAGACCTCCGATGACGGTCCGTGGCCCATTCTTTCGAGCGCCAGCAGGAAAGCGTCGGTATGTTCGCTCACATTCCCCTGAAGTGCCAGAACGCCGATCTTAGCGTCCACGGGTCTGGAGCACCTCGTCGTCCCTGAGCTTGTGGATATCGAGCCCCGGCATTGCATCCCCAAGGCCGTTGCTGACTTTGGCGATCACGTTCGGATCATCGAAGTGGTTGACCGCTTCCACGATCGCTTTCGCCATCCGCTCGGGGCTTGAGGACTTGAAGATCCCGGATCCCACGAAGACACCGTCGGCCCCCAGCTGCATCATCATGGCTGCGTCAGAGGGGGTGGCAATACCACCGGCCGAGAAGTTCACAACCGGCAGCCGGCCCCGCTCAGCGCACTCAAAGACCAGGTCCGCAGTGGCTTCGATCTCGCGGGCGTAGTCTGCCATCTCCTGCTTGTCAAGACCGCGGAGCATCCGGATTTCGCCCATGATTGTGCGCATGTGCCGGACGGCTTCGACAACGTTACCGGTACCTGCCTCACCCTTGGTCCGGATCATTGCCGCACCTTCATTGATCCTGCGGAGTGCCTCGCCGAGATCGCGGGCACCGCAGACGAAGGGGACTTTGAACTGTTTCTTGTCGATATGATATTGTTCGTCTGCGGGGGTAAGGACCTCACTCTCATCGATCATGTCTACGCCGAGGACTTCCAGCACCTGGGCTTCTACGAAATGCCCGATCCGGACCTTGCCCATGACCGGGATGGAGACCGCCTCGATGATCTCGATGACCTTCTCGGGGTCGGCCATCCGGGCCACCCCGCCCGCTTTCCTGATATCGGAAGGCACGCGCTCCAGCGACATGACTGCGACTGCCCCGGCTTCCTCCGCGATCTTCGCCTGTTCGGCATTCACTACATCCATAATGACGCCCCCCTTCTGCATGGATGCAAAGCCGCGCTTGAGAAGCTCAGTGCCAAATCTCAGTTCTTCCAGTTTCATATGCCAATATTATAGATCCTCGCTCCCAATAAAAACAGTACGCAACAGGCAAGTATTGCATACATCAGCGTGACTGCCCGCGTTGCCCTGATAATATCGGGGCCGCCTGTATCAAGGGACCGTTCGCCATCACCGATAGAATATACCCCCGGCTTCTCAAACCGGGTTCCTGTCCCACCAGCCATCGCCGCCATCACGATCCCGCCATTGAACCCGGGACGCTTACGGGCATCGCGGCGCAGGATCCGCCACGCCGCCACAGCTTTTCCCTGCGTGGCAAACCAGATAAGGAGGAGCGTGACGGTGAGGCGGGCCGGGATATAATTGAGAATATCGTCAGAACGTGCCGGCCACCAGCCGATCCGTTCGCGTTCATCGCGGTATCCGAGCATTGCATCCATGGTATTGATCGCCCGGCAGGCGGCAGCACCGGCAAGACCGAAGAGAGAGAACCAGAAGAGCGGCGATATAATGCTGTCCGTGAGGTTTTCGGTCATCGATTCATATCCCGCCGAAAGAATGTGATCCCTGTCGAGGTCCGCGGTATTCCTGGACACCAACAGCCGGACTTTCTCCCTGCCGGTCTCTACACCTTCATTCAGGGCAGATACCACAGCAACGGTATGCTCTTCGAGGGAGCGCCAGGCAAAACAGCACTTCAGCAGGAATGGGGCCACAATGAGATAGACATACCATGGTGCCCATGCAGTGAAAAGGATGAATGGCAGGGCGAACAAGAAGACCGTAAGCAACCATAAAAGAATACCGGCAGTCCGCTGGAACCAGGCAGGATAGTATTCCGGTCTTCCCCAGCGACCGATAAATAATCCGAGCAGGGCAACGGGGTGATACCGGGAATGAGGATCGCCTATGAGACGATCCACGACAAGCGCACAACAGAGAACGGCTGCTGTGAGCGTTACTGCTGGCGGTACCATGTGTAAAGCGCCCCGATGATGAGGGTGATAAACGAGGCGACATTGAGGAATTCAATTTTTGTGTAGAGCCAGGTGCTGTACATGATAAGCGCAATGCCCATCATGATCATCAGAAGGTGTGGGCGGCCCCGGGCCACGGGCTGGAGGGGGAGCTCTTCCGCAGCCGTGACCCGGAGGTTTACCGGCTGTATGACCATTACGGGCAGTTGGGATTTCAGCACCCCGTATCCTGATATAATCTCCAGATCAAAGAGGCCTTCCTGACACTCTTTCCTTATAGGGATGGTGAGCACCGAATCATCGACAATATACATGTTCTCGTGGAAAAAATCGGAGAACATGCCCGCATTTGAAGAGGTGATTGTGATATGGATCGGTGCCCCCCGGTTCAAAAAACGTATCCGAAGGTTTCCTCCGATCTCGGCAACAATCTTCTCCCGGGGCAGGTCAATGGAGTTGATTCCGCTGCGATTAAGATAAACTTCATAGGTGCCCTCGTGCTCCTTGTTACCGGCAGACACCAGCATCATGACGGGTAACACGAGATCCATACCATTGCCTCTTATGATTTGTGGGTGGGTGGCAGGAGGTTGGGGATTCCCTCGTGGATGGGATACTGTGTACTGCAGGCAGCGCAGTTCAGGCTGCCTTCGAGAATCTCCTTATCGTTTTCTGCGTCTACGTGCAGTACAAGATCCCCTTTGCATACCGGGCAGCAGAGGATATCCATGAGTGAGCGTTTCATGCCAGTTCATTCCTTAAATCAATGATCTGGGTCACTTCGGGGCCGGTGGAGATCAGCGTGACCGGGCTTCCGATATCTTCCTCGGCCTGCTTGATGAAATCTTTTGCCTTTTTGGTAAGTTTCGCGTACTCGGTTACACCAAAACAGGCTTTATCAACATTGTCAATTCCGGTGATCGCAGCCTGCGTGCACCCGTTGATCATGGCGGAGTACTTAGCCATGTCACCGTCCCACCCGCCAACACGGCGCTGGCGGTGGGTAACGGTACCGAACTCCTGGATTCCCATTGCATCAGATTTTGCGAGCGACATTTCAGTGCTGAACGGACCCTCGCCGACGCGTGTCGGGTAGGCCTTGAAAACCACGATAACATCGTCGATCTTTGTCGGTCCGACACCGTTGTCCGCGGCAATCTGCGACGCTGATGTGTCCTTGCTTGTCACGAAGGGATACGTTCCATAGTACAGCGAGATGCCGAATCCCTGAGTACCCTCGAGGAGGACCGTTTCCTTTCTTTTAAGGGCATCATCAATGGCCTGCGGGACGTCCAGCAGGTATTCCGCAAGTTCCGGTACATCCTTTGCCTGCGGGGAGATCCGCATTACCCGGTCAGAATTTGCCGGGCCGCAACCCGAACCGGTACTTCCGATCTTTTTGGCAAGATGGACGCTTCCCTTGTCCCGGGCAATATGGTCTTCGGTGATGATACCGCAGCGCTTGTCAACAAAGACCCGGCCTCTGACGCCCAGCATCTCAACTTCCTGCTTCAGTACTCTCGGATCAACCAGCACACCGCTGCCGATACAGAGTTTTGCGTCCTTGTAAACAAAACCGGACGGGACCATGCGGACACCATATTTGTGTTCCCCGACCTGAACAGTGTGTCCGGCGTTCGGACCGACACCGCCACGGGAGATGATTACGGGTTTGTCCTTATAGGCAATATGGGCAACAACCTTGCCCTTTCCCTCATCCCCAAAAAATCCACCAACGATGATTGTACAGCTCATTATCTTTCATGTAGTATTGGTCGAGTTCCACAATAAACTATCCCTCATCGCTGCAGGTAGTGAAGGAAATGAAAACAGCAGACTGGTTGCGAAAGAGGGGTCAGAGGGTAGAGAGGAATACTTCCATCCTCAGTAATGCTTCGTTGAGCTCTTTTCGGGAGACTGCATACGCACACCTGAGGTGTCCTTCCCCACCGGACCCGAATACGCTGCCCGGTACCACCGCGACACGCTGTTCCTTGAGGAGACGCTCGGCAAATTCAACATCGGAGAGCCCGGTTTTTTCTACGGACGGGAAGGCATAGAATGCGCCTTCGGGGACATGGCATGGCAGACCAATGCGGTTGAGGCCCGCTACAAACATATTCCGCCTCAGGCGATACTCGTTGACCATGCTGTTCTTTTCCTCCTCTGCAGATCGCAGTGCCTCAAGAGCCCCGACCTGCCCCATAACCGGTGCACAGAGCATCACGTACTGGTGAATCTTCAGGGCGGCATCGCAGAGATCCTTCGGGGCGCAGAGATAACCTATACGCCAGCCGGTCATCGCATAGGCCTTTGAAAACCCGTTTAGGGTAATCGTCCGTTCCCGGAGTGTGCTGACCGTTGCAGGAGAGCAGTGACGGGTCTCATAGGTAAGTTCCGCATAGACTTCGTCACTGATGAGCAGGAGATCGTGATCGATGATCAGATCTGAAACCGCTTTCAGGTCGCTCTCGGTCATAACGGCGCCCGTGGGGTTATTCGGGAAATTGATGATCAGCGCCTTTGATTTGCTGGTAATCTGTTCGGAGAGGGTGTCGGGATTTAGTTTGAAATGATCTTTCTCTACGCACCGGACCGGCACGGGTTTGCCACCCGCCAGCGTGACACACGGGCCATACGAGACATATCCCGGCTGGGCAATCAGGACCTCGTCTCCGGGATCAACGATGGCCCGGATCGCAATGTCGAGGGCTTCCGAAACACCGCTGGTGATGATAATCTCCTGGTCGCTGCTATAGTTCAGATTATAGTGCTGCGCAAGGTAGCGGGAGAGTGCATCCCTCAGCGTCTGGAGCCCCTTATTGGAGGTGTAGGAAGTAACACCCTGTTCAATTGAATAAATGCTCGATTCACAGATATTCCAGGGTGTGCGGAAATCCGGTTCACCGACACCGAGGGATATCACATCATTCATGGTGAGCACAAGATCGAAGAACTTCCGGATTCCTGAAGGCGGAATCTCCTGTGCACGAGCTGAGGTGAAGTTGCGCATGGTAATACCTCACGGGCAATAGGGGAGGCGTTCCGTTTCCAGCTGCTCGAAGAAGGCGTTGCCGTTTTCCTTGTATGATTTCATGATGATATGGGTCGCGGTCTCGCGGATCCGGTCCATAGGAGCCACATGTTCAGAAACAAAACGGGAGACTTCCTGCATGTTTTTACCGGTGACTATCAGTTGGAGATCATACGTACCGGTAATAAGGCGCAGGCTCCTGACCTGTCTGAACCGTGATAGCCGCTCGGCAATCCGGTCGTACCCGAAATCGCGTTCGGGACTGACCTTGAGTTCGATGATGGCCGAGACCTCCCCGTTTCCTGCTTTCTCCCAATTGATGACCGTTGAATAACGCTTGATGACCTGCGAAGCTTCGAGCGCCCGGATCCGGTCTTCAACCTCAGCTTTCCCAAGGTTCGTCATCGTTGCGATCTCTTCTGCTGACAACCGGCTGTTCTCCTCAAGAATCCGGAGGAGGTCGAGGTCCTTTTCATCCATTCTTTATCACCTGAACCAGGTCTTCATCCACTTTGCTTCCATCTGGGACACGTCAAGGTCTTTGAGCTCGTTGAGACGCGGATCCTTGAGCACCACTTCACGGATCTTCCCCGTGGTCGCATCGAACCACATCTCTTTTGTCCTGCCATACCTTCCGCGGCTCACTACCCGCGTATTGATCACGCCAAGCATGTTCAGCTCCGAGATGAGGTCGGTGATCCGGCGGTGGGTCAGCACATCAAGCTGGACAGAAGGTGCGATATCCTGGTATATGCGTGAGACTTCCCCGCTCGTAAAGATATTCTGGCCCAGTTGCTCCAGTATGAGCATCGAGTAGAGGATTAATTTACTTTGCGTGGGAAGGGTTGCAATGCATTCAATCATACTGTCGGTCTCGATCTTTGCCTGGGCCTGCTTCACATGTTCTTCGCTGACCTGTGATGAATCGTCACGATCCGCAAGTTCACCGGATATCCTGAACAGATCGAGTGCCCGCCGGGCGTCTCCATGTTCCTGGGCGGCGAGGGCCGCGCACAGGGGGATGACCCCTTCTGCCAGTGCACCAGGCATGAATGCACCATCCGCACGCTGGGCCAGGATATCAACAAGCTGGGGTGCGTTGTATGGTGGGAAAACAATCTCTTCTTCCGAAAGAGAGGACAATACCCGCGGATCCAGGAAGTCCTTGAAACTCAGGTCATTGGAGATCCCAATGATGCTGACCTTGGAGTTTTTGAGATCCGTATTGATACGTGTAAGATTGTAAAGCGTATCATCGCCACTCTTCTTGACCAGTTTATCTATCTCGTCCAGTACAATAACGAGGACCCCGCCACCGGCCTCGAGCTGGTTTTTCAGCTCGGCGTATACCTGATCGGTGGGCCACCCGGTCATCGGGATGTGCGTCCGGGTCTTATCGCTGGATACTTCATCAACAACATCCAGGCATTTTGCAATCTGGGCAAGTACCCGGTACTGGGTATCAATGACTTCACAGTTCAGGTGAACGATCCGGCAGAGGGTCCCCATATTGCTGCTGGCCTTTTCCAGCTCCGAACCGACATAGCGGACACATGCGGTTTTACCGGTGCCGGTCTTCCCGTAAATGAGGATATTTGAGGGGGTTTCGTTCCTGAGAGAGGGGGCGAGAATAGAGGCCACTTCATCGATCTGAGGTTTACGATGGGGCAGGATCTGGGGGCGGTAAGAATGTCTGAGAACCTCCCTGTCCTTGAATATCCTGTTATTGATAAGATATTTTTTGAATAGTCCTGTTGAAGGATCTTCTGTTTCGGGCATAGTTACACTGCGGAGCTGAGAATTAGTGCGACGAGATAAAAAAACGATCGGTTCGTTTGGATTATAAACCCCTTCATTTCTTGTGGAAATTCCATTTTAATTGGTTTAAAAGTGAAAATAGCGGCAAATTAGAGTATTTTTGTCAAAATATTTTTTATCTTTACCCGGTTTTTTGAGTGTGAATATTTTCAGATGAATTACTTTTGATTTTTTCACAAGACACGTTTACCCGTTTGAAGGGACCGACCCCTTTGTTTCGTGTGGAATTAATGCAGGGAGACCCCTGCTCTTTTTTTTAATTTCTTAGGAAGAGCCATTTTATTATATAATTTTAATAGTATATATAATAAGCGATTGTGTTTTTGACTTGCGAAAATGTTTAGCGGAAAGGGGTCTTCTGTTCGGATGGAAGATGAAGACCGGGGAGAAAAAATTTCCACACGAAATGCAGGGCCCCCCCGGACCGGATATCCACCGGTAAAATGATTATGCCAATGGATTTAGGAACTTTCTAAATATAACGGATGAGATGTGTATTATGCGCCATCACCATGAGCGAACTATCGGGATCTCTGCAGCGATCATTACCGTATCCAGCACAAGAACAAAAGAGAATGATCTCAGTGGAAAAGCAATAGCAGAAATTTTAAAAGAAAATAAAATTCCAGTCACCTATTACACTATCGTTCCGGACAATCAGGGAAAAATCCGGGACGAATTATTCCTGGCAATAAAAAATGCAAACTGTATCATATTCAATGGCGGAACCGGCCTCACGCATGACGATTGCACCATTGAAGCCATATCCCCGCATCTTGAAAAGAAACTTGATGGATTTGGAGAAGTGTTCCGGATGAAAAGTTTCGGTCAGGTCGGCCTCTCCTCAATATTGTCCCGGGCGATCGCCGGCACTGCATATGGTACAGCAGTCTTCTGCATTCCCGGATCTACTCCGGCAGTCACCCTTGCCACAAAAGAGCTGATTGTACCGGCAATTGCCCATATCCTCTCTCATGCAAATCTCCCGAAAAAGTAAACAGGAATCTCCTGAAATCCGGATTGTATCTGTCCAATTCAATTTTGAGCTCAGAGATAACGGGATTATCCCGGCTAACATTCTTGGGGACTGCAGCATGCCGGATCCCGGATAAGTAAATCCAATGTTGCCATCCCAGTGGAACGCAAGGGGGCTCCCCCCGGACAAAGTACACCGCATGACCCCCAAACCAGTTCCAGTGAAACAGGCCTCCATTACCGGTGTAAAATTTATTAAAATTGATCCGGAATCTGATAATCTCTGCAGGGGGTCATGCGGTGTACTTTGCTCATGCCGCCCGGAAAGCCCGCTGTTGCGGGTGCTGCCCTGAGCTGACATCCCCACCGTAAATCTGTCGTATGTGACCGGTGACACTCCCGATCAGGAACCGGGCCTGTCGATCAAAGTACACCGCGTGACCCCCCCCAGCCGCCGTTTTCAGAGTACAAATGCGGGTATACAACGGAAAGACCCGCACGATCATAAAAGGATGCAGAATTTTCCTGCTTTTCAGGATTTCTTAGAGACTACCTTAATCCGGGCCACTTCAGCGAAGTACCTGGAGAAGTGCTACCCGTTCCAGAACCAGATCTGTAATAGTTGTGCCGGAATCAACGGACTCCAGCTCCAGTGGGGTTATGCCGAACAGGTCGGCAAGGCGCTCACGTTTCTCCCGATCCATGATCTCGAAGACTCCGGCATCAACATACTCAATCAGGTCAGAGAGAGCGTCCCATGCACCATCTGCTCCCCCGGGCTCACAACAGACGAAGAGGTGGTTTTCCCCCTCGTGTATGCCAAATTTGAACGCAACGTTGCACTGGCGTGAACCGGCTGCATAGAGAAGCGCCTCCATCTCAAACGTATTGGCAATGGCGTCCCCCGCGTCCCAGGAGCGCCGGGCAAAACGAACCGCGGATTCTGCATGCCGTCTGCCAGAGATCATATCAGCATTGAAACAGATGATGCGGATGTCGAATTCCTCACCGATGCTCTGGAGATCTGCCAGAAATACCTGCCTGTCCCCAATCACGCACCGTGCGGTTCTGATATCAGGGGATGAAGTATGGCCTTTCATGTTCTCACCCGAACCGGAAGAGGGTTGATTGCCCCTTGATAGTTTCTTCACCCGAATGCGTGGCGGCAGATTTTCCGGTACGCTCCAGCTGGGTAAATATCTGTTCGGCGATCCCTTTTCCGATTATCCTTGTCACGGTCTCGATCCCTGCGGATAATACTGCTTCCGGGGAGGTAATACTATTGTTGAAGAGGCGCCGTGCACGGACCCGGCCGATACCCCGGAGTTTCACGAGGGGCAGGAGTTCACGCCGGATCCCGTTCTTCATGCAGATCTCAAACTCGCGGACAGCCTGGTTAAACCCGGGGGCAAACATGCGGGAAAGCTCCTGGCTTGCGTGAAGCAGCCAGTTCACGCTCTCCACCATACCGTAAATATCCCCCGGCCCCACCGAGTAGCGTTCGCAGATCTGTGCATCGGGCATCTCATCTGTCCAGTCGGAGAGGAGCATTGCTGTCTTGAGCGCCCGGTAATATCCCTCCATCTCCTCCTCTTCCGCCGGCATCGGAAGCCAGAGATCGGGCTCGTTTGTTTCGAGCATGCGGTCCAGTGCGGGCCGGTCCGTGTTCCGGACATAGAGCTTGGGCATATCCGGTGTACTGCAGATCAGGTGGAGGAGACCGATGTCCGTATAATCGGTACGTTTCCGGAGGTTGGAGACGATTAAGGCGGCACTCCGCGGATCGATATATAATCGCGAAACCAGTGTCCCGAACTCGGTCGATCCCAGGTGCTCGCCGATCTCAAGGATCATGTCGGAAGCGATCAGGAATTTGAGCGCAGCGTCCACGGATCTCTGCATGAGGCGGCCCTGCCGGTGTTCGTGTACATAGAAACTCCGGTTCATGAACGACGTGAGTTCCCCCCGGGTAGCTGCAAACCCGGAGGCGATGAGCGACAGGACATGGGTATACAGGGCGTTCGGCTCGGCAATTTTGGAATGGACCTCTTCTGCCGCAGCCTCTATATAGCATTCGAACAGCTCCTCGATCTGGCCCTCATCCTTGGCAATGAGAATGGCCTCGCCGTACGGGTCCAGCCGGGGGCGCCCGGCCCTCCCCGCCATCTGGTGATACTCGCTCGCCGGGATCGGCTGCATCCCCTCCCCGGCAGTGAAGCGGAGATAGTCCCGGATGATCACCCGGCGGGCCGGGAGGTTGAGCCCTGCTGCGAGCGTCGGGGTGGAGGAGATGCATTTTATCAGCCCTTTCCGGAACCCCTCTTCGACAACCCCCCGCTCCTGCCGGCTCAGGCCGGCATGATGGAAAGCCGCACCGCGGGATACACAGAGGGCGAGGTTCTTCCCCATCTCTGTCTCCGCCATCCCTTCGAGCTGTGCGGCATATTCTTTGAGCAGCGGGGCCTCGTCCTTGATCGCACCGGCCGCCCGTTTTGCAAAGGCCTCTGCATTACGGCGCGACGAGACAAAGACAAGACACTGGCCCCCTTCCGCGATCGTATCGAGACAGAGGTTGAGGTCATCGTAGTTCTTTGATACCTGTTTTACCTTCCGCTCCCCCTCCTGGAAGTGGATACGGTCCGAACAGAAGACGCCCTGCCGCAGATCGACCGGGCGCCAGGTGCTGGTGACGAGTGCGGCATCAAGCCAGCCGGCCAGGATCCCGGGGTTGCCTATCGTTGCCGAGAGTCCGATCACCTGCATAGACGGGTTCCGGTACCGCAGCTTCGCTATCACCATCTCGAGCGTGGGGCCGCGGTTCGGAGAATCGATCAGGTGGACTTCGTCAACAACAAGCAGGGTGATATCCGCAATCCAGCTGGCACTGTTTCGCAGCAGGGAATCCACTTTCTCGCTTGTGGCAACGATGATATCGTTCCTGCCCAGCATGTCGTCACGTCGGTTAAAATCACCGGTGGCAATGCCGACGCGGACTCCTTTGTTGTTGAACTCATCGAATTTCTCACTTGCCAGCGCCTTCAGGGGCACGATGTAGAGACATTTACCCCCGTTTGCTATATGGCAGTGCATTACCATCTCGGCAACAAGGGTCTTGCCGCTGGCGGTGGGAATCGAAACAAGGAGATTTTTTCCCGAGAACATCCCCTTATCCACGCATTCGGCCTGCGGAGGATAGAGCTCCCGGATCCCTGCTGCCAGGTACCGCTCTTTCAGATTACCCGGAATCGGTAGGTTCTCAATCTGCATGACGCACCGGTTTCCAGACCCCTTTAATTCCACTGAAATTCGCTGCCAATCATGTCCGTTTGGGCAATACTAACCTATAAAACGACATATTCTCCACAGGAAATGTAGCAAAACCCATATATGGGGGTTTGAAATTTTGGCACGGCCTCAGTAATAATAACTGATCATATCCTGTTTTGACTCCTTCTTCTTCCGATCAAGGAAGGCAAAGACGTTTTCGTGGGGAACCCCCTCGATCAACATATCGACTGCGGCCCTTGCGGTCTTGAGCTGCTCAGGATATCCGATAAGAGCAACAGTTTTCCCGAACACGGATATTTCAACATCCGTCATATCCTCGATCTGCTCCCGTGCACGACCGTCCTTGCCGATGATCCGTCCTCTGAGACGGTCAAGTTGTTTGGGGCTGTCTGCCATACCCCCGAGATCGATCACTTCGAGGAGGAGATCTTCGTCCTCGATCATCTCAAATGCACGTTCAGGAGAAAAGCCCCGGTTGATGGCATTGATAATCTCGACCGCTCTTAAGAGCGGGACGGTATTTTCGTCTGTTGCCTCGACCCTGACCGTTCCCTCTTTGCTGTCGACCGTTATCGTGGTGTGCGTCTTTGTCTCAAGTTCTTTTTTGGTTGCGCCGCTCTTCCCTATCAGGACACCAACGCGGGTTCCGGAAATCTTGACTTCCTGCATCATTGTTTTTCACCTCTTATCAGTTATCCGCACATCATCCGCGGGATTACCTGCTTCCCTCAGCGGGGAATGCCCGGGTATCATGGCTCCCTCTCATTCAGGCCCGTCACTGCATTGAAAATTTCGATATCGCTCTGCACATCGCATCGGCTGCTGAAAAACCGGTTGATGTTCCTGATGTCCCTCATGAGAAACGGGAGGGCGCGGGGGTGATCGCGAGTGACGGACTGGCCCATATCTATGAGATATGGTTGGTCTCCGTACAATATATTGAACTCGCTCAGATCTGCATGCACCAGTTCAGCCTTTTTATAAAGTATATCGATATCCCTGAGAATCCGGGTATACACGGCCTCCGGATCGGCAATATCGGCGTTCCGTAGCTGGGGATAGGGAATCTCCCCCTCCCCAATGAAAGACATGATCAGGATGTTCCGGTTCCAGACAAGGGGTTCCGGTACAGCGATACCTGCCTCCCGTGCCCGCACAAGGTTCGAGAACTCTTTCTTGGTCCAGGCAAAGATGAGCTCCTTCTTTGACTTCTTCACATGGGAAAACCGGCGGTCCCCTACGATGTAGGAACTCATGGTGGTGAAATTTGCCGTCCTGATCCGGTAGATCTTGATGGCGATGGCAGCGCTGTCCCGTTCGCCATAGAAGACATTTGCCTCTTTACCGGTACTGATCGATCCACCGATTACCGAGAGCCATTTCTTGTGTACGAGTTTGTAGAGCGAGAGGAGGGTGATGTCGTCAAAGACATCCTCCCGGACCTTGAGATCGTTCGCATCCCGGATACGGACGCCCATCTCTTCGAGACGCTGATCGAACCGATCCAGCTGTTTGTCAATGTTGGTTTCTTTCCTCACGACAGATCCTCAGGCAGATACAGGATATGCTGTCTCTTAACGGATATATTCTCGGACAGGTGCAAGGATCTCTGCAAGAGATTCACCGCATGCCTTTTTGAGATCCATCGGGTGAACCTCGGCCTTGCCGTACGCAGCCTCGAGATCCGCGTAGCTCAGGAATTCCCGGTCCCCGCCGAATTTTTCCGGGCGGCGGATGGTGATTCCGGGAAGACGGGGGAAGATGTGGTGCTGGAAGATCTGGAGGATCGGGTTCTCCGCAATCTCCGGCGGGCAGAATGCCTTCTGGCACTTCTTCTTTATGTCATCCTCACTGTCTGCGACGGAGATATAATTTCCCTGCGAGGAGGACATTTTCTTGCCGTCAAGCCCGTTCAGGATGGGCGTGTGGATGCACACCGGCGCCTTGTATCCGAAATTGACCAGGTGCTCCCGGGCCAGCATATGGATCTTGCGCTGGTCGATGCCACCGACGGCTGCATCGACGCCAAGCATAGCAATATCGGCCATCTGCATGATCGGATATACCATCTGGGAGACGGTCGGGTGATCCATCTGGCGACCCACTTCATCCATGCTCCGGGTTGCCCGGTTCAGGGTGATCTGCTGGGAGAGCTGGAGCACGAGCAGCTCGTACTCCCGGTTGAGCTGGAGATCGGATCCGAGCACATACCGGACGTTCTTCAGACCAAGCCCCTCAAAACAGCGCCGGTTGTATTCGGCGAGCTCGTGTACTTTTTCCATTGTCCCCTTACGGTTGAGGAATGCATGGAGATCGGCGAGCAGAACCGTTACTTCAAAACCGGCGGCCTGGAGATCGACGAGCTTATTGATCGTTACCAGGTGGCCGAGATGGATCTCTCCGCTGGGTTCATACCCGGCATAAACCTTTTTTTGCGGTTGTGCAAGAAGAGCCTTCAGGTCATCTTCCGTGATGACCTCGACGGTGTTCCGGCAGACCCGCTCGTATGCGTCCATTGAAAATAATGGGTGATTATGGGTGTTAATGGTTATTCTGGATGGTTTTGAAATTCAGTGCGGCGTTGGTTGTTGCAATGGATTTATTCCCGTCTTTTTCAGCACTCATCATCGCCCGGATCGCATCCACGTTCTCAACAACAACATCAGCCTCCTGGTGGATCGCCTGGAAGAAACAGAGTTCATTGCCGTTTGCATAGATGGAATCCTCGAAGATACAGTTCTCGTACAGATCGGAACGGGGTCGGCCAAGATCCATGGCGAATTCCTTGAGCTCGGCGGTGCTCCTGATACCGGCAGTCTTCTTGATCAGCCCAAGGCGGGGATGACCGTTGATGAGTGCGATAATTTTTTCCCGGTCAACGGGCTTCTTTGTCGTGATCCGGATGGCATGCATGTGCATCATCGTGGTCGGAACGATCATGGCCATGGTGGTGATCGAGATATGAGGCAGCACACTCAGGACGTCCGGGCCGTGGTGGCTGGGAACCGTGACCGGATCGAGAACGATGGCATCGATGGGACCTTTCTTGATCTCTCCAGGGTCCGATCCCCGGCGTACCATGATGGCATGGACGTGGGCAACCCCGAATGCCTTGTCAACCTCGTTGATGATACGGCATAATCCGGTCGTGTTGCAGGATACGACCCGGACGAACTGCCGGCCAATCGCGTCCTTGTAGTTGCAGGAGGAGTTGAAGGAGAAACCTGCAAGTTCGTGTTCCTCCCCGCCTTGCCAGAGAGCCTTGACGCCGATCTTTTCGTAGAGCGGCTTGTTGGTGGCACCGACATCACCCGGTGTGGCATCCACTACAATATCCGCGGCCCGGCACATCTCTTCTACGGATCCTGCAACCGTGAGACCTGCTTTTTCAAAAGCCGCTTTTTTGGAGAGATCCGCGATATACAACGGGTATCCCCGCTGTTTTGCCACATAAGCCTCAGCGTTCGGGCGCGTCTTTGACACCCCGACCACTTTCATGTCCTTCTGGGCAGCAACCGCATCGGCCACGCGCTTGCCGATGGTACCATACCCGTTGATGGCGACCTTTATCATACAATCTTACATTGCGTTTTACAAGAAAAAACTATGCGGAACATCCGGGACACTCCGGAGCGTGCAGGACCATCAGAACTCTGTCGGTCAGCATTTTTTTCACATATATTTAAATTGTCCCGGAAAAGAACAACAATTATATGAATTTACCCTCCTTGGACATGTCTGATACACCGGTACGGTGGTGGCAGATCTCCATTATTGGCATTATCATTTTTTTATCCGGTGTTGATGCTTTCTTCTGGACACCCATGTTCCTTGACCTGCTCATACCTCTCTTTGGCATCCTGGCTCTGGCTGTCGGGGTGATCATGATTATGTTCTCCATCTCGGTAAAACAGGATCTTGTATACCAGTTTCCGATTTTTTTTGCAGGTATCCTGTCCCTTGTTTCAGCCTCAATTGCCATCATGATACCGGGCCTCATCCAGACCTCTCTCATTATCATTATGGCATTTATTGCGATCATCAACAGCGTACTCCTGATTATTGTGGGGTGCTCGCTCCCGGATGTATGGAAAACACGCATAGTGATCGTCCTTTTCGGCATGCTCACCCTGTTCCTGAGCATACTTATTGCACTGTTTCCCGCCCTCTCCACAATCGCCCTCGTAAAGATCTGGGGTATTTATGCCTGGGTTATCGGGGTTCTTTGTATCGTTGCGGGAGCCTCAATGAAATGGGTTGGACAATCATCCGTCGACAGGCAAAATACTATTGTCCTTCCCTGAAAAAATTGAAATTTTTTATAAGTGAAAAATCCCGCGACAATACGCCCTGAAAAGACCCTGATTTACAGGAACAGATTTTGTATCTCTATGACTTCTGTGCTGTCTTTTGCATCGGCATAGAGGCGCAGGGGCTCCTCATTCACCTCGAGAAACCGGATCCCCCAGTTGACTTTTGAGAGAAGTTGTGCTGCCCGCTCTTTCTCGCCAACGATAAACAATGCTGCCGCAAGAGCTTCAACAGAGGATAATTTACAGGGCTTTCCGAAGTTTACTGGGTTAGCTGCCATCAGGAAGGGTAGTGCCCTGCGGATCCTCCAGGAGCTAACGGCACCGGTATCCAGCACTTCCCAGGAACAGTCGAGGACGGTGATTGACCTGACAAACCTGTCCGCGGGAGAGAGGGCCTGCTCGGCAGTGGGATCAAGCAGCAGGGTATTTCTCGGAATCTGGGAGATCCTGGAAAAGATCTTCAGAAATCCGGCCCTCTCCAGTTTCTTGACTGTGCATTTACGGGGATCGCAGCTGTTATCCCGGTAGGAGTACAGGGGGATCATTGATCATCTGTGCGTGCACACACTGTAATAATGTACGTGCTTTGCAGTCCCTGCATACTCAACCCGGCACTCCGGGCCGATGGGATTACAAAACCTTCTGATCTTGAGGCCTTCAGGCGCACACAGGACCGGTGCAGGGCGTTTGGGATCGAGGCGGTCCCCCTCCCCTGCCCCGAGACGCTCTATCTTGGCCCGGGAAGACAGCCGGGGACCTTCCTTGAAAGACTGGATACTCCGGCTTTTTACCAGCTGATGGACGAACTGGAGGCGAAGGTCCGCAGGATTATCGCGACACGTGGTCCGCCGCTCTGTATTATCGGCGTCAACTCCTCGCCCACTTGTGGAGTTACAAGCACCTATTATGGCAGCAGAGGCGGCGAATCCCCCCGACGGAACGAGAGGGGTGTTTTCCTTGCCCGGTTTCCGGAGATCCCCGCGATTGACACGCTTGTTTTTGCTCAGTACAGAATATACCTTGCCGCACCTCTCTTCTCGGAAGCAGAACGCGCCTATAACATCCGAATAGCAGACATGTTGCGAAAACATTTTTTTGAAGTACATCTGCCACAGGTTTCCGGTGATGATTCAGGCACAAGGGAAAGCGATGAGCAGAAGCGCTTGTTTGCTGCCAATAAAAAAGCCCTTGAGGAAGCCGACATCATCGTTGCAGTAATCGATGGTGCGGATGCGGATTCCGGAACTGCATGGGAGATAGGGTACGCCTTTGCACAGGGTAAACGGGTTATTGCACTAAGGACCGATTTTCGTCACGTAGGTATCAACGAGCATGTGAATCTCATGATTGAACAATCGGCGACGGTAGTGACCAGTATGGAAGCACTTCTCCCGGCAATACAGTTTTCAGGAGAAATATAAAACCTATGAAAAGCCAAAATCGGCCCCGTTTTAAAAAAAATCCAAAAATCATCAGAAAAAATCACTGCAATAACTATATGTGAATATTTACAAAATAGTACATTGTTGTTATGGCGAAAAAACGCGAGGATCGGGAAAACCGGAAACGATCAACCGGAGACGAAATCTGTGATCTGGATAACGGCTTTCTCTCCCCTTGCCTCTCGTTACGAGACGTTTCTGTTGAGAATATTAAAAATACCCTGGTTAACAGCAGATATACCCAGCTTCTTCTTTGCATAACCGCCATCGGGATCTTTCTCCGGTTTTATCATCTGGGTTTCAATTCCCTGTGGCTGGACGAAGCATCCACGTACACGTTTGCCACTATGTCTCTGTCCGGTATCTGGCAGGCTACGACCGGGGGAGAATTTAATCCCCCGTTGTTCTACTGGATGGAGCATGTGATGCTCGCCCTGGGAAATAATGAAACTATCCTCAGGTTTATCCCGGCAGTGCTTGGCAGCCTTACGGTTCCCCTTGTGTATATCGCTGGAAAAGAATTTGTCGATCGCAATGTCGGGATAATCGCTGCTGCTGCTTGTGCATTCTCGCCGTTCCTTATCTACTATTCTCAGGAGGCACGGGCATACTCAGTCATGCTCTTCTTCATCGTCTTTTCGATGGTTTTTTTCCTGCGGGCCCTGAAAACCGATGATACCTTGGACTGGGTCCTTTTTGGCATCCTGTCAGCCCTGGCATTCTGGTCCCATTTCTACGCCCTGGTCATCATCGGGGCACTGGTGCTCTATGCTCTTTCGCTGAAGTTCCCCGTCATGAGAAAAGATATCGGCTCGATCAAACCGATGATTATTGCAGGAGCAGTATTTGCAGTCATCTGCCTTCCGCTCATCCTGGTAACAATACAACTCTTCGCAAAGAGGACCGCCTCTAACCCCACATTTGGTATTCAGGGTCTTGGTATCATTAGTGAGACGTTCCGGCAGATCTCCGGTTTTTCCGATCTGGCAATGATCCTCCTCCTGATCCTGTTTATCATTGGAATATGCCAGGCATTTCTGATGGATAAGAATAAGGGGCTGTTTCTCGTATCGCTTACGGTGCTGACCTTTGCAATCAGCTATTTCCTCTCTTACAAGATCCCGATGGAGCCCCGGTACCTCATCTTCCTCGCCCCAATCTTTTTTTTCGGCATTGCACTCTCGTACAAGCCGGTCTGGAATATATATCGCAACCCGGCGGTTGTGTACGGCCTGATGCTGCTGGTCGTTATCCTGGGCGCTCCTGTTCTCGTGAATATGTATTCCGGCTATACCAAGGATGACTGGAGGGGTTTTTCAGGTCAGGTCCAGCAGGCAACGCATCCCGGGGATTTCGTGGTGGTGCTTCCAGGGTATGTCACCCAGCCGCTCAATTATTACTACTCCAACACATCAGACCAGACCTTCGAATATGGGGCATATACCGCCGGCGACCTTGACGCAATTGCCGCTCAGAAAACCAGCAATAAAATTTACTATATCATTACCGGCGATATTATGTCGGCCAATCCCAACGGGGATGCGATTGCCTGGCTGAACAACAATACCAAACCGTACGGGCCGGAGTCCCTGATTGCGCTCAGGGTCTCCGTCTGAATCAACGGGATTTACCATGTTTGATCTGACAGTAATTATTCCGACATTCAGGGAAGAGGCAAATATCAGGAATATTGTCACGGAAGTGGCGGCCGTCCTCAGCCGAGCCGGGATCAATGGCGAGATCCTCGTAGTTGATGATAACTCTCCGGATGCCACTATCGCGATTGTCAATGACCTGAAATTATCGATGCCGAACGTAAATCTCCTTGTGAGAACCGCCGATCACGGTCTTTCACAATCGGTTGCCGAGGGTTTCACCCATGCATCTTCGGATATTTTTGTTGTCATCGATGCGGATTTTTCCCACCCCCCGGCACTCATCCCGGACATGTACGAGGAGATCCGGGCTGGCAGCGATGTAGTGATCGGCAGCCGTTACATGGAAGGCGGGGGGATAAAAAAATGGCCTCTCAAGCGACGGATCATTTCCCTGGGGGCAACGTTTCTGGGGCGTCTCCTCTTCCCCGATATTACTGACCCGGTGAGCGGCTTTTTTGCTATTCGGAAGAGCGTTGTGGTTCAGGCACAGCTCAAGCCCCGGGGCTACAAGATCCTTCTCGAAGTGCTGGGGAAGGGGATCTGGAAGACCGATAAGGAGATCCCGTTCGAGTTCAGCGACCGGGAGATCGGCGCAAGCAAGCTCAAAATCAGGACGATCATCGATTATGCCCATCAGGTTGGCGACATAACCCTGCATTCGTTTATCCATCACGAGAGTGCGGCGTGGCGGGAATGGAAAAAAGTATTCAAATTCGGGATAGTCGGAATATCAGGAATTGTCGTAAACCTGGTCCTTCTTTATTTCCTCGTTCAGTATGTCCATTCAGAAGACCTCCTGGCAAGCTTTATCGCAACCGAACTATCAATTCTGAATAATTTTGTATGGAACGATACATGGACATTCCGTTTGGCGGGGAACACGGAATCATCGGGAAGGTTCCGCCGCCTCGTAGCGTTCAACTTCGTGTCCGCCGGCGGAGTTGCAATAAATCTTGGAATTTTCTATATCCTGACCCGTTGGTTTGCGGTATACTATCTCCTGGCACAGCTTGGGGGCATACTCATTGCCTTCAGCTGGAATTTTATTGTAAATCGCCGTCTTACCTGGGGAAAGAGATAACCCCAATTTTCAAAAAAATCAGTTCTTTTCCCATAATCCCGTATTCGATCCTATCCGGGAAAATTAAAAACCAGGACTCCGGTAACAATCAATACCAGTGCGATGATCATCTCCCGATCAACCCTCTCCTTCAGCAGCCAGTATGATAATGCCGTTACTACCAGAAAATTCAGGGATGCAACTGCATAAAAGACCTTCAGGGGGATATCCCGTAATACAATTACTGAGATTATCGTAGTAACCAGAAGAAGTCCGTATGCTGTTATGGTTGGTGCATTCAGGTACATTGTGAAGATACGGAACCGCCCCTCCCCCTTTCCGGAGGATCCGGTTTTCATCAGTACCTGGCTGATACCCGTGAACAGTATCGCCAATAGCAGGAGCACATACGACAGGATCATATGGTCTCCCTGAAATGGCGTGATAACATGGTAATTCCCAGGGAGATGAGAATCAGCCCGGCAATATTGAACGGGGTGATGCTCTCATGAAACAGAAGTGCCGAAGCGAACAGGACAACAAAATTCATGAGGCTCATGAACGGGTATGCATAAGATAACGGATACCGGTGGAGTGCCTGTTGCCAGACCAGTGCCTGGAAAAAGAGGCATACCAGTGCGAGGAGATAAAAAGAGTTGGTAATGATCGTGAACAGGGTCACGTCTTCAATCCCGGTTGCTGCATATTTACTGAAAATCCCATTCAGGGACTGAAAAGTGATGGATAACAGTATAAAAACAAATGAGCCCCAGTATCGCATATCAGGATTCCATCTCACTGATTACATATTGCTGCCCATACGAGGTCTCAGCAAGGATCCGCCGCAAATACTCTCCGATAATTCCTATCGCCATTAACTGGGCCCCGCCAAGAAACGTAACCGCGACCATCAGTGAGTTCCATCCCATGATCCCATAATTTGGATCGAGCAGTTTCTGGAAGAGGATCCAACCCCCGTAACAGACACTTAATATACTGATAACAGAACCCATCAGGGCAACAAAAAAGAGAGGCCAAGAAGAATAATTGATGAGAAGATTCAGGGAGTATTTCAGGTATCTTATTATACCGTAATTTGAAGATCCTACGGTCCGTTTGTGGTGTTCCACAGCGATATTTGAAATTTTGTTGATTGGTGCAGATTTGATCGCCATTGCAGGTAAAAAGGGGTAGGAACTTTTAATGTTGGTGATATTTTTTACCGTCTCACTCCGGTAGATCACAAAACTTGAGATAAAGAGGCTGTCCGGGATATCCAGTATTTTTTTAATAATTTTCTGATAGATCCGGCTCAAAAGATTCTGCACAAAATTTTCATTTTCCGGCGGATACTGGCCATAAACAACAGAGAAACCCTCGCCGATCCTGGAGAGTAATTTCAGGATCTCTTCCGGGGGATGCTGGAGATCGTCATCCATTGTTACAATAAATTTTCCCTGACAGTTATTGAATCCGCAGATGATTGCATTATGCTGCCCGAAATTCCTTATGAGATGAAATATTCTGATTCTTGGGTTATTCTGGTGAATTTTTTTTAGGATTTCCCAGCTGCGATCTTTACTGCAATCGTCAACGAGAAGAATTTCATAGCTGTATCCCAGTTTTTTAAAAACACCCTCCGTCCTGCTGACCACATCGCCAATAGTTCTCTCGCTGTTATAGACCGGAATGACAACTGAATAGTCAACGCTTGCCTGTTCCATGATTCTCCCCGGGATCAACATTTATTTTTGCGAGAGGATAAATAATCGTTGCGTGCCATAATCCCCGAAATTCGGTACCGATGCCGCCATCCGGTTGAATTCACTCAGATATTCCAGGGACTTATCCCCGTTCACTTTTTTCATCCAGGGGTGAAAAACCCTTGAAAAGATATAATAGGAACTGGAATAATCCGTATCGCACACGACGTTAAAGTGAGAATAAATGAATTTTATCACATCCCCGCTCAGGTATTTATTGTGCCAGGGCGGTTTCAGTTCATCGAGAGAAAATTCCTTGCGAAGCCTGTTCAGTCGCTCCGCATTTTCTTCAACTGCTTCAGTGAGGATGATCTTTCCATCGTCTTTGAGTAACCGGGCAACATTGACCAGTGCCAGAATCTGGTCCTTCTCATCGGTGAGATTTATCAGAACGCGCTTGATCAAGACAATATCAAATTTTTTATCAGGAAATGTGGAGGGGTCCAAGATATTACCCGTAAGGAACCGGGCACGGTCCCGGTAATCAGATCTCTTCAGGCGCTCCTGTGCATTGGCGATCAATTTTTCAGAATAATCAATTCCAACAATCTTCAGGTTTTTGAATTGGGATAATAACTGGAAATCACAATAGCCGTTGTTACACCCGATATCGCAGATCTCAACATCATCCTGAATGTGTTTACCGATCTCTTCCATCTCTTTCTGGAGCATGTAGAAATCCTCCCAGGATGCCTTGTAGGAATCTTCATTCTTCGACAGAGAATCCCAGTGCTTTTTTATCTCATCATACTCTGACATTGAGCACATCCTCCAAATTACCATTATTGAAAACGGTCTCGAGTGTCTCCCACTCTTCCCGTGATATTCCTGCATACATGGGCAATCGTAACAGCCTGCTGCTGATCTCCTCAGTAACCGGGAGATCCTCTTTTTTATATCCCAGAGTCTGGCCGAATGGTGCTGAATGCAGGGGAATGTAATGGAATACCGAATGGATCCCCTGCTCTTTCAGATATTTCATAGTCCGGTCCCGTGCAGGTTCATCACGGAGGAGTATGTAGAAGAGGTGGGCATTATGTTCGGCATATTTCGGGATTACCGGTAAACGGATCATCCCTTTCTTCTGGAAATGCTCCAGGATTGAATAATATTTATTCCAGAGTCTCAGTCTCAGGGTCTGGATCTCGTCAATTTTTTCCAGTTGCGCATAGAGAAATGCAGCCAGCAGATCGCTGGGCAGGTAACTCGATCCGATATCCACCCAGGTATATTTGTCGACTTCCCCACGATAGAATTTGCTCCGGTTCGTCCCTTTTTCCCTTATGATCTCCGCACGCTCGATGATTTCCGGATCCTTTGTGTTGATGAGGAGGGCGCCACCTTCTCCACACATATAGTTCTTGGTTTCGTGAAAGCTGTAACAACCGAAATCCCCGATGGTTCCGAGGTACCGTCCCTTATATTTTGCATTTACTCCCTGGGCAGCATCTTCAACTACGCGAAGGTCATGATCCTCTGCCAGTTCTATAATCTCATCCATCTGGCAGGAGACTCCCGCGTAATGGACCGGGTAGATCGCACGGGTCTTCGGGGTAATTTTTCGCCGTATATCCTCGGGATCGATATTCATTGTGTCGGGACTGATATCTGCAAATACCGGCCTTGCCCCGGCCATCACAACAGGGTTCACGGTCGAAGAGAAGGTATATGACGGGACGATAACTTCATCGCGGTGCTTCAGGTCCAGGAGGTGCGTGGCCAGCTCCAGTGCACTGGTGCAGGATGTAGTCAGAAGTGCCTTGTTTGCCCCGAATCTGGATTGAAAAAAATCCTGAACCTTTTTTGTGAATTTCCCGTCCCCGCTGATATGCCCGCCATCTCTGAGTGAATGGATGTTCTCCTCTATATACGCAAGTTCATTTCCTGCCAGGTAAGGCCGATTGAAGGGTACATTCATCTGGAATCGCCATTCTGAATGGTATTATTGATAGAGAACATCAGCTGGTTTGCGTACATCAGCGACTCAAAAGTTCCGGCATCTGTCCATTCTCCCTGCACGATATCGTAGGTCATGGCATTGTGCTCAACATACCAGTTGTTCACGGACGTGATCTCGAGTTCCCCGCGCTCGGAAGGTTTGATGTGCCGGATAATGTCAAACACCCGGTTGTCGTACATATATACCCCGATGACCGCGTAATTGCTTTTCGGGCATTCCGGCTTCTCTTCAATCTGGATGATCATCTTGTTCAGTTCGTCAAGAGCGGCAACGCCGAATCGCTCAGGATCCCCGACACGTTTCAGCAGCACCCTCGCGCCGACCGGCTGCTTCATGAACTCCTGTACATAGCCGGATATGCTGTGGGTCAGGATGTTGTCACCGAGTATTACCACGATCCGTTCGCCATGGGAAAACACTTCAGCAAGCGAGAGGGCATCCGCAATCCCTCCTGCTGTCTCCTGCACCCTGAAGGTAAAATTGCACTTAAAATCAGAGCCGCTCCCCAGAAGCCTGACGATCTCTCCCATGTGCTCTTTACCGGTCACGACAAGGATTTCGGTGATCCCGGCAGAGAGCAACTGCCGGACCGGGTTGAAGATCATCGGCTCTTTTCCGACCGGTAACAGGTGTTTGTTGGTCACTTTCGTGAGGGGGAACAGGCGCGTGCCGGTACCCCCGGCCAGAATAATACCTTTCATGGACGTGTCTCCTTCATGGCAACACATAATATACTGCTCCCGGACGGGAAATCAAGGAAACGGATAAGCGGGACTTCCAGAACGAAGATGAGATAGAACACTAAATTCAGGACCGGGTTCAGGTGCAATTCTTTCAGTGCCTCGTTCTTGGCGGCCTCCGTATCTGCTTTTGTGTTTATGGATCCCCGCCGTGACGACCATTTTCGTGATATACGCAGGACGGGTAAGAGCAAAGTCATAAAATATGTCAGTTTCTTCACTTTAAATCTATTATCCTCCAGTTTTTTCCGCAAATCCTGCGCAGAATACCGTCGCTTGTGTTCCGCATACTCATCCATCGCAGACCACAGTCGCATGTCCGCCGGGACCGTGATGAAAATCATTCCGCCCGGCTTTAACGCATCATATATCGTACGGAGGGTGGTTGTATCATCTTCGATATGTTCGAGAACATCAAAGGCACCGATACCATCGAATTCTTCAAAAAAAATCTCATCGGAGAGATTGTACTGGTAATAGACGAACCCGGAGTCCCGTTTTTTACAGAAATGCAGTGCCTCAAAAAAAAGGTCTGCACACTCAACGTGAAATCCGGTTTTTTTCAGGTATTGCGAAACAAACCCGGTTCCGCACCCGACCTCAAGAATGCGGGCATGAGGTGCCAGGAACTGTGCGATCGTATTTTTGATTATCCGGTTCCGTACCCTGAACCAGAAACTTCTCTCCTCGGACTGATACAGGATTTCGAATGCATCATCCGGGTAGTAGTGCTGTTTATCTGAAGGAGTTACGCTGAGCTGAACAATTCCCTCTCTCTCAGAATAGCTATGACCCCCATCGGTGCAGGTATAATTCCCATCAACGCTCTCAAGGGGAGATTTACACTCAGGACAGAATAACATGGAACCCCTCCGTTATCTCATTCCATAGACCTTCTGGTAATATGAAAGATATTCCTTTGAAACGATAGAATCCAGCCATCCCGGATTCTCCAGATACCATGCAATGGTCTCCTTCAGGCCCGTTTCAAAGGCAACTGAAGGACACCAGTTCAGTTCTTTGTGGATCTTCGTTGCATCAATGGCATACCGCCGGTCATGACCTTTCCTGTCTTCCACGAAGTGAATAAGAGCATCCGAAACCACAGGATCTTTCCGGAACTCCCCGACTATCCGGATGATGGATTTCACGATCTCAATATTTGATCGCTCATTATCCGAACCGATATTATAGACTTCTCCGGGAACTCCTTTACTGAGTACCGAGTCTATTGCCGAACAATGGTCGTCTACATGAATCCAGTCACGGATATTTTTTCCATCTCCGTATACCGGGATCTTTTTCCCCTGCAGGCAATGGAGGATCGTGAGGGGAATCAGTTTTTCAGGAAACTGGAAACGCCCGTAATTATTTGAGCACCGGGTGATATTCACCGGCAGATCAAACGTATGGAAGTATGCCTGGGTGAGCAGATCAGCACCCGCTTTACTTGCGGAATAGGGGCTCCTCGGTTTCAGGGGTGTTGACTCGGTAAAATACCCTGTTTTTCCCAGGGAACCGTAGACCTCGTCCGTTGATATCTGGAGATACTTTTCCACGCCATACTGCAATGCTGCCTTCAGGAGGTTCTGTGTTCCCTGGATATTTGACGTAACGAAAATGTCCGGGCTCTCGATACTTCTGTCAACATGAGACTCCGCTGCAAAATTCACGAGGTAATCCGGCCGAAAGTCTGCAAGTACTGTTCCGACGGTTATCGTATCACAGATGTTTCCCTTGTAAAAAGAATATCGCGGATCGTTTTCTACCGCCGCAAGGTTCTGCAGGTTTCCCGCATATGTCAGGTTATCGAAATTCACGATCCGGATATCCCGGTATTTCCTCAGGAGGAAGAGGATGAAGTTACTGCCAATAAACCCGGCCCCGCCCGTGATAAAATATTTTTTTGCAGACATTTCAGTCACAGTATTTTTTTCCCATGCAATATAAATATCTTAAACCCGGAACCGCCAAAAATTTTTTACGCAATATTCAAACCAATAGAGGCTCTAAAAATATTGGGTATCCTATGTCATTTCTTAATAAGATCAACCTTGGCGATAAGCCGGAAAAAACAGCGATATACCTGTTAATCCCCCTCTTTTTCCTCCTGATTATTTTTCCCGCGGCATTTCAGTCCCACGATGTCTTCATCTCAGAGTATCACGACACGATGGCGCTGATGATCCCCGAATTATATCTCATGGATAATCCGGTCTCGTTGTGGAATGATTACTGGAATACGGGATATTCTGAGATTGCAAGTTTTAATTCGGACAGATTCTACCCGTTCTCGTTTATCCTGTCGTATCTCACACAGGACATATTTATCATAAATATAATCATCCTGATAAACCTCTATATCGCATACCTGGCGTTTTTCAAGCTTGGAACACTGGTGGTAAAAAACCAGGATTTACTGATGCTTTATTCTCTGGGGTATATGCTGTCAGGGGTGCTCATATCGAGAGTATTTATCGGGCATATCCTCTTCGTGTATTCTCTCGCGTGGATCCCATTGGTCTTTTACTTTTTTTTAAAAATAACCTGGAAATCTGAACCAACGGTAGTGAATATCGTTGGTTTAGCCATATGTGAGACGATTCTCGTTTATGCAAATCTGGGATATTTCAACTTCTTTGTGAATGCAATTCTGATGGTCTATTTCCTTTACTATCTTATCTCCCGACAGATCGACAAACGAAAATTCGTTGCGCTGTCTTCGGCAGCTGTGCTCTGGGGTTTACTGAGTTCAATAAAACTGATACCCGGCCTGTCCCTGATGCAGTATATCCAGAGAGTTGATGTCATCAATCCGCTCGGTGATGGCGGTTTGCTTGAGAACAATCTTGCATCCTTTATTTTCGGCACACCGATCGATAAGGTCTTCGGGTCTTACGAATCAATGGCTCTTATCGGCATTATTCCCTTCTTTTTTACCATCCTCGCACTGATCTGGGGAGACCGGGATATCACGATCCCCTCGTTTTTTGCCATTCTTTTCTCATTCATCTGGGCGGATGGAGGTCGAACGGCTCTCTCATTCATCCATCTTTTACCCCTCCTGGACTCGTTCAGGAATGCCGGGCGGATCTTCGGGGCGATCTTTCCCATCATTCTGTTCCTCTCTGTGTACGGGATCTATCTCATACATCAGAAATGGAAAACCAATGACACGTTCGATGTCTCTCCTGATGACAGGAAAATGATCCTGTATGGGGCAGGTATCCTTGTCGTTTTAAAGCTGCTGGAACTACCATGGACAACGATCCCGTCTCCCGAATCAGCGCTGGCGGTCCTCCTTGTTGCCGGCCTGTTGCTGCTCCTGTATCTCAACAAAGCCACATTTCACACACTGGCAGCCCTCTTTTCGATCGCTCTTATCATCAATGCCGCAATAATCCTGAAAAATTTCAATGTTTTGACAGAATCGGTGATTATCAAAGGTCTTTTAATATCCGTCATTCTCCTTGCTGTGCTGCTCTGGTTCAACCTGACGGCGGTGAACCGAATTGGGTTGAAGAATCACTTTTTCGAAGGTTTACTGATTGTTGGAATTCTGGTCTCCATTATCGGAAATATCAGTGTCCTGAACGTGTATGATCCGCATCTGAATGAGAGCCCGGCACTACCGATCATTGAAAAGATTAAAGAAAATCCAACACCCATTCCCCAGCTCTGGGTTTACACCGCAGGATGGCAGTTCCAGCACATGGATTTCACCTACTGGCTGATTAAAAACCATATCCATCCCATGCTGGCGTATTACACGTATTTCCCAAAATATATGCCTCCTCTTCTCGTGACCATTGGAGAAACGAAATATTATACTGCGGATTACATCATCGATACCGCATATCTTGAAAACGGGGACCAGAACATCCCGGAATCGACATTTAAAGTCGATAATATTTCTGTGTTTAAACCGTCAAATGTGCTGTCCAACGCATTTGTGGTGAGGGATCCGAATCTTGTTCCGGTAACGATTGAAAAATTCTCACCCGATGAGGTGATCGTATCCGGATCGTTCAAAGAAGGCGATCTCGCGGTCCTGAAAACTGCTTTTTATCCGGGATGGAAGGTGAATAATGCTGATGCAAAAAGTTCAGGAAATATGGTAAGTGGTGTATTACAGAAAGATACCGGAACCATTGTATTCAGATATGATCCCCTTGATATGAAAGTTGGCGCATTTCTGACGATAATTGGCATCGCTGTTTTAGTGGCTCTCTTTGTCAAACGGAAGGAATTTGAAAACCTCCTGAATGGCCTTGATGTGATGGCCCCGGTCAAAAAAACCCAGGACCGGCGAAAATCAACGCGTTGATGAAACAGACCGGCGGCTATTTTTTTAATTAATTCCCATCCCCGCGTTATTTTGATAATAAACACTCATATCCCATCAGAACCAATTCTTAGCTGTTATGTCCAATCTCACGATCGCAGTTCTCGCTCCCCCGGACTATGCCAAAGATTTGGGAAAGAAGGGCACGACAAGCGATATCACCTTCTACAACCTGAAGAAGGGCGACGCCACGGTCACTTTCATCGAACCGACGCGATATCCTGAGAAGCTCTCTTCGTTGTTTTATGCGGTTTCCATATCAGATCGCGTAATTCTTGTTGTGGACGAGATCAATGCCGCGTTCGGTGAATCTGTGCTCATGCTTCAGTGTGCCAACAAACCCGCCGGATATCTGATCCTGAAAAACTACCTCTCACCGGAGCAGATTGCCCCGCTCATCAAGGGCACCGTTGTCGAGCAATACGAGGTCATCGAAGAGGATATGGTAGGGCTGCGCGAGAAGATGCTCGAGCTCTCTGTCAAACAGACCACTCACGCGAAAGCCCACGAGAGCACCGGGAAAGGTGCGGTTCCCGTCGATGCCCACTTCAACGTGAAAGGTGTCGGCGTCGTTGTCCTGGGGTTTGTGGCGCAGGGAATGATCAAAAAACACGATACGCTCAAGGTCTTACCCACAGAGAAACCCGTCCAGATCCGGTCCATCCAGAAGCACGATGACGATGCTGAAGGTGCGGTTCCCGGAGACCGTGTCGGACTCGCTCTGAAAAATATTGAATCGGAAGATCTCGACCGCGGTTTTGTCCTGACAAACGATCCCGCGATCCGTTATGCAACTACCGTTACCGGCAAAGCCCAGCTGGTGAAATACTGGCCAGCGCCCCTGAAAGAGGGAATGGTGCTCTATGCCGGCCACTGGATGCAGTTCCTTCCAACACGCCTTGAAAAAACTGTCGTAGAAGGAGACTGGAGGATGCCAACTATCACTCTCTCCATGGAGAAGGCGCTCGTCTACCCCCCCAACGCACGAATCGTGCTCCACTATCTTGAAGGTGGCAAACTTCGGGTCGTAGGCTCCCTTATTCTCGAATAACCCTCTTTTTCCGGTACCTTAAATCGACCGGCTCCGGGGCTCCCAATGAGCTTATCTCTGGGGACGATCATGAGTGTACTGAGTACAATGCTGGAAGATATTATCGGATGGATAGTTCTGGGCGTCATCGTCCTTGTAGTCATCGTCCTTGTATTATGGGCTGTCGGCATCTACAACCGGTTTGTCAGCCTCCGCAATTCATCGGAAGCCACCCTCGGGCAGATCCGTGTTGCCATGAAGAAGCGGCTGGATATGATCGAGCAGCTCCTCGGAGCCGTAAAGAGCTATGCAAAGTTCGAGCAGGAGACCTTCACGAAAGTCACCGCCATGCGGGCGGCGGTTGCGACCGCCGGGCCAGGCGACCTGAACAAGGTTGAGGCCGAGTCCCGTTCGATATTCGGCAGGCTTCTTGCCGTTGCAGAAAACTACCCCGACCTCAAGACCTCCGGGACCGTCACGAGCCTCATGGACTCGGTCAAGGGCCTTGAAGACGAGATCGCACGCCAGCGATATACCTACAATAACATCAGCCAGGAGTACAACACCATGATCGATACAATCCCCTCGAATTTCGTAGGGAAGATCATGGGTCTCGTCAAGCTGCAGTATCTCCAGTTCGAGGAAGCGATCGCGAACGCCCCCAAGATAGAATTCTGAACGGGACGCTGCCATGGGAGAGACACGACAGCTTGCCGGTCTCGTTGTGGCCGGCCTTGTAATCGGCATCATCGGCCTTCTCATCGTCAATGCAGTGCCAGCCCTCTTCGAGGGTAACCTGGTGGTGGACTCGTACGATGCGACCCTTCTGGGTGACGGGACACTGACAGAGCACTATACTTATAATGTGCACAGTGCGGGGGAGTATCGCATGCTGTACCGGAGCTGGGAAGCCCCGCTGGTCTTTTCCTCCCCATCCTCATCGGCAGTCCAGTTCGTTTCGGCAGAGGCCCCTCCCGGTTCCACATGGTATGCAAAAGGAAATGATGGCACACTTAAAGTGCCGGGCGATGCACTTGCCGCATCCCGGAATGATGCGATCGACCGGCTTGCCCAAACCAACGAAGTGGGGATCTTCAATCCGGATTACTATCCTGATGGTACTTATACTGCAGGTTACAGCTATATCCTCCATCCCCCGATTGAGTACGATGGGAGCAGCACCCACCTCAACCTGCAGTTCGCCGGCGAAACACACATCCCGTACCATAATGTCCATATCACGGTGCCCGCGGATAACGTGCAGCAGATCTACGTCTACCCGCCAAATCTCCAGACCACAAAAGACGGTGATACCTACATAATTAACGGCAATGTTGCGGAGAACGAGATCCTTGCAGTTGAGATCTTGGGAACAGGCAATGCGTTTGCGAAGATGCCCGGGTTCAGGACGCAAACGACCGATCTTCCGGGAAAGACCGGGTCGGCAAGCTTTTGGTACGATGCGCCATACACTGCAGCATACCTCTTGTACGGGATTGCAGTAGTAGCGGTCCTCTTCATCCCGTTCCTTCTGATCCTCATCTATTACCGCTATGGCAGGGAGAAGAAGTTCACGGTGCCGGAACACCTGAGTACGCTCCCCTCCACCACTCTGAAGCCCTGGCAGGTGAACCTGCTCTTCAAGGGTGATGCCATGGATTACGACGAAGATGGCTATTATGCGACCCTGCTCGATCTCCACCGGCGTAAGAATATCACGATTACGGAGAAAGGGGATGGCAAAGGTGTGGAGATCCGTGTCCTCTCATCTGCGAACCTGGATCCTTATGAACAGAGGGTTCTGACCTTCATCGACCAGGTTGCCGAGAATAACGTGCTCGATACGGAGAAGATCGCCGCCCTCGCAAAGCGGGCGCAGTCCGACAGCAGTGCCGAAGAGAAGGCCCTCCGGTACCAGCGCAACATTACGGATGTGACGAGCCGGGTTGATACGAGCCTCTCTTTACAGTATATGGTGGACGGGCGGGATCACATCGTACCGATGGGAATGGTAGCCGCGGTGCTGTTCTGTATCACGGTGATCCTTGCCGTTGTGTACTCCATGCAGTCGTATCTCCTCTTCCCGGCGGCAGCACTCTGGGGCTTGGTCGTCATCCAGATCGGGATTGCCTTTGCCGCTCCATCGACCCTGTTCGGTCACTGGAAGGACGACCGGTATAAGGAAAAACTGGAGTGGGATGCGTTCACCCGGTTCCTCTCGGATATGGCCATGATCCAGAAGTACGCCCCGGCCGATCTCTCCATGTGGGGAGACTGGCTGATATACGGTACGGCTCTCGGTGTAGGAGCGAATGTGGAGAAGGCAATGAAGGATCTCAACATCCGGATTGCCGACACCGGGGTGCCAGTCGGGGCCATAGTCATGAGCTCTGCGTTTGTTCCCCTCATCAGCTTCTCGCCTCCGAGTCATGGCGGTTCCGGTGGCGGTGGCTTTGGTGGCGGGGGAGGATTCGGTGGCGGTGGCGGCTTTGGCGGTGGCGGTGCCGGGGGAAGGTGAGCGGAGGTACCCCTCTCTCATCCTTCCTAATACATTTTACCGGATTTTACCAGCCATGATAGACAGATTAGGGCCAGCCGACAGTCATAGAAGATATAAAGCCGCACAAACCATATGAATACCAGAAAGGGAATCTGATCTTATGCAATATACGGAAGGTCAGCTCGGCAGGGTCTTTGTCGTGAGGATCGATGACGGGGAGGATATGCTCGTGTCCCTCCGCCAGTTCGTCCACGACAAAGGCGTTCGTGCCGGCTCGATCGTCTTTCTCGGTGCCCTGATGAACGGGCGGATGGTGACCGGTCCTGAAGAACCGGTCATCCCGCCGGTCCCGCATTTTGTCATGTTCGAAGGCGGCTGGGAGGTTTTCGGTGTGGGCACCATCTATCCCGGTGAGGGAGGCCCGCATATCCATTACCATGCATCCGTGGGACGGGCGGGTCACGCCCTCACCGGTTGTCTGCGGGAGAAGGCAGTGACCTACCTTATCGTAGAGGCAGTGATCTACGAATTCACCGGTCTCTCGGCCCGGAAGGAGTTCGACGAGAAGACCCAGATCCACCTGCCGGTTCTCGGGAACTGGAATGACGATACCGGCACAGCAGAATCCGAACCAGTCAAGGACGATCCGCAACCGGTGACCCGCGAAGAAAAAAAAGAAGAAAAGAGTGAATTGCCCGGCGGTCTTGCCGAGATCATCCGTGACCTGACCCGGCGCCCGCCAACGTAAATCCGACCAGAAATCCCGGCCTCAATGCACCCCTCTCCTGTTTCTGTAATCCCCCAGCCTCCGTTCCTTCCTCTCACCCGTGAAGAAGGAAAGCAGCTCGGTATCGACCAGTTCGATATCATCCTCATCAGCGGGGATGCCTATGTTGACCATCCCTCATTCGGCACGGCCCTGATCGGCCGGGTTCTCTGGGATGCAGGTTTTACTGTCGGTATCATTGCCCAGCCGGACTGGAAACAACGTGCGGATTTTACCCGGCTCGGGGCGCCCCGGCTCTTCTTTGGCATCTCCTCGGGGAATGTCGATTCGATGGTGAACAACTTCACCCCGAACCTGAAGAGACGGAGCGATGATGTGTATTCACCAGGCGGCGTTCCGAAACGGCCGGACCGTGCCGTAATTGTGTACGCAAACCGGGTCCGGGAACTCTTCCCGGGCATCCCGATTATTCTGGGCGGCATTGAAGCGAGCCTCAGGAGGTTCGCCCACTACGATTACTGGCAGGATCGCGTGAGGCAGGCAATCCTTGCGGATGCACCTGCAGATCTCCTGGCCTTCGGTATGGCCGAGCGGCAGATGGTGGAGATTGCCTCCAGGATTAGTGCGGGCGAGCCCGTCTCCTCCATCCGGGACATACGGGGGACCGCGTTTACCGTTGAGCTTGCGGAATGGCGGTGTATCCGGCCGCAGGGGATTGTTGAGATCCCCGGATTCTCCGAAGTGTCCCGGGACAAGGCGGCATATGCGAAAGCGTTTGCCATGCACTATGCTGAGCAGGACCCGGTCCACGGAAAACCCGTTGTCCAGGTGCATCCGAAGACGGTCGTCATCCAGAACCCGCCGGCGAAACCGCTGACAACGCCGGAACTTGACCATATCTACGAACTGCCGTTTTCCCGTGAGGCCCACCCGTCTTACCGGCAACATATTCCCGCACTTGAGCCGGTCAGGTTTTCTGTCACCAGCCACCGCGGCTGTTTTGGCAGCTGCTCGTTCTGTGCCCTTACCCACCACCAGGGCAGGATCATCCAGGGCAGGAGCATCGCATCTCTCGTCCGAGAGGTTACCCGGATGACCACGATGAAAGGATTCAAGGGTATCGTGCAGGATGTGGGAGGCCCGACAGCCAATATGTACGGCCTCTCCTGCGCCCTCTGGGAGAAGAGTGGTGCCTGCAGGGAAAAGAACTGCAGCCCGGCCTGCCGGACCCTGCAGACGAGCCATAAGGCCCAGTGCGAACTTCTCACCGCCCTGCGTGCCATACCCGGCGTCAGGAAGGTCTTCATCGGATCCGGTATCCGGTATGATCTTGTCGTGGCCGACACGTCAGACTACCTCGGGATGATCTGCGATCACCATGTCTCCGGCCATCTCAAGGTGGCTCCCGAACATGTGGCAGAAAATGTTACGCGCCTGATGAACAAGCCCGGCCGTGAGATCTTTGACCTGTTTCGCGCTGAATTTACCGGCCTGCAGAAAGACAAGCTGAAGAAACAGTATATCCTCCCGTATTTTATGTCCGGGCACCCCGGCTGCACGATCCCGGAGATGATCCAGCTTGCGGAATATATCCGTGACAACCAGCTCTACACCGAGCAGGTACAGGACTTTACCCCCACCCCCATGAGCTTCTCGACCTGTATGTACTACACAGGACTCAACCCGTTCACGATGGAGAAGGTCCATGTGCCGAAAGGACGGGAGAAGTGGATACAGCGGGCCCTGCTGCAGTACCGGGATCCCCGGAACCGGGGGCTCGTCATCGAAGGGCTGGAGAGTGCCGGCCGCCGTGATCTGATTGGGACCGGTCCGAAATGCCTTGTCGGTGGAGAATTCGCTTCCACCTCACACACCCTCAGGAAACATACGGGTCCGAAAAGATAATCGGAAATTCCGGGGAGATACCGGCAGATTTGCCGCGTTCCGGAAATTACACGTCCCATAAAATGAAAAAACCCGGCTCACTTCCGGCCATACTCATCATCGAACCGGACAATATCGTCTTCTTCCAGATATTCCCCAAGCTGTACCTCGATAACTTCGAGCGGGATCAGGCCGGGGTTTTTCAGCCGGTGCATAGTTCCGCTGTGAACGAACGTGCTCTCTCCTTTCCTCAGGAGCCGGGTCTCTCCATTGAGCTCAACTTCCGCAGTCCCTCGGACAATGATCCAGTGCTCGCTCCGGTGGTGGTGGAGCTGGAGGGAGAGCCGCTCCCCGGGCTTGACGGTGACCCGCTTGATTTTGTAGACCGGTGTGTATTCAAGTACCGTGTATGAGCCCCATGGCCGGTGGACCTGCCGGTGGAACTTGGTTACGGGGTCGCTTGCGGCATTATACCGGTTCACCAGATGTTTGACCTGCTCGGTCTCGTTGTTGTTGCAGATCAGGAGGGCATCCGCCGTATCTACCACGATGAGATCGTTTACGCCGATAAGGCCAACGTGCTTGCCGGGTGCGTGCACAAAATTATTCCGGGATGACAGATATTCGGCATCTCCTGCATTCCCATCCCTGTCATGGGTTTCAGTTTCATAAAGCGCCCGGAACGTCCCGAGATCATTCCATTCAGCGTCGAGAGGGACCACGGCAACTTTCTTCGAGAGTTCCAGCAGGCCGTAATCGATTGAGATCGCTTCAAGACCCTGGTAGTCCGGATCCCCGTTGTCCGATAGTACCCCGTACAGTGCCGGCTGATATTTCTTCAGCTCGGTGAAAAAACAGTCCACTGAGAGGAGGAAGATCCCGCTGTTCCAGAGATATCCCCGGCCTACATACTCTTGTGCAGTCTTCTCGTCCGGTTTTTCTTTGAATTCTTCTACAATATATCCGACCGGAATCTTCCTGCCCGGCCGGATGTACCCGTACCCTGTATGGGGGGACGTTGGTTTTACGCCAAATGTTACAAGATATTTTTTCGCAACCGGTTCTGCTGCGCGGATTTGGTCGAGAGCATCGTTGCCAAGGACGTGATCGCTCGGGAAGACAGCTGCTGTTGCATGGCGGTCGTTTTTCCTGATACGCTGCATCGCCCACCCGATGGCAGGCAGCGTATTTTTTCCCTCAGGCTCTACGAGGAGATGCGATTCGTCGAGAGAATATCCGAGTTCATCAACCTGGTTGAGGACAAGGTATCGGTGGATGTCATTCGTCACAACAAAGATGTCATCCGTCCCGGAGAGGCCGACCGCTCTCTCGTATGTCTTCTGGAACAGGGAGGGCCCGTCCAGCTGGATGAACTGTTTGGGATAGTACTCACGCGAGAGCGGCCAGAGCCGTGTCCCGACACCACCGGCAAGGATGATCGATTTCATAAAACGCCTGAGTGAGCCCGGCCCGGTACTGACGTGTACCGCTCATCCGGGATTCATCACATTAAATCTCTGGGATTGACCATTTATAAGATTCGATCCCTGGCTTTTTACCGGAATCCTGTTTTCCCCGCAATCCACAGGTGGAATTATTTTCCGATTCCTGCAGCATTCCGATCGTCAAAGAATTTCCGGAGCCATAACTCCGTACATACAATACGCCAGATCTCCGGTGAATATGCGGATCTCCCATCAAGAAATGCCAGATAATTTTGTATGACTGCTTCCGCGTCCCAGTACGGCCGGCTATGGAATGTTTCCGATGAGAGCAGGCCGAGCATGAAGGGGCGCAGATCTTCCCGCATCCAAATCTCTTCCGGGGTAACAAAGCCCATCTTATCCATGCGGCAGCGGATGGATTCGGGGACTATCCCTTTGATCGCATTGCGGAGGGCGGTTTTTGTGATACCGGCTCTGATTTTCTGGTTGAGCGGGAGGGATGCCACATATTCCACGAACCGGTAATCGAGGAACGGGACCCGGGATTCGATCGAGAATGCCATCGAGTTCCGGTCTTCGTAGTGGAGGAGGGCAGGAAGGTTGGTTGAGGTGAGTTCACGGTACAGTACCCGGTCCAGGCTGCTGTTGTACCGGGGGATGGTTTCCGCCGTGTATTTCAGGAGATTCCTGCGCCGCCTGCGCTCGATGAGCTGCCGGAGGGAGGAGCGGAAGAATCCGCGGTGGTGGCGGAAACTCCCGGCCATCTCGGAAAAGGCAGTTCCCCAGTGAAACGACCGGAGAAGCATGCCGATGTAACTTCCCTGGTATGCAAGGTAACCCCCCAGGAGTTCATCGGCCCCCTGTCCGTCGAGTACAACTTTCACCTGCTCCTTTGCAAGGCGCATCACGCAGTACTGGGCATAGATGGAGAGTGAACCAAAGGGCTCATCCTGTATGTAGACCAGGCGGTTGATATCGTCCCAGAGTTGCTGGGGTGTCGGTTCGACGCGGTGGGCATCCACACCTGTCGCAGCGACGATCTCGTCTATGTAACGGCTTTCATCAAAACGCTTGTCGGAAAAGACCGCGGAGAACGTCTTCTGCCGGGTCCCGACACTGGCCGGGGCCTCATCGCGGATGAGGTTGTTGATGAGCACGGTGAGGGTCGAGGAATCAATTCCTCCCGAAAGGCAGGTGCCCACCGCGACATCGCTCCTGAGGTGGATGCGGGTCGCGTCCCGGAGGATGGCAAGGAGCCCGGAGGCGGCCTCCTCATCCGGCATATCAGAGCGGATAGCGGGATTAATTTTTACATCCCAGTATCGGAACGGCTGCTCAGGGCCGGCGGCAGTTACGACCATGGCGTGGGCGGGCTCCAGCTGTGAGATCCCTTCGAACATGGTCCGGCTCGAGTGATCGAGCGCGCCCCACGCAAGATAGGTGCCGAGGGTTCCTGTGTCGGGATGTTTTCCCACCTCTGGATGGGCGAGGAGTGCCTTGATCTCGGACGCGAACAGGAACGAGCCGCCGGCCATCGAGTAATAGAACGGCTTGATTCCGAGCCTGTCCCGGGCACAGAAGAGCCGCTTCTGCTTCTCGTCCCATATCGCAAAGGCCCACATGCCGTTGAACCGTTCCAGGCACCCGGTTCCCCAATCCTCGTACGCGTGCAGGATCACTTCGGAATCGGATTTTGAGTGGAAGCGGTGACCATTCAGGATGAGTTCCTCGCGGAGTTCGATATAGTTGTAAATCTCCCCGTTGAAGACGAGCCAGAGTGTCCCGTCCTCATTGGTCATCGGCTGGCAGCCATCAGCAGACAGGTCGATGATCGCAAGTCTCCGGTAGACCAGCCCGACAGAACCATGGATCCGGGTACCATCGCTGTCCGGGCCCCGGTGGACGAGCCGCTTCGACATCTCTGCGAGCAGCTGAGCATCAGGTTCCCTGCCATCAGGACAGTACTGGCCTGCGATACCGCACATTATGGTAAAGGTAGGTACTGGTGGTTTAAAAGGATGTGAGGGGGTGGGGACGACCCATATTCTCGCTTTCAAATCCGTTCTGGAATATGGCGATTATCTCAAATCAGTGATGCGACAATTTTTGCCAAGGTCTCGATCCGTCACCGGACCGCGTGTCCGGAAACAAGCGTGATTTCTACATTGTTCCGGATGAAGTTGATGAAAGGAAATATCACTCTGCGCACCGATGCATTGCAGGACGGGCGCGTCCTTCTCGTTTGCAGTGTCCCGGACGGCTGAGATGGTGGGCGCGGTTTTTCAAAAAATTTCTCGTCGCGATCGAGATCCCGGTTGAAAATCATTTCCGGATCGATCAAACATCGATTTTCGTTTTCCATCAAACTCTGGTTGAATAGTTTTCAGCAGACTTTGATTAAAAATTTTCAACCGGACCTTGATTGAAAAATTTCCGGCAGACTTTGATGGAATTTTTTTCATCAAATCCTGCTGGTAAATTTTTCATCGTGATCATGATTGGGTTTGAAATACATCAGCGGATCAACCGGACTTTACCCGGCTTCTCATCAGCTGGCCATTGCCAAACCCTATACCGCGTCCGCCAAGTATAGCAATGATCGTATTGCAGGATTAAACTAGGGCCACAAACGCAGAAGCGGCCATCAGTACATTCACCGCATTAATCAGCATAATCGCCCGGGCGTTCTTGTGATAGCCCCACGCCACCAGAAGGAGACCGCTGAGGATCCAGACCGCAAACCCAAGTTCCTGTGCCTCAGGGCTGCCGATCTGCCGGACTCCCAGCCACCCTGCGATACCAAGGAATGCCCCGGAATATTCGAGCAGGGTGGAAGATGCGATCTGTATATCCGGCCCCATCTTCCGGAACCATGACGTAGTTCCATTCCGCTGTTCCTGACTGCTGTAAAAGAAATTCCCCTGCCGGTGATCGTTCATGTCCGCCCCGAAAATACCTCATTAACCTTACCGATCCTTGCTAATGAATTTGCCAGATGATCCGGGTTCGATCGTGGAACGACAGGATTAAAAATCGGATCCGGACAAGAATAAAAATGGAGTATCGCAGGATCCGACCCTCTACCGGGACCTCACCAGGAATTCTCCGGGAAAAGAGTCCTGGAAAATCGCCGGGTTACATACTGTACGGGGAATCGTTTTGTCCGTGACTGAGGATCAGCGCCGGGCTGGGACCTTCTTCCCCGTCCCCTTCTTTACCGGAGTATTCTTCGGCTTCTTCAACGGGGCAACCTTGACCTCGCACGGCACACACTTCTCAATCTTCTCATCGAAGATCCGGTAAGCATTGGCGAGCACGGAGGAATTGGAGATCATACCGGACAGGAGAATAACTTCGAGAATCTCATCGCGGGTCGCCCCCATCTTGAGTGCCGCCTGCATGTGGTAGCCGGTACAGTGCGGGCACTTGAGAGCCGCTCCCACCGCCATGCTGATCAGTTCCACGTACTTCGGGTCAAGGGGACTCGTCTGCGCTACCGTACCTTTGTACAGGAGGTGGGAGATGAGTACTTCGGGACGCTCCCCCATCCTCTTGAAGACGAGGGGCACACGCCCGTACTCTTCCTCGATCGCCTTCATCCACTCGTCAGCCGTCAGATCGGCACCCTGCTCCACGATGTGGGCAAGCTTCTCCTCAAACTGATCCTTCGTTGATAACACTGAAACTTTCTTTACCATCATACCACCGTGTTCGTCTCAGAGAACGGCAGGATCCGCACGAGGATGTAGTCCCGCATCCGCGAGGGGACGACATCGGCGACATCGCCCAGCGTAATTCCGTCTTCAATCTCGATCTTCCTGAGGTCCGCGGCAAAGCTGTCGTAGGGAAGCTTTACCCGGAGCCCTGCCATCTGGACCGTGAGGGGCGTTGGCGAGGTTACATCGAGAATAGCAGGCACCTTCTCCCGGATCAGGCCCATGAGCCGAGCCGGGGATACCGAGAGGGGATCCTTTGCAATCTCTTCGCGCTTCTTCTCCAGCACCCGGGTAACTTCGGCCACGATCTCATCCAGCTTGTCCAGCTGATCGGCCTCCTTCGTCCTCCGCATAAATCTTCCCACGTTCCCGACGTACCCGTCCAATGGCGGGTCAGTGATCTTTTTGAGGATATCGATCGCAGGACCCCCGCAGAGCACGATGGGGACTTCAATCCCCCGCCGGAGTGTGGGCATCTTGTATTCGATGCAGGTCTCGAAGTTGCCTAGGAGGAAGACCGCGAGGTCGTGCTCGTTGATAACGTCCCGTTCCTCATCGTTTAAACCGGCAATCCGCTTGCCAGGGCCCCGCGCCAGGCTGACCATGTTGCTCTTCGCACCGAGCCGGCGCACGTATTCTGCAATATCGCAGGACGGGTGGGGCAGGTGGTGGATCTCAAGACTCATGCTGACAACCGCAATCTCGGTCCCGACCAGCGGCGAATCAGTCACTTCTCCGAAGAGGGGGCGCGAGATCTCGCGTATCAGCTCAATATCCTCGCGGGGCACAAAGCACTGGAGGACTACCTCCTGGGCGATGAGGTGTTTCTGCACCACGTACCCGCCCAGATCTTCGATCAGGTCCACGACAATGTCATGCTGGAATATCCCGCCCTTGTAGGTGACCGGAACGAGCGTCATGGAGGCACCTCGCCCATCATGGCAAACTTCGCTTTGACAAGCGAATCCATATCCTCGGCGAGCGTGTTCTCGCTGGCGACAAAGATGAACTTCTCGGTCGTGAAGATCTCGCTCCGGAGCCGGAAGCCTTCGGGGGCAATACACCTGAGGGCATAGATCAGGTCCTTGTGGAGCGATTCGCTCGGGTCGGCGACAACAATCTCCTCAATCTCCGCCGGAGGTGTCTGGACACCGTAGAGGATTATGGTGAACCTGTCCGGTTGTTCGACTTTCTCCTTGCCAAACCGTTCCCAGAAGATTTTGAGCGTCGATGCCAGGTACGTCTCGTCTGAGATAACGAGCGTCATCTTGCCTTCCTGCGGGTTGATATTTGCAAAGTCCCTGACACGGATCACGGAGGTGATCCGCTTGAGAATGCCGACGGCAACAAAGACCGGGATCTTTGGATCAATGAAGATGTGGATCTTGTTGACAACTTTCAGCAGATTATGATCGAGCAGGACGTCATTTGCGATCTGCTTATAGTACTCGGCGCCCAGTGGCTCAGGGCATTCCACTTCAAAGTACTCGACGGCAAACATCTAATCGTCCCTGATGAATCCTGAAGCCAGAAGTGCTGATCCGACGGCACCGATATACTGTGAGTGGTGTGGCACAACAATCTTCGTCTGGAGGAGTTCCCCCATCGCATGGACAAGCCCTTCGATGAGCGATGTACCCCCGACCATGATTACCGGCTCCTTGATATCCACTTCCTGCAACTGCTGTTCGAAGACCTGCTCGGCCACACTGTGACAGGCCGCCGCCGCCACGTCCTCCCGGGTGCTCCCGGCTGCGAGGGCATTGACCAGGCTTTGCGTGCCAAAGACGATACAATAGCTGTTCATCGGCACACGCCCTCCGAACCCTTTCATGGAGAGCGGGCCGAGCTCGGTGATCTCGACACCAAGGCGCTTTGCAGTCATCTCAAGGAACCGGCCGCTTGCACCGGCGCATATGCCCCCCATCGTGAAGACACCGGGAATTCCATCCATGACCGAGATCGCCTTGTTGTCCATACCCCCAATATCGATGACCGTTGCAGGGCCGTGCTGCCGGTCTGCGAGGTAGACCGCTCCTTTCGAGTTGACGGTCAGCTCCTCCTGGATGAGATCCGCTTTGATCTCTTTCCCGACAAGGAATCTCCCGTATCCCGTAGTCCCGATCGCCTGGACATCCTTGATGGTTATCCCCGCCTCAGCAAGGGCGGTATCGATCACACCCTGCGCACTTTTCAATACTTCCTGAGTGGGCTGCCATCCGGTCCCGATGATCTTGTTGTCCTTCATCACGATCGCTTTCGTTGTCGAAGAGCCGGAGTCAAGACCCAGCGTGATCCCCTCCTGGGTTTCGCGGGCGAGGAGGGCACGACGCCGAGCGATGGTAGTGAGTGCCTCCATTCTCGTCAGGAGTGTGCCGGCAGTCGTTCGCTCGGTAAATGAGTAACTGACGACCGGCAGTTTCGAGTGCTCGTGGATATAGCGACGGAGTTCGTTCCGCACGATTGCTGCCTCGGCACACCGGAAACAGGTACCGATGAAGACCGCGTCCGCCTCGACCCTGCCATCCACCAGGGCCTTTGCCCGGGCAATCGCGAGTTTGAGATCCGGGCTCCGGACATCCAGGCCGAACGCATCAAAGTCCCGGCGCACATCCTTGAGGGCGATATCCGGGAAGAAGATCTCGCCGTTCACTTCCCGTGCTGCCGCTTCGATCTCATGCTGGACACCGGAGTATTCGGGGCCACAGGAGAGCTGCGCAATGCGTACCGGCGGGGTCATTTCTTTCCCCCGAGTTCTCCGAGGAACCTTTTGATAGCAGCTACGAACTTTACGCCGTCTTCTTCATTCTTCGGGTAATTGAGGTCGAGCTTCGGGATATCCTTCTGGCGAATGAGGAACTTGATCAGTTCGTTTGTCCTCGCACAGCCCATACAACCGAAAGCGAAGTCAGCGTCGTTGATGATGATCGCGGCTTCGCATTCCTCGATCATCGGGCCGTAAAGCGCCATACGCCCCCGTACTCCGCTGGGGACCTCCACAGCGGCCCATTTCAGCCCCTTCTTGGGCTCTTCCGGCGTGATCTGGAGGGGCGGGGACTCGAGTCCTGCGGTCTGGATGCGTTCGCGGATGGCAACGGCTGATGAGAGCGGGGTGTGACCATGCCGTGCCACAAGATCAGAGAGGATCAGGCTCGTTGCGGGATAGATGAATACTTTTGCCATTTCAGGACTCCTGTGCGTCAATGAGTTTTTTCAGCAGCGTGATATCGAGGCTCTTCGTTTCGAGCGGGTTCTCCGGAGCGGGGACCGTTGTTTCGTCACGCTTTTTAAGTTCCTCAAGCCCGTGGGAAACATACGGGATCACCGTCATCTCGTATTCCATTCCATGATATCCCGGGCGGGCACCGCCAAGGTTTGCCCGGCATCTCCGCGAATCGCCCGGAGGAAATCCCCGGTCCTTTATAAAGATATGATCCGGATCCAGCTTCCGGAGCTCGGTTACGATCCGGTTAACATCCTCCTCCTTACCGTTTACGACAAGACCGAAGCATGTCTCCTTGATCATTGCTCCGTTTGAGATCTCGTACCCCCGGATTGCCAGATCGGCAGGGGTGATCTCGAACGATTCTATGACAACGTACTTGGTGACACTGCCAACGTGAACCGGTGTATAATCCGTCAACGCTTCACCTCCCTGATGTACACGGTTTCCCGCTCCTTCACTTTTTTGAGTTTCTGGGTATCGATCACGCGCCCGATGATGTTGGTTCCTTCAAACGGCTCCGATGTCGGACCAAATTCTTTGTTAGCCGAGAGCCGGACCCCGACGAGTCCCGCGCCCTTCCGGGAATCGTTGGTGATGGCAAGAGCTGCGGCCGGGACTTCTTCCACCGGTATATTTTCCGGAATGAGCTTGGCACCGGAGGCGATCGCCGGTTTGAAGAGGACCACGTCATCGAACTTGAAGAAGACCGGCATCATGCCGGCATCGTGTTCCTTGAGGCCGGTAAATTTCCGGAAGACTTCACAGCTGATCGGGGCTGCGGAATCATCGAGTTCAATATCGATCACCTTATCGATCGGTGCCGTGGTCACGATCACATTCTTCTCGTTGAGCACATCGAGGGTAGTGCCCGGTTCCTGAGAGACAATGATCCGTTCACCCTCTTCCTTGTCAGCCTTCAGGGCAAAGCCCCTCGCGGCTGCGATCTCCCTGGCAGTAGTAAGCGGTCGCCCCAGGAGATCAATACGGGAGGGAGTGACTTTCGTTATGAGGACGTCGTGCTCTTTTGCCAGTTTTGCAAGTTCTATCCCACGGACTACCTGGCCGACCATATTGTGTGCAGGACTGCTCGGGACATCCGTCCGGTAGATGTAGATCCCCCCGGCCGATTTCCCGGTATTCCGCATGGTTACGGTCCCTTCCCGGCGGGGACGACGGGCCTCTTTCTCCACATCCTCTGCACCGATCAGGTGCGGGTCGAGGATATGCGTGCTTGAGGCTCTCCCTACCGTGAATTTACCGGATTGTAAGGCGATGAGCAGGTGCTCAACACTTCCGGCAGCTTCCGTGGTGATCCGGTCCGGCGAATAACCCTGCGCCACGATCTCGAGTGAAGTGACAATCTGCATGCCATCTTCGAGGACGAGTTCTCTGTCGCTTGTGGTGAATGATCGACTGGTATCGGCCCAGCTGATCACCGGCTCAATTCCCGTGATCCGATCCCCCTGGGTAAAACGATCGAGCACACCTTTCCCGCTCACTATTCTGCCGATCAGACCCCCGGTCTCATCGGCACCATGATCTGCCGAATGCCGGGTCTTGGAGAACATCAGGTAGGATCGCCGTGGTTCATATCCCCCGCACCCTAGGATCACATCACCCCTCTCATAGAGATTCGGTTTTCGCACAGGCCGGATTCCTGATGGGAACGGCCCGAATGCCGCTGCGTACCGGTCTACCCAGTGAAGTGATAGAGTTTCGATAACTGCAGGCGCCTCGAGAAATGCGGCACCCCCCGAGGTTACCTCAATAGTGATGTCACCGGCGGTCGTGGTAATCACGAGGTTTGCAGTCTTCGTCTGCTCCTGGGTTGCCTGGCGTATGATCGCCACAGCGCAACCCTGCGGGTGATCAGACAGGACTGAAGAGAGCAATGCCCCGGGGGCAGTCTCCATCCTCAATCCGTCGAGGTGGATGGTGGCCATGCATCACCTCATGCGGTCGGCTGGCTCATGACCTTGCGCTCTTCTTCGGTCAGGATAGCAAGTACATCGGCAGTCTTGCCGATCTGGATGATCTTGCCGCCCCGCATGAGTGCCAGCCGGTCGCATATGTCCCGGACAAATTCCATGTCATGGGAGACCACGATAAAAGTCTCATCCATCTCCTCACGGGTATGCATGATTGAGTGCTTCACATCGATCTTCGTGATCGGGTCCATGGTACCTGTCGGTTCATCGAGTATCACGATCCGTGGTTCGCGGATCAGCACCTGGGCGAGGGCGACCCGGTGTCGTTCTCCTTCCGATAACTGGGCAGGCATCCGATCGAGGATTTCCTTGCTCTTCTCATCAGTGAACCCCGCCATCTTGAGGGTGACGAGCGCCTTGCGCATGGCAAGTTCCTTGGGGAATTCGAGCCCGATAGCATCGGTGAGGTTGTCGAGGACCGTCCTGTGGGGGAAGAGGTCGTACTCCTGATGGAGGAGTCCGATGTATGCCGTGGCCCTGCCCCGCTGGTCGATGCCCGGTTTTGTCATGTCGATCCATTCCTCACCAATCCGGACATTGATCTCTCCGCTTGTCGGTTCGATAAGACCGGCGATAATGCCCGAGAGCGTGGTCTTGCCGGCCCCGCTCTTGCCGATGATTCCGAAGATCTCCTTGGTATTAACTTCGAATGAGACACCGTTGACGGCCTTTACCACGCCGCGATCTGCGGATATATAACGCTTGACCAGGTCCCGTGCGACCACAACCTTGTCACCGATTTCGGCCTCTTCGAACTTTTCCGTGTCATCGCACCCCTTCATGAACTCCTGGATCACGTCTTTTGGTGAACCGATCTTTGCTATACTGCCATTTACCAGAAGAATAGCCCGGTTTGCGACATCCTCGATCACCTGGGAAAAATGCGAGGTGACAACGATGCCCATATTATTGGTCTTTGCCGCATCGATCAGCATCGCATGGACCACCTTTGCAGTCCCCGGGTCAAGCGTGCCTGTAGGCTCATCGGCAAACAGCATGAAAGGCTCTTTTGCCAGCTGCCGGGCGAGCACCACCCGCTGCTTCTCGCCACCTGACAGATCCCGGGCGATGTGCATCATCCGGTGGGAGAGCTTCACCTGGTCGATAAGATCGGCGGCCCGGTTGATTGCTTTCTCCTGGGGATAGTCGATATCATCGAGGGCGTGAAGAACATTTTCGATGACGCGGTCATCGCCATACAGGGCAAAGGTACGCTGGAACATGATCGCGGTCCTGCGCATGAGGCGCCTCCTCAGCCCCTCGTTTGTCTCGTTCCAGAGATCTACGTTGAGCGGTGAGAGCACAGCGCCACAACGGGGACACGGCTTCCCCGCGGAGCTGCCGACGTCCATATAATCGCATTTATCACAGGCTGCCACGTGGTAAATGATCCGCCCGCTGGTCGGGGGCTGCTCAACCCCGCGGATGAGATGCATCAGGACCGTCTTGCCAGCGCCGCTCCTGCCGATAATCCCGAGGATCTCCCCCTCGCCAATCTCAAAGGAAATATTCTTGAGAACGCTCTCGCCATCAAAATCCATGGAGAGGTTGTCGACCGTGATCAATGGAGCCTTCATAGTACCCTTGTACCTAATGTGAACGAGGTGTCATATTACCTTTTATATGATGCAGCTCAGTCGTCACGATCGCTAATGGTTCCGGACCTGAGCAAAGCCTGCACAATGGCGACCACATCGCTTACATTATTTACTACATGGTCTGCGACCCTGTACAGCTCTTCCGGACGATCCCCCGGCTGCTGGATGGTGAGAATGGCGATATCGGCCGTGCGCATGGCGGCGAGATCATTGATACCATCCCCTACCATGAGCACCCGGTCATATTCCTGTCGGAGATCGTTTACGATCTGCGCCTTGACGCTGGGGGTCGCGACGCCATATACCCGATCCCTAGGGATCCCGAGGTGATCGGCCATCTTTTCGAGTTTTGTGACCCGGTCACCTGAGGCGATGTACATCGGTACGCCCATCCGGTGGAGCGAAGTGACTACCTCTTTTGCCCCGTCAAACGGCCAGCCGCCGGCAGTGATCGTGAACTCGATGCCCTTGTCTGCCATGTTGATGATGGCGCCGCTGTTGAGCGTGAGCATGGATTCTGTTTTGCAGACCGACCAGACGTTCCGGATGCATTCCTGGAGATCACTCACCCGCGCATGTTCGTCGGTGTAAAGGACATCCCCGATGTCCTCCGCCGTGATGATCTTGCGGGTGCAGCTTACGCCAAAACCGATATCTTTCGCAATCAGGTATTCTGAAAGGAGCATTTCGCCACCCGTTGCCATAAGATCCTTAGAATGGACAGGAAGGACAATGAGCACACGATCCGGGGAACTGAACGTGAGGGTGGTGGTCTCGATACCGGGAAGCAGTTTTTTATGGGCAATATCCTTTGCCACCCGGTAGGTATTCAGCAGCGTTCCTGCACTGTCAAAGACTACCGCGATCGACATTGATCCACCCGATGCCCGTTTTCCGTGACAAACTCTATGTATTTCTCGTTACATTGATTCATTGAAGCTGATGTCCGTACCTGAAACCGCAGAGAAGATAAAGAGCATGGAGATCCGGGGAGCCGGGCGGATCGCCCGGGCTGCTGCCGAGGCCCTCAGGGACCACGCCCTGTCAGTACAGGCGCCGTACTATGCGGCATTCCGGCAGGAGATGGAAAAGGCGGCCGGAATTCTGGTTGCAACCCGTCCCACTGCCGTATCGCTCCCGAACGCCGTGCATTTTGTCATGGGGGGACTGTCCGGATTAAAGACTACGGAAGAGGCGAGATCCAGCATAGTCCAGCGTGCAGAGCAGTTTATCCAGTCGTCACAGCATGCCGTGGAAAAGATTGCGGGTTTCGGGGCCCGTCATATCCGTGATGGTGACACGATCCTCACACACTGTAACTCTGAAGTTGCTCTCGGCTGTATCATCGAGGCACACCGGAGCGGTAAGGAGATCGAGGTGTTTGCGACCGAAGTGCGCCCGAGAAACCAGGGACTTATCACGATCCGGACGCTCAATGATGCCGGTATTAAAACGAATTTCATCGTCGATTCGGCAGTCAGATCCTTTATCCACGACATAGACATCGTGATCGTGGGAGCCGATGCCGTCACCGTAAACGGGGCCGTGGTGAACAAGATCGGAACCTCCCAGGTTGCCCACACGGCGGCAGAGGCGCGGGTGAACGTGATCGTAGCCGCGGAGACCTACAAGTTCGCACCCCGGACTATTGTCGGGGAGCTGATCCAGATCGAGGAACGACCCCCGGGTGAGGTGCTTGCAGATGCGATCGCAAAAACCCTTCCGAATGTGACCGTGCGCAACCCGGCATTCGATGTGACTCCTGCGGAATATATTGATCTCATTGTTACGGAGCAGGGAGCAATCCCGCCCCAGATGGCGTATGTTATCATACGGGAGTACCTTGGATGGGATATCGGGGAGTTCCATTCGTCCACCTCCCTTCATAACGGACAGGATGAGTAGCCGGACCGTTCCCTTACGGATGGGGATCAGGTGCCGATGCCTTTATGGAAAACCAGAGCGCTGAATTATACAACAGGACCGCTCCCTTGGGAATAATAAGTGTGCGGGAAAAGTACACGAGGCCGGATATGGAGATACCCTTCACCAAACTGCATGGCAATGGCAATGACTTCATCATTATCGATGAATACGAACGCATCGTCATTCCGGATGAAATGAAGGGGCAGTTCGCTGCTATCTACTGCGACCGGCGGTTCGGTATCGGAGCTGACGGGGTCATTTACCTCTCAAAATCCACGAAATGTGATCTGAGGATGCGCCTGCTCCAGCCGGATGAGAGCGAGGCTGAGATGTGCGGCAACGGGATCCGATGTGTTGCAAAATATGCATTTGATGCCGGATACGCAAAAGAATCATGTACTGTCGAGACCCCCGCAGGAGAGATCGGTGTGGCAATGGGGTACCGCGAAGATGGATTCATGGCAACCATCACGATGACTACGCCGAAGTTCGACCGGCAGGATATCCCTGCAACCGGTACAGGAGAGTATCACGAACGGATTGGGGAATACGAAGTCTATGCAACCAATACCGGTGTCCCCCACGCAGTGATCGTGGTAGACGCCATTGATTCTGTAGATATTGCGACAGTGGCCCCGGCAATCCGGCACCACGCGTCATTCCCCAAAGGGGCAAACGTGAATTTCGTAGAGAAGACCAGTGGCGACAGTATCCGGATCCGCACATTCGAGCGCGGTGTTGAGGAGGAGACCCTCTCCTGCGGAACCGGTGCAACCGCATCGGCGGCCATCGCTCACCGGCTGGGCCTCGTGGGAGATATGGTACAAGTAGAGACCCGGGGTGGCCCCCTGGTAATATATCTTAAAGACGGGGCAAAGATGGAAGGCCCCGCGACCACGGTCTTTACCGGGGCCATCCCGTTCTGATTTTTTACAACTCTAAACAATGCTGTCCTGATCCTGCCCGATAACCAGGCCGAGTGTTGAAGCGAGAGTCATAAGGATTTCGATTTCGGTGTCTGCCCACACACGCTCTGCAGTACAATCGTTAAAACCGATGAAACCCCAGTATTCCCCCCCGACCTGAATGGGGACAATGAGGATCGACTGGATGCCCATTTCATCCAGCATCTGACGTTCTGGGCCTGAGAACCTGCCTTTCGATCCCGCCACCCAAACTCCGCTGGCCAGTCTTCTGGACCAGTTCCGGGAAAACCGTTCGCCACATGCATGGTGATGCTCGGGCAACGAGTTCTCATCCGGGCGCCGTTCCCAGCGGAATTTTCGTTCAGGATGATATTTTACTGATGGGGGAGTGGCACGGTCCTGATAAATATAAGCGGCGTCTGCATCGATCGCCTCACCAATTGTTGCCAGAACACGCGGTATGGGATCAGCGAGCCTCCCGGTAAGGAGGAAACCCGATGCAGCCGCGAATCCATGAAGGACGCGATCCCGTTTACGGGCCGTTTCTTCAGCTGTTTTTCGTGATGTGATATCCCGCGAAACATTGTAGATCTCGAGAATGGCACCCGATTTAATGTCACGGACAATATGGCTGATTGATTCGAACCAGAGATACTGACCACTGCAGTCTTTCACCCGAAAGATAAGTGTGACTTTATCCGTGCCGGATAAAACCAGCTCTCTTGCCCGCAGAATGATCGGGTGGTCATCGGGATGAACGATCTCAAGGATATTGTGGCCTGTAAGTTCTTCGGGATCATATCCAAGGATAGCACGAACGGCCGGGGAGACGTATTTAAACTGCATTCCGGGAGTATGGACGTTAATGATATCGAGAGAATTTTCTGCAAGCATGCGGTACTTGAACTCACTCTCCCGCAATCGCTCCTCCATCTCGTACCGGGCTGTTGTATCCCGGATGGAGATAATATTTGCCGGTTTCCCCTTGTAGGAAATTCTGTTCCCAAGGGTCTCGATATAGAGTTTTTTTCCCTGTGCGGTGATCGCGGAGTAGGTCCTTGTCGTACCTTTCCTGTCCGGGCTCATGTTAAAAAAATCATGCCTGACCCGGTTCAGGGAATCCGGGGCAATGAAGCCGAATACCGTCAATGGGGTGGGACCCGGTGGGCTGGCGATTTCGAACATCGCGAGGGCGGCGTGATTTACCGTAATAACGTTCCCTTCGAGATCGGTGATGATTATACCGTCCAGTGATGACTCTGCAAGAAGCTGGTAACGGGCGAGATCTGCTTCAAATCCTGCATCAGGGCTCAATGAATCCTCTCTGGTTCGGGAACTCATTATTGTAGTATTCAGGATTCTGGGGATTTAATGCTTACATTTTTACTTTTCATGCCCAATCTGAAGACGGTATAGATCCGGCAGGTAAAACGTTCCTGTTTCGGACTATCCCTGAACACCCCCAATGAATAATTTTTACTGACCGCTGCAGGAAGCTCGTCCGGAAATATCCCTGGACACGTTCAGGAACTCCAGTATCCGTCCGGTCTTCTCATCCCGGATGATCTTTGTTGTGGTTTCGAAGAGAAGATAACGGCCATCCCGGTGACGGAAACGGAACACCGAGGTCTTGGTGTTGCTGCCCTGCAGGGGAATAGCGATAAGTTCACGTTTTACCTGTTCAAGATCCTCCGGATGGATCAGCTCCAGCATGGCCCTGCCCAGCACCTCCTCCTCCGTGTAACCCAGTACCGGCGTCACTGCCGGGGAGACGTACGTTAAGATGCATTCCGGCGTCTGACGGCTGATGATATCGATCGAGTTGTCGGCAAGGAGACGGTACTGCCGCTCGCTCTCCCTGATCTTCTCATCTGCCAGTTTCCTGTCCGTAATGTCCCGGACCGTAGCCAGAACATGGGGTTTTCCCTTGAAATCAAAAAGATGAGCGCTGATCTCGACCGGGATTCTCTGCTGGTCTTTCGTCAGGTGGATCATTTCAAACGTGGCATGGCCGGTGGCACGAAGTGGTCTCACGTTCTGAGCTATCATATTGAGGGATTCCGGCGCTACGATATCCTTTGGGGATTTGCCGAGAAGTTCCTCGCGGGAATACTTCAATCTGCGGCATGTTACATCGTTTACCTCGATATAGGTGCCGGGCATCCCGGCTGCATCGAACCCGTGAAGGGTGATCATGTCATTGGCATTATTGAAAAGTGTCCGGAATTTCTCCTCGTTCTCGCGCAATGCATTCTCTGTTTTTTTCCGGTCGGAGATATCAAGAGCGGTAATGGTTAAACCTTCGGAAAGATTGCCATTATTCAATGGTGTTGAACAGAGGATGACATCCACGAATCGGCCATCTTTATTTTTCCATTTTGTTTCCACATATGCGGTCCCGGTTTTATTTATCTGAGTCCACATCTGATTGCCGATGAGTGTGAATTGCTCATCGGTCGGATAAAGGATACGGGTGGATTGTCCAACAAGCTCCCCGGCTTCGTATCCGGTTATTTTGCAGAACTGATCGTTCACCTCAAGCATGATCCGTTTTGCGATTACTCCAATACCGATGGGTGCGACGTTGATAATGCTGCGCAGTCTTGCCTCGCTCACCCTCAGGCGCTCTTCACCCTGCTTTCTCTTGGTAATATCTTCGAAAAGAACGGAGACCCCCTTCTGCCCGCTGGTAAATACGGTCGGTGCGATACGGCAGAAAAATGTCATATCCTGCTTAATGAGGTGGAGTTCACCTTTGAATTCCGTCCCGGCAAGACCTTCCCTCAGCCAGGTGAGGAGTTCAGGAAATACGTCCTCGAAAAACAGGGCCATGGCCGTGTATTCAATATTTTTTCCTACGATCTCGCTCTCACTTACACCCATCAGGTCAAGGAAGGGCTGGTTGAGAAAGACTGCACGGAGGCCACTGTCCAGCTGCATGACAAATTCGGATGAGATGGAGAGGACTGAAGAATGCGGTAACCGCTGGGAGATCGAATAGATTTTGGCCATCCCGAAGTGGCGCATCTCGACCTGGCCGGAGATGAGCAGGTTGTCCAGGTAACGCCCTGCCGTATTCCTGTTGATACCCCCGCTTCTGACGATCTCAGTGATACTGAGCCCCTGCGGGTTTTCCTTCAGGAGGTCGGTAATCCGGGTAGTGATCTCCTTCCTCAGTGCCATAGATTATGCAATTATTCGGTTCAGGCAGATATAATGATTGCAATTCCGGGATCTTTATGAAAAATGGATTGGAAAGAGGGGAGAATCTCAGAATATATCACAGATCTGCAGATTATGGTCGGGCCCGGATCCCTTCTTCGACAATCTCGTATTCAAACGATGTACCCTCCGGCCGGGAACGGTGCTTGACCAGCCGGGCTCTCCGCATTCCCGGTGTTTCGGTCTTCTCGAGCCGGACAATTGCTTTGGAGAGGTGCTCGAGGGCGGTCCCCCCGAGTCCGTAGAAGATGTTTTTCGTAGTGTCCATGTATACCTGGTTGGTGATAATAACCGGGATCTCGTATCGTTTGGCATACCCGAGCAGGTGGATCATCTGCCTTGTCAATGCCTGCATTGCGTCCCGCCCCCTCTCAAGATCGGTACGATAGAGGGCCGTGGCAGAATCCATAACGAGCAGACCGGTCTTGTGTGCTTTGAGAATCTTTTCAACTTCCAGGATCATGGATCCCTGGTGTTCGAAATCAATGGGCTCGAACAGGAAGAGGCGTTCAGCAAGTTTTTCCGTATCCACGCCGGCAATCTGTCGGAACCGCTCAATGGAAAATCCTTCGGAATCGATGTAGATTACTGCAAGGCCGGCCCGGAGAACAGAAACCGATGCTATGATACACAACGTACTCTTACCACTTGCGGGCTCGCCAAAAAACTGCGTGACGGTCCGCTCTTCGATCCCCCCGCCAAGCAGCTCGTCAAGTGCTGCATTTCCGCTGCTCTTCCTGTTTGTTTTCATTTCCTAATCTCCGTTCCGGATCATGCACAATAGCATTGGTGCATTACAACTTGGGCCTTTAGCTTCAGAATTATTATTATCCTATTTCATATAAAGACGGGATATTTGCACAACAATTTTTTCGACAGGGTTTTGGGGGTAACCGCTGTGTACAACCGGGCTGATTTTGATCGAAAGTAAAGCTGAGCAGAGCGGCGGGGAGGCCGCGAGTGATAAGATCCGGGTGCAAAATGTGAATAGGTACAAAAATAATCCTCTGTCAAAGTCAATGCCCTCCCCTCATTTTACCCGGAAAGAATCCAATGTGTACGACCTGTCTGATAAAAACGGGTTGACATCCGCAAACAATAAATTTATATGTATAGGAACGAAAGTTCTTTCCTACAATTTGCAAAAACTTACTAAAGGTGCAGGAAGATGGTGATGATGACATCCGTCATGCAGGCAGGTATCGGCTTCCGGGAGATCCCGGATCCCGGGAATGCGGCGTGCAGTCTGATGCCGGAATCCTCGAATGATCTGTGTAACCAGACAGGAACCAACCCTTCCGGGTCTGGGAGGAATCTCAAAAATGTGTTCATTACAGGTGGAATGAATGACTATTGATACAGGAGCAACTGCATGGATCCTCGCCTCAACGGCACTCGTCATGCTCATGACGCCGGGCGTAGGATTGTTCTATGGTGGTCTTGTCCGGAAGAAAAACTTCATTGACATGATCACCTTGTCGTTCGTTGCCTTTGCGCTCGTCAGCCTCCAGTGGGTGCTGATCGGGTACTCCCTCGCATTCGGTCCGGATGTTGGCGGGTTCATTGGCAACTTACAGTACCTCGGACTGAATAACGTCGGTATGGATCCCGGTCCGTACAGCCCGATTATTCCCGGATTACTATACATGGTCTTCCAACTGGTCTTCGCTACAGTTACCATGGCAATCGTGACCTCGGGTTTCGCAGAGCGGATCAAGTTCAGCTCGTACCTGATCTTCGCGGCCCTCTGGACCACGATTGTCTACGATCCGCTTGCCCACTGGGTGTGGGGTGGCGGCTGGACCTCGGTGTTCGGTTCTATTGATTTTGCCGGCGGGACGGTAGTACACATCAGCTCAGGTTTTGCAGCTCTCGCACTGGCTCTCGTGATCGGCAAACGTGTCGGGTACGGCAATTACGCGATGGAACCGGCTAACATCCCGTGGTCTATCCTTGGTGCGGCCCTGCTCTGGTTCGGCTGGTTCGGGTTTAACGCAGGCAGCGCAGTCGCAGCAAACGGTATTGCCGTCAACGCATTCGTCACTACCAACACGGCGACTGCAGCTGCTGCAATGACCTGGCTCCTGGTATCCTGGTATGTCGGTGGTAAACCGAGTTCGCTCGGGTTTATCTCCGGCGCAGTAGCCGGCCTGGTAGCAATTACGCCGGCAGCCGGATATGTAACACCCATGGCCTCTATCGTTATCGGCGCAGTGGCCGGTGCGTTATGTTACGGTCTCATGCTCTTCCGCCAGAAATGGGGCGTTGATGAGAGCCTCGATGCATGGGCTGTCCACGGTATGGGCGGCCTCTGGGGTGCGCTCGCCACGGGTATCTTTGCAGCGGCAGCAGTCAATGGTGCATCCGGTCTTCTCGAAGGCAATGTCCACCAGTTCGTTGCCCAGTGTGTGGGTGCCGGTGCAGCCCTTGTGTATGCATTCGTAGTCACGTACATCCTCGCACTCGTCATCGACAAAACGATCGGGCTGCGGGTCACTGAAGAAGAAGAGTATGTCGGTCTCGACATCTCGCAGCACGGGGAGCGCTGCTAATCCGGAGGGATCATCATGAAATTGGTTAAAACAATCCTGAAACCAGAACGATTCGAATTCGTCAAAAAAGCACTGGAAGACAAGGGCTTCATCAGCATGACCATCACCGAGGTCCGGGGTCGGGGCGAACAGAAAGGCATCTCCCTGGAATACCGGGGAGGCCTGATGACGGTTGACATGCTGCCAAAGATCCAGCTCGAGATCGTGGTCAAAGAGAAGGATGTCGACACCGTGATCACCACCATCAGCGAATCTGCCCGGACCGGGAAGATTGGCGACGGCAAGATCTTTGTCATCCCGGTTGAGCGGGCGATCCGGGTCCGCACCGGGGAAACGGAGGTATAACCGGAAAAACCGATCAGCAGCACCTATCATCAATCTCTTTCCCTGCCTGCCCGGGGGTTCACCACCCCCCTGGCCGGCTTTTCCATTGTCGCACATATATCGGCCCAGGTACTGCCAGGAACGACATACGCTCAAATCTGTCAGGGATTCTTTTATGCAGGACTGGAATTATTACACACCTGTCTTTTATCGTGGTTTCTGCCCGGGAGGGAGTAATTCTCCGGCATATGCTTCAGGAAACAAGGTGTGTAGCATATGAAGATGATCTGGGCCGTTATCCGGCCTGAGTCTGCACAGCGGGTGATCAGGTCCCTTGACAGCGCAGGGATCGGCGGTATGACCCGTCTCCACGTGACCGGGCACGGCAGGGAGATGGGCATCACGCTCGGGTCTGTCCATTACACGGAAATTCCCAAGGAGATGCTCATGATCGTGGTCCCTGACAACGAGGTGGCAAAAGTGGTCATGATCATCCGGACCGAGGCGAAGACCGGATCAATGCGTGCCCCTGAAGAAGGAACAATCGGCGACGGGAAGATCTTCGTCACCTATGTCGAAGATTCGTTTGCCATCCGGGCCGCCGGAAGGACAGGTGGAATCCCGAAGGCATGAAGCAGATCATCGCCATCATCCGGGACGAGCGGGTGGAGGAGACAAAAACGGCCCTGGAAGAGACCGGGGTCCGGGGCGTCACGTTCCTGTACGTTACCGGCCGCGGTCAGCAGAAAGGGACGGTCAGTGCCCGGGAACTTGGCATCGGACTGAACCGAAACTTACGGATGGTGACAGCAGGCTCAGGTGCTGGCTACGAGTCAGCCGGCCCCGGTGAGGGAATACCCGGTCATCTCGTTCCCCCGGAAAAAGAGTTTGCGTTCGGTTTTTTACCCAAGCGGATGCTCGTCATCATTGCGTACGATGAAGATGTCGAATCGATCGTCAGGGCAATTGTCAACGCCAACCAGACCGGCAGGCATGGCGATGGCAGGATCTTCGTCTGCCCGATGATCAGCGCGATCCGGGTCAGGACCGGTGAACAGGGCGACACGGCCCTGTCCTGAACGGAATCATGGATTTATTTTAAGGAAGGAAGCAGGCCGGTATAATTTCGTGTCGGGGACACGGATCGGCAGACCGGTCATCCGGATCTCTCATCGCCGGTCTTTTTATCCGGTAGGTCCTTCCACGCCTGCTCTTCCGTGATCCTGAGCACGTCCCGGACAGGCACGCCGATCTCTGCGGCGAAGTCCCGGGCCGGCCCGAACTCGGCCTTCAGGGTATACACTGACCCGTGCATCCATCCGTACTTTACCGGCAGTTTCCGTCGTTTCCCGACGGTTTCAACTTCGACTTCGCCGTTCGTCCTCTCCGCGATGAACCGGTGGACCGCCGGGATACAGCGGACGCCCAGTGTCCCGAGCTCCCGTGCCATCAGCTCCGCAAGCCGGGTGCTGGTCTCAGGCAGGCTGATCACCCGTATCAGGAACCCGGGTCTGCCTTTTTTCATCACAATCGGCGCAGCACTTGCATCCCGGGCACCGGCCTCCATGAATCGGGTAATTGCATGGGCGATCACCTCCCCGCTCACATCGTCAACATTTGTCTCGAGCAGGTCCACGGTGTCCTCCGGGAGCCCGGTGGCGCCGGATGAAGCGGCTGCCCCTGCCGTTTCCACTACCATTGCCCGGAGCACGTTGGGGGCGTGCTGAGGGTCGCGGGTCCCGGCCCCGTACCCGATCGCCGTAATCGTGTATGCCGGCAGCTCCCCGTCACCTGCAGCCAGCGTGGCAAACTCCGCGAGGAGTGCTGCGCCGGTCGGTGTACAAAGTTCGCCCATATGGGGGCCGGAGATCATGGCCAGTCCGGAGGAACGGAGGATCGCCGCCGTTGCCGGTGCCGGAACCGGGAATGTACCATGCGAGCCGTTGCCGGTGCCGTGGCCGACAGTTACCTGCAGGACCTTTATTCCGTCGACCCCGAGGGTGTGGAGGGCCGTGCAGGCCCCCACGATATCCGCAATGGCATCATCGGCCCCGACTTCATGGAAGTGGACATGGGCACCGTGCACTTCCTCCTCCGCCATATTGATCCGCCCGAATACCCGGCGTGCCATCGCGAGTGCCGGTGCCGGCACGTGCGGAGCGGCCTCGTCCAGCCGTTTCAGCACATCGTCCAGTGTCCTGTGGGCCGGCGTGGCCCTAGTATCTATCTTGAGTGCCCGGATTCCGGCACGGGTGACCTGCGTGATCGACGGCTCTGCCACGACCGCCTTCATCGCACCCATCACAACCTCCCTGTCCGCCCCGCAGTCCAGCAGGGCGCCGGTCACCATATCGCCTGCCGCGCCGTGGAACGGATCGAGAATAAGGACCCTCATTATCAGTACTTATAAATCCCTGCGTATATGACCTTTAAGGTAATGCCTGAAGTGCAATTAAGGGTGGATTCCGCGTACCCCGGCGACCAGGGTGGCGGGAAGGCCCGTCTGGATCCCGAGACCATGCTCGCACTCAAGATCTCCCCGGGGGATCTTGTAGCGGTCGAGGGAAAGCGCCGGACGGTGGCGAAGGTCTGGCGGGCCCTTGTCGAAGACTGGAACCAGCGGAAGATCCGGATCGACAACTTCACCCGGCTCAACGCCGGTGTCAGTATCGGTGACACGGTCAAGGTCACCAAGATTACCGACGAGATCGAGGCGAAACGGGTAGTGCTCGCACCCCCCGAAGATCTTCCCAAGAAGATCCCGATCGCGAACAACCCGCACGTGGTGAACGGCCTGATCGATTTCCCGGTGGCCCAGAACGATTCCGTGCCGATCATGCTCGGGCTCCCCTTCATCCAGCCGCAGATCGTGGCTTTCAAGGTCGTCGAGATCGAGCCGGCGGAAGCGGTCATCATCACCAAGAACACCTCCATCGAGTTCTCCGACAAGCCTGCACTCGGGTTCGAGGGAATCAAGCGCTTCTCGTACGAGGACATCGGCGGGCTCAAGGACGAGCTCCAGCGGCTCCGCGAGACGATCGAGCTGCCGCTCCGTCACCCCGAGCTCTTCCAGAAGCTCGGGATCGAGCCGCCCAAGGGTGTCCTGCTCTACGGGCCGCCGGGAACGGGAAAGACCCTGATCGCAAAGGCCGTGGCAAGCGAGAGCGGTGCGCACTTCATCTCGATTGCCGGTCCCGAGGTCATCTCGAAATATTATGGTGAGAGCGAACAGCGGCTCCGCGAAGTCTTCGAGGAGGCCCGCGAGAACGCCCCCTCGATCATCTTTATCGACGAACTCGACTCCATTGCCCCCCGGCGCGAGGAAGTGACCGGGGAAGTGGAGCGCCGGGTCGTGGCCCAGCTCCTGACCATGATGGACGGTCTCGAGGAACGCGGCCAGGTCGTCGTGATCGGTGCAACGAACCGTGTCGATGCAATCGATGCCGCCCTGCGGCGTCCCGGCCGGTTCGACCGGGAGATCGAGATCGGTGTCCCGAGCGAACCCGACCGGATCGAGATCATGAAGATCCACACCCGGGGCATGCCGCTCTCCGAGGACGTGGTCCTGGAAGTGCTCGCCCAGCAGACCCATGGGTTTGTCGGGGCGGATCTGGCAGCACTCGCCCGCGAAGCAGCGATCCGGGCCCTGCGCCGGTACCTGCCCGACCTGGATCTCGATGCGGAAGAGATCCCTGCAGAAGTCCTGGACAACCTCAAGGTCTATGCCAGCGACTTCCGGAGCGCCCAGCGCGATGTGGGACCGAGCGCGATGCGCGAGGTGATGCTCGAGGTCTCGCACGTGAAATGGCAGAACGTGGGTGGTCTCGATTCGGCCAAGACCGAAGTCCGGGAAGCGATCGAGCTCCCGCTCACCGACCGGCAGAAGTTCGAAGACCTCGGTATCGAGCCCCCGCGTGGCATCCTCCTCTACGGCCCGCCCGGCACGGGAAAGACCCTGATCGCAAAGGCTGTGGCAAGCGAGAGCGGGGCAAACTTCATCCCCGTCCGGGGACCTCAGCTCCTCTCCAAGTGGGTGGGTGAGAGTGAAAGAGCAGTCCGCGAGGTCTTCAAGAAGGCCCGGCAAGTCTCTCCATCGATCATCTTCTTCGATGAGATTGATGCGCTCGCACCGGCAAGGGGCACAAGCAGCGATTCCCATGTATCCGATAACGTGCTCAACCAGATCCTGACCGAGATGGACGGCCTCGAAGAGCTCAAGGATGTCGTGGTCATGGGAGCCACCAACCGCCCCGACATTGTCGACCCGGCACTCCTGCGGGCAGGCCGGTTCGACCGGCTCGTCTATATCGGGGAACCGGGCCTCGAGGATCGGAAGAAGATCATCGGCATCCACACACGGTTCATGCCGCTTGAAGGCTCAACGCTTGACGAGATTATCCGGCTGACCGACCGGTTCAGCGAAGATGCCCTCGGAGAGCTTGTCGAGCAGCTCGGGAAGGACAAGACGGTTACCGCGGCAGATGTGAAAGCGTCCCTTACCCCCGCAAAAGAGGACAGCACCGGTCTTCCCCCGGGAGCCCGGAGAAGGCGGCTCCTGGAGATTCTCGCGGAGAAGAATATCGTCTTCTCCGACCCGGCCCGGGAACTCCTTGCCACCGATCTCGCCGGTGTAACAGAGGGCTTTGTAGGATCTGACCTCGAGTCCCTCTGCCGGGAAGCCGGCATGCTGGCACTTCGCGACAACGTCCCGATCGTAAGCAGGAAACACTTCGAGGCTGCCCAGAAGAAGGTCCACCCGACCATGAACGATAACCTGCGGCAGTACTATGACAAGATCCAGCAACATTTCAAGGGCGGGCTGCCAAAACAGGTCCAGCCGCCGGAATACCAGTAATTTTTTTTGGCCGGGATATCCCGGGAGAGATCCGTTCGGCCGTTGAATAAGAAAAACGCGCGGGATCCTGTAAGGATCCCTTGTTCAGGCACTGCCGGGATGTGCCCGTTATTCGCAGTAAATATCGCTTGCCCACTCTTCGACTACTCTCTTAGGCGGCCTTCCGCCCCGGTGGTGCCGCTGCCGTGAGGAGGAGCGGTCGTTCCCGGTCTCTTCCTCCTCATCGGTTCCTTCCTCTTTTTCCGGTGCGTCTGCCGGCCCCGGGCTCTCCCGTGCGGCCTGAGCCGGTCGCTGAGGGTGATCCCTCCGTGGATGATGCCTCTGCCCGCCCTGGTGCCGGCGACTGCGATCATTTCGCTGGCCGCCGCCTTCCCGGGATGGCTGGGGGGCCTGCCGGGATTGCGGGGACTGCGGTGACTGAAGCGGCCGGGCGGGTTCTGCCGGTGTCTGCGTCTGCTGAGGTTCGTCTGCCATATTGTTCAGACTGATTAATCGGGGCAGGATACAGAAATACGTTGGCATGCCCGGTGGACGTCCCGGGTCCCGGGGCAGTGCGCTGCCGGCACCTCCCTCTGCATGATGAACACCTATATACATCAGCGCCCAACTTTTACCTGCGAAAGGCAGTACCCATGTCCAATGTCACGACGCTCCTGGATGCAAAAAGCGTTCCGGCGGCCAAACCCGCGCTCATCTGCCCGTCACGGAACGAGACCTACAGCTACGGCCGTCTCCGCGATGAGATGGACCGTATCGGTCTCGGCCTCCGGAACCTTGGCGTGAAGAAAGGCGACCGGGTCTGCATCTATCTCGACAGTTCGCCCGAATACCTGATCAGCTACTTTGCCCTCTGGCGGATTGGCGCTGTGGCTGTCCCGACCAACATTGTGTACCGGGGCGACGAGCTCCTTCACGTGCTCAACGACGCCGGCGCCAGTGCCGTCATCACCGACAGCCAGGGGGAAGGTGTGATCAGTGTGATCCGGTCACGGGTGCCCGGTCTCTCCCATGTCATCTGTACCGGGAATGCCGGTGGAAATTCTGTCAGCTGGGATTCATTCCCCCGTGCTCCGGAGAATATGCGGTCGGAAAACTGCTCGACCGAGGATCTCTGTCACATCCAGTATACCGCGGGCACGACCGGCAAACCCAAGGGGGCAATGCTCACCCACGGCGCCTGGATGACGGCGCTCGATACCGAACGCGACGCCCTCCGGCTCCGGCCGGTGGATGTGTACCTCGGCATTTACCCGATGGGACATGTCGGCCTCTCATGGGGGCTCGCGATGATCCGGGCCGGAGGGACCTACGTGATGATGGAGCGGTTCGAGCTCGAACGCTACCTTGCCCTCGCGGAACAGTACAACGTGACCGTGCTTGCCGGTATGCCGCCGGTCATCCACTCGCTCGTGCATGCGGCGCCCGGTACGGAAGACCGGCTCCGGCATGCCCGGGTGATCATCTCGGGCGGGGGCCAGCTCCTCCCGGCAGTCTGGTCCGCTTTCGACCACCGCTACCATATCCCGGTTGCGAACTCGTACGGCCTCTCGGAGACGATCGTGATCGGGGCCGGCACGACCACCCTGCCCGAATACCCGCACCTCACCAAAGAATACCAGAGCGTTGGTGTGGCGGTCGGCTACACCGAACTCCGGATCGTGGATGCGGATAATCCGGAAAAGGAACTGTCCCCCGGCGAGAACGGGGAGATCGCCCTGCGGGGCCCGTCGGTGGCAAAAGGGTACTGGAACCTTCCGGAGGCGACCCGCGAGGTATTCCGGCCGGATGGCTGGTTCCTGACCGGGGATATCGGTAACCTTGACACCGACGGGATCCTCTGCATCACCGACCGGAAGAAGGACATGATCATCATGTCCGGCTGGAAGATCTATCCCACGGAAGTGGAGAATGTTCTCATCCGGCACCCGGTCATTGCGGACGTGGCCGTGTTTGGCGTGCCCGATGAGCGGAGGGGGGAAGTCCCGGTTGCGGCTGTCGTCCTGAAACCCGGTGCATCTGTTACCGGGCCGGAGCTCGACACCTGCTGCCATGAGCATCTTGCCGGATACAAGGTCCCCCGGAAGTTCCTGTTTGTTGATTCCCTGCCCCGGGTCCATGGATGGAAATTATTGCGCAGGGATCTCCGGCAAAAGTTCGGCGATTCGCGCCCCTAATCCGATTTGGCGGTATATTCTGCGACAAAACCGGGCATGGCCCCACAAACCTTTTAAGCAGATATTAAATAATACTCTCAAGAGCGTACCCGATGGTAGCCCCGACTGACACAAGAAGTCATATCCAGGACATCCCGATAAGCGGGAGGCCCAAAAAGCGGACGACCGGCATCGTAGGTCTCAACCTCTTACTGGATGGCGGGTTTCCCGAGGGAACCCTCGTCATGATCTACGGGACGCCTGTAGCCGGGGTCGACCTTGCTGCCCTGCAGTTCTGGAAGGCGGAAGGCGGGGAAGAGGGCACCTATTTTATGAACGATGGGGATGTCGATGTCGGCATGATCGATGCCGCGGAGATGCATCCCGAGATGTACCTGACCCAGATGGCTGGCAGCAGGATTGTCGTGGACTCGCTCTCTGCCATTGTCGTGAAGTATGGCATCGACGGCGCCCTCAAGTTCCTGCGCCTTGCCCGGGAAGAGATGAAGAAACGCGGGGCAAACCTGATGTTCATTGTCTATACCGGCATCCACACGCCCATGGAGATGACCAAGCTGATGAGGGCAGCGGACGTGGTTATAGAATATAATACAACGATCCAGCAGTCCGAGATCGAACGGACGCTCGCGGTCCACAAGATCAAGGACGCGGCCGCACCACAGCGCCTGCTGCCGTTTGTCATCACCGATAAGGGCATCGAGGCCTCGACAACGTCGAGGGTCGTATAATCTTTTTTCCATCCGGATATTTTTGCTCTGGAATTTTCGGGCTGATCCCGTGCGTAGGTTTCCTGCCGATGTTAAATCATACAGACAAGCGTGTATATCCTGATAAATAATAGCCAGGGAAGCGTCAGGTCTGGTTGAATCACTGGTGTCAGAATGACCGTTTCAACCGGAAATTTTCCTAGAGCGCAAGCCGCACGATCTTCGCCGCATCGCACATGTTCTTCAGCTTCCAGTAGGCCGCTTCCCGGCTCCGCATCCGCATCCCACAGTCCGGATCGATCAACAGGATCTTCGGATCGAAATATTCCACTGCCTTCTCGATCCGCTTCCGGATCTCCGGTACGCCCTCGATGTCTTCTGAGGACGAGTCCACGCACCCGTACCCGAGCATCTTCCCGGTCAGGTCCCGTCGCGATATGATGTCGAGGTTTGCCTGGTTGTTCGAGAACTCGAAATCAAGCACATTGACGTTATACTTCAGGACCTCATCGATCACGTTCGCGATGTTACCGCAGACATGCATGCAGGTTGGAATGTGGACCGAAGACGCGATCAGCTCCACCGCCTGCTTCCCTATTGCGAGGTCGGCAATGCCGGTCGAGAGGATAGGCTCGTCGATCTGGAGCAGGGTGACACCGGCCGCCTCCAGGCTCCGTGCCTCGACCACGAGTGCCGCGGCAAGATCGAGCGCGAGCTCCTCCTTGTTCCGGTACATCGGGGTGCTGAGGTGCAGCCCGTGGGCGAGCGTGGAGGGGCCGGTGATGATCCCCTTCACCTTCGGGAACTTCGAGAGGGCATATTTCGTATCGGCCACGGTGATTGCACCGGATGCGGGCTGGATCTTACCGATCACTTCCTGCTCGCGGACGCCCGGGAGTTTCGAGGCAAAGGCCGTGATCATGTCGCCCCGGACCTGGCCGTCAGAAATGATATCGATACCGGCATTGATCTGGTCGGCGACCGCGGTCTCGACCGCAGAGTGGAGCGGGTCAAAGAGGCTACGGAGGCCGCCGCTTTTCACTACCGGGTAACTGCCCACGACCGTTGTTGCCAGAACTTTATTGATAAAATATGCCTTGGACATGAAAAACCCCGGCTTTTTTCGATAGTATCGTTACAGATCGATTGTCCCGGAAGCAAAAATAGTTCGTGGTCAGGGAACCAGACGGTGCATGTCGCGGGGGAAGAGGACCGCTTCCCGGACATTCGAAAGACCAAGCATGGTCATGACAAGCCGGTCAGCACCAAGCCCCCAGCCCGCGTGCGGCGGCATGCCGTAGCGGAACGGCTTGAGGTAGAACTCGAAGCTCTCGGGGTTGAGACCCTTCTGTGAGATCTGGTGGACGAGCCTGTCGTACCGGTGCTCCCGCTGGGCCCCGCTCGAGAGTTCCATCCGCGGGTGCATCATGTCAAAGGCCTTGCAGATGGAGGGATCGTTCTCGTACTGCATGGCATAATAGGGACGGATCTCGGTGGGCCAGTCCACGATGAAGTAGTGGCCGCCCATCTCGGCGCCGATCGCCCGCTCTGCCGCGGGGCTGATGTCGTCGCCGTACTTGATCGGGTCCTCGATCTTCTTTGCGGCGATCTCAATCGCCTCGCAGTAGGGGAGCCGGGGGAACGGGCCTTTCGGGACGGCAAAGTCGGTGATCTCGATATTGGCGAGCTGGGTGCTGCACGTCTTGTCCACGTACTCGTAGGTCTTTATGATCAGGTCCTCGAGAATGCGCGTGACCTCGAGGTGGTCGGCGAACGAGACCTCGATATCGATGGAAGTCGCCTCGTTGAGGTGCTTCGTTGTGCTGTGCTCCTCGGCACGGAAGATCGGGCCGATCTCGTATACCTTCTCGCAGCCGGCGGCCATCATCATCTGTTTGTAGAGCTGGGGGCTCTGGTTCAGGAATGCCTCCTTGTCGAAGTAGGCGATCGGGAAGAGCTCGGTGCCTCCCTCGGTTGCAGCGGCCACGATCTTCGGCGTGGTGATGGCAGTGAAGCCATGGTTATGGAGGTACTCGTTGATCGCATAGCACGCCGCACTCCGGATCTCGAAGACGGCAGCCACGCGGGGCCGACGGACATCGAGGAACCGGGCGTCGAGCCGGGTGTCGAGTTCCGCGGAGACTTTCTCGGAGACATCGAGTGGGAGCGGGGTCTCGGCAAGGCTGATGATCTCGATCGATTCCGGCACGAGCTCGCGGCCGCCCGGGGCCTTGTCAATTGCCTTGACCGGGCCGATGACCCGGACAACCGATTCGCGGGAGACCGCTTTCACGGCGGTAAGGACCGCTTCAGATACTTTCTTCTTCGGTATGGTCACCTGGATGATGCCGGTCCGGTCACGGACGAGCATGAAGGCGAGGCCGCCGAGGTCCCTGACCTCGTGGACCCAGCCGCAGACCTCCGCCTGGCCGCAGTCCGGTGTGACGTTCCTGATGGGTATGCGCATTGAAAATCCTATAATAGTGGGACGGGGAGGGTAATGAGATTTTGGGGATGTCGAAAGTCATCAGACTTGAGGCAGGAGAAGAAATTCGAAGAATCTCTTCGACTTCCGAAACTGGCATTCCCGGAAACCCCATCGGACCGTCATCGCAGTCCCGGGATCAGGACCCGTCGTGGCGCAATAATTCCACAATCCATATATGATTCCCCGATCCCTGTTTAATAGAAGAACTATGGCGGATGTTACACAAAATACCGCAGGAAAGCAGGGTTGGAGTACCGGGACCAAGGTCCTGCTCGGGATTATCGCGCTTGTCGTGGTCATCTCGGTCTTTGCGATCCTCACCCTGACCATCGCGGTCCTGGATTCGAAGGCGGGAACGGAATTCCCCTACACCACCACCTACAAGGTCTCGCTGCCGGACGGCCAGCCGATCACGATTGGCAACAGCCACATCCTCGTCCTCTCGAACAACAACGAGCTTATCGCTGATGTCGACGGCACTAGGGAGAAACTGGTAGTGGGCCAGGAACGCGTCCTCAGCCCCCGGCACGCCCGGATCACCGTTGCCGGTGTTTCCCTCCTTGAGACGGATTTCCAGATCACCCTCATCTACCGGGGCTCGACCGGAGATACTGCAAATTTCGATATGACGGTCAAAACCTCAAGACAGGTGCCTGAGTTCGTGATCAGCCGCCTGATCCCTTCGGCAATGAATGCCCAGCCGGCATAACCGGCAGAACACTTTTTTCCTCGCTTCAATGCCGGATACCGGCGAAAATGCGAGATTGCGAAAATGTAGTGACGGAACAATGCACTGTCATCGCTCCGTGCAGCGCAGAACCGGTTACTGCTTCCCGGTTGCTTCGGTCAGTTTCTCCACATTGGACCGGGTGAAGAACCCGTCAAAATCCCCGTACCGCTGGATATACTCGTTGACAATAAAGGTATGCGGCGAGGGTCCGGAGAAGATCTGCCTGAGCCCCTCCTCTTCGGAACCGACCAGGTCGAGCAGGAACTCCATGCCGTCCTTTTTCAGGTGGTCCACGGTATCCTGGATCCGCTCTGTCCGGAACGCCATATGGTGGACCCGGGTGCCGTAGTTCTGAATAAATTTCTCGGTCGGCCCTGAGACCGCATCGCCCGCAAATGGCGTGATCCCGGACGTGAATACCATGGCAAAATCCTCCGCCTCCCTCCTCGCCACGCTCGTGATCGAGTTGAGGGATCTCACGTACACACCGAACGCGTAATGGTAATTCGTGAGATTGATGAATTCGAGGATCGCGGAGCTCCGGTCCTGTGCCCGGACCCGGGTAGCTGCATGATCGAGCCTTCCGATATTCCCGAGATAGCCCGCGGCCGGCTTGGCGAGGTCCGGCGAGATCCCGGCCCCGCCACGCGGGACATAGGACTTTTTGCCGGCCTTCCATTCGATGAACCCGAGGGAATTTCCTGTGAACGGCGACGGGACCGTCTGGATGAACGAGCAGGACGCGGATTCGACCGGGCTCTCCGTGAGGAACCGGACGCCCCGGCCCTTCTGGATCTCCACGTACTTCCCCAGGTCAGGTGTGGTAAAGACAAAGGTTTCGAGCCGCGTATTGGGGAGGGTGCCGGTCAGCCGGGCCCTGTTTACCGGTGAGAACGGGTTCCCGTCACCGGCACGGGACCGGACGATCACCGATGCCGAGCCCGGCAGCCCGAGCACATAGCTCTGGGAGCCGGCATCGAAGAATGCCTCCGTGATGGCGAGCCCGGTATACTGCAGCAGTTCAAAGACTGCCGGCACAAGCCTGTCCGTTTCGGTTGCGAGAATGACCGAGTCGAGGCCGCCGACAAGGCCCTCGAGTCCCGCGTCCCGCCGCTCCTGCAGGACAATGGACGCCTTCTCCAGCAGCGCACGCTCTTCCCCGGGAATGGGCAGGTGTGCAGGTTCCTGTGGTGCATTCATGGTTTCGCGCGTACTCCTGAGTGATAGGTGCCGCCGTGCGTTCATAAAAAATTATGTATCGGACAAAAATCGGACAGGAACAAAAAACCGGGCGAAACGGTATTGCGGCGGCCGGATGCACCCGTTCCACCGGATTCAAGGAATAAATGCTATTTATATACACGCACAATAAGGAATAAAGGTGGATAGATGAAAAACGTTCAGGAACCCACGTATTCCTTTGTCATTCTCACGCTCATCCTCATCGTTGTCGACACGTTTCTTGCATGGATCTCGGTGAAACTGATCCCCGCGGCCGCGGGCTCCGTCTCCCTGGTCTATATCGCGGTTGCGTTCATGATCCTGTTCACGCTCTGGTTTGGCGCGTACGGCGCGATCGCGGCCTACGTCGGGACCCTCCTCGGCTCCGGGCTTCTCGGCTCAGACGCGTTCTCCCAGCACCCGGAGATTGCCCTCGTCTGGGCGATCGCAGGCCTGCTGCAGGTGCTCATCCCGCTCGTGGCGGTCAGGAGTTTCGAGGTGGATCTCTCATTAGAGAACCCCCGTGACCTGACCTACGTGCTCCTCTTCGGCGTAATAGTCAACAATATCGTCGGGGCTGCCTGGGGCGCCTGGACGCTGGCGCTCGCAGAGCCCGTGAACCTTGGCAGCGTCTTTGCCACATGGCTGATCGGGAATATCATCGTGACGATCCTGATTGTGCCGGTCGTACTGAAACGTCTCACCCCGAGAATTCAGAAATCCAGATTTTTTGTGAAATACTACTGGGACTAATCCACCACCTTTTTCTACCGGTCTCCCCGTATCCCGGCAGCCGCAGGAACTCTCGCTCATTCCGGAACCCATCGGTTTCCATGGGGTCCGTAAAATATACAGATACCCTGGCAAGAGTGAGGGAGAGCGAGTGAGAGAGCAGGCCGTCAGGCCTGCGGTACCGGCTTCGGTTGGGGATTTCTGTGCAGGAGATACCATGCTACCGGGGCGATCAGGTAGACGAGCAGGGATCCCATTGGCGTCAGAAGGGAGAGCACAGCCCCGATAAGCGCCACGACCGGGATCACAGTGGTCTCACGAGACCAGACCTTTGCGACACGCTGATCCGGCACGGGGCTGCAGAGCTGTGGGGATGCGCAGATGTATTTCCAGTGCAGAGAGTATACGAGCCCCACGAGGAGGATGTTCAGGTGGAAGGGGAGGACGGCCGCCTCTATACCTGAATAATCCCCGGCGATATCGGTGGTAAAGGGGACCAGCACGATGGTGATCAGCATGAAAATGGTGATCCAGAGCAGGACCGGGTCCACGGTCCGGACAAAATGGAACTGCCGGTGGTGGCCGTGCCAGAAGAACGCGAGGATAAAAAATGCCAGTACCAGCGTGAAGATCTGCGGGAGAACTCCCGCAAGGATCACCGGGAGTACCCGGGGAGCATCTTCTGCCGCGGGTTTCGCTATATTGATGGTAAGGACCAGCAGGGTCATCGCAATCGCGAAGATCCCGTCGACCAGTGTCTCCAGCCGGTTCTTGGCTATGTGGTATTCCGTGCCCTCGACCGTTCCGTCCATGCTGTCCGGTATATCTGCGGGGATGATGATAGCGGTTGCGGCTGTGGCAAGCGGTGGCTGGTGCACAGTATGCCCTGTCGTGCAGAGCGTACAGCTTTATGTCTCCCCGGATGCACCACTACATGGTGAACCGTATGAAGATTATCGGTATCAATGCAAGCCCGAAGGGCGAAAAGAGCCAGACCCGGCGGCTGGTGGCCGGTGTGCTCGAAGGGGCACGGCAGGCAGGAGCGGATGTGACCTTCATCGATATCTGCAGTCTCGATATCCATTACTGTACCGCCTGTGGTACCTGTTACGCGAAGGGCGAGTGCATCCATGACGACGACTTCCCGGCACTCTTTGAGAAGATGATGGACGCGGACGGGATCGTGTTCGGGTCCCCGAACTACATCAACCAGGTGACCGGCCAGCTCAAGACGCTGTTCGACCGGATGGCAGATACCGTCCACTGCCAGCAGTTTGCCGGCAAGTACGGCTGTGCAGTCTGCACTGCCGGCGGCTCGCTGGCTGAAGAGGTGGCGGATTACATGAACAGTGCGCTCCTGAGCTTCGGTGCTACCACGGTCGGCAGGGTGGGCGTGCTCGTAGGCGCCGACCCGAATGCGATCGTAGCCGGTGAGAAGCAGGCAAAGGAGCTCGGCAGGAAGCTGGCCGAGGCGATAAAAACAAATTGGAAGGACCCGGTCCAGGAGAAGGTCCAGAACGAGCGCAAGGAATATTTCAAGAAGATGGTCATGTTCAACAAGGATCTCTGGAAGCACGAGTACGATTACTGGAAAGGGATCGGGGAACTGAAGTAAAATTTTTCCGGATTTTTCTGGATTGTTGTGGCTGGAAAATCCGGCCGGATTTTTTTTACACGCGATTTTTTTCCGGATTGACGCTCACCCTGGCCGGCCCGGAATCCGGGATGACCTGCAGTAAGAGTCCCCCAGTACACCGGAGGACCCCCTCCGGAACACAATCATCCCCGGGGGTCCGAACCGAAACCCGTTTCCCTGCACGATCGGCCTCCCATTAGCGTCTATTAGGGCCCCCTCCCTCTCCGGCGGCAATTCTCAAGGATCTGCATGAATTTGTCCCCCGTTTTTGCGAATTTGTCCTCCAAAAACCCAAAAAATGGTCAAACGAAGCCCCCTGCGGGCTTCTTTTCGACCATCCCCAAAACGAGAGATCTCTCCGACGGAGAATCTGATGTGGGTGATATCTTCGTCGGGGAAGCTGCTTTTCCACGAGTTCCTGTTTTCACCGTGAGGTCACCGTTCGGTATGGGAAGTGGAAAACCGTCTCTCCCGATCTCAACGAGGCCGGCATCGTCCACCCGGAAGCACCGCAGCGATCCTTTTTTGGAATATATCCAGAATTCCCTGCATCCCGGGATGCCGCGTAATTGCCGGAGGAGATCGCGAAACTCCGCTTCAAGTTCTGCAGGAGTTTGCCGGAAGGGGATCGCTCTCCGGAGCCCGACGAAAATATTCCTTCCGCCGCTTAGTATCAAAAAATCCGCAGGGCATTCCTCGTCCTGGACAAACTGCATGACCCAATCCCCCCGGGCCCGGGCAATCGGAAGTGCGATATCAAGACCCCGGACTGGTGGCCGACCCCGGCTCATGAGGAGCTCCCCCATTCCCGGTTCGGTCCGGTTGTTCTCCTGTCGGTTCCGATTGTCTCTTCTGCCGGGCCTGTTTCATCCCGGCCATGGTTCATGTTCTCTATAGGCATCACTTCTTGTGTTGCATTGTGTTCATCAGCGGTACAGCTCCGTTGGGAGAAGTCCGGGTTTCACGGACTCACAACCCGGGCGACCATCCCGGCTGCGATATGTTCCGTTTTGCTGCAACGGACAGCCGGGGTTCGTGACCTTCCCGATGAGGGATGGGATCGGGTCGTGGAAGGTGTGATTATCTTAGCAAAGATGAGGCGTGATATATGCTTACTGGTCCCATGAAATCATATTTATAAAAGATTGTGAAAAAATCCACCGGAATTTTTCCTGGTGCTAACAGAGCGCGCCGGACCGGTACGATTGCCGGGCAACACCGGGCATCGCAGGATCCCTACCCCCTCACCACCGGTCCGGCATCCCCTCGAACAGCGGAGAACTGAACACGTACACCGGTAACAAAACCGAGAAGACGATCTGGTTGTATCCCGGCAGCACGGACAGGGGAATCACCCCGAGTGCCAACGCGAAGAGTACAAACCCAACGATCGAGATTGCGATCTGCACGCCGTCGCAGATCTCCTCCGCTATCCAGAGATAGAGGAACACGGCAAGAATGCCGGCGATAAAAAGCCAGAAGGCGGTAAAGGAGAACCACAGGTCTGCGCTTCCCACGGCGTAGAGAATGCCGTAGGCCGCCACGTAGAGCACGATAATTTCCACAGGCACGTACTTGACGAGGCGTTCGCGGTACGAGTCATACGGTACGGCAGGCGCAGTCCCGTCAGAGGCACTGGCCGTTACGGTGGCAGAAGTCCGTTTCGTGAGAACAAGACGCATGTCCGACACTCATGCGATCATATCCTCACGAGAGGAAAAATCTTTGGTAAGAGGATCGCTGCCCGTCCAATCCGGATCCGGCAGGAAATGCATGGGAGATGTGCGTGAAGACGTTTCTGTCGTGCGGCTTACTTTTCCGGGCCGGTCCCCTGCCTGCAGAGCGAGGTACAGCCACAGCAGGTACCGCTGCACGGCTCGATGTGGATGGTGATGCTGGTCCGGGGGAATTCGAGGAGGATGTCGGCCTCCAGGTGATCGGAGAGATCATGGGCCTCTCCAACGGTCGTGTCCTTTGCCACCACGAGGTGGAGGTCTATGAACCTGTCCGCCCCCGACCTGCGGGTCCGGAGGGCATGGAAATTGGCAAAATCGGTCGCATGATCGCAGAGGATCTCCCTGATCCGGTTCTCCTCCTCGTCCGAGAGCTTGCGATCGGTGAGGGTGCCAAACGACCGCACCGTCAGTTCGTACGCCGCGTGCATGATGATGACGGCCACCCCGAATGCGAAGAGCTGGTCGAGGATCAGGATACCGGTGAGCTTGATCAGGATAAGTCCGGCCATGATCCCGGCGGAAGTGTAGACATCGGTCCGCAGGTGCCAGGCATCGCTCTCGAGCGCTATGGACTCGGTCTCCTTTGCCACCTTCATCAGCCGGCTGGAGACATAGAAGTTGATGACGGCAGAGATGCCCATCACGAGGATACCGATCCCGAGCAGGTCCTCGTTGAGTGCAGAGGCGCCATGGATCAGTTTCATGATCGCCTCGTACATGATCAGCACGGCGGCAGCAAAGATCAGCAGCGCCTCGAAAAAGCCGGACATGTCCTCGAACTTGCCGTGCCCGAACTCGTGGATTTCGTCAGGAGGCTCGCTCGCCTTCTTCACCGAGATATAGGCAACCACCGCGGCGAGGAGATCGATGCCCGAGTGGATCGCTTCCGAGATGATCGCAAGCGAGCCGACCGCGAACCCGACGGACAGCTTCATCAGGACAAGGGTGATGTTGGAGAGGACCGAGAGGCGGGCAGTCTTCTGTTTCTCCTCATCGGCAGAATGCTTCTGCACATTCCGCGTACGTGAAAACAGATCGGGCATGCTGGTAGTGGATATTGGTCGGAAAGGGAAAAAAGGCTTATGCAGCACGTTGGATGGCGAATGCCCCGGTCTGCTGAAGATTAATCCTGGGCTGCCCGCAGCGGTTCCCCTCAGATTATCCGAAGAAAACGCATCCTGGTAAAAACTATTGAAAAAAGGAAAGCCGGATCAGGCCCGGGACCGGTTCTTGATCATCTCGAGGGCTTCGAACGCCTCTTTCCTGACCGCGACATTGTCATCGGAGAGGAGGCCGGTGAGGTGGTCCACGGCTTTCTGGTCGCCGATCTCGCCGAGCAGGAGGGCCGCCCGCTTCCGGACATCGCTCTGGTCGTCCTTCAGCACCATGATGAGGGGGGTCGTGGCCGGCTGGCCGAGCATCCAGAGCGCCTCCATGGCGCCGGTCCGCATGTGGCCGCTGCCTTCGCGGAAGATCTGCATGAGCGGGGCTATCGCGGGCACGCCGAGTGCGGCAAGCGCCTTGACCGATTCGATCCTGACCAGCCGCTCGGAGTCGTTGAGCGCTTCGATGATCTTCGGTATGGCCCGGGTGTTTCCTATCTGGCCGAGTGCCTCGGCAGCACCTCTTCGGATGCCCGGGTTCTGGTCGCCCAGGGCCGCGATCAATGCATCAAGTGCCGGCTCCCCGATCGTAACCAGTGCAAGCGATGACCTGCGGCAGACGTCCTCGTTCGGGTCAACGAGCGCACGGATCAGCGGGTCGATGGACGGGGCGCCAAGGGAGCAGAGCGTAGCCATCGCGGCAACACGCACATGCTCCTGCGGGTCGTCCAGGCTGTCTATGAGCGGGGCAACGCTCCGGGGATCTCCGATGCGGCCGAATGCAACCGCTGCCTCGTACCGGACGCCTGAGTCGGCATCCTTCAGTGCCTCGATAAGGACCGGGATCGCCCGACCCTCGCCCATGATGCCGAGCGCCTGGACGGCACCGCGACGGATAAGCGGGTGGCCGTGCTTTGTGGCCTGCACGAGCGGCGCCACGGAAGGCTCCCCTATCAGCTGGAGGGCCCGGATCGTTTCCTGCCGGATGTCCTCGAGCGGCTCGTCAAGCGCCCCGATCAGCGGTTTTACCGCGGGCGCCCCGATCTTGCCCAGCGTATCGGCCGAACCGCGCCGGATGATCCAGTACTCGTCCTTGAGTCCCTGGATCAGCGGCTCGATGAACGGCTCACCAAGGTCACCTACCGACCTGACTGCTGCCCAGCGGGCATCGAGGTCGCCCTCGGTAAGGGCCCTGAGGAGGTTGTCATAGCGCTCCTTCTGTGCCTGGAGGCGCGCCACATCCTCTTCTCCTTTCCCCGACTTGAACAGGTTGAGGAATTTCTTGATAATACTCATATTACTTCTCCGAACAAATATTAGTATATAAATCCTTCAAATAGGTATCGGATGGAAAATCAGTGGAATTTCCACAACTCACGCTTTTTCCGGAGTTTTGCTGTCTTTTAACAAATCCCGGGCCGTTGCCGGCAACTTACCGGGTCCCGTATCAATGATCGCCGGTACAATTTCAGGCAACCGCGATCCGGTTACTGGGGCAGGACGGTGAATCCCGCTGATGCCGACGCGGTTCTCTGATCGTCAACCACATACACGGTATAACTGCCCGTTGGCATCCCCAGGGCACTCTGGAATGAGAAACTCCAGCTCTTGTCTGCGTTCACTGTCTGGCTCCCCAGGATGATCCCCCCGTTGTACTGTCCCGGGCCATACAGGTTCAGGCTCACATGCTGTGAACCGGTGGTGCATTTGCCGGAGAAGGTGATCGTATTCCCTGGTGTGTAGGAGTACCTGTCTGTGATGATGGAAACCAGTCCCCCGCCAATCACCGTGAACTCAGCCCGTGCGGAAGAGGTCTTCTGGGCATTTGTGGCAAGGATGGTATAGGTTCCGGCGAGCACGGCAGTGCCCGGGTTCCAGGTATATGCCCAGCGCCCATCGGCTCCGACACTTGCCTGGATCAGGTTTACCCCGTTCTTATAGGTGCCGGGACCATAGAGCGTCAGGGCAACGTTCTGGCCGGGGTCCGCGGTACCGGAGAAGAGCTGGGATTCACCGATAATCATGCTGGTTTTGCCCGTATTTATCGTGAGCGGGATCGGGGCCGGGGTTGCCGGAGTTGTCACAGACGGGATAACACTGACGGTCCGGGCGGCTGAGGGGAGCATGGCGATGAACATGGTTGACGGACCCGGTGAGACGGTGATCCCGGAGTTCCAGTTCTCATACCCGGAGTACCGGTATTCGAGTGTGTGGTTCCCGGGGGTGATACCAGTCACCGAAGTGGGCGTGGTACCCCGGAACATGGTATCCAGGTACACCTGGGCACCGGGTGGCGAGGACTGGAACTGGACGGTGCCCTGTTCGGGAGCCTGGCCGAGGATGCAACCGGATGCGAGCACGCTGACAACCACCAAGAATAAAACAAGTTTCTGGACCATTCCCCGCTCCTGTATTAACGTCCGGATATCTGGATTAAACCCTGAAATACTTTTTGAGAGGGTGGTCCGGCAGCTCCCGGTGGCCCATCGCGTGATCTGCCGTGCCTGTCAGTGCTTATCGATCAGCCGCAGAATCTCCTGGGCCAGCGCTACGCTCTTCTCTTCGTCCACCATGAGCGTGTCAAACCTGACGGAATGGCTCACTTCCACCGGGTCCCGGGTATCCTGGACGAACACATCGGTCAGTCCCCCGTAGCAGTTGAATGTCCCGATCGCACTCGGCTCGTACCCCGCCGCCTCCATGAGCGCACCGGCCGGACCGCTGACCGGGGCATTGCCTATGAACGGGCTCACCGCGACCACGAACTTGTCCTTGATCGCTTTCCTTATCCCGTCGCAGTCCAGGATCGGCGAGATGCTCGTGATCGGGTTCGAGGGGCCGATCACGATCGCGTCGCTGGCCTCGATCGCCTCCAGTGCCTCCTGCGTTGCGACCGGGGGCTCATTGAAACTCCGCACCACCTTCTGGATCTCGATCTTGCCCCGGGCCCGGATCCAGTACTCCTGGAAATGGATCAGGCCGAGATCGGTCTGCACCTGGGTGGTCACCTCGGTGTCGGTCATAGGGAGTACGGTCTCACGTACCCCGAACCGCTCGCAGAGCAATGAGGTCACGTTCGTTAAGCGCATCCCGCCGCGGAGCATCTCGGCCCGCGCAATATGCACTGCCCGGTCCCTGTCACCGATGGCGATGAACTCATCGATACCGAGCCGGGTCGTCTCTTCGTGCGTGATGAAGCTGTCGTTCCGGACGCCCCACCACGTGTCAGTGTTGAGTATGCCGGCGAAGAGGTACATCACCGTATCCACGTCCGGCGAGATGTGGTTGCCTGAGATCCAGATGTCCTCGGCCGTGTTGACTATCACCGCGATCTCGTGCCTGTCCATCACTTTCTGCATGCCCCGCAGGAGCTTCGGGGTGCCGGTCCCGCCCGATAGGAAGGTAATCATTACTCAATACTTTTATGCGATGTATATGAAGATTCTTTAGTGACCCTGAAGATCATCAAGGACCCGGTACATGGCTACATTGAGGTCGAGGATTATGCCCGGGCGCTGATGGATACCCCCGCACTCCAGCGCCTCCGCTATATCCGGCAACTCGGGTTCTCCTACCTTGTGTACCCGGGGTCGAACCACACCCGGTTCGAGCATTCGCTCGGGACCATGTACCTCGCCGATGTCGCATGCCGCAGGTTCCAGCTGGCTGAGGACGAACATCGCCTGGTAGTTGCGTCTGCCCTGCTCCATGATATCGGCCACGGCCCTTTCTCCCATGCGAGCGAGCCCCTCATGGAAAAATACCTTGATCGCACCCATGACGATATCGGGGCGATCCTGGAGGAAACGGTCGGCGGCCTGCTTGCGGAGCAGGGGATTGATCCCGGGGAACTGTGCGCCGTAGTGGCCGGGAAGCACCGGCTCTCGGCGATAATTCATGGCGATTTCGACGTGGACCGGATGGACTACCTGCTCCGGGATGCCTACTATACCGGCGCCCCCTATGGCACGGTTGACGCCCAGCGCCTGATCCGGCACCTGATCCGGACACCCGAAGGCACCGTGCTGGATGAGAACGGCGTGAATGCTGCGGAGTCGCTTCTGATCGCCCGTACGCTGATGCGCCCGAGTGTTTACTACCACCATGTCAGCCGCATCGGTGAGACCATGTTCCAGCTTGCGGCCCTCGCGCACCTGGAGAATGCCGGCAGGGACGTTGCTGAGCAGTTCCTCCGGCTCGACGATGCGGGATGCATGCATGTGCTGGCCGGATCGGGAAGTGCCGTATCCCGGGAGATCATGTCCCGGCTCTACGAACGCCGGCTCTACAAGCGGGCGATCACGGTCGGCAGCGAACAGGTCTCGACCGTGGTGTACCAGGACGGCATTCCGCTTGAGAAGAGCCGCGAGTATGCACGGCGTATCGCGGAGCTCGCCGGCATCCGTCCCCAGGATGTGCTCGTGGACATCCCCGCGGTTCCCCGCGAGATGTCCCTTGCCGTCCGGGTCAGGAACCGGCATTCCGAGACCAGTTTTGAGGAGATCTCCCCGCGGATCCGCACGCTCAATGCAACCCGGCGCGAGCAGTGGCGGCTTGGCGTGTACACGCTGCCGGCATTACGGGAACAGGTGGCGGATGCAGCCTGCGAGGTCCTGCATATCCGGAAACCTACCCGGCAGGACACGCTTTTTTAACACCAAGTTCTCCCGGGACACGCAGTCCGGGCCGGTTCCCGGGAGTCTTCAGTGGCACCTCCGCTTATGGCTGACCGGAATTGTGGTGAAGAACCGGGCTGGATGGACCGGAATCACAAATAACCCTAATATATTACCATTCCCAAACACTCCATCATATGCAACACAGTGTACTCGTAGCCCTTGTGCTGATCATTGCAGGGGTCGCAATCGCCGGCTGTACCCAGAACCAGGCACCCGCGGTCACCCCGACCCAGGTCCCGGCCGGTACTCCTGCTGCGGCTGCAACCTCTGTCGTGCCGCAGCCATCATTCTCCCTTGGTGACCACTATCTCCAGAAGTCATACTCGTTTCAGAGCGAAAAAGACCTCTATACCGAACAGTTCCGGGTGGACAACCCCTCGTGGGGGATCGATTTCAATGTCCTTCCGCTCAACACAGATCTGCAGTATTGCTGGTTCCAGATCAAGGTGACGAACATAGACAACGGCCAGAGCGATACCTACGGGTACGGCCGTTCGTATGATTACATGACACACCAGCAGATCCCGATGTACACGACCGGGCCGTACAAGATAGAGATGAGTGGCAACCGAGTCAAGGTCGACGTGACCGCGGCGAAGAGGAACCCGTAACCCCTCTTTTTTTGGAGAACCGAGGTATTCCCATGCTTGAAGATACGATTGTCGTAACCACCGGCCTGGTGGTGGTCATCATCATCCTTGCCGCCGTCCTCTGGAAACTCCGCAGCGCCGAGCGCAGGACGGTTGAAAGCACCCACAAGCTGAAGGTCTATACCGACCTTCTGAATGCGATCACCGAACTGAACCTGGCCGGGGGCGATCCCTATAAGATGGACATTGCAAAGAAGAACCTGGCAATGACGCTCAACCGGCTCAATCTTGTCGGGAGTACCGGGGTGCTTCGGAGCACCAACGATCTGCTGGACTTCTTAAACGAGCACAAGGACAAGGACTACGATACCCTGCGGCTCCACAACATCCTCAACACGCTCGTGATCGAGGCCCGCCGGGATCTCAACCCCTCGCATGCCAAGAAAGTCGAGGAGGCGCAGGTCCGGTACCGCTTCTTTGCCCCGCCGAAGAAGTCGGGCCCGTGAGAACCGGGATATCTTTTTTTCAAGAACCCTATGATTGAGGTGCCCCCCAACTCGAATGGGGGTAGGACTGGCGTAAGGGAGGGCAAGTGTTTAGGAAGAGTACTAAGACACGGGTAACCTGTAATGCGGGTGTTCGAAGTCCGACAGGTCATCAGACCTGGAGGATGAGAAGACCGATGGTCTTCGAAGAACGCTGATCCGGAAATCTCTTCTCCAAGATCTGATGACCCCTCGGAACTCGAAGAAATTCTGATGAATTTCTTCTCCTCCTCCTGGCTCTGATGAGCCAGTCGGATCCCACAAACTCTTTTTGCCACAACTCCGACATTGGTACCACAGGAGAGCGTACGGCAACCATGACAAAAGAGATCGTAGTCGGCGTGACAGGGGCGAGCGGATCTATCTATGCCCGCCGCCTGCTCGAAGTACTCTGTAAGGATGCAAAGGTCCACATCATCGTCTCCGATGTGGCGGCTAAGATCGCTGCCCACGAAGGCGTCTCGTTCGGGGGACTGAATGCGGAGTACCATGCCATCGATAAGCTCTTTGCGTCCATTGCGAGCGGATCGCACAAGTACGACGGGATGGTCGTCATCCCCTGCAGTTCCAAGACCCTTGCAGCGATCGCAAACGGGTATGCCGACAACCTGATCACGCGCACTGCCGACGTCTGCATTAAGGAGCACCGGAAATGCATCCTCGTCACCCGCGAGATGCCGCTCTCGAGGATCCATCTCAAAAATATGCTTGCTGCCGAGGAAGCGGGCGCGACGATCATGCCCGCCAGCCCTGGTTTCTATCACAAGCCGAAGAAGATCGACGATCTCGTGGACATGGTGGTAGCCCGGGTACTCGACCACCTCGAGATCGAACATAATCTCGTCCAGCGCTGGAGCGGTTACGATGCGTGAATTCATTGAGAAGATGCGGAAGGCAGGGCTGGTTGTTGATGTGAAAAAGGAGGTCTCGGCCGACATGGAAGCCCCGAAGATGGCGACCGGCACCGACAAGCTCCTCTTCTTTCACAAGATCAACGGTTCCCGTGCGGTCATGAACCTGACCGCGAGCCGGACCTCCCTCTCCCTCGCGCTCGGTATCGACGAGGCGAAGATGGTAAAGACCCTCGCGGATGCACAGTTCAATGGAAGGATCATCGAAGACGGCACCCTCCCGATGCAGAAGCCGGACCTGACGAAGATCCCGATCATGCACCACTACCCGAAGGATGCCGGGAAGTACCTCACCTCCGCCATCGTCTTCTCGAAATGGGACGGGGTGGAGAACGCCTCGATCCACCGGATGCAGGTGCTCGACGATCACCGGGTTGCGGCCCGTCTCGTCGAGGGCCGGCACACGCACGTGATGCTGAAAAAAGCCCTGGCAAAGGGAGAAAAACTCCCGATTGCGGTAACGATCGGGACGCACCCGGCCGTGACCTTTGCGAGCTGTACCCGGGTCCCCTCGGGAATGGAGCTCCCGTTTGCCGCAGAACTGATGGGTGGCGAGCTGAAGGTTAAGCGGTGCAGCAACGGGGTGCTCGTCCCGGACGCGGAGATCGTGCTGGAAGGGTACATCACCGGCGATCTCACCGAGGAAGGACCGTTCGTCGATATCACCGGGACCTACGATCCGGTCCGGATGCAGCACATCATCGTCTTCACCGGCATGCACACGAAGCCCGACTTTATCTACCACGGGATCCTCCCGGGCGGCGATGAGCACAAGATGCTGATGGGCGCTCCGTACGAGCCGAAGATCTATAAGGCTGTGGCCGGCGTCACGGAAGTGCGCAACGTGGTGCTGACCAAGGGAGGCTGCGGCTATCTGCATGCAGTGATCCAGATCAAGAAGAGTACGCAGGGCGATGCAAAGAACGCGATCATGGCCGCGTTCGCCGCCCACACCTCGCTCAAGCACGTGGTTGTGGTGGACGAGGATATCGATCCCACAAATCCCCACGAGGTCGAGTACGCGATCGCGACCCGGGTCAGCGGCGACCGGGATATCATGGTGATCACCGGCGTCCGTGGCTCCTCGCTTGACCCGTGCCAGCTTGAAGATGGTACGAATGTGAAGATCGGGGTCGACGCAACAATGGTGCTCGGGCGCGAGGCAGACTTCTCGCGTGCTACCTGGTGAACCGATGTTTCTCGATAGGGACGATGAACGGATCCTTGCCGGAGAACAGGGACAGACCCGCCAGCAGATGCTCGAGCTTCTCGTGGCGCTCGGGAAGGTCTTCGGAGCAGAGCGGCTCGTCCCGATCAAAAGCGCCCAGGTGAGCGGGGCGTCCTACAAGACGATCGGGGAGTACGGCCTCCAGTGGCTCAACTCTCTCGATGCGAAGGCCGTTGTCCCGGCTGTTCTGAACCCGATCGGCATGCCCCGGGAACGCTGGCAGGAGATGGGTGTCAATGAGGACTTCGCGGCAAAGCAGCAGGCGGTTGTCGCAGCCTACGAACGGCTCGGCATCGGTCTCGAATGCACCTGCACTCCTTATTATCTCCGCGAGACCTCGTTTGGCGATCATCTCGCATGGTCCGAGTCCTCTGCGGTCAGTTACGCGAACTCGGTCATCGGCGCCCGGACAAACCGGGAAGGGGGGCCCGGCGCCCTCGCCGCTGCGCTCGTGGGAAAGACCCCCTGCTACGGCCTTCATCTTGAAGTGAACCGGAAACCGCAGATCGTCGTCCGCGTGCAGGCCGACACCCGGGACTGGAGCATCGCGGACTATGGTGCGCTCGGCTACCATGCCGGCAGACTCGTGGGAAACCGGATCCCGTTCTTTTCCGGGATCACCCCGGACAAGGACCAGCTCAAGGGGCTCGGGGCGGCAATGGCGGCAACCGGCGCCGTTGCGTTATACCATGTGGAAGGTGTGACCCCGGAAGCGGTGAAGATCCCGTTCGATCTTGCCGGCCTCGACACGATTGCGGTTGAGTCGTCCGAGATCAAAAAGTTGTTCAGAGAGATTCCGGTCGAGGCGGTAGCGGTCGGCTGCCCGCATTGCTCAACCGCAGAGCTGGAGGAGATTGCCCGGCTCCTCAATGGGAAGCTTGTAACGAAGCCGTTCTATGTCTTTGCTGCGCAGGGTGTCATCGAGAAGAGCCAGCGGACCGTGGATTCGATCGAGAAGAGCGGGGCCCGGGTATTTGCCGACACCTGCATGGTGGTTTCTCCCGTGATGGAGCAGTACGAATCGATCATGGTGAACAGCGGCAAAGCCCTTGCGTATGTGCCGGATATGTGCGCTGCGGTCGCCCGGATCGGGACGATCGCGGATTGCGTACGGGTGGGGACAGAGTAAACCGGCAGGGAATTTTCCGGCAGGTCACTGCCGGTAATGGTTTGCCCGGATGTTTTTTTCTGCGAGCCGGACGGTCTCTTCTATCCGTGCCCGCCGTGTCTCCGGTTTTTTCGCATTCCGGATCCATTCGAGGATGATCCGTTTCGATGACGGGGGGAAAGCAGAAAAATTCTTTTCCGCGGCACTGACAGCGGCCAGCGCCTCCCCGAGATCCTGAGGAATAATAGAGTTCTGTACTTCTTCCAGAGCAGTCCATGTACCGTTCTTCTTCGCGAGCTCGATCATGGCCATGCCGGCAGGTGTCATCAGCCCCTCACGGATCATCCGTTCTGCCCGATCGCGGTTCGCCCTGCTCCAGTTGCTTTTCGGATTCCTTTGGGCGAAGAAGAGATACGAACTCTCGCTGTCCCGCTTGCGGGGCTTCGAATCGATCCAGCCAAAACAGAGCGCCTCCTCCTCCGCTTCCTCACTCGTGACCGAGGGCTTCCCGCTGTCCCTGTGGTACAGGATCAGCCAGACACTCTTTGTCCTGGCATGGTTCCTCTCCAGCCAGTCCCGCCATGTTTTGCAATCCCTTGCGTAAAACTCATCTGTTGGTGATGGCCCGGCTTCTGCCATGATGACCCTTTCTGGCTGAGGACCATAAAAATTGTGCTCCGGGTTTTTGCATGTCCCGCGAACGTGAACATACGGGAACGAATCCGATCTGCCTGCCGGGCTTACCGTAACCCTGAATATCCGTCCTGCCGACACTTATGCCGGTATGCCCGAACCAGGATCCTGCAGGTTCCCCCCGGGAAAGACGCTTCCGGAGGAACTCCGCATTGCCATGAAGCGGATCGAAACCTATGGTGTCGTCTTCCCCGACGGATACTATGAGACACTCCTGGAGAAGTACACCCGCGAGGGGGTCCGCTACCCCCACATCCTCATGATCCTTGGGCAGCCGCGGATCGACAACCACGTCTTCTATTCCCGTGCGCTCAGAGGGACCGGCAGGCTCCTGGATTATGGGTGCGGCACCGGGGACAATGTCCGGCAACTGCTCCGCGACGGGTTTTCCCGGGAAGGGATCACCGCATTCGATATCAACCCGGCGAGCATCGACCTCGGTTTCGACCTGTACCGCGACCGGGAGGAGATCAGTGACCTCTTCACGGTTTCGGCGGCATTCCCGTTCGGACCTGCAGAGTTCGACATGGTGTATTCCGCATCAGTCATCCATGTGATTGCCGATGATCAGGAACTCGGAACATATCTCGCGAATGCCCGGTCTGTGCTCAGGCCCGGCGGGATCTTCTTCGGTTCAACTCTCGGGGTAACGGGGGAAGAGGTTGTCCGGTCACCCGATGAATGGGGGCCGCCCCGGCTGGCAACAAGGGAGCAGCTCTCCGGCTACCTCACCGGCGCCGGCTTCGTCTCGCCCGAAATCGTCCAGCGCCACCATGTCCCCCATTATATCGCGGACAACCGGTGCGTCTTCGAATTCTGCACAAAAAAGCCGGTATAACCCCGGTGAACCCCGGACCTCTTCCCGGTAATGGCATCATCTCCGTGGTCGGTCAACCATCTCGTCCGTTGTTTCCCGTATCCAATCCCGCCGGTCCGCCCAGCTCTCCCAGACCGCTGCAGCCCACTGCCGGATCATCGCATCCCGCTCAGGGCCGGGGCTCACCCGCAGGACATCCAGCACCGTCAGGGCTGCCGGCTGTCCCGGCGGTTCGAGCCGGGGCCAGTCTTTCCGGATCTTTGCGATCCGCATATGGGCCTGCTGCACCTCCTTCCCGGAATACCCCCTCTCCAGGGCAAGGTACAGCCCGATCAGGCCAAAGACAACGGTGATCGGGCGTGTGTTTCCCCCGGCGTGCTGTGCGCCGTACGCATCGACCACGTGCTGGTGGATGAACAAAGGATCCTGCAATGCCACCGTATAACAGGAGAGGTCGCTGAATGCCTGCCAGCACTCTCCCGAGGCATTGAAACGGTCGGGGGGATCGGCGTTCCGGCCCGGCATTGGTGCATGACAGCCGGGACAGGTGATCATCATATGATCATTCATCTCCGGCGTGCCGGAATATAAAAATGTGTCAATTGCAGCACCCGGGATTATATCCGGCCGGCGGCGCAACTATTTTCCGGTTAATCCGCGTAAAAAAAGATCCCGATGAATTTATGAAGATTAGCTGATCGCGAGCAGGATTTTCCTGATCTCGTCCACCTGACCCGGCTCCGGGTTATGCCCCGGCGTAACCCCTTCCCCGTAAGAAAGAATTTTCCGGACATCCTTCATGGTAATATTCATAAACGCGATCTTGTCCCAGACCCCCTGGTCGATCGTATTCCATGTGCACTGGAGCAGGTGCGAGAGCAGGTGTATATCCGCCTCGGAGAGAAGCTTCCAGTCCGCTTCTGTCCCCTGCTGCATCAGCTTCATCGCCTGCTCGATCCGCTTTTCTCGGTGGACATGGTACAGCCGCCTGCCCACCTCTGCCTGAGATACATCCGGCATGTCCTGATTCCTCCGTTCCCGTTATGGGGGTGATGAACAATCCCGCTGTGTAACCATATACTTTTTGGCTCCCTGCGTGGCATCCGGACATGGTCACCCGTATCACATGGGGAGAGTAATGGCCGTTGGAACATACAGGCTATCCCTGGTTGGCAGACAGGAAAAACGCCAGGCAATGGCTGGTGCGGTACCCCGTGAGAAGGATACGATCCTCCCGGTATTGCGTCAAAGGACCTGCAATTCCGGGTCCTCAGGGAGGGTAGAAGGGAGCTTCTCCCGGAAACCAGCGCAATACCTTAATATATCTGCACTCTGTTAGGTTGTATCATGAGTGTCGCTGGTTGGGAGGTTCCTATCGGGGCAGCAATCGCATTTGCCGGGGGCGCCATCGGAACGGGATGGGCCCAGTCACGCATTGGTTCGGCCGGGGCGGGAGCGATCGCCGAACGGCCGGAGGTCGTCGGGTCCATCATCATCCTTGAAGCGATCCCGGAGACACTGGTCATCCTTGGTTTTGTCGTTGCCGCGATGATCATCCTGATGGTAAAATAATCAGTATCAACAACAATTCCCGAGGTTCCCCTGCTGTAATCCGGGCAGAACCCGGCAGGACCGGGTGAGGCCATGGCGTTCGAAAACCTGTTGAGATCCGTGGAGGAGAGTGCGCAGGAGAGGGAGCGGGAGCTCCGTGAGAACGCCCGCGTAACGAGCGAATCGATCCGGGCCGAAGCACGGGTCCGGGCAAAAGAGATCGAACAGGCCTATATTACCGATGCTGAACGCACTTCAGAGATCGAGAGGAACAAGGAGCTCTTCCTTGCCCGGTCGGAGATCCGGGCCCTCCAGATCAGGAACCGGCAGGCGGTCTTCCAGGCAGCCTTTACCGGGGCCCGCCTACGGCTCGGGACCGTCAGGCAGGGGCCCGGGTATCCTGCGATCTTCGAACAGCTTGCCCGCGAGGCGGTCCGCGCAATCGGAGAGAAAGGGAAGATCCGGATCCATGTCGATTCCCTGGATGAGGATCTCTGCCGGAAGACCGCCGCAACCCTGGGTATCCCCTCCGACATCGTCACCGATATCTCCAGCATGGGAGGTCTCGTGGTCAGCTCATCCGACGATGAAGTGATCGTCTCCAACACGTTCGAGTCCCGGCTCCTGCGGGCAGAGGAGCACCGGCAGCTCGAGCTCTACGCGATCCTTAAGGGGGACTAACAATGGACTGGGGCTATACCAATGCCCGGATCCGGGGCATGAAGAGCCGGTTGCTGGACCACCACACGCTCGATACCCTGATCCTCCAGCCGGATCTCGAATCACTTATAGCCGAACTCGAGAAGACCCCGTACAGGGAGGATATCGTTACGGCCCGGGGAAAATATACGGATCTTGCCTGCATCGAGCATGCCCTGCGGGATAATTTCACGAGGACGTTCCGGAAGATCCTCGGCTTTGTCCGGCAGGAGGAAGCGGAACGGTTTATCTCGATCTTCCTCCACCGCTGGGATATCCAGAACCTGAAGACGATCCTCCGCGGCAAGAACATCCATGTCACGAACGAGGAGATCCTCGAATGCCTCGTTCCTGCCGGGGAGCTCGACGAGGCGACCCTGACCGAGCTCGTCCGGCAGCAGGATGTCCGGTCCGTGATCGATCTGCTCGCAACATGGCGCATCCCGTACGCGATTCCCCTGACCGAAGGCTTCCCGGCCTTTGCAAAGAGCGGCGATCTCTCCGTGCTCGAGTGCTCGCTGGACCAGTACTATTACCGGGACGCACTCGATACGGTGAAGGCCTCGTCCGCGAACAACGCGATGATACGGGAGATTCTCGGGACCGAGATCGATGTGCTGAACCTCAGGACCGTCCTGCGGATGATCAATGACCAGGTCAGTCCGGAAGATGCGGCACCGTTTCTCGTCGGAGGTGGCAGGGAGTTTGATCCAAAGAAGCTCGATCACCTCCTCCGTCTCCATTCGTCCGATGACGTGATCGCGGCCATAGGGAATACGCAGTACCGGTTCCTCGGCACAGCACAGGAGCCGGGCATCCGGACCCTGAAGATCTCTGCCATCGAGAGGGAGCTCGAGCGTTTTCTCGTCCGGCAGGGAGTGGGGCTGTTCCGGAGGGATCCGCTCAGCGTGGCCTCCCTTATCGCCTACTTCTGGGCAAAGTACAACGAGATCACGAATATCCGAATCATCTCCCGGTGTAAGACCGCGGACTTTCCCGTGGAGCACTTACGGGAGGAGCTCGTGTATGTATAAGTTCGTCATCGTCACGGACGGCGACCGGGCCTCTGGGTTCCGGCTTGCGGGTGCAGAGGTCTTCGAGGCGAAGGATGCAGCCGACGCAGGGGTCATCATCCCGCCCCTCCTGAAGAGGGACGAGATCGGGATCGTGGGCATGAACGAGGAGTATATGCTCGCCCTCGATCCGAAACTGATGGACCGGATCGAGAAGCTGCACCGCCCGCTCGTGATTCCCATCCCCTCGAAGTCCAAAGAGGTGGACCGGCGGACATATATCGAGCGGCTGCTCAGGAAAGCGATCGGCTACAACATTGTGTTGAAGAGGTGAGGAACATGATTACGGGAACCATCATACGGATCTCCGGCCCGGTCATCATCGCCCGGGGCATGAAAGGCTCCAAGATGTATGACGTGGTGACGGTGGGGAGTGAATCCCTGCGGGGTGAGATTATCCGGCTCGAAGGAGGGGATGCGGTGATCCAGGTCTACGAGGATACAACCGGCCTGACTCTCGGGGAATCCGTGGCGAACACGGAGACACCTCTCTCCGTGGAGCTCGGCCCCGGGCTCCTTGCCTCCATCTACGACGGTGTCCAGCGGCCGCTCCCGGTCCTGCTTGCCCTGAGTGGCGACTTCATCGGCCGGGGCATCACTGCACCGGGCCTCGACCGGTCCCGGAAATGGGCGTTTGTTCCTGCCGTAAAGACCGGCGATGTGGTAACCGGCGGGGACGTGCTCGGGACCGTGCGCGAATTCCAGTTCGAGCACAGGGTACTCGTCCCGCCTCTCGAAGGGGGCACGGTAACAGAGATCCGGGCCGGGGAGTTCACGGTGGACGAAACAGTCTGCGTGCTCGACAACAAGCGGAACCTGTCCATGATGCACCACTGGCCGGTCCGGATCCCCCGGCCGCACCGGAAGAAACTCGACCCGGTACTGCCCCTGATTACAGGGCAGCGGGTCTTCGACTGCATGTTCCCGGTCACCAAGGGCGGGACGGCGATGATTCCGGGCGGTTTCGGGACCGGCAAGACCGTGTCCGAACAGACGCTTGCCAAGTGGTCGGACACGCAGATCGTGGTCTACATCGGCTGCGGGGAGCGGGGGAACGAGATGACAGACGTGCTCGCGGAGTTCCCCGAGCTCGTCGATCCCCGGACAAAGCAGCCCCTGATCGAGCGGACGATCCTGATCGCGAACACCTCAAACATGCCGGTCGCTGCCCGCGAGGCATCCATCTACACCGGGATCACGATCGCCGAGTACTTCCGGGACATGGGATATGATGTTGCACTGATGGCGGACTCGACCTCCCGGTGGGGCGAGGCGCTGCGGGAAGTCTCCGGCAGGCTCGAGGAGATGCCGGGCGAGGAAGGATACCCGGCGTACCTTGCCACCCGGCTTTCGGCATTCTATGAACGGGCCGGGCGCGTGGTCTGCTACGGTTCCGTGGAGCGGAACGGCTCCATCACCGTCGTCGGGGCGGTCTCGCCCCCGGGCGGGGACTTCTCCGAGCCTATCACGCAGAATACGCTCCGGGTAGTCGGGACATTCTGGGCACTGGACACGAACCTCGCCTACCGGCGTCACTTCCCGTCCGTCAACTGGATCAAGAGTTACTCGCTCTACCTCGACAGCATCGCGGAATGGTACACCCGGACCATTGCGCGGGACTGGCGGGAGCTGCGTGACAAGGCTATCTACCTCCTGCAGAAGGAGATTGAGCTGCTGGAGATCGTCCAGCTCGTGGGTCCCGATGCCCTCCCGGACAGCGAGAAGGCGATCCTCGATGTGACCCGGATGATCCGCGAGGACTTCCTCCAGCAGAGCGCCTACAGCGATACTGACTCGTTCTGCCCGATCGAGAAGCAGTACCTGATGCTCAAGGTGATCATCACATATTTTACCGGCGTGAACCTCGCGATGGAAAGGGGGATCTCCCTCCGGCAGATCCAGGCGCTCTCCCTGAGGGCGGCGATAGGCCGGATGAAGGATGCCGCCGATGCCGATGCAGTCCGTGGGATCCTGGACACGGTGAATGCAACCCTTTCGAACCTGGAGGTGGAGAAATGAAACAACCTGACCTGCTGACCCGGGAATACCGCACGATCGACTACGTCTCCGGCCCGCTGGTCTTTGTCACCCGGGTCACCGGGGCATCGTTCGGCGAGATTGTGCGAATCACCCTCCGGGACGGTGAAGTCCGGACCGGCCAGGTGCTGGACATCTCGGAGGACCATGCGGTGGTTCAGGTCTACGAGGGCACGAGGGGGATCGATACGGCCGGCACCACTGTCCGGTTCACCGGCGAGCCCGCCCGGATCAGCGTCTCTCCCGACATGCTGGGCCGGGTCTTCAGCGGCGTAGGGAAGCCCCGGGACGACGGCCCGGATATCATTCCCGAGGCGGTGCTCGATATTGCCGGAACGCCCATCAACCCCTCCGCCCGGGACAAGCCCGCGGACTTCATCCAGACCGGGATGTCGGCGATTGACGGCCTCAACACGCTTGTCCGGGGCCAGAAGCTGCCGATCTTCTCCGGTTCGGGCCTGCCGGCGTCCAAGCTCGCCGCCCAGATCGCCCGGCAGGCGAAAGTCCGGGGCGAAGGGGAGGAGTTCGCGGTGGTCTTCGTGGCAATGGGTATCACGCACAAGGAGGCCTCATTTTTCATGCAGGACTTCGAGCGAACGGGAGCGCTCGACCGCGTGGTCTTCTTCATGAACCTTGCCGACGATCCCACGGTCGAGCGGCTGGCAGCCCCCCGGTGCGGCCTGACCGTCGCCGAGTTCCTTGCCTTCACCCACAACCTCCACGTGCTCGTGATCCTCACCGACATGATCAACTACTGCGAAGCGCTCCGCGAGATCTCGACCGCCCGCGAGGAGGTCCCGGGCAGGCGGGGATACCCGGGCTATATGTATACCGATCTCGCCTCGATCTACGAGCGGGCCGGGAGGCTCAAGGGAAGGACCGGATCGATCACCCAGCTCCCGATCCTGACAATGCCGGATGACGATATCACCCACCCGGTCCCCGACCTGACCGGTTACATTACCGAAGGGCAGATCGTGCTCTCGCGGGACCTGTTCCGCCGTGGCGCCGACCCGCCGGTCGATGCCCTCCCCTGCCTGTCAAGGCTGATGAACCTCGGTATCGGGGCCGGCAAGACCCGGGAGGACCACCGAGGGGTAGCAGACCAGCTCTATGCCTCGTATGCCTATGGCCGCGACCTCCGGCGGCTCGTTGCAATCGTAGGGGAAGAGGCGCTGACCGATCTGGACCGGAAATACCTGAAGTTCGCGGAGGGTTTCGAAAACCGGTTCATCACGCAGGGTGATGAGGATCGGCCGATCGAGAAGACGCTCTCCATTGCATGGGACCTCTTTGCCACGCTGCCCGAGGACGAGCTCAAGCGGATCAAGAAGGAGCACATAGCGAAGTACCATCCTGCACGGCAGGTCTCTGCGGGTGAAGGGAAAGAGAAGGGAATGGCGGAGTGAAGCAATGGAGCAGGTAAAGCCCACCCGCATGGAGCTGATGAAGACACGGGCCCAGATCCGGCTTGCGGAGCAGGGCCGCGATCTCCTGCGGCAGAAAATGGACGCCCTGATCCGGGAGTTCTTTGCCATCCTCTCAACGGTCTCGGATTCCCGCGACGAGCTCGAACAGGTCTCCCGGGCTGCCGATCTCGCCCTGCTGATTGCAGAGGCAACCGATGACCCGGTCACGCTGCGGTCGGCCTCGTTTGCAACCCGCCGCTCGATTACGGTTGATATCGGAGGGAAGAACATCATGGGTGTCCCGGTCCCGGTGATCGAGAAGAAAAGAGTCTCCCAGAAACTGCTGGACCGGGGCTACGGCATCATCACCACAAGTGCACGGATCGATGAGACGGCCGAGCGTTACGAGGCAGAGCTCGACCTCCTGATTCAGCTCGCCGAGACCGAGACTGCGATGCGCCGGCTGGGAAGCGAGATCCAGATGACCCGCAGACGGGTGAATGCCCTTGAGCAGATCCTGATCCCGGAACTGAAGCAGAACGCCAAGTACATCAAGAACGCAATCGACGAACGGGAGCGGGAAGATCTCTTCCGGTTAAAGAAGGTCAAGAGCATCTTGGAGAAGAAGAAAAAGAAGGCTATAGAGAAACGGGCGGCAGGGGCATAGTCATGCGCCGGAATTCTCCGGCAGTATCCCCGTCAGTGGCAGGTCTTCCCACCAGACCGCCCCCGAGAAATCTTTTTTTTATCAGACTCTTATCTTACACCTCAGCCGGCTCTTTTTGCGGTATCTCCTTCTTGAACGGCCGGTATACCACGCCGCCCCCTTCGTAGAATTTTGAGAAGAACTCCACGAGGTGCAGACGGATGGCGTGGATCGAAGGGCTGAACATGGCGAGCAGCAGGTTGAGGAGATGGAGGAGGATGGCGACAACGATGCCGATGATCGCAATCCCGAAGGCCCCGCTAAGCCGGTTTGCCACCATCGCGAGGATGACCGAGGCCATGCCGATTGCCATCAGCCGGGCATAGGAGAGGATGTTGCCGGCCGTGCTCATCACTTCGATCGTGCCAAAGACCCCGGCCCCGAGGAGGATCAACGGCAGGGATACGACTACCAGTACCACGACGGGCCATACGAACGTGTCCGGCGCGAATCCCCCGAGCATGAGGACGAGGATGATCAGGGCTGAGATCATCATCAGCATACCCGTCTTCTCCATGAGATGTTTTTTGCTCTTGGTGATGATCGCATTCCGGATACCGATCGCAAGGCCGAGGAAGACGTGGATGACGCCGAGCGTGATGGCAAAGGCGAGCATCGGGATCATCGCATCCACCCGGTTCCAGCTGATCCCGAGGAAGGTGACCGGGTGGATCCAGCCCATTGTCTCGCCGAGGTCTCCGAAGAACTCCCCGAAGAGGAACCCGAAGAAGATCGTCGGGATCGCAGAGATGATCAGGATGTCGGCCAGGTTCTTTGCAAACGAAACTGCTGCGTACCGGTGCCGGACCGCGAGTGCGATGGCGAGGATCAGGAAGCCGTACCCGATGTCGCCGACCATGATCCCGAAGAAGAGCGGGAAGAAGATTGCGAGTATCGGGGAGGGATCGATCTCCCGGTACCGGGGTGCAGCAACGAGCTGCATAATGAACTCGAACGGTTTCACCCAGCGGGGATTGTCGTAGAAGACCGGCGCGTCCTCCATGTCCTCTGCCTTTACCTTCAATTCGTTTACTACAACCCGGTCGCTGAACGTATCGTGCAAAGCGTTCCTGGTCTTTTTGAGATACTTTTTCGGGATCCAGCCCATGATAACAAACGTGAAATCCGAGAGCCCGAAGTTTGTATATGCCGAGAGTTCCGCATGAACATCACCGAGGGTCTTTTTCAGCACTTCCAGTTCCTGGTACCAGACTGAGGAGAGGGAGAGGAGCCGGGCATCGATCGTTCCTATCTCCTCCTGCGCCCGGAGCCGGCTCTCTTCGATCAGGGCATACATCTCGTAGAACGGTTTGCCGGCATACTCTTTTGGCAGCCGGACCTCGTTCACGTTCACGGAGTAGATGAAGGTGTGCACCTGCCCGGAATACGATTTGGGAAATACCATGATGGCGGCGAGGGTTTCTGCATCCACCGTAGTCGAGATCATCTCGAACCGGTCCTTCGTGATCGTTGCTATCTCCTGCCGGATCAGCCCGAGGACGTCACTGTGCTCCTGTTGTATGAGCAGGATCGTCACCTCGAACCCAACGAGTGCCGGCAGTTCCTTCTCGATCGGATGGATGATATCGAGCACTTTTGCGTACCGGTTCAGGGTCGTTACCGAGAGGGCGAGTTCGCTCTTCTTACTGGAGAGCGCTCTCGTCGTGGTCTCCAGTTCCCGGATGATCTCCCGGGCCCGGAGTACGAGCTCCCGGTGGGACCGGGCCTCCATCGCAAGGCGGAGTTCTGCCTGGCGCAGGGGATCGTCCTCCACTACCGGAAGGGTGCCGGCGATCGCATCGATCGCCCCGAGTACTTCTGCAATGTCCCGTGCCTGCTCCACTTCCACCGGGATAAGATCGATCTCATCCCGCGGGATCAGCCGGGTGGCGTTCTCAAGGTGGATCGTCCCCGCCCGGTACAGGATGTCCACAGCCCGGCCCAGTTCCTCTTTTGGTCCGATCACCTGGATGCGTTTCATCACCTGGAGCATGAAGACCCCGTGCCGGGCGCATCCCGGCTATTCACCTTTCACGTACCGGACAATCCTGTCCACCGCGGGTGCAAGGTTCCTCTCAGCCTGGAGCGCCGATGTGTCACGGGCAAGGTCGGCCTCCCGCTTCAATTCTGCAATCTCGGCCGTTGTCGCTCCCCGCGCTTTCCAGTACACCTGCTCGGCGGTGATCTTGCCTGCCTTGTCGGCAGTGCAGATCAGGTCCTCTGCTTCGGTACGGGCTGCCGTTATCGCGGCATCGGTCTCTGCCTTTACCTTCTCCACTTCGAGGCCGAGTTCCTGTTCCTTCTCCCGGATCTGTTGCAGCAGTGTCTTATCGTCAGCCATTGCGATCACCTACAGGTTATGCCTGCTCCTCAGTATCATGGTCACGCCGTAACAGGTGCTGCTGCACGGCACGTCCCCCCCGCGCTGAGGATCAAGTTGTCCTGCAGCCCTCCGTCTTTCTGCAGCTGCTTCGATCCGCTTACGGCAGTTCCCAAGGGCCGCCTCCCGCAGAGCCCTGACGGTTTTTTCAATATCCTGCACCATAACCACGCCCCCCTCACCGGGGAACCGTTTCTCATGTGGTCTGTAATACGGATGTTGCCTATATACTTTCCTCTGTTGGAGGGCCGTTTGCCGGGAAAATCCCGGAAAGGAATGCATTAATGTCCCGGAAATCCACCATTCTGTCAGGTACCGGCCGAAGGAAAGCCGGATTTTTCACGGGTGTGGGAGATGGATGTGCTTGCAAACCTCGGGCTGTTTGGGATCTTCCTGGTCGTCCTCATCCTCCCGTTCCGGGTGAAGTGCGTAGAGCGGAACCTCGAGCCCTTCCTCTTTGCGTGCGGTATTGCAGCTCTGACGATTGCCGGGTTCATTGCCATCCCCGGGGAGCAGACTGGCTGGAGTCCTGCGATTGTGTGGGAAGCGCTTCTCTCCCCGGTCTCTATCACGAACATCTTCGGTGTCCCGGTGGGCATCGTCCAGATCGTACTCGTGGCCGGGCTCCTGATCCATCTCTTCTACCACCGGATGCAGGAAGCAGTTATCGGTCTCGCAGGCCGTTTCTCCCTGCAGGCGATCGTCTTCTGCCTTATCGTCATCCTTGGGCTTGTGTCAAGTCTCATCTCCGCTATCCTTGCGGCGATCGTACTGGTTGAGGTCATCAATGCCCTCCCGGTAGTCCGGAAAGCAAAGACGGAGATTGCCGTTGTCGCCTGCTTTGCGATCGGTCTTGGTGCCGGCCTCTCCCCACTTGGCGAGCCGCTCTCTACCATCGTTGTCGCAAAACTCGCGGGCGCCCCGTATCATGCAGGGTTCACGTATCTCTTTACAAAGCTGGGCTGGTATATTGTGCCGTCCGTCTTCCTCCTTGGTGCGGTCGGGGTCGTCCTTTTCCGACGGAGCCACACTGGCGATCCCGTGCTCTCCTGCACGGTAGAACGGGAGACGATCCCGGAAATCGTTCTCCGGGCCGGGAAGGTCTATCTTTTCATCATGGCACTCATCTTCCTTGGCGAGGGTTTCAAGCCGCTCATCCTTGAATATGTGATCTCGGTCCCGTCGGCCGGGCTGTACTGGATCAACATCGTCTCTGCCGTGCTGGACAATGCGACCCTTGCCGCAGCGGAGATCAGCCCGGCCCTTACATCGCAGCAGATCACGGGTGCTCTCATGGGCCTGCTGATTGCGGGAGGCATGCTGATCCCGGGGAATATCCCCAACATCATCGCTGCCGGCAAGCTCGATATCAGCAGCAGCGAATGGGCACGGACCGGCCTGCCCCTCGGCATGGCGCTGATGCTCATGTTCTTCGTCGTTCTTTTCGTTCCCGGCTGGCTTGGACTCGCGTGACCGTCCGAGAGGATTCTTCGAAGAACTCTTACGAGTTCTTCTCATCCTCGCGGTTCTGATGAACCACTCGGAAAAGGAAAAAACCAAGAAGGCCAAATGCCCAGATCAGTATAATCTATGGCAAAAACCGGCACTAAAAAGAAGGTAAGCGAGGAGGAGATAAGGGAGCAGATCGCCATCCTCGGATCGCCGCTGATTGGCCAGCGGCACGAGGCGATTACGGCCCTGAAGGAGGTCGGGGCGCCCGCGATCGCTCCTCTTATTGAGGCGCTTCGGGACGCCGAGGACAATGACCGGCGCTGGTACGCGGCAGTTGCCCTCGCGAAGATCGGAGAGTCTTCTATCGGTCCGCTGATTGCGGCAATGCAGGAGCATGGGGGACGCGATTTCCGGCGCTATGCGGCGGCGGCGCTCGGCGAGATTGGCATCCCGGCGATTGAACAGGTGATCACGGCGATGGGGGGAGACGATAAGGAGTTGCGGGGGTTCCTGTCTCAGGCGCTCTGCCGGATCGGCACACCGGCCATTGAGCCCCTGCGGCAGCGGCTCAATGATGCCGACGAGATCATCCGGTCCTGTGCCACCCTGACCCTCTGGCAGATGGGGGATGAAGGGGTGAAGATGATCGTGGAAGATGCACGGAAGGAAGAGTAAGAAAAACAGGATCCCGACATATCCCTTCCGAGCGTCGTTCACGTCGTAATACCGGAACAGCACCTTTTTCTTTAGATTCTTTGATATTCTCCCGTTTTTCACCCTGAACCGAACAGATATATCTCCTCCCGCATAACCGTACCCGTATGCTGATATGCTCACCCATGATGGAGGCGTACGAGAAGTCCCTCATGGACGAGCTGCACCGGGCGATCGCGATCGCAAAGGAGGCCCGGTCCCGCGGGATCGACCCGAGCATGGACGTCGAGATCCCGATCGCAAGCGACCTCGCGGACCGGGTGGAGGCGCTCCTCAATATCAAAGGCGTGGCGGCACGGATCCGGGAGCTTGAGGCGTCGATGTCCCGGGAAGAGGCGGCGCTCCGGATCGGCGACGACTTCGTTGCAAGGAAGTTCGGGGAGAAGGACGTCATGGAGGTGCTCGACCACGCAATCCGCGTTTCGATGGCCCTCCTCACCGAAGGGGTTGTTGCCGCGCCCACGGAAGGGATAGCAAAGGTCGACCTCGGTAAGAACGATGACGGGACCCAGTACCTGATGATCTATTATGCAGGCCCGATCCGGAGCGCCGGCGGGACTGCACAGGCAATGTCCGTGCTCGTTGGCGATTACGTGCGCCAGAAACTGGGGATCAACCGGTACATCCCCCGGCAGGAGGAGGTGGAGCGGTACATCGAGGAGATCCGGCAGTACAACTCGATCATGAACCTCCAGTACCTGCCAAGCGAAGCGGAGATCCGGCTCATCATAGAGAACTGCCCGGTCTGCGTTGACGGCGAAGCGACCGAACAGGAAGAGGTATCGGGCCACCGGAACCTCGAGCGGGTGGAGACCAATACCGTCCGGGGGGGCATGGCGCTCGTCATCGGGGAAGGCATTGCCGGCAAGGCCCGGAAACTCAAGGGCCGTGTCGAGAAGATGAAGATGGAGGGCTGGGACTGGCTCGACAAGCTGGTTGCCGGCGCGAAGTCCGGCGATGACGATAAGATGGTGGGTATCAAGCCCCTCGACAAGTACCTCCGTGATCTCATTGGTGGCCGGCCCGTCTTTGCATACCCGATGCGGAAGGGGGGATTCCGGCTCCGGTACGGGAGGTCACGGAACACCGGGTTCGCCGCTGCCGGGATGCATCCGGCAACCCTCTACGTGCTCGGCGAGTTCCTCGCCACCGGCACGCAGATGAAGACCGAACGGCCGGGCAAGGCCTGCGGTGTCGTGCCGGTCGATTCGATCGAGGGTCCGACCGTCCGGCTCTACAACGGCGATGTGCTCCGGATCGACGATGAGGAGACCGCAAAACGGCTTGAGAATGGGATCGAGAAGATCCTCGATGTCGGGGAGCTCCTGATCTCGTTCGGCGAGTTCCTCGAGAACAACCACCCGCTTATCCCTGCCGGCTATTGCGAGGAGTGGTGGCAGCTGGATGTCGGCGACAGTGTGAAGACACCACAGACCGAGGAAGAGGCGCTTGCCCTTGCCCGTAATGGCAGTTATCTGCATCCGTCCTGGACCTGGTTCTGGGATGATATCACGGCTGACCAGTTCAGGGCGCTCGCTGATGCGGTTGCTACGAAGGGAGCGGTAATCGAGGGTGTTCTTACGCTCCCCCTTGACCCCGCTCCAAAAGAGGCGCTCGAGCTCCTCCTGCTCCCCCACGAGGTACGAGAGGGGAAGGTTGTTGTGAGGACGTACCGGGCACTTATCGCCGGACTCGGGCTTGGGGGTGATCTGAAGAGGCTGGACTCCTGGAAGACCGCCCCGGCCGATGCGGATCCGCTTGCACTGGCAATACACCTCTCCGGCATCAAGATGCGGTCCCGGTCCGGGACCCGGATCGGTGGCAGGATGGGCAGGCCCGGGAAATCGAAGCCCCGGAAGATGAACCCGCCGCCCCATGTCCTCTTCCCGCTCGGGGACTCCGGGGGAGCGCGGCGTTCGTTCCAGTCTGCCTCATCGCACACCGCAGATGTTGATCAAAACGACACGGAAATCGGCTTCCAGAAGGAGGGGGGGATCATCGAGATCGAGGTCGGCCGGAGGCGTTGCCCGCAGTGCGGGGAGATCACGTACCTGAACCGGTGCGAATGCGGGGGGCACACGACTGCCATCTTCACCTGCACGAAGTGCGGGAGGGAGACTACCGAGAGCCGGTGCCCGGCCTGCAATGGCCAGGCCTCCTGCAGCCAGCGGATCTCCCTGGACGTGAAGGGCGAGTACGCAAAGGCAATGGAGCGGCTCGGCATGAAGGCCGACAGTGTCGCACTCGTCAAGGGAGTCAAGGGCGTGATCTCCCGGGAGAAGACCGTTGAAGCGATGGAGAAGGGGATCCTCCGGGCAAAACAGAACATCTTCGTTTTCAAGGACGGCACCACCCGGTTCGACATGATCGATCTGCCTCTTACACACATCCGCCCCGACGAGATCCGGGTATCGGTCGAACAGATGCGGGCTCTTGGGTATATGAAAGATACGAAAGGTTACGAGCTCCAGAACGGCCTGCAGGTGGTTGAGATGCACCCGCAGGACCTCCTTGTCTCGGACTCCTGTGCCGAGTACATGGTGAGCGTGGCAAAGTTCATGGACGAGCTGCTGGTCAAATGTTACGGTCTTGAACCCTTCTACAATATAACAAAACCCGCCGATCTCGTGGGGCATCTCGTCATCGGGCTTGCCCCGCATACCAGTGCCGGCGTCCTTGCCCGGATTATTGGTTTTACCCGGGCCAATGTAGGCTATGCCCACCCGTTCTTCCATGCCGCGAAACGCAGGAACTGTTTCTTCGGCGATACTGTGATCGAAGCATACGATGGGAGGACGTGGGCGAAGTACCCGATCCGGAAGTTCGTGATGGAGAACTTCGACCTGAGCCGGCCTGGCATAGACCGGCTCGGCACGTACTATTCGGACCCGGCCCGGCCGTTCTACACCCGGACCGTGGATACGAGCGGCCAGATACATATCAGGAAGATCACCACTGTTTCGATCCACCGGGCACCGGCCCACCTGATCCGGTTCGTCACCTCCCGCGGGAAGGAGCTCGTGGTCACACCCGACCATGCAATGCTCTGCTGGGATATGAGTTATCTCAGGAAGATCAAGGCAATGGAACTGAAGCCCGGCGATGCCGTGCCGGTCTTCGAGGGATCGTGCGTGATCTCCGATACGATCAAGCTTGCAGAGCCGGTGCCGGCTCCTGAGGAACGGGTCTACTGCCTGACCGTTGCCGATGACCATACGCTTGTGGCCAATGGGATCTTTACGGGGCAGTGCGATGGAGACGAGGACTGCATCATGCTCCTCCTCGATGGCCTGATCAACTTCTCCCGCTCATTCCTGCCGCAGAACCGGGGCGGCTCCATGGATGCCCCGCTGGTGCTGACGAGCCGGATCGACCCGGCCGAGATCGACAAGGAGGCGCTGAACGTGGACGTCTGCGAGAAGTACCCGATCGAGCTCTATACCGGGGCACTTACCTTCGTCGAGCCCAAGACCATCGCCGGGCTGATCGACCGGGTCGAGCGCAGGCTCGGCACGCCGGCCCAGCTTGAGGGCTTCCAGTTCACGCACGACACCTCGGATATCTCGGCGGGACCACTCGAATCGATGTACACCCAGATGAAGACGATGACCGACAAGCTCGAGGCGGAGCTCGTGCTCGCAGAGAAAATACGGGCCGTGGATGCCGACGATGTGGCGGAACGGGTGCTCAACACCCACTTTATCCGCGACCTGATGGGCAACCTCTCGGCCTTCTCCAAGCAGAAGTTCCGGTGCACGAAGTGCAACACGAGCTACCGCCGGATGCCGCTCGCCGGGAAGTGCACGAAATTCCGGGGTAAGGGGCCCTGCAACGGTCCCATCATCCCGACTGTGCATGAAGGATCGGTGAAGAAGTATCTCGAGATGTCCCGGGAGATCTGCCGGAAGTATAAAATCTCGGAGTACACCAAGCAGCGGGTCGAGGTGATCGACCTTGCGATCACCTCTACATTCGGTGAGGAGAAGCACGAGCAGCTCGGCCTTGCGGACTTCATGTGAATGGCTGCCATCACCCCCGCCCCTCGAAGAACGCTTTTGCGTTCTCCTTCTCCTCAAGGCTGGAGAGGTTCATCAGAACCCCGACAACGAGAAGGAAGGTATCAGCCGACCTCCGCAGTTCTGATGAATCTTTCGGAAGTCAAAGCCTTTTACTATCCTTGTGGCTAATATTACTGGGAAGCGAGAATATCTAAGTGGTCAACAGAGGCGGACTCAAGATCCGTTCCCGTAGGGGTTCGCAGGTTCGACTCCTGCTTCTCGCATCAGAAATTGTTCAACCCTTTTTAAAAAATGCTGCGGAAACTGTCGGCAGTTATTCCCTTACCTGCATCTTCCTGCCGCAGATCGGGCACTGGTATACCGCATCGCCATGACCGTCGGCCCATACCCGGCGCATCTCGGTCAGTTCATGGTTCTTGTCGCACGTCGGAATTGTGGATTCAGCCATTCCTGTCCCCCGATACCATGCATTACCCCGTGTTGGCATTTATGTGTATTGACCAACGGCCGGGGCGGGGAGAATGCATACCCGCTACCCGGCCTGGAATGCAACATTGATGTTGAGGGAACCGCAACAGGTAAAGCAGCGAACTATTCGGGGTTGTATTTTTCGTGGATGCGGGTCTTGTCGTGCAGGGAATTCTCATCGGGCTCATCCTGTCAGCCCCGGTCGGCCCCCTCTCCCTCATGTGTATCCAGCGATCGATCAACGACGGGCGCCTCCATGGGATCCTCTCCGGGGTCGGGGTCGCAACTGCCGATGCGGTCTATGCAGCGGTCGCCTTCCTCGGACTCACCGCCATATCCGGGTTCATCCTCTCATGGCAGGACTTCTTTCGCTTCTTTGCCGGGCTCGTCCTGATTCTCGTAGGAATCAAGATCTTTTTCACCCGGCCCCGGGAGGAGGAGAACGGGAGTCCTCACGAGAGCTATGCAAAAGACTATCTCTCTATGGTCGCGATCGCGATCGCAAATCCCCTCACCATCATATTCCTTATGGTTACCCTTCCTGGCTTCGGCTTTGTGATCGGCGGGACTACGCTCCTGGCCGCAGCCGAATTTGTTAGCGGCTTCCTGGCCGGTTCCATTGCATGGTGGATACTCCTTTGCGGGGTACTTGGTTCCGTCAGGTCCCGGATCAGCACCGGGCACCTGGTAGTGATCAACCAGGTATCCGGGCTCTTTATTGTCTGCATCGGAGCCGCCATGTTTATCAGTATTCTCCTCGCACTGGCGGGGATGTGGCATTAAAGTGGAAGCGCCGTCAGCAGGCCTTCACGAGGCCTGCTTTCCGGCGAAGGAATAAATATATTTTCTCCTGCACCAACAATTAAGCACACAGAATCTGCAAAAAACCGCTGGAAGAGGAGAGGTTGTACTGACAGATAAGAAACCAGGAATACCCCCAAGTGATGAGATCGTCAGGGTCAAACTGCCCCAGAAACGCAACCGGGAGATGTTCGGGAGTGCCGAACTGATGATGGGGGCAAACCATATCCGTGTCCGTTGCTATGACGGTGTCACCCGGATGGGCAGGATCAAGGGAAAGATCAAGAAGAAAGTCTGGATCCGGGAGGGTGACATCCTCATCGTGATCCCGTGGAATTTCCAGGACGAGAAATGCGATATCGTGTACCGGTATACCGGCCCTCAGGTGGAATGGCTCCGGCGTAACAAGTACCTCTGAAATGGTCACGTCTGGTAACAATCTGAAAATATTGTTAGATTATATTCAGTTTTTTTTAATGGAAAATATTCTTTTCATTCTGTTATCAACGTAAATCGGGACGCGCATTACACTATATTACTAAAATAGCAGCATGATATTAATTCTCACTTTTAGTTGGGCCACACTTTCAAAAATACTGAAATTTGTATCTTGATTTGAAAACTGACTGAAATAATCAATTTTTTGATAAAACATAGTTATTTATACTTTAAAATTTAATACGTCATTCAGTTGGTGGACAATGAAAAGAATATTTGCGATAACTGTAATTATGTGCTTTTCCCTCATTATTGTCCCAGTGGCAGCAAATGATCTCGCGAATTCTACAATTACTTCCAGTAAGGCATGGGTTATTGCCGGGGGATTTGACAACTCGACGATTTTGGTTACAGCCATCGATATGAATGGAACGCACATAAGTGGGGTTCCCGTAACATTCTCTCTGGATCCTACGACAAACCCGGACTCTACAACAATGGGAACATTTGTTAGCTCTACAACGATCCTGACGGATACAAACGGTCAGGCCTCCGTTTTATTCAAGGCCAAAAAGAAGAGCGGAAACGCCACAATCGTTGCCAGTATGACCTATAACAGTGTGGTAACAACAATATCCTATATACAGAAAATAGATCACGATCTTCCTTTCCAATATGTTATCACTTCTCCTGAGCTGGCATCCGTCGGTACTGAAACTTACTTCAATGTTTCCTATTATGATCAGTGGTTGAATCCCGTTGACAACCGTAATCCTGCAGACACCCATATGCTCGCGCTCCAGATCGGATCGGTTGCCAATAACGCCAAATTCGATAATTACGGTATCTATCAGAGTACTCTTAATCCCACACTTGATTTAGGTGGGAATCTTTCCGTAAAAGTACTTCTTGATTATGTTGCCGGCCAAAACAACATCCATATCGGCCAATTTAGTACTATCCCAGATGCATACCCTGCCATTTTTGGCATTGCAAACGGTGTCCCGGCATATATGAGTGAAACCGTCACACCAATCCCCCCGATTCAGCCGGCAGATAACCAAGCTGGACACACGGTATCGATCATATACAAATTGTTCGATAAATATAATAACCCGAGTTATGGCAGAAATATATCTATTCTGACAACCGCGGGTGAATCATTCAATAATCTTACCTCGAATGAATTTGGCCAGATATTTTTCACCTATGGTCCACGTTCTACAGCTGGTAATATTACAATTACTGCAACCGCCACTGAAAATGCCTCAGTCTTACAGAGTCAGGATGTTTCTTTCTACAGTACCGCTCCAGTCAATATGATCCTTGATGCAGATCCCCAAACCGTTGCCAGCATTGATGCAAATTCTCTTGCGAATGTCACCATCGCCGCGGAAGTCATGGATATCGAGGGGAATCCTGTTTCCGGTGTCCCTGTAAGCTTCAGCTTGGGATCTCCAACATATGACAGTTATCTGGACAATGTAACCGCTCTTCCCTATCTGGTAAGTACATCAGCAACAACCAACGATAATGGTCAGGCTATTGTCCATATGATACCCGGTGGTTTCAGTTCGGACCAGAATGTGATCGACTACAATCCTTCGGCTACTGGTTCGGTTCCGGTAACTGCTACATGGAACGGTACTCAGCAAACACTACTGATATCCTGGAAAAATTATCCATACCTGACGGTGAGAACCTCTGTCAATCCGACAACAGTAGCGGTTAACGATACGGTAACGGTCACTATCCGTATGACCGGGGATGGTTGGAAATTGCAGGGCAAACCAAATGATGTTGTTATTCTGACCGATCTCGCAGGAGGTATCGGCGGTGGACAACTGCTTACTCAAACCCGGGCTGCGGATACGGCCTTTGTCAGCAATGCTTCCAGTAACATGTATATCGGACTGGCCTCCTTTGGCAATGCTCCCTCTGCTTACAGTACCAACGCCAGCAAAAGATTCGCGGCGCAGGTGAATGTGCCCTCGGCCAACCTTTCATTCAACCCATATGGAAGTTACTGGGATTACTGCTTGGTTAACCCCAATCTGTGGGCGACATCCCAAAGACCGGATACGATCCTGGTTCCCGGGACACCTCACCATACAGGTAACTGGAACAGCCAGACCGGATACAGCTATTTCAACTCGTATCCCGATGCAACGATCGATCATGTTCTCACCTCCAATGCCAACAAGGCCTCACTGATATCTACCATCAGCAATTATCAATCCCGTGGAGGAACAAACTACGCTGCCGGTATTAATGCAGCATTGCTGTTGTTCGCGCGATCCCCCACCCCCAACCATAATCGGACGATCATTATCATGGGAGATGGTATTCCGATGGTTGCGCCAATCTCCCCCGGTTCTCTGGAATCCTACTGGCCCTCAGACTGGTACCCCCGGTCGGGCTTAGGATATGAAGATGAGAGCGATACGGCAATCGCTGCAGCGGTGGATTCTGCAAACAGGGCGAAATCCCAGAATATCCAGATATATGCCGCGGCCTTCCCGTTAAACAGTCAGATTGACCAGAATACACTGAAATCATTGACATCATCGTTAGCCAATTACTACTATGTACCGGATACTGCTAAGCTTACTCAGGTTCTCCTGACTATTCAGGGACAAATCCAACCCAATACCAGTGTAAATACCCTTATGGATCTGAATTTCCAGAACGTGAGCATCAATAACATCACGTGGACAGGATCGCCAGCACTCCGGTATTTCGGTCATAATCCCGAGTCCTCAAGCATCACCGGAACCGATGGTAACACGACTTGGGTCAACCAGACTAACGACTGGAATACAAACAACCAGCACTTGCATTTCGTGATCGGGAATATCTCATTAGGACAGACGTGGCAGGCAAGTTTTGAGCTCAATGTCACTCAGCCAGGTAATATCTGTATGTTTGGAAATGGCTCATCAATCACCTTCAACAATGGCGAAGGTACCCAGACAATTCCCCGTGTCTGTATCAACTCGGTTAATAACTTGACAAACATGGTGAACACCACTCCCACTATAATTCTCACACCCTTAGTTGTTACCAAAGGCGGCACAATCTCCGATTACATTCCATTTAACTGGAATACGACCTATCCGGGTACTCAAACCGCTGTGGAACGGGCTTTTTACACCACTTCCTATCAGGATCCGCAGACATGTGGTCTTTCACCCTGGATCCAGTTCGATCAGCAATCTGGTGTTCCTCCCGGCGATTCAAGCGAGTATTCCACTCTTGATGTACGCGGCAAATCTTCAGGAACTTACTACATATGCGTTCTCGCCCAGGCAACGGATGCACTGAGTGCGAAAACAATGACCCAGACCGGTGTACAGGTTGGCAACGGGGCCAGGGCATATATAAAACTTGAATAAAAAAGCGCATGAGGTGTTGGTACCCCCTACGTTTTTTCGCGAATCCGGAATTGTTAGTAAATGGTAAAATACCCTCTATCAAGGGATTGTAATGTTCCAGCTGCCTCTTAATCGGCCGGCTCGCTCTCAGCTACAGTGGCAGTCCCCATTGCGATAATGCAAGAATTTAGTAATACTGCGCTATCCTGATGCTTAGGCGCTAGTACAAAACAGGGAAAGGAACTATCACCTTCTTTATGAGCGTAAAAAAGTTCCACTCGTGAAAAAATCCCGATTACCCAACATCACACATTTTCATATACACTCCACGTTTTCAGATCGTAATTTTGAAACGGGTTTTTTTGTCCTGCCGGAATTTTCTCTTCGATTCTAGTGTTATAGGGCGTATTCCCGTGATGAAATGATTTGGATCTGCTTTACACATGCACGGTGTTCGCAAGAGGGTGACTTTCATAACCGGTAGGATTTTCCGACAATATCTGCGAGGGCGGGAAATATACCGGGTAAGAATGTTAGAATAAAAAGGGATTTATTATCAGATTAGACGGATTTTATATCGATATCATCTTGGTAGATGACGATCTGACCGGGCCTGGTATTATCGAGTAAGGTGTATTTGCCCGTTGTCGGTGAACTGAATGCCGGGAATGTTGTGGCGAAATAATTATTCCACGCTGAACTATAATCATCTGTGGGATCCGGGGAATAACTCACCGTGCAGGTGGTTCCTTGTGGAATTTGAAATGGGGGGAGGTGATAGAAGATCCCGCGCTCCATCGCGACCGTGCTGATCCCCGTTTTTTCCATGACAGAAGTCGTATTAAAGTGTATCAGGTAAATTGCGGCAGTATTGGTCGGAGCATCATAGAACCATCGGGGTTCAGCGAGCATAGTCGAACCATTGATATTTGTCATACGCGTCACAACTGCACCATTTTCCAAGGCTATATTTGTCTGCGCATCAACTGATTCGTACTGGATCTTTCCTGTCGAGTTTGGAAGAACCGGCGTATTGCCGTTATCACATTCTACAGTGAATGTTGCGGGGCTCGCACTGGATGTTCCATTGTAAACGAACAATGTTCCTCCACCAATGCTCATGGAGGTTTCAGAATTGGGTACCATGCTGTATGTGAGACTCTTAATATCATTCTGCAGTACAATCATATTTTTCTCCATCACCCGCTCGTTTGCGCTTGATTGTTGTTGCAGGAGTACCGGGTAGCCGTACAACGTAACAAGAGAGATTCCTAGTATTATGATGGTAAAAATAATCAGGAATCCAATCACCTCCGAAACTCCGCCATCAGACGACGGAATATTTTCCCTAACAAACATTATTAAAATCCTCCTGAATCATAGGATATCCTGTTCATTCCCTGACCCGTTGTATTTCCGATAACGGTTCCCTGAGTTGTCAGCATAATTCCGCTCAGACTGATATTGCTCGAAATATAATCCCGCCATACTATAACATCCTGATCGTTCAAATTGGCACTTGGCTCAATATCCACGGAATAGGGTTTTTCGGCAACCTCCTTTGGAATATGGAATTTTGTTGATATGGTTCCATTCTGGGGAGCAAGGCTGTAAACATCAACAATTTCTGTTGAGATCCCGTTACCGATGTCCGTAAAAGCATAATAACTTAGCGTATTGGCGGGATTTTCCATAATATTTGTGTTGACCAAGAGGAGAATCACAATAAAAAGCGCCATTATGACTGCTGTTACCATGATATATTCTATCAGGTTTGCCACACCGTCTTCAGAGTTTCGATCAGGGCGATGTCCAGGTCTCATTGTAAACGGTCACTCCATTGTTGTAATGTATCAGGATAATCATGTAGGGACTGTGGAATGAACTTGAGTAATCCACAACAGCACCTTTCCGTGAAAGGGAAATTGTCTGGATATCCTGCTTCACATCATTAGTGTTGAAAGTGGAATTTGTGTACACTGCGTTGACGATCACGGTCCGCATATCACGAATATCATTTTTTCCGAGGTCCTGTGCATTTTCTGCTGTTGTCTGGCCTACCAGGGTCGACTGGTCGATTACTGTTGCCAGGAAGAACAGGCTGAAACTTACGATGAACCCCATGAGAATGATCCATTGGGCACTGTCGTTCATTCTCGCCAAATAAGCACCTCTATCAGCATCGCGTGCGGATTTACAGGTCCACCGGTATTGGGCGGACACGTCTGCTGGACCAACGCCCATTGGGTCGCCCTCACTGCGTGTTCCCCGCCGGTTAGGTTCCGGGAGTAAGCAAACGGTGTCTGGATGATGTCGTCGTTGCCATCACGGCAGGTGACCGAAGCGCTATACTGCAGCGTATCGGTTTCAGAGCCGGTCTTGTTATTGATTCCATTTATAAATTCATCGTTGAATGCAGCGGGCTGATTCTGTTCGATGTATTGCTGGAGAGAGCTTTCAGTAGCAGATGCTGATGGAATGCTCATGCTCCAGAGGACATCATGTCCCAATTGTTGCATCTGAAAGTCACTGATGTGGGAATCACCAGGAGTATATGTTGTTGTTGAGCTGAGGACAAGAAAGATGGAGAAAACCATGATAACTGCAGCGGCAAAGCCTTCAATAGTGTAGAGTTGTGCCTTGTCATCTACCATACAGCTACCTCCATGACGCCATCGTGTAATGTCGAAGGTGTGACATCATTATAGGAATAAGCAAATGGACCCGGTATAGTGTTGTTCAGATAAGTATCAGGTTGATCGAGCTGAAATGTATATTTTACATATAACTGGGTCTGCGGATCCAGATGATTACCCGTGTTATAGCCCATATTATAGAAAAATCCCGGTGAAAGGATGAGTGAAACGTTATCGGCAACAATGACCGGTAGTGTTACGACGGGTGTAGAATTGCCATCTACATACAGGAACAATGGGGGGGTTCCCCCTGGAGGGTTGGTACTATCGAAAAATTCGACGTTAGCAATCGAAGGGTTCGGGTATGGCTGAGACTGCTGTGCCCTGAGAATGTCCACCCTGATAAGACTGGCACTTGTGGAAGCATTCACTTTGGTATTTCTCAGGTCTGTTAAATTGATCATCAGTTGATCCTGCCAGGGATTGATCTGATACACTGGGTTTTTACAGATAGGATTTGATGTATTGGCCAGCAGGTCAGTGGAGTTGAAAAGTACCGTGAAAGGATGCGTAGTTACATTATCCTTAGCTTGCATGTTCATAGCACTGATTTCCGGTTGTCCAATGGTAACATTACTATAGTACTTCACTTTTACTTCCCTGCGAATGTATCCATATCGATCGGGAATTATATCTCCCACACTACGCGTTGCATTCTCTCCGGCCATCTGTAGCGAAATATTGAACAGGTATGGATAATCGCCGAATACTACCCGTGAGCGGTAATCAGCTGGGTAATTGAAAGAAGAACTGCAATAAAAACGGTCTATTTTCTGGAGTGATAATACGTTAGGTGTATCTTTCGTGAGTGCTAGTCCCATCCGGATATTATTTGTCTGAATGAAATAATCTGAATATATTGCCTGGCTCTCCCATGAGTTCGGAGCTCCTGTATCTTCTGCCAGGATCACTCCTGTACGATAAGCGACAGCATTGAAATCGATATTTTTATCCTGAAGATTGAGAAGGAGACCGGGAATTGTGGTTGCCACATAAATAAATGCTATTATGAAAACGGTAAATCCCGCAAGAAAATCCAGAGAGAGATTTGCCCGTTCTGTCTTAAACAACAGATCACTTCTACTCGAAGAAGATCTTCGCCGGGAACGGATCCCGCTCAGTTTCTGACTTTTGGGATAAACAATATTCTTCTTAATATCAATGTCTTTAGTTATCAGGGCATCTGACAAAAACAGAGATGGTCGAATCTGCATATTCTTCCTTAATGCCTTATTGGCGAATACCTGATATAAATATTGGTTTTTTTCTGACCCGGAATCCATATTTTATCTATCGGGGCACGTGCTGGACTAATTGAAGTCTGGGAATATTTATTAGTAAGTACCGGTTTTACCCGGTTTACCCGGGCTGTACCTGGTTCGCGCACCTGTCAAAAAAGGATTTTAAGGGAAATTTTGTATCAGGGGACAATCTTCGCAATAGGGATCTCGAGGATATCTTCCGCACCGCATTCCTTGAGTTTCGGGATCAACCCGTTGACTGCACTCTTCTGAACTACGGTCTGGATGCTGTAATAATCGATTCCGTGGAGCCGGCTCACGGTCGGTTTCTTCATCGCCGGTAAAGCAGCAACGAGCGCTTCCATGGAACCGGTCGGGACGTTCATGGTCAGGAGCACCTTGTGCCGGGCATCGATGACACCGAAGAGGAGCGTCCGGATTTCTTCGATCTCCCTCCGTTTTACCGGGTCGTTCCAGCTCGCCTTATTGGCGATGATTACCGTGTGCGACTCCATGATCTGGCCGATGATCTTGAGCCCGTTCTTGCGCAGCGTTGTGCCTGTCTCTGTCAGGTCTACGACTACGTCCATGAGGTCCGGCACCTTTGCCTCCGATGCACCGTACGAGTGGAAGAGCTGGACCGGGATATTCAACTGTTCGAAAAATTTCCGGGTGAGTTCGGGGTACTCGGTTGTGACCCGGCTGTCCGGCCGGATCTGGCTGACATTCTCGATCGGTTCGTCGCGGTGCACCGCCACGACGATCTTGACATTGCCCTCCCCGGTCTTGCTGTACGAGAGGTCGGCAACTTCCACAACGTCTGACTCTGTCTCGTGGACCCAGTCGAGCCCGGAGATCCCGAGGTCGAAGTACCCCTTATCTACATAGGTGGGGATCTCCTGCGGGCGGAGGATTTTGATCTTGCCGATACGGGGATCGGCGATGCGGGGGTTGTAGTCCCGGTCGGTGCGCCTTACCTCGAGGTCCGCTTCCTTGAAGAGCTGGAGCGTCTGGGCCTCGAGGCTGCCTTTCGGGAGTGCGATGGTAATCATACCATAATACCAACGCTGTAAAAAACAATTAAGGGATCGGATTGTTATGGCCGGTCGAACGAATGGATCACCAGTCCGCTCAGCAGCTTGGGCTCAAACCACGTTGACTTGGGAGGCATGACACCCCCGGCATCAGCGATGGCGAGGACGGTCTCTACCTTTACCGGCTGCATGGCAAAGGCAAGTTTGTACTCGCCGCTGTCCACCAGTTTCTGGAGATCTGAGACAGGACGTGCACCGCCAAGGTACTGGAGCCGGGCATCCCCCCTGGGGTCGGTGATGCCGAACATCTCTTCGAGCACGTGCTTCTGGAGCACAGCCACATCGAGAGCATCGAGAGGGGTCGAATCCGGATCAAGCGGGCGGGTGCACTCGTACCACCGGCCCCCGAGGTAGAGGTGGACTACATGGTAATGTTCGGGACAGGCGATCTTCGGGGGGATATTGTACCCTCTGCTGTCCAGTTTCCCGTACGGTTGTACTGAAAACGACTGCCCGAGTGCCCCAAGGAATGTTTCCGGTGTGAATCTGCCAAGATCCGTAAGGAGCCGGCTGTACCCATGGATCTTTACCCGGTCATGGGCAAAGATCACGCCCATGAACCGGCAGATCTCCGGGTCCGGGACGTTACCGGAAGCAAGGATACGGTCTGCCAGGTTCACGGACGCTTTCGCCCGGTGATGCCCGTCGGCGATATAGAGGGCGTCGACTGAGGAGAACCGGTCTTCGAGCCGGGAGAGCACGTCAGGATCCGTGATCCGGAAGATCTGGTGAAGGACCCCCTGTTCCGTCCGGACCTCGGCAACCGGTGGGTTCGTTGCCAGCTGCGATTCGATCGAACGGAAGAGATCCCCGGTATTCCGGTAGAGAAGCACGACAGGACCGTTGTGGGCCTTCACCGCTTCGATATGCCTGGTCCGGTCCTCCTCCTTGTCATACCGGGTCTGCTCGTGCCGGCGGATGTTGTTCTTCCGGTAATCGTCCACATCAAGACAGCAGCAGAGCCCGAGGAACACGTCTTCGCCCTGCTGCACGCGGTAGAGGTACAGTCCAGGCTTGGTATCCTGTTTCATGAGCCCATCGTGCTTGAGGGCTTCGAAATTCTCATGCGCCCGCTGGTACACCCGGTCATCGTGCGGGGAAAGGTCAGGGAGCTCGGCATCGGACCGGCTCACCCGGAGAAAACTTTTTGGGTTCTTCGCTATAGCCGCTCTTGCCTCTTCCGCGGTCACGACATCGTACGGCACGGCCGCGATCTCCGGGGCGGCCTCAGGCACAGGCCGCACACCAGCAAAACGATAGATCTTCACCATGAGAATAACGCCCCGGAACGGTACGCAGGTTGCTCACATTGTTGGGGCTTATCCCTTATATATCCAAAGACCGGTCTGGGAGGGATGAGAGGCCCGGGGCAGACTCCCCTCTTCACCATCGTCATTATTGTTCCGGAGGCAAACATTTTTTGTCCCGGGTGCTCATGCATATTCCAGCAGGGCATAAGGGGACCTCCAGATGATCCGGCCGCACGATCTTGCCACCTTCCCGTTACCGCTCATCCGCAGAGCAATGCCGGCCGATATCCCGGCCATTGTCACCATCGAGAAGGAGTCGTTCATCGATCCCTGGGAACACGCGGTCTTCCTCGAGGCGCTGGCGTATTACCCGTCCACCTATTTTGTCGCTGTCTGCGATGGCGCCGTCCAGGGATTTGTCGTCGGGGCTCTAGAGGATACCGGGGAGAATATCTACGGGCATCTCTGTAACCTCGGTGTTAACCCGCGTTACCGGCGCAAGGGGATCGGAAAACTGCTCGTGAACCGTCTTGAGCACCAGGTTGCGCTGGAACTCGGGACCGGTATCCAGCTGGAGGTCCGGGTGTCCAATACCACGGCGCAGCGTTTCTACCAGCGTATGGGATACCGCCCGGTATTTGGCATAGACCAGTATTATGCAAATGGCGAGGACGCCCTCGTCATGATGAAGTGGTTTCGGTTCTGAACCGTCGTTTTTTTTAAAAAAAAGTATTTCGCACGGGGGAATAATTATCCCCGGCCGAGCTGCTGGTGGGCACGCGCAAGGTGCTGGGCAGCAAGCGCCCCGATGAGGGAGAGTTCCCCGGCAAGGATCCCGGTGCCGATAATCTCTGCAAGTTTCTTTGCATTGGTTCCCGGGGGAGTCCCGCTTCCGGCAACCCCGAGCAGTTTCAGGCATTCCTGCTGGGTATCGACCGCAGTCCCGCCGCCAACGGTCCCCACCGGCAGCGAGGGAAGGGTGACGGCCACATACACGCCGGCATCGGTGAGATCGACCGTGGTGATGCAGGTGCTGCCATCAATCGCATGAGCCGCGTCCTGGCCGCAGGCGATGAACATCGCAGCCGTGACGTTTGCGGCATGGGCGTTGAATCCCATGGCGCCGGCACGGGCGGATCCGACAAGGTTCTTCCGGTAGTTTACCTCGAACATGGTCCTTGCATCGGTCTTGAAAACCTCTTTGATCAGTTCATGGGTGAGGGCGACACCGGCGACAACGCTCCGGCCCCTGCCCATGATAGTATTGATCGCGGCGGGTTTCTTGTCCGTGCACATGTTGCCCGAGAGGGCGATCAGTTTTGCTCCCGTGCCCTGGGCAATCAGATCGGCAACCTTTGCGCTTGCGATGGTCACCATGTTCATGCCCATCGCGTCCTTGGTATCGAACTCGAGCCGGACGTAGACGCTTGTCCCCGCAACGAACGTGACGATGTCGATGAGCTTCCCATGCGACGTGGTACTTTCTGCTGCTATCCTGAGCTCTTCGCGGTGCACCTTTACCCAGTCGCCTACCTGTGCCGCGTGGCCGACACTATCGGTCGAAAAGACCGGCGCCCGGGTCATGCCATCGTGGAGGACTCGTACTTCTGCCCCGCCGGCCTTGGTGATCGCACTGCACCCCCGGTTGACCGAGGCGACGAGTGCGCCTTCCGTTGTAGCAAGCGGGAGCCAGTAGTTCCCGGTGGCATATCCTCCGTTCACGAGGACCGGCCCTGCGACACCGAGCGGCACCTGCACCACCCCGATCATGTTCTCGCAGTTCCGCTTGACGACCCGCTCCACGTCGATGGAAAGGATGCCGACATTTTCGAGAGTTGTTCCCGTCTCCTCCTGGATGAACTCGCGCCGCACCCGGATCGCATCGATCGGGGAGAGCTCCTTCTCTAGATCGTACAGTTTCAGTGTCCCGTCCCTGAGCCGCTTTTGAATAATAGTATCCCTGTCCCTTTCGTGACCTGACTTTGCGCTGCCCTGCCCGGAGCCGCGCTCCGCATCATCAGCCATGATTAATGGTTAGCACTTATACTGATATGATACACGTGGTCAGGGTGACGGTCTCTCAGTGGGGCGTCCGGGTGCCGGCCCGGCAGGGGGAGGAGAGAAGGCAGGCGCTGATACGTGAGGGCGCGCTCGACGCCTCGCTCAAACTCATCCGTGAGGGGGACTCGCTCATCCTGCCGGTACTTGAGCAGCGTGAGGGTGCGGAGTGGTGTGAATTCGAGGCACACCCGGGCCGGGAACCCCTGTCCCGGCACGAGCTGGTAGGCGGGATTGCAATCATGCAAGAGGATGATGTCGAAGAGGCGCTGAAACTGCTCGCCTCCCGCCCCTCCCTCCACACCGTTGTCTTTGCCGAGGGAGAAGTGCACGGAGAGTACCGGACCCGGGAGTTCCGGGTCCTTGCAGGCGTTTCCACGACCCATACTCAGGTAACCGAACACGGGTTCACCTTCAACGTGGACCTTGCCGGCGCCTATTTCTCGGCCCGGCTTTCTACCGAACGCCAGCGCATCCTTGCACAGGTGCACAAGGGAGAGGTTATCCTTGATATGTTTGCCGGGGTCGGGCCGTTTGCGATCACGCTTGCGAAACCCGCCTCGCTTGTTGTTGCTTCGGACCTTAATCCGAAGGCGATTGAGCTGATGCTGGGGAATATTGCAGAGAACCGGGTGAAGAACGTCCTCCCCATGCTCGCGGATGCCCGCCACCTCAACCGGGTCCTCCCGTGGCAGTTCGACCGGATCGTGATGAACCTGCCGTTGTCCGGTACGGAATTTTTACCGGATGCCTTCCGGCTCTGCCATTCTGGTGGAGTGATCCATTTTTACTCACTGGTTTCTGCGGAGGGGGAGCACACGACCCGGGTACACGAGCTCGGCGGGAAGGTGCTCACAGAGCGGGTGGTACGGTCATACTCGCCGGGGCAGTGGCATGCGGTGTACGATATTCGGGTTGGCTGATCGGATAATTCCGGACGATTAAAAAAAAGAACATTACTCCACCGGCACGAACTTTGTGCCGTAGTGGATGATGCCGCTCTCGCCATCGGTGGCGATCCTGCGGAATACGCTTTTCACCTTCATGCCGAATTTTATGTCTTTCGGATCGCAGATGATCTGGGTGGTCATCTGGGGGCCTTCATCGAGCTTGATGATGGCGAGGACGTACGGCCCGGGTGAGGAGAACTGGTCGGGTGCGGTCTGGATGATCGTGTAGGTCACAACTGTTCCCTTTCCGGAGAACTTGTGGTCCACGATCTTGCCGGTCCTGCGGCAGTCGGGGCAGAAGGTCCGCGGGGGGAAGAAGTGCCGCCCACACTTTTCGCATTTCGTTCCAATCAGGTTATACCGCTGGGGGATCTTTCTCCAGAATCGTGCTACGGTCATCTTACACCCTCCCGAGGATGTGCACGGCAACAGTGGCACCGGTGCCGCCCACATTGTGGGTCATGCCGATCTTCGCGTTCTCGACCTGCCGCCTGCCCGCGGTGCCGCGGAGCTGCTGGACGATCTCGCATACCTGCTTGATGCCGGTTGCGCCGACAGGGTGACCGCACGATTTGAGCCCTCCGCTCGTGTTGACCGGTATGCTGCCGCCGAGTGCGGTCTCGCCGTCTGCGGTGAACTTGCCGGCCGTGCCCTTCTTGCAGAAACCAAGGTCCTCGATCGCACAGATTTCGGCGATCGAGAAACAGTCGTGGACTTCCACCATGTTGATGTCCTTGTGGGTCAGCTTCGCCATCTTGAACGCCCGCTGCCCTGCGGCTACGGTTGCATCGAGGGTGGAGATATCGCGCCTGTCGTGGAGGGCGATGGAGTCGCTTGCCTGTGCCGTTGCCAGCACCTTGATCGGCGTGTCCGTGAACTCACGTGCCCTTTCGAGCGGTGCGACGATGACTGCTGCCGCACCATCGGTGATGGGTGAGCAGTCGAAGAGCCGGAGGGGGTCTGCGACCATCGTGGATCGCAGCACGGTCTCGAGCGTGATCTCCTGCGGGAACTGGGCGATCGGATTGCGTGCGCCGTTGAAGTGATTCTTCACGGCCACCTGCGCCAGCTGCTCGCGGGTCATGTGGTACTTGTGTATGTAGTCGTTGGCGATCATCGCATAGAGGCCGGGGAATGTCGCGCCGACAAACCCCTCCCATTCACGGTCCGCTGCGCCGGTGAGGGCGTCGGTGCTCGCACCGGGCTCGACATCGGTCATCTTCTCAACCCCGGCTGCAACCACGATATCTTCCATGCCGCTGGCGACCGCAATGACTGCCTGCCGGAAGGCGAGGCCACCGGATGCACAGGCTGCCTCGACACGGGTCGAGGGGATGTGGCGGGTTGCCATCCCTGCGTAGTCCGCGATCAGGGCGCCAATGTGCTCCTGCTCAACGAACCGGCCTGCACTCATGTTCCCGACGTACATCGCGTCGATCTTCTCGCCCGAGAGCTTGGCGTCTTCAAGGGCAAGTGCCCCGGCTTCGACGAAGAGATCGCGGAACGACCTGTCCCAGTGTTCGCCGAATTTGGTGCAGCCTATCCCGATTACTGCTACGTCTCTCATGCCTGCATCACCAGTTTTCCCTTGTGTTTCGCATAACAGGCATAATCCAGGTAGATGGGGTTTTTCAGAAGTTTCTCTACACTGGGAGCCGCGTCGCGGTTGATCTTGTTCTTAATAGCGTCTGTCACTTCGATGTCGAACGCATCGCTGCCGGCACCGGAGCCGAACGAGCAGACAAAGATCGTGTCGCCTGGCTTCGCAATGTCCAGCGTTGCCGCAAGACCGATCGGGGATGCGCCCGAGTAGGTGTTGCCGAGGCGCGGGACGACCAGGCCCGGCTTGATCTGTTCCGTGGTGAACCCGAGATCCTTTGCCACCTTCTGCGGGAACTTCGCGTTGGGCTGGTGGAAGACCGCGTACGTGAAGTCCTTTGCCGTCTTCTTCGTCTGTTCGAAGAGGAGATTGCTGCCGCCTTTCACGTGCTTGAAGTACCCGGGATCGCCGGTGAACCTGCCGCCGTGGCGGGGATAGTCCTGGCCCTCGCGGCGCCAGAAGTCCGGGGTGTCGCTCGTGAACGAGCAGGTGTGGTGAATCGTGGCGATCGGGTCGTCGTTCCCGATTACGAAAGCCGCACCGCCCGCCGCCGCAGTGTACTCGAGCGCATCGCTCGGTGCACCTTGCGAGACATCAGAGCCGATCGCAACCCCGTACTTGATCATCCTGCTCTTGACCATGCCCATGCAGGTCTGAATTGCCGCGGTTCCTGCCTTGCAGGCAAATTCGTAATCCGCTGCAGTCATGTTCGGCGTGGCACCAATGGCCTCGCCCACGGTACATGCGGTCGGCTTAACGGCGTAAGGGTGGGATTCGCTGCCCACGTACACGGCGCCGATCTCGGCGGGGTCCACATGCCTGCGGAGCAGGGCGTTGCGGGCCGCTTCGACAGCGATCGTTGCCGCGTCTTCGTCCATGTCGGGGACGGATTTTTCGAATACGCCAAGACCCCCGGTAATGTCGGACGCGTTTGCGCCCCACACACGGGCGATCTCCTCGACCTTGATGCGGTATCTCGGTATATATACACCGTAGGTAATGATGCCTACCATTCTTTCTCCCTCAGGGTACTCACTATCTTGTCTACATCCATGCTCGTACAGAATACGGTGATGCGATCGCGTTCCGCCATCTTCGCCACAATCGGGTGCACATCAGGGGCATCGATCCCCTGCAGCACCACGCACCGCGGCTTGAACGGCGTGACACGGATCGCGACCATCGGCGATTTGCCGGTCGAGACGCTGGTGAAGACCAGCGCCCTCTCGGTGCTCCATCCATAGATACGGTTGAACTCGTCGGATGAGAGCTGCATGATCGCATTCAGGCTGTTGACCACCGTGTAGCCGAAGATGAGCTGGTCGTCCGAGCCACAGAGCAGGGTGCAACCGATCGCATCGGCAAAGTCCTTTAAAGGGACGGGGTTCCCGTACTCGTGGAGATCATAGATCACATCATCTTCGACATTCGAAAAGAGCATGGTGGAGAATTTCTGGATATGTTTCCCGCCGGTCTCCTCATCTATGGCAAGGAGCGTGTCGACAATCTTGCCGACAACGGCGGTGCCGGGACTTTTCCGTCTGCCGCTCTCGTAATCGCTGATGACAGACGGGGAGACTGCAAGGCGGTCCGAAAGGACGCCCGGCGCGATCTCAAAGTTCATGCGCCACTTCTTCAGCGCATGTCCCGGTGAGTCCGACAGCGTAATTTCGCCCGCCATCTTCTCGGCAAGCTGGTTCCGCAATCCGGATTTCATGCTCATGATCAAGGAGTCCCGGTGTTAAATAATTAACGAACGTGCATTCGACACAAAGCGAACCACGACGGAGTAATTCCCGGAGAGCAACCCATAAATAATAAGCATCTCAATTTTGATAAGCATGATACCAGCGGAGGATCTCCAGTGTCTCAAGGCGATTGCAGTGCGGGGAGGCTGCCACGGGCCGGTTTTCGTCTCCACCCAGAGCATCGGCGAGATGCTCGCGATCAGCCAGCAGACCGCATCGCGACGGCTGAAGGGGCTTGAAACAGCGGGACTGATAACGAGAACGATGGCCGCGGATGGCCAGCATGTGACCGTGACGAAACCCGGTGAAGAGGCACTCCGGAAGGAATACCAGGAGTACTGCCGGATTTTTGCGGAAGGGGGCAAGTCCTACCTCCTCAACGGGGCCGTTGTCAGCGGGATCGGAGAAGGAAAATATTACATGAGCCTCGGGCCGTACAAGGAACAGTTTACCGCTGTCCTCGGTTTCGAGCCGTACCCCGGCACGCTCAATATCCGGCTTGCCTCCTCGAGCATGACCGTGCGCAAGAAGATCGATGCGCTTGAATGGACCCGGATCAAGGGTTTCTCCACTGACGGGAGAACCTTCGGCGATGCACGATGCATCCCCTGCCGTATCGGGACGATCAAGTGCGGCATCGTGGTGCCTGGCAGGACGCACTACCCCGACGATCTTGTCGAGGTGATCGCACCCATGGCCCTTCGAAGGAAGCTTGGCGTTGAGGACAACGACAGCGTCAATGTAGAGGTCGGGCAATGATTGAGGATGCCCTTGCTGCCCTCCGCGACGGGAAGTTTATCCTCCTCTACGATTTCGATGACCGCGAAGGGGAGACCGACTTTGCGATCCGCTCCGATGCCGTGACGCCAAAGGATATTGTGCGGATGCGCAAGGATGGCGGCGGCTTGATCTGCACTGCTGTCCACCCGGTGGCAGCCCGGAAACTCGGCCTCCCTTTTGCAAGCGACGCCCTCCGTGCGATCGCTGTTGCTGAGCGGGAAGGCGATATCCCCTACGACCGGAAGAACCACTCCTCCTTCTCGCTCTGGGTGAACCACCGGAATACTTTTACCGGCATCACCGACCGGGACCGGGCATTAACCGTCAACGCGATCGCCGAGCAGGTGAAATGCGCCCTCAACGGCGGCGGCGTCAATTTCCACGAGACGTTCCGGACCCCGGGCCACATGGCGCTCCTCCGGGCAGCGGACGGCCTCCTCGATGTCCGGAAGGGACAGACCGAGCTCTCGATTGCCATGGCCGAGATGGCCGGCATCACCCCCTCTGTGACTATCTGCGAGATGCTGGACGACGAGTCCGGCTACGCCCTCTCGAAGGCGGACGCAAAGCTCTATGCACGCAAGCACGGGCTCATCTTCATCGAAGGGCCGGAAGTCCTGGAGCGGTGGGAACAGGATAAGAAAAACCGGAAATAATCCCCCTGCGGTAATCCTTTTTAATAAAATAATACCCGGAAAAAAAGTTACATCTTGATCTGCGCGAGCGCATCGTAGGCGATCTTCCGGAAGACCGACGGGTCTATCGTGGGATACTGCTCCTTTGCCTTGATGATATCCGGTGTAGGCTCTTTTGCATACGCGTCGACCCGGTCCAGCGTGTGCTTTGCCGCATCCAGTACCCAGAGGTCGCGGGTCTCCTTGTCAACAACAGTGATCGATTCGACCCGTACTGAGTTCATGAACGATCCATCCGGCTTCTGGTACAGGTTGGGCTTGCCGATCACTGCGACGAAGGCCGGCGTCTCGATCTTCGCCAGCTGCTGCATCGCCTCGGGCTGGTAGCTCCCGGCCATGATAAAGAAGGTACCCGTGGGATCGACCACGCGGCCCCGGTAGAAGATATTCTGCTCGCCCTGGCGTGTCTTCTCGGTCAGGGTCCCGACAATGAATATACGGTTCGAGCGTTCGCCGCTCGGCAGAAGGACAAACGTAGGGCTCTTCTCGTCCTCGCCGTCTTTGAACTGGTACCGGCATTCGCGGAGTTCCGCGGCAAAGACCCGGCGTGCGGGCTCGCGCTCGAAGGCGCCTTCCCTGCGTCCCATGTCCTTTGCATTCGTGCTCATGACGGTGCCCCCCCGGCCCGGTTCAGCAGGGCCGTATGATCTGCCGTGCTGAACGTAATCTTCTCGCATTTGTTGACAAGCACCCGGTTCTCGATCTCCCGGCCATGGCAGGTGATATACCGGCCGAGAACCTTGTCCCGCATCTGGAGGAAGACCTCGTCCATGCCGAGCGGGTTGTTCTCCGCGATTCCCTGCGCTTCGGCAAGGGTGATTTCGGTGAGCGACTCCACCACATCGCGCTGGAGCAGGATGCTGTGGGTCTTCTCCCCGTCATCAAGCCAGCCCTTGATCCGGAGATCGTACACGAACTTCGGCTGAATCTCGTGGACCGGGCAGTAGTTCTGGCGCGAGAGGGCACGGTTGCACCCTTCCACCGGGCAGCGCTTGATGATGCCGGAACCCGGTGCGATGTGCACGATTGCCCCAATCACCGCGGCCTCGCCGCCGCTGACCTCGATCTCGCCCTCTTCCTGCAGGATGGTTGCCGTATTAAGGTTCAGCGAGAGCCGGCCGTTGAATTCGTCCACACCGGCATAAAAGATATTGTATACTGCACCCGGCACGAGTTTCTCCTTGCCGGGCTCCTTCCACATCACGAACTTGATCGTTCCTGTCTCATCACCGAGCAGGCCGGACTGGAGCATCCGGTCGTGGGAGGCGTCCCATTCCTGGATGAATTTGGCCCGGACGCAGCCGATCCCGGTATGGAGATCCCTGATCGGATTTGGCGTGGGTATGAGCGATCGGTCCTCACTGATCTCCTTGATCGTGGTGCCGGAATGAACCTTGAGGTTTGCAACGCCCTTGAACTCGTCCACGACCGCCGACTCGATCCGGTACCATGAGCCTTCTGCCATTGCAGGGGCGTTCGACTTGGCCCAGACCACGAACCGGATTGCTCCTGATTCATCGGCAATGATCCCGCTCTGCGCTATTGAGGGAGAGGCCGGCTGGGAGAGGCCAACGACTTTGCCCTCGATGGTCACCCACTCACCGGGCACTCCTTCTGCGATCTTCTTCTCTTCCGTACCTCCGCCCTTTCCGCCGGCCGGACTGAGTCCCGACCCCGGGACAGGGAGGTTGTACTCCTTTGCGAGTTCGTTCGTTACGCTGCGTTCCGCCTCGGAGGGCTGGACACCGAATTCATCCACGAGCCTGCGGAGCTTGCCCTCGATCTTCTTGACATCGGGGGTCTGGCCGCCTTTTGCAAATTTTCGGGAGATTCTGTCTGCTGCTTCTGAATAATCCATTTTCATACATCTCCAACTATATTTCAAAATTCTGGTGAAGTATAAGTCTGTCACCATGTGTAGTGAAAGTGTTGCTTTGCATCCGGGATCGCAGGGTCGCCCGATCGCACAGCAGACCCGACCGGTCCGGTCACTATGGAGAGGTTTATCTGACCTGAAAACCGACTAAGAGATACTATGACTGATATCACTGCTGACAGCACCATCTATGATCTCCTCAAGGCAAAGCCCGAAGCCACCGAAGCGCTCTTCAAGTTCGGCATGGGCTGTGTCGGGTGTGCGATTGCCCGCGGCGAGACCATCCGCGAAGCCGCCGAGGCCCACGGTATCCCGCTCCCCGAGCTCCTCTCTGCCCTCGGCATCAAAGAATAAATTTTCAATGTATTCTTTTCCTGCCCTCCTGATGGAGATCAGCATAAAAGAATAACTTCGCTATCCTTTTAGTCGTGCAGTAAATAGCAAGAGACTCAAAAGAGTAAATATCCTTTTTTTCGCAGACCCCCCGGCCCAGACCAGCGGGTTGGTAACGTTCCTTAAGATTACTCAGGAGTACTTCATTATCCGGAAGCCCTGCCGATAATCCAATAAACAGAAATAATCATGTCACGGTCGTGTCCGGCACGATTCCCTGCACCGGCATGAGCACGGGATCATTACTCCGGATTACTTCTGCGCTCCGTTCTGCCCTTCCGCGAACTTCATCAGCTCCCCGCGTGATGCCCCGGGGTATTTCCGGAGATAGGCGGCAACTGCCGGTGCATGGAGGAGCGTGCAGCTGGCGCAGTTCCAGACCCGGCCGCCGTGCGAGCTCTCCACCCACTGGCCGAGCGACTCATCCCGGCAGGGATAGAACGGGCAGTAACAGAAGTCGCAGGACTGGCCCTTGAAATGACACGGGTAATACGGGCATTCGTGCGGGGACCATTCTATCCAGTGCCCACCCTGGAGCCGGCTGTAAACAAAGAACGCGGGCCTGGCGGACGAGACGTCCGCATCATGGCGCCGGAGTGCCTCGGGAATACCGTGGAGCACGGCCTCGCGCACCCTGAGACCGGGCTCCGTGAGCCTGCCGGCATACCGGTGCCGGGTCTCCCCCTCGCAGGCAGTGATCACGGCGTCCGTTGGTGTCCCGGTGAGCGGGAGATCGAGGGCAAGCAGCGCCTCGGTCTTGGCCTCTGTTGCCACCATGATCAGTTCGAGGAGGGCCGCGTCTTCCTTGCCCTCGCTGCTGGAAACGATGATATTGATGGTGCCGGCACCGGCCGAGGGTTCGCGTCGGATCCCTGCCGTGATGAAGACCGTGATGAAATCGTACTGGAGCACGCATGCCTGCCGGACAGGTACCGCGGTCAGGAGCCCGAAAAGGTCAGGGCCGATACCGGCGCGGGCGGCTGCGAGTTCAATCTCCTTTACCGGATCCGCTTCATCCCAGCCGGGCAGCACGGTATGACTGAGGAGTGTTGCAACAGAACGGATGCCGCCGGAAATGCCGGTGCTGGCTGCGCGGAACGATCCGCGGATGAAAAGGGTGCCGGAATCCAGGTAATACCGCATGGTTGTTGATGAGTATTTTGTCGGGGTATTATTAAGTCCTTATTTTTATGTTCCGGCCATCCGTACGGGTTCTGCTCGCTTTTGCACCGGGGCAGTAATGCATGGCGGAATCTTATGCATACCAATGTGGCGATTTCGTTGCGCATTCACGGTTTGCAAATTCTTATTGTCACCCGGATGGATGGGGGATCAGCCCGGGCATCCGGATAGACATGCCCGGCCTTGGGGGGAGGAACATGACACCATCAGGAAATAACGGAATCCCGCGTGAAGCGCAGTGCCTGTACCTGCAGGGGCTGGACTATTCACAGGAAGGGAAGGTGGAGGATGCGATCAGCAGCCTGAGTGCGGCGGTTCAGATCGAGCCCTGCTTCTGCAGTGCATACAATGCAATGGGGAACTGTCTTGACCGTCTGGGGCGGTACGAAGAAGCGATCAGGAACTATGAGAAGGTGATCGAACTCGACCCGTCCCATGCCGCGGCCCGGTTCAAGAGAGACCTGGTCCTGCTGAAAGTCTGGCGCAGGAGCACTGAGAACCCTGTCTCAACGGACCCGTTCCACCAGAAAAACAGTGTTGTCCGGTCCGATACTGCCCTGCAGACCGCAGGCGGGGAGCCACGCTGGTTTTTTCGATACGAAACGTAAGATCTAAAAAAAAAATCGAAAAACTTCAGAGGCCGGGACAGCCTGCGATAAAAACAGTAACCGGAAGATTATGCTACCGAATAACGGGTCCGGTCCTTGAGTTCCTGCTGCTTGCCGGCATTCCAGCCGGAGACGTCCTGCAGGTACCCGGTGACACGGCTGATCTGGGTGACATCGTGGGAGCCGCACTCGGGGCAGACCGCCTGGCCGCAGAGAGGGCAGTATTCGATCCCCGAGATCACTTCATGGGTGCAGTGGCAGTGGTCGAGGGGGCACATCAGCTCGAGATGGGTCTCGCCGCAGTTCGGACACGGGTTCTCCTCAACAATGAGGTGGCAGGTGTGGCACTTGTATTTACGCTCTTTTTCCGGAATATCGGTTAATTTTTTGTATTTCTCTGCCATTCTCCGGTGTTCTGCGGTCCAGTCCATACTATAACATTGCAGAAGTCCTTAATAAATATTTAGAACCAGCAGGTTCGACCAATCCGCGATCCATCGTTTATAAAGCGCGCATATGCGGATCTGGCCGGGATTTGGAGGATATTAATAAACCCTTTCGCCTTAACGGACTGATGAAAATGCCTTTATCGCGGTTACCGGGTCCTTTGCTTCGTAAATTGCCCGTCCTACGATGATCCCGTCCACGAGCTGCGCGATCGCTTGCGCATCGCCACCCTGGGCCCCGACCCCGGGCGAGAGGATCTTCCGTTTCCCCACGATCTTCCTGAGAATTTTCACGCGCTCCGGCCGGGTGGCCGGCGCAATGATCCCGTCGGCACCGCAGGAGATCGCGAGTTCCGCGATCTTCTCCGCGGTACCTCCGTGGAAGAATGCGGTGGCCCCGGGATGGCTCATCTCCGCGACCACGAAGCACGCGCCCCCGTAATCCGCCGCCGCGTCCACGCAGGCCTGGATCGCATCGCCGCCGGTGAAGCCGTGGCAGATGATGGAAGAGAACCCGGCATCGAAGACCTGCTCGGCGATCAGCCGGTTCGTGTTGGGGATGTCGGCGACCTTGAAGTCGGCTATGAGGGGAAGATCCAGTGACTCGAAATCACTTGCTATGGAAAGTCCCGATGAGAGGACGAGCGGGTACCCGATCTTGATTGCGTCGAGATGCGGAGCGCAGAGCTCGGCAATGGCAAGTGCCTCTCTCTTAACGGTTACATCGAGCGCGAGGATCAGCTCGGTCATTTCGCCATCCGCTCCATGACCGCTGCAACAAGGACGGGAAGGGTGATCGTTGCATCGCCGTAGACTGTTACGGCCTGCGCCTCTTCGGTGATCTTCCCCCACGACCGGGCCTCGTCGAGCGTGGCCCCCGAGAGCCCGCCAAGGTCAGGACGGTCCCCCGTCAGCTGTACCGCATAATCAAACCCGTTCGGGGTCATCAGCATGCTCTGGAGGATGAAGTTCTTGGGCACGCCGCCTCCCACGAGCAGCGCCCCGGCTTTCTTCACCGAGAAGCAGCGGTCCATGAGGGCCGGCATATCAGCAAAGGCATCGACGGTCACCTTGTTGGTCTGCGAGAAGAGCCAGTACTGGAGGCCGATCATCGAGTCCTGCACTGCAGGGCAGTAAACTGGTATCTGGTTACGGGCCGCGGTGTGCAGGATGCCGGACTTCGTCTTCATCCCGATGTGTTCCAGGAGAGCCGCTATGGAGATGGTGCTGCCGGGTTCGAGTTCTCCGAAGACTTCCTGCATGAACGCCTCGAAGTGCTCGAAGGCATCGTTCGGGAGGTAGACATCGTAGATCCGGTTGATCTCGTCGTGCCGGAGCTCGATATCGTTGCAGAATGCGGTGCCATGGAAATGGTGACACCCGATCGCTTCGATGATGTCGTGCGTAAGGTTCGCGCCGGTCGAGACAAGCACGTCGATATGCTTTGCCCGGATGAGGTCCGAGACGATCCCGCCCATACCGGCAGGGACCATGGCGCCGGCAAGCCCGAAGAACTTCGTTGCCTCGGGGTCGCGGAGCATCTGCTCGTAGATATTTGCGGCCCGGTAGAGCGCTCCGCCGTTATAGGCGCCGGCCCCGCCCATCGCCTCCACCAGTTCGTTGACCGTCATGCCCGGCTTCACATGAAGCTGGGTGACCGGCTCATCGCATGGTCGCGTCATATCAATTTAGTCCTGCCCATTATTGGCGCTCAAGACAGATAACACTGTTTTCACTACATGCCGGCCTGCCACCGGTCATCATCCTGTGTTCTTGGGGAGCCATATGGTTATTTTCCTCCTCACGAAGTACTACAACAATGTCATGCCCGGATCCCGAAACCCCGGATAAGGCGGACGCTCCCGCCGGAGATCACGATCGGGTGGCAAACGCCCTCTTCCATGACATCAGCCGCTGGCGGGAGCAGCTTGCCCGGAGTCTGGCACGGAACAACCTTGCCCTCCGGAGCGGGGGGATTGCCCGGGCCACGAACCGGATCCTCTTCTCCCTCCTCTTCCTGCGGATAGCGGAGGACCGGGGCCTTGTTGCGGAAGGCACCCTTCAGGTGATCGCGGATCACCCGGACCGGTACGGTCAGCTGCTTGAGGTTACGGCACCTCTTTCCCCCCTCTTTGAGGAAGAGGGAGACACAGCCCGCCAGGATGCCGTACCTATGGGGACACTGATTCTCGAAGATCGCGTGATCAGTGCGATCCTCAACCGGCTCATCTCCAAGGACCGGCCGTACCGGTTTGCGATCATGGAGACAGAGATCGTTGCTGAGGTGCTGGCCCGGTACCTCTCCCGCACGATCCGGCGGTCCGCCGTGCACCAGGCAGATGTCGTGGATTCCCATGACACGGTCCTCTCCTGCGGCACTCCGCGTCCCCCCCTTCCCGTGATCCGGTACCTGGCAAAGAGCGCCCTCATGGCTGCCGATGAAGGCAGGTCAAAGCGCGAGCTGCTGCCGGTCCGGGTCCTCGATCCTGCCTGCGGGACCGGGATTGTGCTGCTATCAGCGTACCGGTTCCTCCTCGCTTCCCGCGGCGGAGACCGGCTGACCTTTGAGGAGCGGCATGCGATCCTCATGGGTTCGCTCCACGGCGTGGATCCGGACAGGCATGCAGTGGCCGTAACCATGATGCTCCTTCTCTTCATGCTCTGCGAAGGCAGAAGGCCTGTCCCGCCGGCACAGTTTCCCGGGTTTTCCGCAGGGATCTTCCGGGAACTCCTGCATACGGTACGCTGCGGGGATGCCCTTGTCGGCCCGGACATCGTGGATGACGTGTCCTGGGCATTCTGCCCTTCCCGGGAACGTCACGCTATCCATCCTTTTGCATGGCCGGCGGAGTTCCCGGAGATCTTCTCCTCCGGTGGGTTCGATGCGGTGATCGGGAACCCCCCCGGGGGCTCGATCGGCCAGAAGGAGTGGATCCAGCGCTACCTCCAGCGGCATTATCCGGTGTATGATCCTTCAGCGGACCGGTCTGCATTCTTCATCGGGAAGGGCATTGCCCTGCTCCGGCCCGGCGGGACCCTTTGTATGTGTACTACGGATTGCTGGCTCCGGGGCCGTACCGGCGCCCCGCTCCGCTCGCTGCTCGCAACCCGGCAGATCGAGGAGGTCAACGTGATTGCCGGTACCGCCGGGGATCCCGACGCGCCCGGGTTCTGTCTTATCCGGATGACAAACCGGCCCCCGTACCGGCGGCCCCGCGTGGCACTGGCAGGGCCGGGATCTGTGGGAGAGATCGAAGAATTTGTGAAGAATCATGCGTTTCCCGTTGACCACGAAGCGCTTGGCGAGGGCGGATGGTCGCTGCGGGATACACGTGCGGAGGCGATCGTGACGAAAGTCTGGCAGGCCGGCACTCAGCTTGAGGAGTACATCATGGGAGAGCTGCACCCTGGAACCGGGTGCCTTCCCGCACCGGGACTTACGATCGGTGCCCATACCCGGAAGGAACTGATCAGCGCGGACTCCCGGTGCAAATCGTTCCTGCGGCCGATAATTGAAGGCCCCGCTATCGGGCGTTTCGAGCCGGTTTCGTACGGTTCGTTCAGGGTCTTCATTCCCGCGGGCTGGACAATGAGCCATCCCGAATCCTCACCGGCCCCGTGGCGCTGGTTTAGGAGACGGCACCCGGCCCTGGCCCGGCTCCTCAAAGAACAGACCCGGCAGGCAGAACAGATCGGCGGCGAAATGAAGGCTGGGCCGTCAGGCCCCGGGGATATCTGGTGGGAGACCGCATGCGAAGATGAGAGCCTGCTGGAAATATCCCCGCGGATCTTTTTCCGGGATCGGTTTACCGTGCCGGCATTCACCTATGATGACGGCCGGGCAATTCCGGGCGTCGGGTCGGTTGCGCTCCCGGCGTCAGGCCCGTACCTGGCCGGCCTCCTGAACAGCCGGTTGATCGCGTTCGTATTTTCGAAGACCGCAGGCCTCTCCGGGCGCGAACGGTCGGAGTATTCATGGGATGATCTCCGGGCTCTCCCGGTTTACACGCCGGATTTCGATGACCCGGACGATGCGGGCCGGCACGACCGGATCGCGTCGCTCGTGACCCGGCTGCTCGATCTCAAAAAACACCTGGCACGTGCGAAGACCGGTGAGGAACGAGGGTCACTACAGGAAAAAATTGAGGCAGCCGATCGGAAGATCGACCGGATCGTGTACGAGCTCTACGGGATGACGCCGGAGGAGATTGGGGTAGTGGAATCAGTAACGCCGGAGAGATCTCCGTAGTGATGAGGGTCAACAGACCCGAATCAGGAGAAGAACACTTCAGGGGTCTTCGATATGCCGAAGGTCAACAGATCCGAGGTATAAGAAGAACCCCGGGTTCTTCGATATGCCCCCCTCTAAAACGGTCATATCGGCCTCCGGACGGCCGTTATTTTTTATGGCACCTGAAGTCTGTGTAAAATTCCGTGGCGCCGGAAGCCCGCTAAATTGCAGGTTCAAAATCCCCGCAAAGCACTCCAATAAGGAAAATACGCGATCCGGTTAACTTTTTTCATGGGCGTGGACATCATTTCCACTCCAGCCGGAAATGACTTTCGTCCGTTTGGCAAAAGGAGCGTTTTTCGGGCTTATCTGACTTCATCTCCCCTTTCCCCAACCCTGCGGAGCGGGATCTCGACCGAGTACGGTGCCCTCTTCCAGTACTCTTCCCGGAAGCGGGGGTTCCGGTAATTTTCTGCAGTGTTCTCCTCGATCTCCACGGTCGTGTCGGGCAGGACAATAAACCGGCGGTACGCCCGCTCGTTCTGGGTCCGCACCCAGAGCTCGCGTATCACATATGGCGGGAGAGGAAGCGCCCGGAGATCGGTGACATCGTCCGGGAATTTGTCCTCCGCGAAACAGTCAACATCCAATCCGTACCGGATTTTTTTCAGTTTCACGGCTGCCATTCTGGACGGCCCGTACATCAGGCCATCGAACCGGATTGACGGATCGGTATTGTCTGTCCAATAGTATCCCATGTGCTCTGCCAGCTTCTTTGCTTCTTTATTCAGGCTTGTTGCCGGTGGTCCTCTCAAACAATCTCACTTCCGGTTCATTGTATGCGATCCATTCGTGCAGAAATATTTCTCTAAGAGAATGAACCGGAAGCTGATACGCTTTCTCATTTGCATAGGCCCGGGCTTTAAAAAACGAGGCGATCTTTGGTCACCAGATGATTATTTTTTGAAATCCGGTTCACCGCGGGACAGGGGCTTTGCAAGATGTCTTCTTGCCGTCGGCGGAACTTCTTTCCCACCCGAAGGCTCCGCCTTTCGAAACCGGGGCGACCTTCGGTCTCCAATTATTCCGGTTCACCGCGGCACAGGGGCTTTGCAAGATGTCTTCTTGCCGTCGGCGGGACCTCGTACCACCCCGGCTTTAGCGTGCGGGCAATCTCCTGTACTTCAGGCACCTCAGAACGTGCCCCGCACTTTTTGCACTTCCAGCCCTTGCCTTTCCCGTCACTCGTCATCCGTTTGTTGCAAGCGGCGCAGACCGGCGGGCGTACCGTCTCTGCCTTCCCAAGCGTGACGACGTTCATCTTCTCTAAGTTGATGCTCCCTTTCTTGTAACTCCCGCAGGCGATCACGGCATCGCCCGGCCGGAGCTTGCGGACGATCTGCCGGAAATTCTTCGTAGGCTCGTATGCCATGCACCGCACTGCATGATCGCCATCCCGGATGGTGAACGAGACGTGCCCCCCCGTTCTGGTCTCCGGCCTTTCCTCCACGGTCCCGCGGACCCGGTAGGAGAGTCCCTCGCTCAATGTCCCGGTCAGGCCTTCGACAAGATGGGCATCGGTGCCCTGGTTTGTCACCCAGATCTGTTCGAGCCCGGGCTGTTCGGATGCAACGAGCGAGCGTGCCGCCATCACCCATTGCGGGCTCTCTCCCCGGATCCCGAAGAGCACCGGGTCTGGAGTGTGGGGTACGCAGACCACGACATCGTTGACGCGGTCAACCGTGTCCCACGTGTGCGGGAACGTGGACTCCTCCGCGGCAAACAGGCTCGCCCGGTCCACGGATCGTGGCGTTCCGAACCGGCCCGGTTCGCGGTATACCAGGATCTCGGAAGTCCGGTCTTCGAGCCTGCTCGAGACCGCGGCCGTTGCCCCGATCAGCCCCCGCCGGTTCTTCCAGCCCCGGTACCGGGCGCCGGCATGATCGAGAATACGGACAGCCTCTTCAATCTCGCAGAAGTCCTTTACCGCCTTCTCGTAAAATGCCGGGTCCGGAGATCGGTCCACGACAACCACGCCGGGATTCGTGTTCGCACAGGAGAGGTCCGCGAGTTCTTCCACGAATGCACAGGTAATCCCGAACGCTTGATCCGGGTCCCCTTCCACATCCAGCATCACCGCGGCATTTCCCCGGGTCTTGAACGTGACATTCGGGTTGAGCCGGACGAGCCGGGCCTCGCGTACCTGCATATGCTCCCGGATCAGTCTCCGGGCGAGGACGGCCCCAAGGTAGGTGGTGCACATCCCTTCCGGAGAATCCGTATCATCGATGCCGATCAGCATGTCTATATTAATATATGGGAGCGCTCCATCCATTTGTATCCACATGTCCCAGGACCGCCAGCTCCAGCTGGTCACCAGCGTTATGATCACGGCCGGCTTCGATGTCTCCGAGCGCTTTACCCTGCGCCCTCGCAGCTTCGACCTTATTGCCCGGAAAGACAGGACGCTGCTCGTCATCAAGGTTGTATCGCACATCGACTCCGTCAGCGAGGAGGTGGCCTTCGACATCGAACTGATCTCGCGCCTGCTGGGCGGCATCCCCCTCATTGTCGGCGAGCGGGCCCGGGACGCGGAACTGGAGCGGGGGGCGGTCTATGTCCGGTACGGTATCTATGCGGTCAGTCCCTCGACACTCTACGATTACTTCGTGGAGAAGATCCCGCCACTCGTGTACGCCTCGCCCGGCGGGCTGTATGTCAACATTGACGGGGACGCGCTCAAGGATCTTCGTGAGAAGCGGAACATGTCGCTTGGCGATCTCGGGAATGTGCTTGGGGTCTCGCGCCGCACAATCAGCAAATACGAGAGTGGGATGGGCACGACCCTCGATGTCGCGATCCGGATCGAGGAGTTCTTCGATACCGGCGTTGTCGAATCGATCGACCTTATCCGGCACGAGATGCCAAAGGCCATGGCTGAAGAGAAGACCAGCTCGTACCTCCAGAGCCCGATGGATTTCCTCGAGCAGATCGGTGTCCGGCTCCATTCACTCCATGGCGCCCCGTTCCAGGCCCTGCTCACCTTCGACAAGCACACGATCCTGACGGGTTATGGCCCGGCACAGAAAGTGGTGAAGCGGGCTGCGCTGATCGGCAACCTCTCGCAGATCGCAAAGAAGCACGCGATGTGCATCATCACCGATTCCACCAAGGAGAAGAAGATCGGCAGGACGCTCGTGATCAGCGAGCAGCGCCTCCATAAAATCGAAGACGGTTTTGAACTGCTCGACCTGCTGGGCGAGTAACGTTTCAACAACGTTTATATAGAACCGCAGACCAATTTTAGTGCTAAAAGTGGTGATTTTTATGTCACAGCAACTTGGAGGACAGCAAATACTTATTCTTAAGGAAGGCAGCACCCGTACCCGCGGCCGCGACGCTCAGGGTATGAACATCACCGCCGCAAAGGCCGTGGCAGCTGCAGTCCGGACCACACTCGGTCCCAAGGGCATGGACAAGATGCTCGTCGACACAATCGGCGATGTAGTGATTACAAACGATGGTGTCACAATCCTCAAGGAAATGGACATCGAGCACCCGGCCGCAAAGATGATGGTCGAGGTAGCAAAGACCCAGGACGATGAAGTCGGCGATGGGACAACCACCGCAGTCGTTATCGCAGGCGAACTCCTCAAGAAGGCAGAAGACCTTCTCGAGCAGGACGTCCACCCGACCGTCATCGCCGCAGGCTACCGCCAGGCAGCCGAGAAGGCACAGCAGATCTTAAAAGAGATCGCGTTTGATGTCAAGGCAACCGACAAGGTGCTCCTCAGGAACATTGCAGGCACTGCAATGACCGGCAAGGGCGCTGAGGCCAGCAAGGACAAGCTCTGTGACCTCGTTGTCAGGGCAGTCACCATGGTCACTGACGATGACGGCAAGGTCGACATCGAGAACATCAAGGTCGAGAAGAAGACCGGCGGTTCGATCGAGGACTCCGAGATCGTTGAAGGCGTGCTCGTGGACAAGGAACGCGTCCACCCCTCGATGCCCAAGAAGGTCACGAATGCGAAGATCCTCCTGCTCAATGCAGCGGTCGAGTTCAAGAAGACCGAAGTCGACGCCGAGATCAACATCACCAGCCCCGACCAGCTTCAGGCATTCCTCGATGAGGAAGAGCGGATGGTCAAGGGTATTGTCGACAAGATCGTCGCCAGCGGTGCAAACGTCCTCTTCTGCCAGAAGGGCATTGACGACATTGCACAGCACTACCTGGCAAAGGCAGGGCTCTTTGCAACCCGCCGTGTCAAGAAGAGCGACATGGAGAAACTCGCCCGGGCAACCGGTGCAAGCCTCGTCTCCTCGATCGACGCGATCAGCAAGGACGAGCTCGGCAAGGCCGGACTCGTTGAGGAGCGCAAGGTTGGCGGCGAAGAGATGACCTTCGTCGAGCAGTGCAAGAACCCCAAGGCGGTCTCCATCATCGTCAAGGGCGGCACCGAGCATGTAGTCGACGAGCTCGAGCGCGCCATCCACGACGCACTCCGCGTTGTCGGTGTCGTTGTCGAGGACAAGAAAGTAGTCGCAGGTGGCGGCGCACCCGAGACTGAGCTCTCGCTCCGTCTCCACGAGTACGCAGCAACCGTTGGCGGCCGGGCACAGCTCGCCATCAACGCATTCGCCGACGCACTCGAAGTCATTCCCCGCACCCTTGCAGAGAATGCAGGCCTTGATCCCATCGACATGCTTGTCGAGATCCGTGCAGCCCACGAGAAGGGCAAGAAGACCTACGGCCTCAACGTGTTTGAAGGCAAGGCAGTCGACATGAAGGCGGCCGGTGTCGTCGAGCCCCTCCGCGTCAAGACCCAGGCAATCTCCTCCGCGGCAGAAGCAGCGGTCATGATCCTGCGCATTGACGATGTCATCGCCTCGTCCAAGAGCCCGATGCCCGAAGGCGGCGGTATGCCCCCCGGCATGGGTGGAATGGGCGGTATGGGCGGTATGCCCCCCGGCATGGGCGGCGACTTCTAATCCCCACACTCAATTTTTTCTCGCTTTTGATCGTTTTCATTACTCTTTCTTATCCGGAAATTCCCGGCACGTATCGGTATAACGGCTTCTTCATATCCGGATCTCTCTCCTGCCCGCACCCTGTTATCAGTCCCGATTTTCCGATGTAACCGGAATTATATACCTGCATGGTTTTCTCCAGCACGGGCTTACGGGACGTAATACGAAAAACCCCGGGGTACCGGAAGAACGGTGAGAGAGATAAAAAAAAGAGACTGGGTTAAGAGGAATTTGTTGCGGTGGCTGTTGGCAATACAGTGGGCCCGCCGTACAGAATCTCACCGTTCTTGACGATGATCGTTCCGGTCATGCCCGCATTGTAACCATCGGCATACTGGAAGGTGCCCTCGTTCTGGCTGAAAGAAAAGCCCCATTTTCCGCCGGGAGAGATGTCCCCGGAATTGAACATACCCGTATGGCTGCCAGTCGTCTTGACGGAATGGACGGTGTTGTCATCATTTACCCAGGTAATCCCGGTACCCGGGAGGACCATGAGAACCGAGGGCGTGAACGTGCCGTTCGCCATGTGAATGATAGTGACCTTGGTCGAAGGAGTCATGCTCATGGTGACGGTCTGGGTTGCGGTGGGGACGATGGTCGTGGCTGCCGGTGCGGTCACATTTGCACCTTCAGTGGTTGTTACAACTGCTGTTGTTGCAACCGGTACTTCCGTTGTCGGAGCCACTGTGGCAACGGTAGTTGCCTCCATGGTCTGAACCGTTGTCGGGATCGCGGTGGTCACGGGCGCTGGTTTTGCCTGCTGGGTACATCCACTTACCGCAACAAGGACAAGGATCAAAATAAGAAGTCCAATTACTTTCTTCATAGCAGATAGTTTGAATTCGCCTGATAATTAAATTTACTGCCTTGTCCGTGACTGTTTTCTCGCAAGAGCCCTGAATTGTCCATTTGAGAGAAAAATATACTCATATACGCGCTTCCGCAGGAAAAAATCCCCTTTCCGTACAGGAACCGGGGCCTCCTGGCAGTTCGGGTGAACGCACTACGGGTTGCGGCATCATTTCCCCGCCATCCCGGGCAAGAAAGAAAGCATGAGAACACGGCTGGCAACAGGTTAATGAACCCCAACACCTCCACTATCTCCCATGAGCGACCGGTTTATCTTCATAAAACATCGCACGGACTGCTACCATTGCAAAAAAAATGCAGACCAGATCATCAAGGCTGTGCCGTACCAGGCCCAGGTAGCCTGCGACAACTGCGGGGCCACCCGGGTCTTCATTCCCCGCGTTGAGGATGTGGATGAAGCGGGTCTCCTGACAAAGATCGGGAAGTACCCGGTATGGGAACTTGTACAGGATGCTGCCTGCCGGAACTGCCGGGTCACCGGCCCCCACGACATTGTAGTCAGTTCACGGCATCTCACGGTCCAATGCCGGAACTGCCATTTTACGCACTTCTATAAATTCGATCTCGAGTACATCGCAAAGGACGAGCTGAAATTATAGCTGAAACTCCATGTGACGAGAGAAACCAACGAAAACGGGTGCGTGATCCCCGGTCTCACTCATCCGCGCACGAATGGAGCATGGGGTACGAATTGGCATAGTTTGCCACTATATCAATAAGCCGCCTCCGGATCTTTGGCTCTTTTACCAGGAGGAAGAAGACAATTTCGTTGTCCGTGATGGATACCGGTTGTGTGCCGGTGAGTTCGGATAATTGCGAACACCTGCTCCGGATATACCCCTTGCGTATTTCCCGGGGGAAATGCTGGTAGATCATCAGGATCGACGTGTTGTCCATATGGTCCGCAATCTTTTTCACTTCGTCAAAGAGCAGGTGCCGCCGCGTAGGATTCTTGACTTCAAGTCCGGTGTCGGGATCAAGGAACACCAGGGACTTTTTCGGGAACTTTTCAAACAGTTTTCCAAAATAGTTCGCCCGGTGCTCGTGGGAGAACCGGTCTTTCTGGAGCACGTCTACGATGATATTCTCCTGCCGGAAGTAGGACTCGATTCCGGTAAAATAATCCATGTCATCTTCGATCTCCTGCAGTTTTCCCAGGTTCTCCATCAGGCTCCTGTTCTGTGACCCGGCCTTGCCGGCTTTTACCGCTTTTAAGAGATCTGTCGTTGCACTCTTCTTCTTTTTTGTGGGCTCATCCTGGTCGGTGAGCATGGGAATGAAGGTAAAACTCGCGAGCTCGGGAAAGCTCTTCATGAGGTGCCGGACAAGATCGAACTTGAAAAGGTCGCGGGTATCCCCGGAAAATCGGATATTCATGCGATCAACTCTATTCGCTGTTATAAATCCGAATAGAGAAAAAGGTTGTGGAATTATATTCACGACGAAAAAAATAATCCGGACGGGAATCCGGACGTCATTAAAACGGGGTGACGGGACTTATTTTTCTTCCCGCACCATGGCGATCGCTTTTTTCGGGCATTCGTTGGCACAGATTCCGCAGCCTTTACAGAATTCGAGATCGATTACGAGATCCTCATCGATTGCTGCATCGGGGCAGTAACTGGCGCACAGCCCGCACTCGTTGCACTTCTCACGGTCCACTACCGGGCGGAAGACCCGCCAGGTACCGGTCTTCCCTGCCGCTCCCTGGACCGGCCTGCTCATCGCGAGGCGCTCGCGTTTTGCCGGTGGTGTCATGCGTTCATCTCCCTGTAGGCTGCCTCGGCCGCTTTTACATTGCGCTCATCGGAGAACATCTCCCGGATCGCTTTCTTTGCGGATTCGGTGGAGACGATCCCCATCTTTGCGAGGGCGCCGATGACCGGTGTGTTAAGGATGGGGCTCCCCGAAACCACAAGGTTCTCTTTCAGCGCGATGCCGGTGAGGTCCACGTGGCCCGATGAGAAGCCGGGGAACTCCTTCTTCTGCTGGCTGTTGACCAGTACCTTCCCGCCGGTCTTGAGGCCCTGCAGGACATCAACCACGTCCATTACGCTTGCATCAAGGACAACGATCATGTCCGGCTTCTTTATCTGGCTGTAGATCCGGATTGGCTTGTCATCGATCCGGACAAAGGAGACTATGGGCGCTCCCCTGCGCTCGGCACCGTAAAACGGGGCAGCGGTCGCGTATTTGCCATCATGGATCGCGGCCAGGGCAAGGAGCCGGGCCGCGGTGACACCGCCCTGGCCGCCCCGGGAGTGGATACGGATCTCAAACATGGCTGTTCACCCCGAACCAGAATTCTGTACCCATTTTGCGTTTCCGGACAAAGTCTGCTACATCCTCGTACGTGACTTCCTGCCCCCCGATACCGGCAATGACGCTGAAGACCTCTTCCTTTGTCTGCGCCATGATCTCTGTCGCGAGAATCCCTCCCCGGCCAAACGAATAGTCGCGGTCGATCACTACGACCTGTTTTCCTTTGAGGTGAAGCTTCGGGAAAGGCCGGAGCCACCGCAGGCGCATGGAGCCGGCTTTTATTCCCTCGGTGCGGAGCAGATCGATGGCCACCTCGGCCTCTTTTCCCAGTGTCCCCATCGCGACCACGATCACATCGGCATCGTCGCACCGGTAATCATCGGTGAACCCGTACTTCCGGCCAAAACGTTTTGCAAAGGCGTTCTCCGTCTCTTCGATCACCTTCACCGAGTCACGCATCGATCGCTCGATGTCCCAGCGGAATTTGAACTGCTGGTCGGGGCCGGTGAGCCCTCCATAGCCGGCCGGGTTCTTCACATCGATGGCATGAGGCAGGTGGAGCGGGGGAATGAAATCGCCCGGCTCCACCGTCTCGAGCGGCTGCATGATGTGGGAGAGGAGGAACCCGTCGAGGTTCACCATCACCGGGAGGAGCACATCGTTGTGCTCAGCGATCCGGAATGCCATCAGGGTGGCATCGTAGGCTTCCTGCACGGTACTTACGTAGACCTGGAGCCAGCCGGTATCCCGTTCCTGCAGGGCATCGGTGTGCTCCGCCCAGATATTCCAGCCGGGTCCGAGCGAGCGGTTGATATTTGCCATCACGATCGGGAGGCGTGCCCCCGCTGCCCAGTTGGTCATCTCGTGCATATAGAGGAGACCGTGGGAGCTGGTAGCGGTAAATGTCCGGGCACCGGTGATGCTCGCCCCGATACAGGCCGCCATCGCCGAGTGCTCGCTCTCGACCGCGATGTACCGGCTCTTCATCTCGCCGCTCGTGACGAACTCGGCGATCTGCTCCACGACCTCGGTCTGCGGAGTGATGGGGTACGCGGCGATCACGTCCGGCCGTACCTCCTTTACCGCCTCGGCAACTGCCTTGTTGCCGGTAGCGATCTTCTTCATGGTGCCGCCTCCTCTGCCGCAAGTTTTGCAAAGTTCTTTGCAATCCGCTGTTTGAGAATATCCACAGTCTTTGCGTCGATGCCCTTGAACCGGCCCTGGGGTGCGAGATATTCTTCGAGTGGCAGGGGTTTCTTCATGGCCGCTTTCGACTGGGCGCCGATCGTCACTTTCCCGTATTCGCGCTCATAGAGTACCCACATGCCGGTCTTTACCGCGAGTTTCCCCATCTCGACCGTCTTTTCGGTTGAGTATCGCCAGCCGGGCGGGCAGGGGGCAAGGAGGTGGATGAAGCTCGGGCCCCGGAACGTGAGGGCTTTCTGCACTTTCTTGAACAGGTCCTGGGGGTAGGCGGCTGCGGCTGTCGCCATGTAGGGCGGATCGTGGGCGGCGATGATCGCATCGATGTCCTTCTTTGCGTCGGTCTTCCCGGCCGGCGTTGTTGTGGTCCGTGCCCCGAGCGGCGTCCCGCTGGACCGCTGCATGCCGGTATTTCCGTATGCCTCGTTGTCATAGCAGATGTAGAGGAAATCGGTTCCCCGCTCGAACGCCCCGGACATCGCCTGGATGCCGATATCGAGCGTCCCGCCGTCCCCGGCATAGACGATCACGTTCGTCTTCTTCCCGGCAGCCCGGAACGCGTTGCTCATGCCCGAGGCACATGCCGCGGCGGCACCGAACGCGATATTGTAGACGGGAATTTTGAATGCAGTGTTCGGGTAGATGCCCTGGATGACGCTCGTGCAGCAGGCAGGGACGACCAGGACCGTGTCAGCCCCGGCTGCCTTCAGCACGTACCGCAGGGCCAGCGAGTCGCTGCACCCGGCACAGGCAGACGTGCATTTCAGGATATATTCTTCCTTGGGAATTTCGGCGATAGTATCCAACTCCTGAGGTACCTTGATCTGGTGAATGGGACAGCGATGATGGGATCGCGGTTTTTGACAATAATCATCGTTCCCGCATCTCAAAAAGTGATCTGTTGGATTGCAAACTCAAAAGAAGAACAGTAATGACGACGGGAACGGTGAACGGAAAGGAGAACAGGAAAGAAAACCGGTGGATCGCCCCCGTTTCCGGCCGACCGGTAATGGCTCACACTTTCACCCTGCCCGGTCAGGAGTTTAAACAGAGCATCTGCCAACAGTATATTTGGGGAGGACGAAAACCCTCTCAAAGAGCCCGGAGCCAGATGACTGCCCGGACGTCTTCTCCCTCTCAGACCCTGATGCCGGCCTCTGCCCGGGAGTGCTACCCTCTCTCCCCGCGTGATCCGGAATATCAACGGCCATGCAGGCCTTACCCACAAGACCCTCTTTTCTTTTCCCTTTGCCAGTACCGCGAGCTGCGGCCGGTGCGCCTTCCGGCAAATTTTCTGTGGTTTTTATTTTTCCCTGCCCGAGCAATCCTTTCTTCTGGCAAAAGGACAATATATTTTAGGATCATTTTTCTAATGTCTGCTATGGCTCTCCGATCGCTCAATCTCCCCGGCGTGGGAACAAAATATGAATTCGAGACTGACAAGGGTGATACTGTCGCGATCTTCTTCACCAAGACCGGGACGATCCAGATGTACACCCTCCAGAAAGGGTGTCACACCCCCAGCGCCGCGGACATGACCCCGGTCGAGGCGCGGAGGCTTGGAAATATCCTCACCGGGGCGATTATTGAGGCGGACCAGGAGAGCGTGGAGATCGCCTTTTCCGCCCTTGCCGATCTCCGGGTGACCATACATACGTTTTACGTACCGAAATCGATTGTCGGGAAGACCATAGAGGATCTCCAGATCCGGGCAAAGACCGGCGCAACGGTCATTGCAGTCTGCCGCCATGACAGGAATATCATCAACCCGCCCCCTTCGTTCGTCTTCGAGACCGGGGATGCGGCGCTGGTCATCGGGGAGAGCGACCAGATAAAAAAATTTGAGCGCGAGATCATGGTGGAGTGATGGAAGGTCTCGTAATCGCGCTTTTCCTCTGCCTGTTCCTGGCGCTGGTCACCAAGTACCTCTCGGTCCCGGCAATCCCCTTCTATATCCTTGCCGGGGTTCTTCTGGGCAAGGCCGGGCTCGGGATGGTCCAGGCTGACGAGATCAGCCAGTTCTTCTCGGAGATGGGGCTGATCTTCCTGCTCTTCTTCATGGGTCTCGGCCTGAAACCCGAGCGGATCGCCGCAAACAGGTCGGCAGTCCTGACCAGCGGGGTCATCGATCTCAACGTGAACATGCTCATCGGGTTCTTCGCTGCATACCTCCTCGGTTTCACGGTTACCGAGTCCCTGATCGTCGCTTCGGCGTTCTATATTTCGAGCACGGCAATGGCGATCACCTCTCTTGTCGAGAACCGGAAACTTATGCTCCGCGAGTCCGAGACGATCATCTGGCTCATGGTCTTTGAGGACCTCGTCCTGATCGTTTTCCTTGCGATCATCTCGGCAGGGAACCAGAACCTCCTCTTCTTCGCGTTCAAGATCCTCTGCGTGCTCGGGATCCTCTACGCACTGGCCCTGTACGGCAAGGAGTTCCTCATCTCCATCCTCGACCGGGATGACGAGCTGCCGATCATCTTCACGTTTGCCGCAGTCCTGACCACGGCATCCTTTGCCATGGTCCTCCAGATCCCCGAGACCATGATGGTGATCGCTCTCGGTGTGGCGTTCGCCACCACCGATCCCGATGCCTTCGAGCAGCACGCCCGCCCCTTCAAGGACGTCTTCCTGGTGGTCTTCTTCGTTTTCTTCGGGGTGACAATAGATCTCTCCGGGGGTGCGAACCTGTTCAGCATCTCCATCATCTGTATACTTGCCGTCCTGAGCAAGCTCCTGTCAGGGCTCATCACGGGACTCGTCATTCACGACTCGGCAATGTCGGGCCTTGAGATCTGGGCAAATACGATCGGGCGGGGAGAATTTTCGATTGCGCTTGCCGTGCTCTACGGGTCACCGGTTGTGGGGACCACGATTGCGGCGATGGTGATCGTGACCTCGATCATCGGGTCTTTTGCAGCAAAATACAGCACCCTCATGCGCCGGGGGATCACATCTTTTGGCCGGCGCAAGACACCCTCGCACCGGGCACATACGGGCCGATAACGGAACCGGCCCGTAAATTAAAAAAAAGGCAAAGAGACAAAAAGTGCTGTTTTTTTTCTGGCGGCAGATTTTTCAGAAATGGTCGGCCGGGTGGTCTTGGTCATGGCAGCGGCTCTCGATGATGCGCCGGACCACGAGGCGGGAACTGCAGAGGTCGCCGTCTGCAAACCTCCCGATACGGACCACTCTGGGTGTGAGGTTGCGGGCCCGGAGCTGGTCAGTAAGTTTCTTTTCATCGAACATCTGGTTGAACCCGATCGTAATAATATCGGGCTTCAGTTCCTCGATCGGCCGGAACATATCCGATTTGTCCCCAAGGATTGCCCGGTCCACGGGTTTCAGGGCAGCGACAATACGGAGCCGTTGCTCCTCCGGGATGACCGGGCGTGGCTTGTGCTTCACGTTGGTGTCGCGGGCAACGATGACCACGAGTTCGTCTCCCAGTTTCCGGGACTCTTCCAGGTAGTAGATGTGGCCGGGGTGGAGGATATCGAACGTGCCGGTGGCAACGATGCGACGGCCGGTCATGGGATCACGTCCATGGCGCAGGGTTCGCCGTCAGCGGTAAAGCAGCGCCAGTCGTCCTTCCGGTAGGGAAACCCGATGATCAGGTGATACCGGCCGGTACGCGGGAAAAAATTAATATCGGCGTCGGACGGATGGAGCACCCCGTTGGGGTGGCTGTGGGCGCTGCCCGCGAGGTGCGTGTCGAGCGGCATCATATCGTAGAGCAGGGACGCGGAGTCCCCGCGCCCGATCGTACCGGGAAGGAGGTTGAGTTCTTCCATGATCCCGTCCTGCTCGCGGATCAGGCCGACAAACTCGTTCGGGTGGTTTTCGCGCCCCATCTCGAGGAGCAGGGAGATGAGAGACTGTCGGATACCGCGTATGTTCATGCTGCCGTCCTGTTCTGGTACGTGACGTACTGTACCGTTCTTCTTGGACTCGATCGCAAAAAAACTCTCCTCACAAAAAGGAATTATCTCTCAACCCTGGCAAGATCCCCGCTCAGGTTCTGCGAGAGGTCGACTCCGGTGAAATCGCCACTCATCGGCAGTGCCATGGTAAATCCCGGCGTGATATCATAATCGACGGGAGTGTTTACCGGAACGCTGAAATCAAGGATATGGCCACCGGTCTTCCGGTCATCGCTGATAAAGTGGAGGTGGAACCCCGCGACATTGAGCCCGCTGAAAAATACCGGGGTATAGAACCCGACCACGGTCCCTGATGTATTGGAATATGTGTACACTGACTGGTTCTTTGCCGCCATGGTCAATGTCGTGTAGGGCTTGTGCTGGGCCGGGATTGCCCTTACGGTCATGGAGGGGAAAGTCCCGTGCATGCGGACTGCATAAATAATATTCCGGGACGGGATGCTGCCTGCCATATCCGAAGAGAAGACGGTCATATTCATCGGCCGGGTGGTCTTCACGGTCCGGTCGAGATCGAAGTACGTCACGGTAGCAAAGGGTGTGGTGACGTTGTCGGCAACCGTGTAGATCTTTCCGTCAGATTTTGCCTGGTACACGACACCGTCCAGCACGATCATCTCACCATCAAGCTTATCGAACGTGCCGATCCCGAAATCCCCGTGCTTCTTCAATTCCCCGACCGGCTCGACACCGTCATAGACTCCCTGCATAAGGGCATCGATGGTCGAGACCTGGTAAAGGGTCTCCCTGTCCACAGGAGCAGGGGCCGGCTTCGAAAAATGGGAATACGCTGATGCTGCCGAGAAGACGAGCACCGCGGCAAGTATAATACCAAGGAAAAATTTCAGCGACTGCATGGCAACCGGGAAAAAGGGTTATTTCCTGCCGGTGACCTTGATGACGTGGTACCCGAACTGGGTCTTGATGGGCCCGACAACCTTGCCGACCTGCTCCTCGAACGCGATCTTTTCGAACTCGGGCACCATCATCCCTTTTCCGAACCAGCCGAGATCTCCTCCCTGCTTTCCGGATGGACAGGACGAGAACCTGCGGGCAACCTTGTCGAACTCCTCCCCATCGGCGAGACGCTTCATGATCTTGTTGGCATCATCTTCGGTCTTTACCAGGATGTGGGATGCGCGAGCCTGTGTTGACATGTATAGGAATGAGGGAGTAATGGGATAAAAGGCTTGACGCACAAGGCCTGGATCCTTCACCCGCCTTGTTTTATGCAAAGAAATCAGACCCTGCGGGTATTTATCTGCCGGTCCCCGAACATTATTCCAGAAGGTATTATGACAGATGATACGGGAAAGTCACCGTCAGGTGTAAAGAACGATACCCCCTTTTTTGGGAAGACAGTTATCGCAATAGTGGTAGCAATTGTCGCAATAGTAATCATCGCGCTGGCGATCTGGCACTTACCTTCCGGATCCGGTCACCCGCTCTCTTCCCAAGCCTGTGGGGACAAGGTTCTCCAGTATGTCAACCAGAACCTGGTCCAGCCGGGATCGCAGGCAACCCTGGATCATGTAGCAGAGACGAGCGGACTCTACCAGATCGCAATCAAGTACAACTCGCAGCCGGTCTCTCTCTATGCAACAAAGGACTGCAGCCTGCTGTTCACCAATTATTACGATATGAACGCTTCCGCCGCAGGCAGCCGGCAGGCCTCCGCGAGCCAGCCCCCGGTAAAAACAGATCGCCCGGCAGTAGACCTCTATGTCATGGCGTTCTGCCCTTATGGGACGCAGGCAGAAGTTGCAATGAAACCGGTGGTGGATCTCCTGGGGTCCAGGGCGGATATACGGCTGCGATACATCACCACGGTCTCCGGCACAACTGCCGATTCAGTCAGCTCCCTTCACGGACCGACCGAGGCGCTGGAGGATCTCCGGCAGATCTGTATCCAGAAACACAATCCTGAAAAAGTCTGGAACTATGTCGGCCGCTTTGATAAAACCTGTTACCCGGTATCAGCCAATGCCGATGTCCAGAAAGCCTGCTTCCAGAACGCAAGCGCTGCGGCAGGGATCGATATAAGCGCGATTGGGACCTGCGCATCCGGCCCCGAGGGGGTCTCCCTTCTGAAAGCCGATGAGGCGGATGCAAATACCAACGGTGCTTCAGGCTCCCCCACGCTCATCATCAACGGTGTGACTTACAACGGCGCCCGCACACCCCAGGCATACAAGACCGCGATCTGCAACAGCTTTACGACAGCGCCTGCAGAATGTGCCACGAACCTGACGGACACGGCCGCCGGTGCTGCCGGGGGATGCGGATAAGTCACCGGCGATTTAACGGCAGTGTTTTTCAATCCCCGCTCCCGTCAGGTTTTTTAAATTCTCGTATTCTCTCCCGGAATATCCGGGAATTTCATTTTTTTATTTGCATTTCATGCCCTGCGGACATCCTTATAATACGTCTGGAGTGCCGCTCTTTTCCGGAAGAAAGAATGAACGTTATTCAGAATTCTCCGTCCTGCTCGAAACTACGGCCATACCTGATCGCAAGTTCCGCCTTGTACAGTTCCCTTCCCAGGTATCCTGCGTGGTCGAGAAGGGAGACATCCCCCCGGGCGATGATCGTGTTCAATACATCCTGCCAGCGTGCGCCGATAACGGCTTTCCCGTGGACCACAGCGACGATGTGGTTGCCCACAATCCCGATCCGGAAGTTGCCCTTCGGGTCATAAGAGATGTCCTCCGGTGCCTGCTGCAGGGGAATGAGCGCATCGTACTCCACCGGCGGCTCACGCCGACGGCGTTTCTCTTTAAGGATCAGGAGATCGACGCCGAGGTCCTTTGGGTACGGGCGGCTTTTGGCAAGCGCCATCATCCCGACTGCTCTCCGCATCTCACGGACAGACCCCCGGGTCTTGTCGGAGTGCTCGCTCGTGAAGATCACGGCGGCTCCCAGTTCCATCGCCATCCCGGCGAGAAGTGCATTCATACCGGGGGAATCCGCATCGAGCAGCTCGGTCACATTGCCGGCACCAAAGAAGAGCGGATACCGGCCTTGCCGGAACTGTTTCAGCGATCCCACGAACCCCGATCCGACCGGCTGGAGTAGAGGGTCCGCAATAATGCCGCGAATCCCCGCACGCTTTGCCATCGCGATATTCTTCGCCAGCGTGCTTCTTCCCGGTACAATGACCGCTGCAGCACCTGCCTCTGCAACAGCAGATCCCACGAGGGGAATATTCTCCTCCTGCAGGCTGAGGATCATATCTGCTCTGCATAAGGCAGCCCGGATCAGGGCGGGGTCCTGTGTGTCGGCCGCAAGCGGGCGGTCGATCCCGTCCAGCGCACCAAATACCCGCACGACATCCTCCGGTGTTGCATCAAATCCGAAGCCGAGATCCACGATATCTGCGCCTTCAAAAAAAAGGGATTCAACAAGACACCGGATGTCGTCCCTTGTATGGGCGTCCATGATCTCGGCCAGTACCTTCATCCGGGATCCACCGCTGATCTTTGTCCCGCGGATAATAATCCCGCTGCCTGCATCCCGTTCCAGTTCATCGATCCGCCGTAATGCATCCGCTGTTTTTCCGCTGGCAAGGAATTCGTCAGCCGGGATGGTACGGGAGAGCGTGATCGAGCCCAACTGCGGGAGGATCAGCGCAAGGTCCGCAGCATGACGGGGCCCGCGATAGACCGGCACGCCCGTTCCGCGCTCCACCTGGTCGAACGATGCGGTACTCATGCCGGACACGATGACCATATCATATGCCCCCTTCATCACCAGCTCCCTGAGATGATGCGGGGTTAAAAATGAGGCAACCTCCCCGGTCACTACTACATCCGCATCGAAACCGGCGGCTGCCTGCCGGACGATCTCTTCGGTGGCGGCTCCGGTGGGAAGGAGGATGCGCATAAGTTCCCTTAATACCAGAGAGATAAAAACACTATGATCAGATGCTGACCTGCGACCTGCACATACACACCAGCTATTCCAAGGACGGCGAGAGCAGCGTGGAGGAGATCCTCCGGGCTGCCGAGGCCGCAGGGCTTGACGTAATAGCCATCACCGATCACGACTCTGTCGATGGGGCAAAAAAGGCACTTACCCTGCCTTCATCCGTGCTGGTAATCCCGGGTATTGAGGTCTCGACCAAACAGGGCCATCTCCTCGTGCTGGGCGTGACGGAAATAATTCCCGCGGGCCTCGATGTGGTGGATACCGTGAATATTGCCCGGAGGATGGGTGCCCTCCTCATCCTTCCCCACCCGTACCATGTCTGGCGCCACGGGGTTGCACGGCGCAAGAAAGTCGGGATGTCGGTTGTCGACGCAGTGGAATCCTTCAACAGCCGGTATATCGTGGGTTCGGCCAACAAGAAGGCGGCCCGTATCGCGAAACGGCTGGGGAAACCCTGTGTCGGAGGGAGCGATGCCCACAATGCGAAGTTCGTCGGGTTTGGCAGGACCTACGTTGATGCAGAGAAGAACATACCCGCGATCCTTGACGCGATCCGGGCAGGAAAAGTATCCTGCGGTGGCAAAAAGACACCGTTGCGCACGTATACACGCCAGTCTATCAACAACACATGGAGAAAGATAAAGCGGATCACGCGTCACATCCAGCTCCGGTAAGGCTGGCATTCCGGGTCTCGTACCTGGGAAGCAGGTTTTTCGGATCCCAGATGCAGGCGTCATCCCGTACTGTGGAAGGCGAGTTTGTAGCTGCATGCCGGAAGCTCGGGCTTTTCGAGGACTGGCGGGAGGCCGGATTCCTTTTCGCCGGGAGGACGGATCGCGGTGTCCATGCCACCGGGCAGGTGACGGCTTTCACCACGGCAGCCCCGGACCGTGCTATACGGACCATCAATTCCCGTCTTCCCCCCGACTGCTGGTGCACCGGATATGCTGAAGTCGGACCACAGTTCCACCCGCGATTCGATGCGAAGAGCCGGACGTACCGCTATTATTACGCCGGATCTCCCGGGGATATTACAGCAATGAAAACTGCTGCCGCCGCATTTCTCGGGACCCACGATTTCTCCGGTTTTGCCCGGGTTGAAGACAGGAACCCCCTGCGGACGATTCTCCGTACTGAGGTTTTGGAAACAGACGGTTTTGTCTGTCTTGAAGTAACGGCTGAGAGTTTCCTCTGGCACCAGGTTCGCAGTATGGCAGCGGCGCTGTTTCTCGTAGGGAATGGCGAGGCGGATACGGATTCGATCGCCCGGCTCCTTACGAATCCCTGCGAAAAATCCCTGCAGCCGGCCCCTGCCGAGGGACTGATCCTTTATGACACCGATTGCGGGATTGCATGGAAACCTCTCCCTCCTCATGAACGGAGCTCAGGGTTCGTCAGGGATCTCTCCCGCCACCATGCCCTCATGGAGCAGGTATGCCGGGTGGTGAGCCCGGATAAGCAATAATGGAAAAAACCGGATGATCGGAGCTTACAGGGCGATTCGGAATCCTGTACGGCGTTGAATTATTCTATGTTCCGCGCACATCCGCTTGCCCGTGCCGCATCACTGACTGCCCGTGCAACCGCGGTCACGACACTGCGGTTGAGGATTGCCGGGAGGATCCGGTCCCTGCGCGGCCTCTTGACATAACCTGCAAGGGCGTGAGCTGCTGCTACTTTCATCTCATCTGAGATTCTTGTCGCCTGAACATCGAGGGCACCGCGGAAGATACCAGGAAATGCAAGGGCATAATTGATCTGGTTGGGGAAATCGCTCCGCCCGGTCCCGACGATCGCTGCCCCTGCCTGCAGGGCATCGCCGGGCAGGATCTCCGGCATGGGGCTTGCCAGGGCAAAGATGACGGGGTCCTTGTTCATTGACCGGACCATGGATGGCGTGATGATCCCCGGCACGGATACGCCGATACAGACATCAGCGCCTTCCATGGCATGGGCGAGCGTTCCCGTCCGGCCCGTCCTGTTCGTTTCTTCGCCAATAATGAACTTGTATTTGTTGCCGTACAATCCCTCGCGATGGCGGTGGATGATCCCGCGGGTATCGCAGACAATGATGTCGTGGACGCTGCTGCAGATGTCGGGGTTATACCCTATGCACCTGAGCATCCTCGTGATGGCAAAACCGGCCGCTCCCGCCCCGCAGACCACGATATTGAGATCCTCGAAACGCTTTTTCGTTACTTTGCAGGCATTCAGCAGTGCCGCGAGCACCACAATCGCGGTGCCGTGCTGGTCATCGTGCATGACCGGGATGCCGATACCCTGGAGGGATTCCTCAAGTTCGAAGCACCGCGGTGCCGCGATATCCTCGAGCGCGATTCCGCCAAATACCGGAGCGATGTTCCGGATGTCATCGGCAAATTCCATATGTGAGTGCTCAAAACAGATGGGGAATGCATCGATCCCGGCCAGTTTTTTGAAGAGCAGGGCTTTGCCCTCCATGGCAGGGATCGCGGCATATCCCCCGATGTTCCCGAGCGAGAGCACGCGCGAGCCGTCAGTAACAATGGCGATGGTGTTGGCCTTGATAGTGTATTTGTACGCAAGGTTCCGGTCCCGGTGGATCTCCCGGCAGACCTCGGCAACCCCCGGGGTATAGACAAGGGAGAGTTCGTGCCGGTTGGTGACTGCGACTTTTGACCGGATCTCTATCGCACCCCGGTGCTTCTGGTGGAGCTCGAGGGACTCTGCATACACGTCCTTTGGTCTTTTTCCCCTCAAACCATCACTCCTCAGGTCAATGAACGTGATGACACGACATCAATGTTGTTGTCGAACGATCAGGACAACATGCTGCCGGCAAACGTGGTATCGATCCATGCTGCGATCTCGTCACGGACACAACGGTATGCAGAAAGGATCTCATCGTCGGATCCGCCACATGCATGGGGATCGCGGAAGCCCCGGTGCAGGGCCTTCTTCGCGTACGGGAAGACGGGACAGAGCTCGTGCGCCCGGTCACAGACCGTGACTACGATGTCGATCGGTGTGTCCCGGAACTCCCCCAGGTATTTCGACCGGTGCTGTGAGATATCGATCCCGATCTCCTGCATGACCATGATAGCGCGGGGGCTCACCGACGATTGCCGGGTGCCGGCACTGAACACCTCGTACCGGTTGCCGTATTTTGCCCTGAGCAGACCCTCGGCCATCTGGGACCGGGCAGCGTTTGCCGTACAGATAAACAGGACTTTTGGTTTTGCCATATGTCGCCTCAGTGAGAGTTCCTGTTTACTCCTTTTTCCCCATCACTCCCCATCCACACGGGAGTAATTTTTCAGCACCAGTTCCATTCGCCGTTTCATGCGGTCAGCATAGAACTCTGCCATCAGGACTTTTGCATAGGCTTCCCCGGCAGACGGGGGGATGAAATTGTGTTGTGCTATGCGCTGCAGGAGCGCCGACTGTATGTCAGCATCTCCCGTGAGATTCAAAGCCATCACTTCGCTGATGGATTCATCGAGCCGGATTATGCCTACCGTCCGCCCGTCAATCCCGATCTGCCTGACCTGGGAAAGGGCTTCAGCGGCACATGGTGAGAGCCTGTCATTCATATACGGAGTCCCTGGTGCTGATCTTGATCTCTGTTGAAATTTTCCGTCCCGGATACAAAAAATGTTTGTTTCCCCAGGACCGGCCTTGAGAAAATGCTATTTCTCGCCGCAGCAGGAACTGTCCTCCCCGCCACAACTGCACTCCGCGCTGTCCATATCTTTTCCCCGCAGGGCGGCACCGATCATCGCCCAGGCGCACCCGACACCGCTCTGTACCTCTATCGCCTGGACGGGGCAGTTCCGGGCACAGGCCCCGCACTCCATGCAGGATGAGGGGTGTTCGATTCGGACGGTTTCCGTTCCCGGTGAGAAGACCGCGTGGGGGCAGACCTGGAGGCAGCGCGTGCAGTTGATGCACCGGTCCGGATGGAATACGAGCGTGGTCTCTGTGTATGAGTCGAACATCAGATCATCCCCAGGAGCCGGCCTGCACCCAGCGCGATTCCCAGCAGCACCCCGGTGCCCGCCATGAGGGCCATGACCGGCACGTACCGGAAGATCTCCTTCTTTACCCCGGTTCGTGACGTGAACGGGGTCGAGCCGGTAAAATTAAGGGCAAGGTACGCAGTCACGGCGGGGATAATGAGCAAAGGGATGATTGCACACGCTACCGCGAGCCAACCGGTGAGCCGGGTGTCCGTCCCGTACAAGAGGGCAAACGGCAGAGCTGCAATCCCGCCGAGGATGAACCCCTTTGTCGAGAAGTCGTGCGTGGGGATGTACGGGAGCAGGACCGGGAAGAGCACGGTCCCGGTGAGGACAGCGGCCGCCACGGCTAAGACTGCGGAAGACCCGGCAAGGAACCAGAGCGCGACCGCCGCCACGAGTGCCGGCAGGAGTACATGAACCAGTTCGATCGGCGCAAGTACCGCCCGGTCCCAAATCGGAAACTCAACCCTGCGCATCGCGGGGGTTGCCATGTGTGCTGTGAGGTATTCCGGCAGGTCGCGTGCCCGGACCGGTCCGTACTCTACGGTGAAGCCTGTACGGCGCAGTACATCCGGCCACGACACACCGGGAGCTCCCAGCTGGGGGACAAGGACCCGGCGGTGGACTACAATTCCTGCCAAGCCCGTCTCCCCGATCTGCCGCACCAGTTCATCGGTACCGAATGTTCCTTTACCGGCAGCGCACCAGACATTGATCCCCCTGGTATCCAGGACGAGAATATAGGAATCCGTGCCGGCCAGGGCAGAGCGAAGCGCATCGAAACTCAGTGTATAGTTGGCTGAGGCACATACCGGGGAATCCGGGCCGGGATTCCCGAGCCGGTATAGTCCCGGTCTTACCGTATGTCCGCTACGGTTCACGCCCCAGCGGGCAAGGAAATGGTCCAGTCTGTTGGCAAACGTGATCGTGCTGTTCGCGCCCCGGATCTCCCCGGAGGATCGGTCATGACCGGAACAGCTGCACAGGGCAGGATCTGTATCCGGGGTGCAGGAGCAGGGCGAAGAAGGAGTTGTCATTGTTGTGTCCCTCTTCACACCAGCGGGGGTGAGAACGTTGCAAGCAGGAGCATCCCCTCATTCCCGGCAGTAATGCTGTGGACCCGGTCGGCGGCCATGATGCCCATCGTGCCGGGCAGGTACCGGATTTCCGTCTCTTCAAGCATACATATACCTTCCCCGGACAGGACATCGTGGATCTCGACCATGCCTGCATGGGTGTGTTCGCCAATAGAACAGCCGGGACCGATCCGGACATGGTGCAGGGAGAGTCGGCCCCCGGTTTCCCCACCAGTGACCAGGTGGCGCATAGAGACACCGGTGAATTTCGGGTGCGGATTCCATGGGAGTGCGGATACCGTGCGCATCTCCCCGTCGTATGCTACAAGGGTGTGGCCGGGGGAGGATGAGACTTCGCAGCCACACCCGCATGCCGAAGGTTGTTTATGGGGATTCATCGGGTTCACCATTTCAAATTTTATTGAAACAACCTGAGCGGGTGATGATTAAATAGGTTTGCATTTCATAATAATTTGAAATGGTCCGGACCGAATCATCATGTTGCAGTGGCAGGTTGCGCCGTACGAATGCCGGGGAGACCGCTATACCAGCCACGGTCCAGGAGGAGCTCGATCGGCTCGGCGGATTTGAGGCGCTCGCTGCGAATATTCCCGCTTCAAAGGAACTGGAAGAGAAGAGCCGGATACACCATGCCCTCGCGGATCCCTTACGGCTCACTATTCTTCACCTTGTCCGGAACCAGCCGCTCTGTGTCTGCGTCATCAACCGGTTCATGCGGATTGCCGACTCAAAACTATCCTACCATCTCACGATCCTGAAAGATGCCGGCCTTATAGAAGGGGAGTACCAGGGAAACTGGATCATCTACAGCATCACCGATACCGGCAGACAATATATCCCTCTCTGACCTTCCTATTGTTTTTACGTGTGGCCCGGGATCGGGCACCCATTTTTTTATCAGTCTGCCGGTTCAAGAGACTTTTAACGGTATGACAAAATTTGCCTGTGACGGCTGCGGGAAATGCTGCGCCGGGTATGGAGCGTTCATCAGGATCGAGCGCCAGCTCAATGACCGGGACTATTACTCCCGGTACAGCCTGAGCGGCGACCTGTTCCCGGTCCATACGGACGCAGAATATGCCGACGAGATCGCGGACAGGTACGTTGAAAATTCGGGTGCTGGACGGGAGGGGAAGAAACCGTGTCCGTTCCTCTGCCGGAACAAGACCGGTGAAGGATTTGTCTGTGGTATTTACGCAACCAGGCCTCCGGTATGCCGGGACTTCCGGTGTTACCGGATGCTCATATATGACCGGGAGGGACAACTGATCGGCAGGGCGATCGGGGCCGGTCAGATCAGCACATCCGATGTGTTGCTTGCACAGATCTGGAATGCGGAGATTGCAACGCTGTCGCATATGCATCCTCCGGGCGCAAACGATCCGGCCTGGGAAAAGAAGGTCACTGAAATTCTTGCCGAACATGGATTCCGCGGGGATCCGGCAGAATAAGAGAATCACAATAAAGAATTTTAAAAAATTATTTCGATGCATTGACAGCAGCAGCCATAGTTGCCGATGCTGTAGTTACGGGGGTCGTAGCCTGGATGGTTACGTTTGTTTTGCATCCCTCGTTCCGGAAGAGAGCCCATTCTTCGCAACTGGTCCCGTTGGGGAACGTGCACATGCCGTACTGGCCGCCGTCAGCAGCGGTCTTGATCTCGGTTGTACCGCCAATCTTGCCGCAGTTGACTGAGGCCGGGTTTGCCATGCCGGTGCCTGCAATGGCCGGAGTTGTTGCTGCCGGGGTTACGTTTGTTTTGCATCCCTCATTCCGGAAGAGAGCCCACTCTTCGCAGCTGGTTCCGTTGGGGAATGTGCACATGCCGTACTGGCTGCCGTCGGCAGCGGTCTTGATCTCGGTTGTACCGCCAATCTTGCCGCAGTTGACCGAAGCCGGGTTTGCCATGCCGGCAGTTCCCGCTACGGCAGGTGTCTCTGGTGCAGAGGTTGTTGCTACAACAGCAACGGTCGGAACGGTAGTCTGGGCAGCGGCGGGTGCCTGCGACTGCGTACATCCTGCTACGAGTAAGCCGGCAATGATGCAGGCCCCGAGGATGAAAAGGATACTGGTTCTGGACATCATGATAATTCCGGATATGATAAGCGGGCTCAGGATAAAAAGATCGCCGGAATGATATTATTGCCGCTGCCCTGCAGGTAATGCAGCCTTCATTCCTGAGACGTAATCTTTGAGCCGCAGCTCCATTGCATCGGGGTCCCCGAGATTCTTCTCGATGATATCGACAATGGCGCTGCCTACGATAATGCCATCAGCACCGGCGGCAGCACAGGTTCTTGCATGGCCGGGGGTGGAGATTCCAAAACCCAGTGCCAGGGGGAGGTCCGTATGTGTCCGGACCCGACGGAGGAGATCGAGGGCCTCCTCCGGCACCGTCTCCCGCACCCCGGTGACGCCGAGCACGGAGACAAGATAGAGATATCCTTTCGCGTTTCCTGCAATCTTTGCGATTCGCGCATCATCTGTAGTCCTCGTGATCAGGAAGATGGGATCGATCCCGTACCGGGCCGCGATCCCGGTCACTTCCTCCGACTCCTCTACTGGCATATCGGCGATGAGGATGCCATCGACGCCCGCGTCTCCTGCTTCTTCGTAAAACCGTTCGATTCCCCGGCGGAAGACGATGTTGTAGTAGGTCAGGAAGACGATCGGGACGTCCGAATATGCCCGGATCTTCTTTACCAGAGCGAAGATCGTTGAAGGAGTGGTACCCGCAGCGCGTGCCCGATCGTCTGCCCGCTGGATGGTCGGGCCATCCGCTACAGGATCGGAGAACGGGATGCCGATCTCCAGGATGTCCGTACCCCCGTCGATCAGTGCCCGGGCGATACGGAACGATGTCTCCGCATCCGGATCGCCACCTACGGTAAACCCGATGAATGCGGTGGTTCCGGGTCGTCTGAAAACATTCTGTATCCCGCTCATAATGCACGCCCCTGCATTCTGGCCACTTCAGCCACATCCTTGTCCCCTCGCCCGGAGAGATTGACGACAACGATATCGTCCCGGTCGAACCGGTCCCGGTTATTCATCACCCACGCGACAGCGTGCGCAGATTCCAGTGCAGGGATGATGCCTTCCGATCTCGAGAGGAAGGAAAAAGCAGTGAGCACATCAGTGTCATTGGCTGCCTCATAGATTACCCGGGAGCTGTCCTTCAGCATCGAATGTTCGGGGCCCACTCCCGGATAGTCGAGACCCGCCGAGATGCTGTGGGTGGGGAGTACCTGGCCGTCTTTGTCCTGCCGGAGGTAGGAGAGTGCCCCGTGCAGCACGCCCGGCTCACCGGCGCAGAGCGTGGCAGAATGTTCGCCGGTCTCAATCCCTTTGCCCCCGGCCTCAACACCAATCAGTTCGACATCATCGTTCAGGAACGGGTGGAAGATGCCGATTGCATTCGATCCGCCGCCAACGCAGGCCACGATCGTATCGGGGAGCCGGCCTTCCCTGTCCATCACCTGCTGCCGGGTCTCTCTGCCTATCACGGACTGGAAATCCCGTACCATGAGGGGGTACGGATGGGGGCCTACGACAGAACCAAAGAGGAAATAGGTATCCTCCACATGCGCCACCCAGTACCGGAGCGCCTCGTTAACTGCGTCCTTGAGGGTACGGGTGCCGGATTTTACCGCAATAACCGTTGCCCCCATCAGCTCCATGCGAAAGACATTGAGCGCCTGCCGTTGCGTATCGAGCTCCCCCATGTAGACCTCGACCGACATCCCGAGCGCTGCCCCGGCGATTGCCGTGGCAACCCCGTGCTGGCCGGCGCCGGTCTCGGCGATCAGCTTCTTTTTGCCCATGCGCCGGGCGAGGAGGGCCTGCCCGAGCGTGTTGTTGAGTTTGTGCGATCCGCCATGGACCAAATCCTCGCGCTTGAGGTACATCCTGAACCCGAGTTCCCGGGAGGCATTTTCGCAGAATGTGAGCGGGGTCTCTCTCCCTGCATAATCCGTCTGCAGGGCGGCGAGCTCCCGGGCAAACCCGGGATCCCCGCTCGCTTTTCCGTACGCGTCCTCAAGTTCTATCAGGGCACCCATGAGCGTCTCTGAAACATACTGTCCGCCGAATGTACCGTACCGTCCTTTCCGTGTCATGTCACTGTCTCCTGCATGCGGCGATGAACGCCCTGATCTTCTCATGATCCTTGATTCCCGGTGAAACCTCGACGCCTGTTGCGACGTCCACCGCATAGGGCCGGACCTGTTGCATGGCCTCTCCCACATTCTCCGGCGTCAGCCCCCCGGCAAGAATGACCGGGATGGTCGAGCGCTTCACAGTGTCCCTGGCATAGGAAGGATCGTAAGCCCTGCCTTTTCCGTGACTGTCGTCGACGATGATCGCGTCGCAGTCATCCGGCAGCGGATCGCCCCGCCCGATCACCCGGATCACCTTCACGCCCGGGTCCTCCCGGAATGTGAACGGGTGCGAGATCTGGATCGCAGTTGGCCGGAGGGCGATCATCTGATCGAGTTCATCCCGGGAATCCGTGTGGCTCACCGCGACAGTAGCCGTGAATGGCCCCACGGCACCGAAGATCTCCATGGCTCGTTCTGCAGAGACAACTCTGCGCGATACGCCTCCGGAAAAGACGACAACGCCCACTGCGTCAGCCCCGGCTTCCACGGCAAACCGGGCATCTTCCGGCCGGGTGATCCCGCAGATCTTTATGCGCATACGAACTCCCCGAGCTTCTCCCGAGGGTGCTTATGGGCCATGATGGATGAACCGATCAGGAAGGCATCGCAGTACTTCTTCAGATCCCGGACATCATCTGCAGATTGCATGCCGCTCTCGGAGACGATCAGCCGGTCTTCACGTCGGATGCTTTCCGAGAGAAGGCGTGTTGTCGAACGGTCGATGGTCATTGTTGCAAGATTACGGTTGTTGATACCGATAAGTGTTGCATTTGTTCCCAGAGCGGATTCCACTTCCACACGATTGTGGACCTCGACCAGAGGTTCGAGGCCATAGTTGGCGGCCCGGTCAACGAAGGCCGGCAATTGTTCGCCGAGGACCGCAGCAATGAGGAGGACAGCGTCGGCCCCGAGGGCCCGGGATTCGGCAAGCTGCCGTTCATCGACAATGAAATCCTTCCGGAGGACCGGCAGGCTTACGGCGCTCTTCACCCGGGGGATATCCTGCCCGGTTCCTCCGAAGAAATAAGGCTCGGTTAATACAGACAGGGCTACACATCCGCCTTCTGCCAGGATTCCCGCCATCTGAGCCATATCCACGTTGCGCCGGATCATCCCCCGGCTCGGCGAGGTGCACTTGATCTCAGCGATCACCGCGTTTTTTCCACCTTTTCCACGGATTGCTCCAGCGAGACTTGTGCAAATGTGCGACGGGGGTTCCAGAAATGTTGCCGGGAGCAGGGCTGCCCGCTGCCGCGATCTCCGGACAATCTCGTCCAGTATCATGCTGCACCCCGGGTTGCATCGACCAGTGCTTCCAGCCGTCCAAGGGCCAGGCCCGAATCGATCGATTCTGCAGCATGGGTAATCCCTTCCCGGAGATCGCAGGCACCGCCGCCTACATAAATTGCTGCGCCGGCGTTCAGGAGCACAATGTCCCTGCCGGCTCCCCTCTCCCCTTCGAGAATCTCGCGAACGATCCGGGCGTTCGTTCCGGCATCTCCCCCCGCGAGATCCGGCAGCTGCGCACGGTCAATGCTGAACGTTTCGCATGAAATCGTATAATTCCGGATCTGACTGCCAGACAATTCAGAGACGATCGTATCCCCGGTTGTGGTGATCTCGTCAAGCCCGTTGCCGTGTACTACCATTGCCCGGGATACCCCGAGAATGCGGAGCACTTCTGCCATCGTTTGCGTAAGGTCAGGATGATATACCCCGAGTACCTGGGCCCCGGCTCCGGCGGGGTTGGTGAGCGGGCCGAGGATGTTGAAAACAGTCCTGCACCCGATTTCCTGCCGGGCGGCCATCACATGCCGCATCGCGGGATGGTGGCTGGGGGCAAAGAGGAATGCAATCCCTACCCTTTCGATAATTTCTGCCTGGGATCTCGGATCAACGGAGAGATTTACCCCGAGAGCCGAGAGGACGTCCGCGGAACCGCAGGTGCTGCTTACGCTACGGTTACCGTGTTTGACTACCGGAATACCGGCACCGGCCGCGATGAACGCTGCTGTTGTACTGATGTTGAACGTATGTGCCCCGTCTCCCCCTGTCCCGCAGGTGTCCACAAGTGGTTTCCGGGTAGTCGGTGTGACTGTTATCGCGTGTTTCCGCATCACTGTTGCAAATGCCGCAATTTCTTCCGGTGTCTCGCCTTTCATATGCAATGCTGCCAGGAATGCGCCTATCTGCGCCTGTGATGCGTTTCCTTCCATGATAGTATTCATGATCCTGCAGGCCTCGTCCCTGCTGAGATCCTGGCGACCAAGAATGTGTTTCAGGCTGTCTTTGAATATCATGATGCCACACCCGCCTGGTCCAGGAAATTCTTGAGTATCTTGTCTCCTTCTGACGAGAGGATGCTTTCCGGGTGGAATTGAACCCCTTCGATAGGGAACCGCTTGTGCCGCACCCCCATCACATACCCATCATCACCGCTCGTGGCGGTCACGATGAGGTCGTCGGGAAGGGACGCTTCCCGGGCTACCAGCGAATGGTATCGTGTAGCGGTAAATGGCACCGGGATGCCGGAGAATATCCGTTTTCCGTCATGATGGATGGGAGATGTCTTGCCATGCATCAGGTGTGCTGCCCGTACAACTTCGCCACCAAATGCCGTACAAATAGCCTGGTGGCCCAGACATACCCCCAGGGTCGGGATTGTCCGGCTCAGGGTCTCCAGCACATCGAGGCAGACTCCGGAATCCTGCGGTGTACCCGGGCCCGGCGACAGAATGATCCGGTCGCACCCGGTCTCTTTCAGCATATCAAGAGCCGTGTCGCAGGGGAGTACAACTGGCTCGGCGCCCAGTTTACCTACCTGCTGGTAGAGATTGAAGGTAAAACTGTCATAGCAGTCCACGATCAGGACCTTCCGGATTTTGGGTCTGTTCACAGGCAAGCCCCCGATCGCTCGATCGCCCGCAGCATTGCAGCCGCCTTGTTCTCCGTCTCTTTCCACTCGCTCTCCGGTACTGAGTCTGCCACTATCCCCGCCCCGACCTGTACAGAAGCGAGGCCGTTCCTGATCTGGATCGTCCTGATGGCGATGGCGAAATCAAGGTTCCGGTCAAAGCCGATATATCCGACGGCCCCGGCGTAAAGCCCTCGGGGAGCTTTCTCCTGTTCACCGATAATCTGCATGGCCCGGATCTTGGGTGCGCCCGATACGGTTCCGGCCGGGAAGCAGGACCGGAAGGCATCGTAGCAGTCAAGATTGTCGCGGAGGGTGCCACTGACCGTTGAGACGATATGCTGGACATGGGAAAACTTTTCAATACCCATGAACTCGGTGACATCTACCGATCCAAACCGGCAGACCCGTCCGAGATCGTTTCTTGCAAGATCAACGAGCATCGTGTGTTCGGCCCGCTCTTTCCTGTCGGCAAGAAGATCTTCCGCGAACCGGTCGTCCTCCGCTTTTGTACTGCCCCGGGGCCGGGTCCCTGCGATGGGGACTGTTGTTACCCGCCGTTTTTCCACACGCACGAGCATCTCGGGACTTGCCCCTATTACCTGTTCGTCACCAAAATCCAGGAAATACATGTACGGGCTCGGATTGATCTCCCTGAGTGCGGCATACATACCGAATGGGTCCCTGCTGATGGAAAATTCCATCCGGCGGGAGATAACTGCCTGGAATATATCGCCGGCTGCAATGTGCTCCTTAACTCTCCGCACGGTCTCGTGGAATGTATCCTGTGATGTCGGCGGAGAAACCTGAATGAGAGGAACAGGATTATCGGATGGGCGCGATGTTCCTTCATGCTCCAGCAGCAGGGCACTGAGTCGATCCCTGAGAGCCTGGATCTTTGCGATGCTGCGGTAATATTCTCCCGAGAGATCCGAATCGTAGGTCAGAAACGGGCTTGAGAAGATGAAGAGTTTCCTGTCCCGGTGATCGATTACTATGCAGTCCTTGGTCAGCATAAATCTGGCATCGGGTTCTTTGGCTGCCCGATCCCTGTTGGGATTCACGGATCTATCGATTTTTTCAAAGAGCGAGTATATGCAGTCATACGCAAAATAGCCAACCAGTCCCCCAAAAAAACGGGGCGCCTTGACGTTCATATAATGGAACCGGGACAGGATCGACCTGACTTTATCGATAGGGGTATCCCCTTCCGGATCCCGGGCAATTGAGACGAATGGATCATTGCCCTGCACATCAGCGGAAATGCCGATAGTTACCACCATCTCCGGATCGATGCCGATGAATGAGTACCGTGCCAGTTTCTCGCTTCCCTCCATAGACTCTAAAAGAAATCCTCGGCCGGTCCTGGTCCCCGTATAAATGTCAAGAGGAGAGATATCCGGCAGGGGCAGTTCTGCGCACAGAGGGATGATCAGAGGTTTTGGCTGGGTACTGACCGCAGTAATAAACTCTTCATGGCCGAGATTGATTTTCAGTGTAGGTTGCATAGGTATCTCCCCGGCTTACTCTCAAGAGCTGCCGATTCTTCTTGCTGTACTGCCGGTGTCCTGAAATTTCCGGAGAACATGTCTGTCAATTGGTTGACTTTGTACATATTTATACATTATTGTAATATTTTGAGCGTTGATGCATTTTATATTGCGCGGGATAATCTTCTGCTACTGAATGTAAAAATGTAAACAACCGGCGAATCAGATCCGTGTAAGGTTGTGAGAATGTGAAAGGGCCAGATGAATAGGCCGGAATAAGGCCCCGGAAAAATACGGCAGAGCCGGATATGGATGAATCCGGAAAAATACAATTAAAAAATAAACTGTTACTTTGGTACAATAATCCTATTCGATCCGGATACCGCGGCCTTTGAGCACTTCAGCTTTTTTCTTTGAGCATTCTTCGCAGCGGAATTCGGGCTCATGATCATGTGTCTTGTCATAAGCACCTGACCGCACAAGCCGGTACCCGCGTGCGATCCTGCCACAGTCAATACAGGTAATGTTGTCTCTGACCTCCCATTGTGCTGCCAGCGACTGCGAGGTGAAAATGAACTGGTCCACCCAGAAGAAGATCAAGCCTCCGATCAGGTTTGCGATTATCGCTGCCACCAGATAACCCATGGAGGCGAGAAGGATCCCCACTCCTGCCAGAATGGGTGTGCTTGCTTGCCACCGGAGCAGGTAGAGCCCGTACCGTTTGTAATTGACCTGCATAACACATGATCGCCCGGCCGGGATTATATATATTGTACCTGGCATCACCATCAGGTGCACCTCCGATCTCCAACACTCTTATACCCCGCCGACAAAATAGGTACTGCATTTCCGGGGCAGAGATATGGTGCGCTGTCGGTCACGATCCTTTGGCTGGGTATTTGTATCAAGGATGATCGGGATCATCGGATTCCTGATTGTAGTGGTCCTTGCAAATATCCTCATGTATTATGTCTCGAACCCGCTCTACCACTCGGGGATCGGCTTCATAAATGATAACTTCTGGCTCCTTCTCCTCATTGCGATCATTCTTTTTGTAGGCGCGATCTTCGGTTCATTCCCCTTCCCCCTCAACCTGCCGGAACCCATCATCAAGGCAATCGGCAGTGTCTTCTGTATTGCATTTTTCCTTCGGATGTTCCAGTGGGTGGACTCTGTGGCGGCAACGAATCTGTATCCAATCTTCTGGTTCCTGTCTTTCCTCATCGTACCGCTGGTATTTCTCATCGTCCTGATAAGTGGCTACTTCGAGATTATGCGGCAGCTCTGGTGGCAGCCCCGGATCAGCCAGACCGAAGAAGAAGACGGTCAGGTTGTTCATAAAAGTCATTCAGACGTATCTCCCGATGATGGGGTGAATGACGCCAAATCATGGGAGGAGATCGGAATGGAATTCCGCCTTATGCTCTATGATATTCTCCATCGGTTCCGGCAGGAAATCAACAGAAAGGAATAGTGTATTAAAAGGTTCTATTACCGGTAACAGCAGGTCTTACCAGTCAGGATTCTCCTGCATGAACTTTCGCTCTTTCTCTTCGAGTTCCTCACAGCTGAGGTGTGCCGGCATACAGAGGCAGCGGTGTTCGATGAAGACCCCGGCCTTAAATGATCCCTGCCGCTCTTCTTGTCTGCAGGCTCCAAAACTGTTGTTGTCACAGTCATGGTAGACCTGCGGCAATTTCTCTCTGGCTGCGCATTCTTTTGCCTCTCTCCACGACCCTGCCATAGAGAATGATAGGAACAGCAGTATCTTGAGGCTATCGGATTCGTTGTTTCTGATCAAACCCGGACCGCCGGAGAATTGTTCGTAAAATTGGTTAAAAGATGGAATCAGAACCGGGGTTTCCGGTGCTTGGGCAGGCAGTCCCTGCAATAGACTGGCCTTCCCTCAGTTGGCTTGAAGGGGACTTCGCATTCTTTGCCACAGTCTGAACAGACAACCTTTGTCATCTCTCTGGGACCGAAATTTTTCGGGCCGCCAAAACTCTTTCTTTCCATGGTATGACTCACGCAGTTTTATTCTGCATATCTACAATTAACGGATCAATATAAAAACATCTGCATTATGGCGGTAAGATTAGACAAATAATGGAATGAATGATCTAGGGAATAATCTCGCACCCATTGAATTTCTCGTGAGTAAAATCTTTCAGGCTGATGGTACCGCTGGCTATCAGTTCCCGGACTCGAGGTAAAACCTCAACCAGGGCACCCTGCAGGTTCTCGACAGTTCCGCATACAAGTCTTCGCTCATCCCTGTCCCACGGGCGGGTGATGTTGGAATAAAGGCATCTCCCCCCGCAGAAATCCACGATCCGGCATCCTATGCACTCGCCCCCAACCGGTATAACTGGAAGACATAATGGATTCGCTGTGCCGATGTGGCCAAGATAATACTGCCGCATGCCGATCATGACCGGGCACGGAACGATATGCCCATCGGTCAGGATACTATAATTGGCATAGCCCGAGCCGCACCTGAGACGGCTCGATTGTCCGCGGAGCAGATCCTCCATCGGGTCGAGGAAAGGGTACCACTTCGGAATGATGCCGGTCTTTTCCATCCGGCGAACCCATTCATGCACCAGCGTTTGTATCCCGGGATTGTAACTCCCTTCAGCCCAGTCAGAAAACCGCCGTTGCGAGAAATCTCCCGCAAAATTCGCGTCGATCTGCCAGTGGATGGATGTGAAGGAATAGTCAGGATTATCGGAAAGATAGCTGACTGCATCAATGATATCAGTCTTTTCCGTGACGGTCATGCGGGCAATGAGTTCTCCCTCGTATCCACGCGACCCGACCTTCCTGACGTTCTCCATCACTTTGTGATAAACTCCATTTCCCCGGTGTGCATCGGTTAACTGCTCCCCGCCATCAAGCGAGACAAGGATTGTGGCAAACCTCTTTACGGTCTCCGGTGAGAGCCGGTCGAGCAGCGTTCCGTTTGTCTGTATCATGAACCGGTTCACCGGAGCTTCGCGCACTATGCGTTCAATCAGGTCCGCCCGGAGGAGCGGTTCTCCCCCGTAGAACGTGAGGGTAGGAGACGGATCCTGTTCCAGGAATTGGTACAGTTCTTCAGTATCATAGCTTACTTCCACGGGAAGATCGTCATCGATAACCATGTCACGCTCCCCTTCGCTCTTGGGCAGATCGAGAAAGGCTTTTGCCCGGCAATAACTGCAGCAGAGATTGCAATTATCGGTAAGGATGAGATGGAAGTACAAGGATAACCCGGTAATCATGGGTTGTTTTCTGCGATAAAGGTGAGGAGTACCGTGGAAATGGCGGGGCAGGACCCGAAGATGTGACTGTGTGGCGTCATGTTTTCAAATGCTCATACCAGACCGGTTCGCCCTTCGCACTCTAAAAAAATACTTCCCGCTATTCTCTGTCATGCCCGGCGGATCTTTGCCAATTCTATGAACCCCGTTGATGTGGAGGCCGCGCCCTACCAGCAGTTCACCGGCGCTATAAGCCCCCCTTGGGCTGCGCTTCCGCTTCCGGTGCACATAACCGCACCGGGAGGCATTCAGCCAGTTATTGTGCCGAATTAAGTAAAACCGGGCGTTTAAAACGGTTTTTTAATCGGCGTGATTAGTGCGCCAGAATGTCAAAAATACCCCCAGATAAATGGCTAAAAACCGGACTTCGACGTCATTTCGACGGAAACCTTTTATATTATCAGGCGTCAATTCTCATTATCAAAACCCGATTGAGGTTTTGAGGTGTTTAAATGGGAACCAAAATTGGAAAAGAAAAGATTCAGCGCGAAAAGGGATACCTCTACTTCATTGGCAAGGACGGGTATGTCTGGGCAGCCCCGATGAAGCACAACAAGACCGGCAAGAAGAAGAAAGTCGGTACTGAAAAGATTGCAAAAGAAAAGGGCTTCATGTACTACATTGGCAAAGACGGTTTCGTCGCAAAAGCCAAAATGAAGAACGCATAATCTCACTTTTTCCTTTTGCACGCAGTCCGTCTGCCGCCCGGAGCAATCCGGGTGGCGGGACTGCTCAATACTTTTCCCCTGCGGGGGAGTTTCTCGTTTTTGGTTTTTATGATGGATCCCGTACCCGGACTCGTACGTGAGGATATTTCGGGTATTTCCTAAAAGTTATATTATCCTGACCGTTAAAAGGAGAATCAGGAGTGATAATTTAGCCAGGATGGATGAATGGTCTCCCTTGTGAATACCACATTTCTGGAGTGGACAGATGGTCCAGATGTTCCCCGGAGCCGGATCTCCATTTTTGAGCATATCCGTGACATTCCGTATTCGCTTGCTTTCCCGATTAGCGATCCAAAAACGGCGCCGGAACAGATCCTTATGCTGGGAAAGGGGTCGTGCAGACCGAAACACTAGCTGCTTTCGGATATGCTACGGAGATTGGGACTTACAACAGTCTATACCACAGTCCCCTTCCTCTGGAACAACCCGGATCTCCTGTATCCTCCGGAGCTCCGCCGTCTGGCAACCGGTCTTCCCGTTGCCCACTATCTGGCCTGTCGTGTGTGGATCAATGGTTGCTGGGTACTCGTGGATGCGACATGACATGAAGAAAATTTTTTACATTCTTGATGGTGAACAGAATCATCGGGAAGCCGAAGATCGTGCCCGGTATTATCACGAGATGACTGCGCTGCGCACGCCGGAGGAGATTACACGGATCTGTCAGTTTAACCGGGGATTTGCTGCGTGGCTGGTGAGCGTTAGAGGGTAATGTAGGATGTCTTGGAAAAATTATTATTTTATTTCGATAACGGCCCAATCAGATAGTGGTTGATCATTCCACTCCAAACACTTTACATTTCCATCCGCCTTTTTGAAAAGGGAGGTGGAGTAGTTCCCGGATTGGTACTAATTATCATGATTTTATCTTGGGCGCTTCACACTCGAAATTCCCAAAGGTATTGCATGTGCAATGCATGGGCGATCTATAGGGGCATCAAAAATGAATATAGATACCCCTTTGTTTCCAGTGGAGATCCGTCTCGACTATCTTTTAGTAAAGGCATGCGTTTATTCGATCCTGAACTGCATACGGAACATTGGCATACTCAATTTTTTCTGGCATTTCCCCGAGACTAATCGCGATTCCATGCCGGATAAATGGGTGGATACGGACCGGCATAGTTGGCAGATCTCCGACGTTCGTGTTCTGGAAAAGGAAAATTCGTTCCATAATTCTCGGGATGAAAGGGACTGCCCGTTTGAGATCCCTGATTATGGCAAGCGCGTATGCTTCGGCAGCCACCTGATCAGCACTTGCAAAAACAAGTCCCGGTTCGGGATCCATGACATATGCCCTGCCCAATCCAAAAGGTCCAAATCGGATACCAAACCGGTCGGGACCAAATGTTGCCTGTGCTTTTGTCGCAACTATCATGGTCAGCCGGAGTTTATTCCGTATTGCGTCACTTATTTCAACTATCTTCTCAAAAAAAGTACCTGAACCATCATCCTTTGCTGACAGTGTACTCCCTTTTGCTGCGTTTCTTATGAAGTTATTATAAGGCCCGTTTGCGTGGAACTCCATTCTGCTATCCTCACGCAGCATCCCTACCATGACCTTGAATCCCAGCGTTGCGCCGGCCTGGCTGTGGGTACTCAGCCGCGGAAGGCTGATGATATGGTCGGCTTTCCGGGCCCATTCCGTGATGAAGAAACCGTACGGCCACGAGGGGGTGTTCGCGGACCGGTAATGATAAAATCCAGTATCCCATTCTCCATCCTCGAAGCTCATGAACCGGGTATCGTCTTTTAAGCCCATACCGGACCGGATATAGTTGGATCTGCTGCTCCCATGGATCACGCCTGCCGGGTGATGCAATACGTGTTCTATCCCGGATTGGTCACCTATTACAACTTTTGCCCCGTGTTCGGCGAGAAGTCGTGAGGTAACCTCTATGGCCAGTGGATGCGTGGTGGCAGGATACGGATCAGGTGAGTTCAGCGCCGGTTTGAGGAGAACGGTATCCCCTTTTTCCAGCCATGAAAAATTGTCGGAACTCTTAAGAAGAATATCGCGGATGCATTCGATAAGAGCAGGTTCGCCCCCATTCCGACTGACGCCGTTCACAAAGACCGGTTTCATTACGATGACTATCCGTGGTACATAAATAAAATTATCTTTGGCGTGACAGAATAAACCAAAAACAGTGAAAACCGGAGTGGGCCCGTCGAGATTCGAACTCGAGATCTTCGCCGTGTGAAGGCGACGTCATAGCCAACTAGACCACGAGCCCTGATGCATCGACCGGGAATTGAACCCGGGCTATAGGCTTGGAAGGCCTAAGTCATACCACTAGACCATCGATGCACTGTGCTCTACAATTTTGGTGGCGAGCTGTATTAATAATTGTCACTGTCCGAACGGATGTTTTAACAATTCTATGGTTATCGCCCGGTACCAATGCAGAATAAAATCGCAGGGTCGGCAACCAGGATCGCAAAATCAAGAATTACTGTATCCTGTCCGGGACCAGCGCTGCGATCATTGCGCATACCGGGCCAATGATCAACCCCGCCCAGAACACAAACCCGAGTCCGGCAATGATGAACATGGATATCCTGTCCCATGGAGTGATAGGTGTTGGACGGCGGGCGATACGGAGAGCGAAGATACCCAGCACTGCAGGAACGGCAGCGAAGATGAGGGTAACTATTGCTAACGACTGGAGACCGGTAATCTGCAGTACCCTGAACATCTGGACGAGAGTTAATGCCGCACCTCCCAGGTATAGCAAGCCGGCGAGCGTGGCAAGCCAGAATACCGTCCCGGTTCGCGACCCTTTCCGGTGCTCGCGACGTGCGATAACAATAATACCGAGGATAAAAACAGCAATGAATGGCGCAAGGATGGCCAAGATCGGCTGGTCTTCCCAGATATGGGTACTGATCGTGCTGACCGGGACGAGCACCCACTCTGATGGTGAGAACTCTTCAATGTACCCGGGAGCGAAGCTGTAGTGCGTATCGTTTTCTTTGCTGACAATAGCCACGTAATAGATTCCTGGTGTCTGGATCACTGATGAATAGGAAGCAACCTTATAAATGGCAGCCGGGGTGAAGGGTTCGTATTCTGCTTGAGCCGGAGCATGCCCGTTTACGATGAGTGTATTATATCCGGCAGGAATTTCATCGATAGCGGAGACATTTGCATACATTCCTGCATTTCCCGGGCTAATGATTACCATATCGGGCACGGGACTCAGGGGCCCTGCATTCATGAGAGAGAGATTAAGACGGTCTCCGGCCTTGAGAGAAAAACTAAAAAATGCAGTATCGCCGGTATTTTCAAGGATCCCGTAAATAGCATACGTTTTTGACGGATCATCGATGGAAAATGCAGTCTTCAGGTTGGTGTTTCCCCCGGCTCCGAGGGGAACATGGGCACCGGTTGGCATGACAAATAACATGAGTCCGAGAAGAAATACCAAAAAATACCTTCTTGGAAACATAATGAGAAAATTGTTTTATGGCATAATAAACACCGGGGCCAGATCGGAGTTTTGCAGATCATCCCCATAGGCTCCTGACTCAAAGATATTCGTCGCGAGTCCGTTTGATCGGCATGTCGCGGTTGCCCATCCTGATATCTCTGCCGCGATCCGTGTAGAATTTTGCCTCGTCCGGTTTACCGGTTTCCTTAAGGCATCTTCCGATATGCGTCCATGCATCCGCGTTATTGGGAAGCTGCCCGATTACCATTCTGAATGTCTGGATTGCCGATTCAAGATATTTGGAGCTCATGTACATAACGCCGATCTGTTCGAGAATTTCACCAAGAGAGAAGAGGAACTCAGGATTCTCAGGTGAAAGTTCTACGGCTCTAAGGCAGGACTTCAGAGCTGTTGTGTAATCTCCGGTCTCCCGGCTACAAATCCCCCGCTCGTTCCAGACGTAAGCAAGAGAATTGTCAATCTTGAGCGCCTCATCGAATTGGGCAATCGCCTCTTTGAATTTTTTCTCCTTGACGGATAGGTTGACACCCTCACGGTAGCAGGCATCGGCATTCTTGAGGATTTTTTTTATCAGCCGATTCACCGGTTTTTTCATAACCGGCAGTGTCGGTACATCCGGCAGACCCGGTGCAAGGTCTTCCGTAACCGCCTCCGGAATAATAACATCACTGAAAGTAGCCGTAACATCACGGACGACTCCGGCTGCTGCAACAAACATTCCAGAGCTATCGTAAACCGGCATCGCTTTTGTCCAGAGCGTCCATTCACTGCCGTTTTTTCTACGGCCACGGGTAACCGCGATCAGGGAGCCGTTTTTCAGCCGTCCGATGATCATATACTTCGCTTTTTTGAGCTCTTCATCGGATTCAAACAGGAGATCAACAAGCATTCGCCTTCTTTCTCCAAAAAACGGTTCGGCGTAGGCAAAGTTATCCCTGCCAATAATCGCATCGGCGGTGACATCCGTCAACTGTTCCATGGAATCGTTCCATGCAATCACCGCGCCACCCCTGTCGATCGCAAGACAGGGGTCAGAAGAGAAGTTGATGAGATCTGCCACGATCCGTCGATTCGTAGCTGCGGATCTGGATGAAAAACTCTCCCCGCTCGCTTTTTTAACCAGGGCAAGGATCTCCTGGAACTGGCGCCGGGGATCCCGCTCTTTTTTCAGGTAATAGTCCGCCCCGCTTTTCAGGGCCAGCAATTCTGCATGCTCGGAACCATCCTCGGAAAAAAGGATTGTCGGGGTAGTATGACCCTCCTTGTGGATCGCCTGTATAAAATCCGCCCCGGTAATTCCGGCCATGACATCGTCGACAATTATGACGTCCACGGAACTCTCCTTAAGAATTTTCAAGCCATCCCGTCCCGATTGTGCAGTGAGCAACCTGATCTCGCTGGATCGGTCAGCGATAAGTTTGAGCATCTCGAGAAGGGCCGGTTCATCATCGATAAGCAGAACGGAGAGCATGTGCGAAACGCCACCTTATAGTGTGAATATTGCGTCCAAGATAAAAGAGTAAGCGGTCACCGGTCCAGTTCTCCTTTTTTATGTTTGCTGATGGCAAGGATATAACAGAGGCTATTTTAAAGAAAAATAATTAAAAAAAAGTGTTTAATTTAATAACCCCTGAGTTCAGACTCAACTTTCTCAAGGTTGGCGATCCGTTTCTCAAGAGGCGGGTGAGTAGAGAATAGCTCCATAATTGTATTGCCGGACAACGCCGGGATGATAAAGAAGGCATTAGCCCCCTCAATCTTTGCCTTTGCATCCGGAGGTACTACCTCTATCCTCCCGCTGATCTTGTTCAGGGCAGATATAAGGGCCCGTGGGTTGCGGGTGATGAGCGCACTGCCACGGTCAGCAGCGAACTCCCGGTACCGCGAGAGCGCGAGGATCAGGAGCGTGCTTATCGCATAGACAATGATCGAGACGATCCAGATAACGATCCAGCTTGCCCCACCGTTATCCCGGCTGTTGCCTCCGAAGAGTGCAGAAAAGAAAAAGCTCTGCATGATCATGGATGCTATCATCGCGATGAAGCTTGCGAGAGTCATCGTTAAGATATCACGGTTTTTAACGTGTGATAACTCATGCGCGAGCACAGCTTCAAGTTCGTCCCGGTTAAGCAGACGTATGATTGAATCCGTGCAGGCAACGACAGCATGCTTCGGGCTCCTCCCGGTGGCAAAGGCATTCGGAACCGGACTCTGCATGATGGCAATCTTTGGCATAGGGAGCCCGGCTTCCTGGCAAAGGTTTTGTACCATCCTGTGCAGATCGGGGTATTCGTCCTCTTCAATAACCCGCGCCCCGGTGGTCCAGAGGACCATCTTGTCGGAAAAGAAGTACTGGAACAAGCCCATGCCTACTGCAAGCAGGACAATGACCCAAACTCCCACGCCGAATGCAAAGAGCACGGTCATGAAGACGAGGTAGAGCAGTAATAACAGCAGCCCTGTCAGCCAGACCCTGGCTGTAAGGCCCCAGTCGCGTTTCCATTCCATAATTAATACAAGTTCTCACCCCACTCTCATAAAGCAATCGAAAATTACAAAAAAATACGCGATTTTTGAGTCGTTCACAACACATTACTGAGGTATCCGGAATGATCGCGTCCGGGAAAATGTCCGGAGGCATCAGGATCAATACAGAAACTTTTTTTTAGCCAGCATCTGACGGATACTCATGGCTGATGTCGATCCCGAAGCGCTGGCAGATGTTGCATACGGCATCTTCGAGCATCTCTTAAATCGCGGACTGCTGGAACAGGGCAAGTACCTATATGCTCTGGTCGAGGGGGGGATTGACTTCACGGTAGATCTTTCCATCATATTCGGTAAATTCCGGGAAGAGTACCCACAACTTGCCGAAGCAATGGTGGTCCGCTTCTCCAGCATTGATACGATTTACCGGATGCTGTGCGATGGAGAGGGTGTGATCCCCTCGAAAACAACCCAGATGTACTGGATTGTTCTGGACGCTCCTGGCAGTGCGCCTGAGGCGATTGAGGATGAAAATGCCGGCAAGTGGTTGATCTTCCAGGAGCCTGATGCAGTAGATGCCGCCTGGAAGAAGGTACGGGATGCGACAATTGCCCACGAGCTTGGAATCTCGGCGAAAGTGAGCACCGCCAAGCCCAACCCCGATTCCCGTGACAACCGCAAAGTGATCTATATCTACACAAAAGATTGGGCTGACGAGGTGGATGTCATGCGGGTGCGTGAAAAACTTCGCGAATTGGGTTTCACCGACCGGATCGGGTACAAACGTAATATAGAGACATTTGCCGGGGAATATGCCCAGAAGGGAAAACGGGTTACGTATTATTCTGCTTAGCTAGCTTAACAGTGTGTTTACCATTTTTTCTGAACATGGGAGGAGGAAGATTCAATCCCTCTCTCTCCGCTCTGAGCACATCTCTCAAAATGTATATCTGCGATTAAAAGACCTGGCGTTTTAGACTTGTGATTTTTGATCCAAATGGGGGTTAGTGTATGCACGGAATAAATGATGCAGATGCACCAGGCAGTTACCCCATCACGCGCTGAACAATAGATTTCTGTAATAATGGAATGAGATAATTCAGAAAAAGAACGTATTTTATGAAATAATTACGCTTTCCTTTCCTTGTTCTTGGGGCGCAGGTTCTGGTAACCGCATTTGCGGCAGCTTGTTGCGCGGATTGCATTGCGTGCATTGCAGTGCATGCATATTTTCACGTTAAGTAGCCGGGCCTCGGCTTCGGGAAACTTTGCCATTATTAAACACTCCTGTCTGCCCTTATAACAAAGCTGTAAGACTTATTAACCGTTTGTGTCAATCCGATTCCGGAAGACCTGCAGGAACCAGTCATGAAAGGCGATAAGCGCCTTTGCCCGGTGAGAGATCCGGCTCTTCTCTTCTAGAGGGATCTCCGCAAGTGTCCTTTCACCTGCCTCGAAGATCGGATCATAGCCAAACCCGGCATCTCCCCTTGGACTGCTGGTGATCCTGCCGTCCATTGTCCCTTTGAAGATGCGGATACCTTTCTCATCGGCATATGCGATCGCGGTAGTAAATCGGGCATTCCGATCATGTCTCCCCTCCATCAGCTTGAGGATCATGGTATTCCCCAGCGTGTGCTGGACGTACGCGGCATATGGTCCCGGGAAACCATTTAACGCTTCAATGGAGAGGCTGGTGTCGTCCACGATCAGAGGAATTTTGAGCTTCCCGTACGCGTACTCTGCTTTGCGCCGCGCAATTTCCCCTACATCATCAGAACGGATCTCGGGGACCTCGAGTGGAATATGGTCTACTTCTACGGAACCCTGGAAGAATACTGCCACCTCCGCGGCCTTGTTCGCATTGCTCGTAACGACAGTGATTTTCAAAGGTATCGCCCCCGCAGTCCAATCTCGTGCTCACGGGCGATGATCTCATCGGCACGGGCAAATGTCTCTGCGTATCCTTCGTTAAATACGGCTTTGAGCTTATCCGCCCGATCAGGTGCAGTACTCTCAAAAGTCTGGAACAGGACATGGATATCTACCCCTCGTTGCTCGATCTCGTTGGTGATCATGGCGAGGCCGAAGTCGATCAGCACGCACCGGCTATCGCTTTCCCGTAGTATCAGATTGCTCGTAGTCAGGTCTCCGTGCATGATGCCTGTGGAATGGAGTCTTCCGATCACTCGTCCGGCCTCCCGAACATTCTTCTCAGTCAATGCCTTTGTAAGCAACGAACCCCGTATCTGATCCATGACTATCATATCGGCAGTGATATCCCGGATCACGGGTGTCGGTGCACCTCCTTTCCTGGCAGTGTGTATGAGTCGTGCTTCGGCCCTGGTCCGCTCAGCGATCAGGCGTCGGTCGAGTGCTGGTACGCGGTACCGCTTCGGAACCCGGCATTTCTCGGCGACACCATCGTGAAATGTGACAACGGCCTCGGCACCACGGCATGAAGATCCAGATCCCGTCGGCTTTTCCACCGGACGCTGTTGTTCGTGGTGCCAGATCACTTCGACCTCATCGGAGCGGAATGAGGGATTTATCCGGGATGCTTCTACGGACAGGGAGCACCCGCTCTCCAGCATAATCTTCCCCGTGTATGCTATCATAGCGCCGTTGTCTCCGAGATATTTCTGCTCAGGTACGAAGAAACGGGCACCCCTGTCCTCGCACATGATCCGGAGCATCTCCTGCAAGCGTCGGTTCGCCCCTACTCCGCCTACAAGAAGTACCTCGTCTTTCCCGGTCAGGGAGAGTGCCCGCTCTGTCACTTCCACACACATGGCAAACGCCGTCTCCTGAAGACTGCAGCAGACATCGGGAAGTGATGCCTTGTGATCCTTTGCTGCAGACACAAGACCGGAGAAGGCAAGATCCATCCCTTTAACGGTATAAGGCAATTCGATATAGGTTCCATTTTTTGCCAGCATCTCTATGTGCGGGCCGCCAGGATGAGGGAAATTCTTCGCACGGGCGAATTTATCGAGCGCGTTTCCAATGCCGACATCCAGGGTCTCCCCAAAAATCCTGTACCTTCCGTTCAGGTAACCAATAACCTGTGTATTGGCACCACTTGCATAGAGTACAACCGGGTCCTTACAACCGGTTGCAAAGCATCCAATTTCTACATGCGCTACGCAATGATTCACACCAACAAGCGGGACCTCAAGATTAAGAGCCAGTGAGCGGGCTGCGGTTGCAACAGTTCGGAGACAGGGGCCAAGCCCGGGACCCTGTGAAAACGCAATACCCGTGATCTTCTCCGGCTCTTTGAGAACGGAACCGATAACCTCTCTCATAACTGAGGCATGGTGCTGGGCTGCCTCCCGTGGATGAATTCCGCCATGTGCCGGGCTGTACGGGCGTGAAGCGAGGGCAACAAGATCGCGATCAAAAAGAGCGGCACTGAGGTTCCAGGCAGTGCCTTCTATCCCGAGTATCTGCCCAAAAACAGGCATTGGATCTTATTTTCTGAATTCGGTATATCCGCACTTTCCGCAGGTGGTCCGGTCCTTGTGATCTGCCATCATGACACCGGGTCCGCAGCGCGGGCAGTATTTCTTTGCAGTGGTGACCTTTGCACCCTCGACCTTGAAGTATGTTCCCCGCTTGGGTCCCTTCGAGGCTGCCGGTTTCTTCGCTGCTGCCATTGTTATGCCGCTCCCTCTTCCTTGGGCTTCGGCATGCCGCGCGCTGAAAGGTGCGGGCGCTCGGTCTTCTTCTTACCTTCTTCGCTATCGTAAATGCGTGCGGATCCGATAAGTTCGGTCTTTCCAAAACTGCTGTGCAGGGTGTCAAGGGTTACCTGGTGCTCTTTTACATTAAGCAGGGCGCAGAGTTTGCCAATGATCTGCATACGGGAGGGGGTGGCTCCATCGTATTTGAGGGTAAACTGAACCTCTCTTCTGGATAAAAGTTCATTTCTTTTATCGCTGGTTATCTCAAAGTCCATCGATATCCTGTAATTATTGGAAACCGGGTTATTTAAAACATGACCCTCGGCAGGTATCCTGAAGAACGGATAAAAATGCACAGGAAAAATTGGGATCAGACCGCGGCATGCGTGAACCGCTCGAGGAATTGTCGGGCCACGAGTTTTGCTTCAGGAGTGACATAACGAAGGACCACTCCTTTATGGGGCTGCCCGTAGAGCACAATGGCTCCTTGAGGGGCCGCCATTACCACGGGAATTACCGCGAGATCCTCTTCGCCATCGACTACGATGGTTACTGGCGGGTTTGCGATCGCTTTGTTAACTGCATCGATTAAGTCATCGGTCAGGGTGCCCGCGGGATTTTTTACCCTGATAGATCTGCCCCGCAGGAGTGGTTGTTTGCTGCAGGGAGCCCTCATGGTGAACCCGTCGATGATGGCCACATATGGTATGATACCCTCTTTCTGGAGATTATGCGTTACCACATCTCCTACAGAGTAAACGACCTTTCCTGTCAGGAGTGGGAGAACCTCACTGATATTCCGGTGCAGATCGCCAAACGGTTCCTGGAAGAGCTTCCGGTGCTCTTCGGGCAGGGTTCGCATCAGCGGACCTTCAGCGCATAGCGGCCCGGAAGTTTGATATTCATCCGTTTGGCCACTTCAGAATTTTCCGGATCGATAATAACAAGATACCCGGACCAATCCTCGCTCAGGTTCGTAGTACCGCATACCACGCAGTTTTCACCATCGACAACCCGATGGCAGTCGCGGCATACCTTGCCTTGTTTCTTCTTATTCGTCGGGGGCATGTTCCTTCCTCTTGCCCTTTGTCTTCTCGTGTGCCCGCTCCTTTACTGCACCTGCCGGCTGACCGGCCTTCTCTTTCTCCTTGGTCATCTCTTCTTCGAGCCAGAGTGCAGTTCCGAGTCCTGCCTGGCGCATAGTGAGTCCGATCTTACTGTCACGGGGTTCGCGCTCGTTCAAGGATAATGTTACGACCCGAACCCGGACCACGTCGCCGACGCCAATGAAGCGCTTGGATTCCTGGCATATAAGGCGTGCATTCTTCTCATCATAATTGATGTATTCATCCGAGATCTGGCTTACGTGAAGCATCGCATCTATTGGTCCGAGACTGACGAATGCACCAAAACTGGTTGTCTCGACTACGGCTCCCTCAATCACTTCCTGCAGCGCGAGACGGAGGACCATGGCCTCAAACTTGACGTCGTAGTAGACGCCACCGTCGCCGGGAACAAGTTCGCCCTCACCGACATCTTTTACCTTGGTGACACATATAAATATCCCGATCTCCTTGTCAATACTTCCTTCGAGCTGCTCCTGCAGGACATCAAGGATTACTTTCTCAAGTTTTTCTCCCAGCCGCTGGGGGGGAACCCGCACTTTATCCTCAAGCATCAGTTTATGATACATACTTCACATTACCTCCGCATTATCTCCAGTTTCTTTTGATTTCTCATTGATATTACGCTTATACCCCGGGCATACAGTGCATCCCGTATGCGCCGGTCATTCGTGACAACAACGCAGTCTGTCTGTGCCGCATATTCGATCATCTGTGCATCAACCGATTCCGACTCCAGATCCCTGCTCTCTGTGATGGTGCAGTGGGCAGCAAGTGCAAGGCCCAACCGGGCCGCTGCACCGTGCCGGCCTTTGGCCCGGGTGAGTCCTTCAAGTTCATGCAGGACGGCCGAAAGTACGACCGGTTCGAAACCTCCGACAAGATTTCGAATCTCATCGAAGAGATCGATCTGGAACTGTGCCGGCATCATGAGTGCATTGGCGTCCAGCAGCACCTTTACTCGCCCAATACTCCCATCCCGATCAGGCGCCAGCGTGCTCCCACCTGCCGGCTGATAGCGATCCGCGAGCCTTCTTCTGCGCATACGGGCCGCTTCAGCTGAATTTCTACACCGTCCTTTTTGGTATTAGTGACGACTCCTACGGTAACCGCAGTTCCCACTGATAACATAAGGGGTTCAGAATGTTTCAGCGGTTCGATGATGAGTTCGCTGGTTGCGCCCACGACCCGCTCCATCAATGTGACACGACACCGGATCTTTTCCCATACCGGAGGAAGTTTTCCTTCATGGCCCAGTACCTGACCGGCAAGTGCATCACTTTTTGTCAGGGCTGGATCGAGTCTGGTTCCGACGCCAAGAAGTCCCCCCGGTGTTGCTGCCTCAACATCTTTGGAACCCGCATTGATGGATGTAACGGTAGTTGTAATGGGAATCCACTTGATCCTGTTTTCAACCTGCATCTGCCTGCCAGGACGGATCTCGATCTTATCATCCTCGCGGAGGATGCCCCGAATAAGAGATCCCCCGACGACTCCTCCTTTTACGTCCTTCCAGTTGCAGCCGGGTTTGTTCACGTCAAAAGATCGTGCGATCAGCATTAAGGGTTCTGCATTGGGATCCCGTTCCGGTTCGGGAATAACCTGATCCAGAGCCTGTACCAGAGCGCCCATATTGATCTCTTTCTGGGAGGAGACCGGGATGATGGGGGCATTCTCGGCAATCGTTCCCTTTATGAATGCCTTGATTTCCTGATAATTGTCCATCGCCTCTTTCTGGCTGATCACATCGATCTTGCTCTGGACGATCACGATCTTCTTGATACCAACGAGTTCCAGCGCCATCAGGTGCTCTTTTGTCTGTGGCTGGGGACATTTCTCGCTAGCAGCGATTACAAGCATCGCCCCGTCCATCAGTGCCGATCCCGAGAGCATTGTCGCCATCAGCGTTTCATGACCCGGTGCATCGACAAATGAGATGGAACGGAATGGTGTTCCCTTTCCGCCGCAGGCCGGACAATCTGGCTTTGTCGAAAAGGCGTCAGTACCTTCGCACTTTTCGCACCGGTAAAAAGTGGCATCAGCATATCCAAGTCGTATGGAAATACCACGCTTCACTTCCTCACTGTGCCGGTCTGTCCATGTCCCGGTGAGGGCGTTAACAAGTGTAGTCTTGCCATGGTCGACGTGGCCCACTACACCGATATTGACACTGGGAACTGTCACATCATGCAAATGAAATCGAACCTCCTTACTCTATTAATGCCTGGGTCATGGTGACCACGTTATTATGAATGGTAAATATGCGCCATGTAAGATACCGTAGTAATATCAGATCCCACAAAGTCTAGACGCATAGCTGATCATCATATAGATCGCTTGCTACATAAATACAATCCCGCAGATCGGGAAATTATTCAGAAATACTCAGATATCCTCAGAGCAAAAAGGGGGGTTGTCTCCCAGTTTGTATAGTATTGTCAATTTTTACCGGACACTAAAATATCCAAAAAATCACAGAATGAAAGATTGCCGATGTTTTCAGAATATTAATGAATATTATTGATGGATTCGATGATTGGAATTTCCGAATTGATTATCCGCCACCCTCGCAGCTCTGGTCGATATTCTTCAAGGCTTCCTGCAGTTCGTTTCCTGCCGCGAATTCACGTTCACGGGTAATGACTTTTTTTGCATCCTCAACAATTGTCGTCGCAGGTTTTTCCATTGCTTTCGCAGGAATTAATTGATCAATGCGGTACAGGAGATAGGTGCTATCGAGTTCAGCAAAGGTAACCCCTTTGACCTGCTCTGTGCGCAGGATCTTCCCGGTGGTTCCGGTACGGGGGTACCGTACCCGCATCCCAAGGGAAATCTCTTCTGCCAACATATTGTTGAATGAGGTTCTTCTTGTAATAAATTTTTTTCGTAATAAAAACTGTAGCACTCTTGTCTATTCCAAAGTCCTCAAAAAAGAAAAATGAAATTGATTGCCGAAACCTTATGCAATAGTCAAGCCCTGCATCACTGCCGATTCCGGCACATCGTACTGTTGGTTTGTTCCTTCAATCCGGTATTTACCGGTAGTTTTCACATCAGAGGAATTTCCCGTAGTAGAATAGGGGACAAGGAACTCCCCGTTGACACTTGCCTGACGATATGTGAAATTCCTGCCAGTATTGGTGACAACCGGGACATCGATAATTCCATTACCTTTGATGTGGGCTCCTTTAACATATTCAAAGATTTTTACGTATTTCAGATCAGCAGTTTTGGGATCAAGGACATTCCTTGGTGACTCGTGAACGAGCCGGTAATGCTGAAGTGCAGGTACTGTGTCAACCGGAGAGATGAGTGATGGACTGAGTACAGCCGCATGGTATCCGTTTTGTGCCTTCAGATCATACTGTTCTACAGCCTGTTCGGCCGCTGAAGCATTCATGGACTGTGCTCCAATAACTACCGGCAATGCCTGATGTGACACTGATGTATCAGCATATTCGATATAATAAACGTCCGATGGTTGTGCCATCGAGCCATCGAAGTTGTGCAGACGTGATATCATGGTCAGATAATACGGTTGTTTATTGAGGGTAACAAGTTGGTAACCCTGAGCGGAATTCCCGTTTTGCAGAAACATATTTTCCTGATACGGCCCTGTGGCAGCGGAGGCATTGAACCATGTTGACATGGCCCAGAATTTACCGGTATCCATCTCAATATCCGTTATTATATATCGCGTCCCTTCAATGTTTAAAATATTATTTGCGGTGTCCTCGGATGTCGTCATGAAATATGCTGCAGCACCATTATCGCCGTTTACCCCTTGCTGGAATGGATTTGCATTGGGAATTCTCTTGCCAATCGTTGTTATGAGATGTCCGTAATCCCACCAGGACATGACTCCATAGGATCCATTCGGGTACTGAAATGAATTTTTCGAATAGATTGTGTAATAATCCACACCTGGGTCCGGAGTATGAGTGCTCATCCATTCAACAGATTCCTTCCAGTCGGGATTCATGAGTGTCGGATTAGCCAACGCGTTAGGATAACTATAGGAAACCGACGTGTAGGCAAACAGGATACCCAGCCCGAGAACGATTATTGTTACCGTTACCGGAACAATCACCCTTTCTGGTTCATGCACGGGCCCTTTCTGCATCTTCTTCTGTTTTTTATGCTTTGACGGAGGATCTCGCTCATCAGGGGAATTTGTTTCCTGCCCTGTGGATGTAGGATTACTCAGTATGAGTGATCGGATACCTGGCCAATAACGTTCGAGGGTAAAACTCACACAGACCGCGGAGAGTAATACAACGTTAATTGCAAGATAATACTCGTATCTGACGTGTTGCCATGTCGAGAAAAGGATGATCGCTGACCAGACTAATACAAATACCTGTTCAGGACGCTCCTTTCGAATATTATTATAAATCATGACCAGGATGCCACCAATCATGAGCAGGAGGCCGTAGTTGAATGTAGTCCATGCAAGATCCGGCGCCCATCCTCTGGCCTCCTGAACGGTATTGGTGATAGGGGCCTGTCCGAAGAACATAAAGGAATCTAAGATGAGGAGCGTAAACAGGCTTGGAGTAATAATGTAGAGGATAAGCAGGAAAAGAAGTACAGATCCCCCGATCGCCGCGGGATAATAGAATCTCTCTTTTCCCTTGAGGTAACACTGGAGTACATAGAGGAATAGCGTTCCGCCGATTATGCCGAGATCAGCGTAGATGTGTGCAATGGAATAGGTTGAGAGTTCCGGTGTGGCACTCTTGAATCCGAATACCAGAAGTCCGATTATCGCGATGATAAAGATCGTACTATTGATGATAAGGAGATATTCACTCGTCCGGTTACGCCAGGTATCGATAACAAACTGGATGAGCGTGAATATCCCGATAATAAATGCGAAAAGGATCATTGTCGGCATTACAAAAAAACCGAGGAGGTATGCGATTCCTGCCAGGACAGAGAGCAGAAGCATCAGTTTATAGGTGTTGATATTTTTTGGATCGATCTTTGTGTCTTTCTCTGACAGAATTGCATACAGGTAAAACAGACAGAAAATCGTGGAAAAAAGTACTTCTGCGATATGGTGATCCATATATCCATAGAGGGACCGGTAAAAATACTGCCCTGTCACTACTGCAGCAAATCCTGATGCAAGAAGCCCGGTTTTCCAATCTCCGCAGGTTTTTCCCACAAAATACATGATCACGGTTATTGCAGCTGCCATGAGGGGTGGAACAAGAAGACCCACACTGATGATCTCAGGACGCGTAGTTGCTCCTGTAATGAGACAACAGATTGCAATGATTGTCGGGAAGAGAGGACCCCAGTAGATGTTTGAACCCGTTGGATACAGGGTCATGGGATCGAACCATGGGTAGTTCAGATGGTTGGTAACCAGAAGTTCTACCTGGCGAAGGTTATAGAGTGGATCATCACTTGCAACCAATGACAGGGAATCCGTATTTCCCATGGTAAACATTGGCAAAAGACGAAGCCAGAGTGCAAATAGGGTAAAGAACGCGACCAGACCGAAGATCAAATATGTCCGGCGATTTTTCAAATCAAGAGATATCATAAAATCAACCTTTGTTGGCTATTTTGTTTCGATTGAGACCTTTAATATATTTGGATAAGTGCATCAGACGACGGTTCTCATAATCTCCTCAAATTGCCTGGCTTTCTCCTTCCAGCTGTATTCCTCCAGATTTATCGACTTCGTTTCAGAATTTGCCATTAGTTTTTTTATGATATCAATAAACTCATTTTGGGTTTGATAAACGTGAAGGTGAGACCCACCGATCTCTTCCACGTCTGGCATAGGCCTCATGAGGATTGGTTTTTTGCAGGCAGAATACTCAAAGAATTTATTGGGGAGTGCAATATTTCCCCACTCTGGTGGAGACAAGGGTATCGTACACGCGTCCATACAGGCAATATAACGGGGCAATTCCTGGTATGGTTTGGTACCAGTAAAAATAACCTGATTTGAAACGCCAAGACCCAGAGCGAGCCCTTCAAGTTCCTTTTTATATGTAGTAAATAGCGAATCTCCAACTATCAGCAACTTGCTATTCTGGTTGTACCTGATCAATTCGGGAAGCGCCTTTATCATTTCGTCGATGGCATACCAGCGCTCGATACTTCCCGAAAAACCGATAACGAAATCCTCCCCAGTAAGGCCGAGCTCTCTCCTCATCTCCGTTCCATCGAGCGGTTTGAAAAGATCGGTGTCTACTCCATTGGTAATGAGTTGTGCAGAGAATCCAAATGTCCTGAGTTTCCTCACAAGAGACGGAGAAACCGTTGTAATCTTGGTACTTTCAGACAAATTGTATTTTGTTACTGCCCAGACAGTCCTTCTGACCATATCCTGGAGATAAGAATTATTGAAATACGCGGCTGCGGAATCCGGAAACCAGTCTTTAAGATCGAAAATAACCGGTATCCCATATCTTTTTGCAGCATTTATCACTGCAGTTCCGGCAAGTACGTTAGCAGCCACAATCACATCAAATCGTTCGCGCCTCAGGATCTTATCAAAAATATAAAAGTGATATGGGGCATTGAATGTATAATGCAACAGGGGGTTTTTCAGGGGAAACTGTGTTGCCTCTTCAATTGTTAATCGGGTGGAATGCCCTTCACCACGACTGACATGAAAGTGTGCTACATGTACTTCGTGACGTTTGGCAATATCTTCAAAAATATAATGATGCCGCGAAGGGACATGGTGATGGATATAATCCTGAGTGGAAACGAGAAGAATCTTCATAAATACAACGATTTCCCAACTGTGGCCATCCAGTTATTCATACCGCAGTCATTCCTGCTGAGTACGTAACTTGGACGGGAGATCTTTTATTCTTGCCGGGGAGCCAATTGCAAGCATCCGATCCGGCACATCCCGTGTCACAACCGACCCGGCTGCGACTAAAGCTCCCCTGCCTATGCAAATTCCCGGTAATATGGTGACATTGGCACCAATTGCTGCACCATCCATTAACGTGGGTCCTTTCAGGCCGCCGATATTTCTCGGGGGGTACCGATCGTTTGTAAGGACGGTGTTTGGCCCGATAAATACCTTATTTCCAATGCAGGTTTCCGTTGGGATGTATACTAAGCTTTGAAGATTTACATCGTCGCCAATAACTGTATGACCTTCGATAACGGTCGCTGTCCCGATTGCAACCCTGTTACCAATACGGGTTTTTTCGCGGATCATTACATTATGTCCTGTCTGGAAGTCCTCTCCGATACATACATCGCAATAAATAATCGTTCCTGATCGGAGTATCGCATTTTTCCCGATGGTTGTTCCCCGGAATTCTTTCCTGGACAGGTTTTCCCGCGATGGAAAACCAAGGGTCACGGGCTCGAATATCTGTGCATCAGGACCGACACTGTTCACACCGTATTCGATCATTCTACCGTCACGCTCTTTGCCAGGTTACGGGGTTTATCCACATCACGTCCGAGTGCAACTGCTGTGAAATAGGCGAGAAGCTGGAGCACTTCAAGCGTGGTGAGGACCTGGACGAACAGGTCCGTCCTGGGAATGGAGATCAGGCAATCGACAATATCTGATAATTCCATATCCCCCTCACACCCTATCGCAATTACGGGTGCACCTCTGGCTTTCATCTCTTTGATATTTGAGATCATTACGCCGTATGTATTTCCCGGCATGCAAATAGCAATAACCGGTGTTTTTTGAGAAAGGAGGGCAAATGGTCCATGTTTGAGCTCCCCGGCAGCATATCCTTCCGCATGTATATAGGAAATCTCCTTCATTTTCAGTGCGCCCTCAAGAGAAACAGGGTAGAACGGACCTCGTCCAACGTAAAAAATACTATCGGCATTTTTGCAGAGATCAACGGCTTCGGAGATGTCCATAAGAAGCACCTCCTCAATAGATTTATGGGCGTTCTGTAGCATCTCGTCATATTTCCTTCTGGACAATCCATTGATTATCTGCATGAGGACGGCCAGCTGACCTATGAACGATTTTGTTGCAGCGACGCTGATTTCAGGGCCGGCACGCATGAACAGGGTTTCATCGGCAATTCTGGTTACGGTGCTTCCCAGTATATTTGTAATGGCCAGTGTGCGGCAATTATGTGCCTTTGCCTGCTTAAACGCACTGAGTGTATCTGCGGTTTCCCCGGATTGAGTGATACCAAGGACCAGTCCATGAATTGGCGGGGGATAATATTTGAACTCCGAGGCAAATTCAAGGCGTACGGGAATCCCGCAGGATTCTTCAAGAAGATATTTGAAAATGAAACCCGCATGGTATGATGATCCGCAGGCTACCACCGAGATTGAATCCTTGGTTCTGAAAAACTGGGGTATGGAATCAGGATTTATTGCACGTATTGTATTATAGAATGCCTGCGGCTGCTCATAGATCTCTTTGAGCATATAGTGTGAAAATCCGCCTTTCTTTACATCCTCTACAGACCAGTCTATGAGCTCAACCGGGCGGTTCACCCGGCGTCCCTGATTGAAAATCTCAACGCTTCCCGGGGTTAATGAGGCAATGTCCCCATCTTCGAGAAAAACTGCACGCTCAGTATGTTCGAGAATCGGGGTCATATCTGAGGCAGCGAAATTTTCACCGTCACCAATTCCGATTACAAGCGGACTGGCATTACGGGCAGCGATTATCCGGGCTTCTCTGCCTGATATTACAAGCAAGGCATATGATCCTTTAAGTGATGGAACAACTGCCAGAACTGCCTCGTAGAGGTCGTTTGTTTTTTTATATTCATCTTCAATAAGGTGTACAATAACTTCTGTGTCTGTCTCCGACAGAAATGTATGTCCCCGGGCAATGAGCTGGCGTTTCAACTCAGTATAATTCTCAATAATACCGTTATGGACCACTGCGAGCGTTCCTGAACAATCGGCGTGGGGATGCGCATTGATATCATTTGGGATGCCGTGAGTTGCCCATCTGGTGTGGCCGATCCCGATCTTCCCTTTCAGTCTGCCTGCAGAGCTGCTGTTTTCAGATATGCGACCCTGGTGTTTGGCAATGGAGAGTTCCTTCCCGAGCGTTGCAACGCCAAAGGAGTCGTAGCCGCGGTATTCGAGTTTTTTCAGGCCTTCGACGATCAGAGGTGCAGCTTCTCTTTTTCCGATATATCCCACAATGCCGCACACGTTATATCACCGTAGAATTGTCGAAAATATATCTGGACTTGAGAGAACTCTGCCCCTCAATAGTGACATTGTTCCCGATAATCGAATTTTTAAACACTGTGAATGGACCACTTGTTACGGTATCCCCAATAATCGCCCCGAACTCGGATCTCGTTGCTGTTCCCTCGATTTCGATTAATCCGGTTTCTGTGCAGGTTGATGTATGATCTGCAAGAGAGCACCTCTCTCCTATAACGCTATCCACGATCCGTGAGTGAGATCCAACCGATGAGTCATCCATTATTATTGCATCCCCCATACAGGTAAACGGCTCGAGAGTTACCCGTGCACCAATGCTTGTATTCGGCAGAATGCAACAGTTTGGCCCAATAGTACAATCATTTCCGATAATTACCGGGCCTTTCACAACCGTGTTCGGCCCAATGGTTGTTCCTTTCCCGATTCTGACTGATCCCTGGATAATTGTCTGCCTGCTTACGGTCCCATCCCGGGCAGGATCGAGGTTGTGCAATAAACGCTTGTTCATTTTGAGGAGATCCCAGGTGAAGATTGCGTCCTGCCAGTCATCAGCCGGGATCCCCCGTATCTGCACCCCATCATCGATCATGGAAGATATGGCATCGGTCAAATCATTTTCCCGGATATATGAGAAAGCATCTTTTTTGAATGAATAGATCCCGGTGCTGACCATAAAACTGGGTGAATACTCCGGCTTCTCAATGATCCTTGAGACAAAGCCTTCATTGAGCATGACAACGCCGAAATTTGAAGGGTTTGGATGCTCCTTGACAAGCATCGAGTTCGGGATATCCATTATGCGGGCAACGGATGTGGGATCGATGTAATTGTCTCCCGGGAGGACGAGGAAATTATCCCGAATTTTTGATTCTGCACACAGCAACGCGTGTCCTGTTCCCAGCTGTTTGTTCTGCACAACCACTTCAACCGTGACATCCAGCTGGTTCAGAAACCGGATTACCTGCTCTTTCCGGTATCCGACAACAACTATGATCTCCCGTATCCCGTTTTTCACGAGGGCTTCAATGACATATTCGATGATAGGGCGGTTGGCGACCGGGATCATCGCTTTTGGCCTGCTCCTAGTCAGAGGACGTACCCTTTTCCCCTCTCCCGCTGCGAGTATTACTGCCTGCATATTGTTACCTACCGGATTGTTGCCTTGTCTCCAATACATCCTTCTATCACGGAATTCGGTGCAAATTGTGCCTCACTTCCAATCATGACACCTACGTTTATGGAACAATTGATGCCAAACTGAACTCCATCCCCGATAACAGCCCCGAATTTTTTCCTGCGGGTATCCTTACCCCCGACTTTGATATTTGCGTGGTCGTGACGCAGGTTTGCAATTTTTGTTCCTGCACCGAAGTTGCATTCAGTCCCAATGACTGAATCGCCTATATAGTTGAAATGGGGGATTTTTGCTCCATTCATAATAATTGAATTTTTAATCTCGGAACAATGACCGATATGACAATCGTCACCGATACTCGTTGCCCCACGAATGTATGCGTGCGGACCAATGCGACAGTTTTTCCCGATTATGCAGGGGCCTTCGATATATGTGCCCGATTTGATAATACTTCCCTCACCTATGACGACATTATTGTTGAGTGAAACATTGCTTTCTACAGTGCCAAGATTATCAGAGAGCACCCGCTCCATAAGCGTGCTATTTGCTTCGAGTAAATCCCAGGGATAGCCGACATCGATCCAGTACGAGAGGTTATGTGCATGCAGGGTTCCGGTTTTTACCAGAATGTCAAGAGCATCCGTGAGTTCCAGTTCTCCCCTCGGGGAAGGGCACACCTGATCAATGAGTGTAAAGATATCCGTTGAAAAAAGGTACGCCCCGGCATTGATGAGATTGGATTTTGGATGCTTTGACTTCTCTTCTATCGATGTAATACAATTGTTTTCCACCATGACCACACCGAAATCTCCCGGGTGATCGGTTGTGCTGATACTCATGCAGGGAGCTGTCTGTTTGCAGAGGTCTGCTATATCCTCACATTTGAGGATCATATCGCCGTTCAGCACAAGAAATGGTCCGGTAACAAGCTCACGGGCTGCCCGTACTGCGTCAGCAGTACCCTGCTGGTGTCGCTGGGAGGCATATGCTATGTGCACACCCCACTGAGAACCATCGCCAAAATGCCTTCGAATCTCGCGTTCGCCATACCCTACAATAAAAATAAAATCCTGAATTCCCGCATCACGGGTTGCAAGAACGAGGTGCTCCATCATCGGCCGGTTGGCAAGAGGGAGCATTACTTTGGGACGCTTCGCCGTGAGAGGACGCATACGCTTCCCCTCCCCTGCAGCGAGAACGACACATTCCATACGTACACCTCTTCTTACAACATTTAAGCAGTTTTCGCCTGCCTGACGAGATCCCTGCCTTTTTCCAACATCTCTTTTGCACGGGTGAGGTTTTTTCCCTCCGCGGTGATCCTTATCTTTGGCTCAGTCCCGCTTGCACGGATGAGGCACCACCCATCTTCTTCAGTGATCCGGAGTCCATCGGTTGGATTAGATGCCCCGAGGGCAGTTACCAATTCTCTTGCAGAATCGTCATGGACTGATTCGCGGAGAATGGGGTACGATGGCATTGCATCGATCTCCTGTGCGATATCCCACTCAGCTGCCATTTCACAGAAGAGTGCTGCTGCATAAGGGCCGTCGGGACAAAGGGAAATTCCGGGGAAGATCCACGCACCCGAGGGTTCTCCCCCGAAATCACCCCATGTGATGAGTTCCTCTGATACATATGCGTCTCCGACAGGAGTACGATGGACATCAGCAATCTCGTCAATAATCATTGAAGCATCACTGGTCGTCACAACTCGCCTGGCACCGGTATATTTTGCAAAGAGCATGAGCAGATGGTCCCCGTCGATAAATTTTCCCCTGTTGTCAAATGCCATCATCCGATCAGCATCCCCATCATGGACTACTGCGCATCCCGCTCCGGTTTTTTTAACCATCTCTCCTAAATATCCAAGATATTCCGGTAAGGGTTCCGATGGTCTGGCGAACGATCCCGATGGATTGCAGTTGATGCAGATGGTTTTAGCACCGGCATCTGAAAGGAGATCCGGTGTGAGCATACATCCGGCGCCGTTGCCGCAATCGATAATTACCGGCCGGGTTGATCCCGGGCGGACTTTCTCGAGAATTGCATTTTTGTGAGGGGTAATGGCATCAATCTGTATTTCGCTTCCCTGCTTTCGCCAATCAGCCCATTGCCTGAGATCAATCCGGGTTTCAATCTCCCGCTGCTGCGATTGGGTGAATGACGATCCGTCCGGGTTGAACAATTTAAGCCCGTTATATTCTTCCGGGTTGTGAGAGGCGGTGATCATGCATCCGGCCTTACATTTCCGGGTGTTGAAGGCAACAGTGGGTGTTGGAACGACTCCTGCCATCTGCACGTGTCCACCATTACCCAGGATGCTGGCAATCACCAGGTGAGCGAGAACCGGACTCGTTGTGCGGGTATCTATACCGACAAGAATATCCGCAGACTTTTCGGCCAGTGACGATCCCACCTGCCATGCAGTATCAATCAGCACCTGATCGAATTTCCTTCGTATCCCCGAAGACCCGAAAAGCATGATACAGTATTGGATGTGCCCCCAAAAGATTTTGTGTATCCTGATGAAGTTACGCGCTTATTCCAGGCCGCTCTTATCGGAACAGGATCTCCCGAAGGGACACCAGTGTTCGAATTCCTGCAGCCGGGCGGTACCGGCAGTTGAGGGCCCGACGAATATGATGCGTTTGGTTACCTTACTGGCTTCAATAATATCTCCGGTTCCGTCACCGATGATTCCGTCACCATTTATTATAATCACTTCCGCATCCGACATACTGGGAACCAGATTGTTCCTGCATTGCTCTTTGAATCGTTCGATATTTCCGATACAGTAAATTTTTTTGCCGGCAACTTCTTTGAACAGTTGTCCGAGACATCCGGCGTGTGATGATGGCGGGCATGCCCGAAGTACGCGTGATACACAGAGAAACCCCGTGGCAACATTGATTATCGCACACGCAGCGCCTCTCACAGCACTGGTATCCAGCGGGGCGCCGAACATAAATGAAATTTTTGTCCGGGCGCGGATGGGATCATAGGTAACGAATTCTGCACACCGCCCTCCGAAGGCAGCGGTCATGCACGCACCGTGTTCAAACTGGCAGTTTCTGGCATCGGGATCCACATCAAGGAGAACTCCCGCATCCGTACATCCGCCATGTTCAAGGAGCGCTTCGAGCTTTTTCACGGATTCCGTAATGATATCTGTCATGCGTGTTCCTCATCCTGTAAAAGAATCACTCTTGCCGGTGATCCATCGAGACCGGAAAGCCGGAGTGGTAAAGCCACTATCGTATATTCTCCCTCAGGGATTGCAGAGAGATCAAGCAGTTCGATTATTGCGCAATCATTACCCAGGAGTTCACTATGAACTGCACCGTTGCAGACAAACGCTTCAATGGAAAAGGAATCAATGCCAATACATTGTATCCTGTTTTTTACGAGGTATTTCGCAGCATCGCGGGTGAGTGAAGGGTAATCTTCCCTGAACTCTGCACATGATGAGAATCCCGTTTTCAGAAGGACACGAGTTATACCATTAATTTTCCCTCTGATCACCTGCTCAGTAATATCCCTGCCCGCATCTGTTACATCCAGAACACGACATGGTCCTACCAGTCGTGACAGGGGAATCATGTCTATTGTCTCCCCGGTTTTCAGGTAATGAACAGGAGCGTCAATATGCGTTCCGGAATGACTGTTCATTGAGAGATCAGAGATTAAATACTGCCCCCGATCGTGTTGTTTGAACATCGGGGGTGAATCCCCCGGATACACTACGGAAGAATTGGAGAGTGGCCGGGTAATATCGAATATCTTCACGAGGAATTCCCCCATCCATGCTCTCCTATAAGGGGAACGAACCTGACACCTCCATGTGACGACCTTACCAGCCCGTGTTCAAGTCGGGTAAGAAGGACAAGTTCCTGGACATCCCTGCCCCCGACCGGGGCAACCAGCCTGCCACCGGAAGCAAGCTGGTCAACCAATGGCTGCGGAACCGACGGTGTCGCAGCGGTGATAAGGATCCCCTCATATGGGGCTATAGCCGGATATCCAAGGGTTCCATCTCCATCCACGATACGGGCATTTTGAATACCGAGTGCTGCAAGGTTTTTTCGGGCAAGATCCGCTACTCCGGGAATTCGCTCGATTGAGATTACCTGACGGGAAAGAGCAGAGAGAATCGCGGTCTGGTATCCACTTCCCGAGCCAATCTCAAGAATGTTGTCAGCCGCTTTGGGATCAAGAAGTTCGGTCATCAGGGCAACAATATACGGCTGGGAGATTGTCTGGCCATTTCCGATTGGGAGCGGATTGTCATCGTAGGCTGAGGTATCATACGGAGGAGGAATAAAAATATGGCGTGGGATCTCCCTCATCGCGTTGAGGACACGGACATTGGAGACGCCCCGGGCCCTGATATCGCGCTCCACCATCCGGGAACGTTCATCGGCCCTCGGGTATGTCTCCATATGCCATCACTTCAGAATCCCGCTTTCTCTGCTGTATCGATTGATGCATCGATCTGTTTCTGCAGGGCTTCAGGAAGACCGGTGATCTTGACATCAAGGAATCCCCGGATAATTGTTGCAGTCGCCTCATCTTCGTCAAGACCGCGGGACATAAGATATTCGATCTCTTCCTGGGCAAGTTTACCAACAGCGGCCTCATGAGAGAGCTCGGTGCCAACAACAGAGCCTTCGATCTCCGGTATCGCATAAATCACACCGTCTTTCAGGATAAGGCCCTTGCATTCCAGATGCCCCCGTGTACCCGCGGTCTTACCGTTTATGTGACCCCGGGAAATGATTGTTCCCCCTTTTGTAATGGCCCGGGTGATCAGTTCTGCACTTGCACCCTTTCCCTCCAGTATTGCCCGGGACCCGAGATCCATATACGAGCCCGGCGTTGCAATTACCACGCTGCTGAACCTGGCAACCGAATTTTCCCCTTTCAGCGTTGCCGTAGGGTACATCTGCACTTTTTTCACTGGTTGCATGCAGACATAATTGGAGAGGAATACTCCATTCTCCTCCACAACAGACGCACTCCGCGGGTAGACTTCGATGTTCTCGCTCCAGTTGTGGATCATCGTGAAACTGATCTTCGCGTTCTTCTTCACGTAAAACTCGGATATCCCGTAATGCGCCCCACCCTTCCCGACATGCTCCCCGCTGGTACATCCGGATATAATGTGGAGTTCGGCTCCCTCTTCAGCAATGATAATATTATGGACATGCTGGATCTGCTCGCGACCGAGAAAGAGACAGGCCTGGATGGGAAAAATGTTATTGGATCCCTTGTGGGCGATGATGACATACCCTTTGGGATCTTTCTGGGCTGCAACGTATTTCGTGACATCGTCTTTTTCCGGTGAGACGACATTCCAGGCATACTCTTTCAGCCAGTCGTATTTTTCCATTGCTTTCTTATAAGAGAGAACTTCGATACCCTCTTCGGCACATTCGGCATGGACGATATCCTGGTCCATCTGGAGATAACTGCCGCACCGGTTTTTCATCTCGAGGTCGATACCTGACTGGGCGAGCCTCTCCCTGTCAGCTTTTGAGATATCCGGGACTTTTACGGGTTGCGACATTCCAGACACTCCTTATAACCACGCTGTTTGATATCTTTCATGATCTCCCGGGGATTCCCATGGCACCTGATTTGACCGTCGCACATCACGTGGCCCCGGTCGGTCTCGAGATAATCGAGAATATACCCCGTATGGGTGATGACAAGTCCGCTCTTCTGGCGCTTGATCACGTGTTTGTCCTTTTCCAGCAGGGTTCCGATCGCAGTCCCTATAAGGGAGATGTTCTCAATATCGACCCCGCTTTCAGGTTCATCGAGCATGATGAAATCCGGGTTCTGGATCATCAGCTGGAGCACTTCGCTGCGTTTGATCTCCCCCCCGGAAAACCCCTTATTGATATCCCGTTCAAGGAATTTGTCCATATGGAGCGAGGCGGCCAGAGCCGGTATATCTTCTTTTTTTGTCCGGGAAATTGCAGTGAGCAGCTTACCCAGTTTCAGGCCGGATATAGTCGGAGGGCGCTGGAATAACATGCCAATACCGCGTTTTGCCCGCTCATGGGCCTTCATCTTTGTCACGTCCTCACCCTTGAAAATAATATTCCCTTCGGTGATGGTATAATTGGAATAACCCATCAGCGTCATGAGCAGTGTTGTTTTACCCGATCCGTTAGGGCCAAGCAGCACATGGGTTTCACCCTCCCCGATGTGAAGATTGATGTCGTGCAGCACCTGCTTGTCACCAACATTCACGTGCAGATTCTCGATGTGGAGCATAAGATAATCGTAGACAATATGTCTATTGCACCATTAAACGCTTTTCACGTTACACTCACAAATATTGTTTCGGCAACTTTTACTTTCCGCGGTACTACAGTATCACAGGATTACCAGAATGAAACCGGAGAAAGTGTTGAACAAGGAAGGAAAAGCAAGGATCCGCCAGGGCTCCCGGGATGCCCGCAAGAGCATCGCCACGGAAGAGTCTTCCGATGTTCACCGGTTTGTAAATCGCATCATCTGCGGGGATGCGCAGACAGTCCTGACCCACATCCCTTCCAACAGTATTGATCTCATTGTTACGTCACCTCCGTATAACTTCGGGCACGCATATGCACAGGATCCCCACGATGACACGCATGAATGGAACGAATATTTTGAAAAACTGCTTGTCGTCTGGAAAGAATGTGAGCGGGTGGTAAAGCCCGGCGGACGGATTGCAATAAATATCCAGCCTCTCTTCTCCGATTACATTCCCACTCATCATATTATTTCACGGCAGCTGGCGAGTCTGGGCCTCCTCTGGAGAGCGGAGATTCTCTGGGAGAAAAATAATTACAATGCCAAGTACACTGCATGGGGTAGCTGGAAATCTCCCTCGATGCCCTACATCAAATACACTTGGGAGTACATTGAAATTTTTGATAAACAGTCTCATAAAAAAACCGGAAGAAAGGAGGACATCGATATTACCGCTGACGAATTCAAGGAGTGGGTGAAGGGCCGGTGGTCATTTCCACCTGAAACCCGGATGAAAGATCATGATCATCCGGCCATGTTTCCGGAAGAGCTGCCGCGACGGCTGATGAAACTCTTTTCCTACAAAAATGATATCATCCTCGACCCATTCAACGGGGCCGGCACAACTTCCCTTGTGGCCTGGAAACTTGGAAGACGGTTTATCGGGATCGATGTATCGGAGCAGTATTCGGCAGAGGCCATGAAGAGACTTCTGGCATCGCCCGGTCCGATTCAGATATCCTCCTCAAATCCGGCACCGGAATTCCTTTCCCGGGAAGAACTGGATGGTTAAAAAGAAGAATCAGGCCGGAACGTTCTGCTTTACATACTGATATGTACCTTTCCGGTCGAACTGATGTTCAAGAATGTAATTATGGATCGTGGCATACTGCAGGCGCTTGTTTTGCAGATCGTTAAAGATCGGCACACGCATATTGTACCCGTTTACATCGTGAGCCTGGTAAAGGCTGTCCATCTGCACTTTCATAGCATCAATCCGGGGTGACAGGGTATTCACTTCCGTTTCGGATGAATGAAATACCGAATCCAGATACAGTCCCTCCCCGCAGCTCCCGTAGATCTTTGTCCCGTTGCCGACGGGGATTACGATCGGTCTGGATACCAGCTGAGTCCCTCCATCCAGGATCTCTGTCGGGACCCCCGCGAACGAGAGTTCAGTCGTTTCAACGAAAGCATATCCGGTGTTCTTATAATCCGTTCCCGGGCAGACGATACCTACCGCCATGTGGGATTCATTGGGGAACGAGAGAAGGGCAACGTTGTACCCTTCACGGGAGAGTATCCCTGCCAGCAGGAGACTCTTGTCATCGCAGTCCCCCGATTGCTCGACGTAGGTCTCTATAGGGAATTTTGGCGGATTCTCGCTGATCGTCTCATACCGGATTGACTGGACGAATACGGTGATGAATTCCAGGTATTCATCATCATTGAGTCCCTGTTTCTCCCGGACGGTTCGCAGGGCGGAGATCAGATTTGTGTAAAAATCTTCCTGAAGGGGATCATTGATCATGGAGAGATAGGTATCGGTCAGCTGGAGATTATCAGAGACATTTCCCCGGGTGTACGTGTACTTGTCGGAAGATTTCGCCCCAGCATACACCGATGGATCGATCGGACTCGATATCGTGATTTGCGACTGTTCGAACGGGAACGTATACACCGGCGCCGGTACCGCGGAGTCTGTTTTTACCGGCGTGATATGCGGGGGAATAACCGTATCCCGGTTTATCAGGAATCCTGCGCAGAGTAGTACGATGATCAGGAATACGAGAATCACGATAATTGCGGTCAGTTTTCTGTTAAGGGAACTCATGGCATCTCACAGGACTTCGCGGATGTCCGCAACGGAATCGATGGTCTTCCACGGGGTGATTCCACTCCGGGCAAGATCCTGCCCGCGGAATTTCCCCGTCCTCACAAGAACTCCCGGTATTCCTGCAGTCTGGGCCCCCCCGATATCGGTAATGATATCATCGCCGATCATCGCCACCTGGTCTGCACGCAGGCCCATGTCCTGCAAGGCAAGTTCAAAGAACGCTGCTGAGGGTTTCCCCACTACGATGGCATTCTTTCCTGAAGCAAACTCCAGCCCCGATACAAAAGGGCCGGCAGAGAGTGAGAGGCCCTCGCGAGCCATCCAGTACCGGTCACGCTCCAGGGCGATCAGCTCCGCCCCCCCCATGAGCAGCTTGAATGCATGGTTGAGGCTGTTGTACGTGACTGCATCCCCGGCATCTCCGAGAATGACATAATCGACCTGCCCCGTGCAGTCATTCAGGCCGACGCCCCGGAAATCCTGATCTACATCACCTGTTGCCAGCAGGAAATACCGGTTCAGCCCGGTTTTTCTCATATATGCTATCGCTGCGAGTGGCGGCGTAAAGATATACTCCTCGGGGACAGCGAAGCCCATGGCGCAGAGTTTCCCTGCAATGGTCCGCCGGCATTTCCGGGTGGTATTGGAGAGGAACCGGAATGCGATATCGTTCTGTATCAACCAGGAGATCGTATCGCATGCCCCGGCAACGGGCTTGTCACCAACGTACAGGACGCCATCGAGATCGATTAACAGACCTTTGATGCACATTTCAGTTGTCCCAGCCATGCAGAAATTTTTTCATGAGGATCCGGCACTGTTCTTTACTGCGGCAAATCTGGAGTTCCGAATCTTCCAGCATTTGCTTTCTCTCATCCGGATTGAGTTCTTCAGACCACCGGGATATGATCTGCATAGTCACTTCCGGGTGGAACTGGACCCCCACAGCGCTTCCCAGCCGGAATGCCTGGTTCTTCACGTTCTGCCCTGTTAAAAGGAGCGTTGCCTCCCCGGGAAGATTAAATGTCTCTTTGTGCCAGTGAAATACTGCATGCGGAGTCTGGAACGGGAAATTGTTCCCGCCCGGGGTTACGGAGATGTGGCACCAGCCTCGTTCCGGAGCTGAGGGGAAAACCCGCTCACCAAATGCCGAAGCAATCATCTGGGCCCCCAGACAGATCCCGAGCACGGGTCTTTCCAGCCCGACCATCTTCCTGATCGTCTCCTTCTCCCGTACAAAGTACGGATATTCCCGGGTGTCGTTCACACTCATCTGTCCGCCGAGAACGATCAGACGTTCAGGAGTTACGGAAGGAATTTCGTTGGTCTCGTACAAGCTGACGAACGTACAGGGCACACCGGCGTCTTCGAGAAAGATTTCGATCTCCCCCCCGGATTCGTCCCTGCCGTGCTGGAAGATGGTAATCATCGTAAAGAGATCACCTCCCGGTTACATCATTATTGCCGTCACTTTCACCCTGCACGGCCGGATCTTTAAACCCGCCGGTCATGATCTCGTAATCAGGTAATGTCGTCCGCTCAGGTATCCCCCGGAATCGGCTCATCGTGGCAACAGCGTATGGAATCCCTCCACGAGTATGAAGTTGTCCGTGACGGGAATGTTTTCGGCAGCAGTCTCTCGAACAATGTTGTTTTCGCTTCAGAATACCACGAGGCGCGAAGACAGATGGCTTCTCTCCTTGCCCGGTACGAGGCTGTATCTTTTGATTCTGTCTTCAGGGGAAAAGAGATCTCGAACGAGCATGGTACCTGCTATGCCTGCGAGAATCTGTTGGATCTTTCCCGTCCTCTCATCGATATCGATCGGTTCAGGAACAAAATTCTGTCCGATCTCACGCTGGTAAAGGGTATCGGGGCCGCAACGGAAAAGAAGCTGCATGCCCGGGGATTCGGAACGCTCACGGACCTCCTTGCCCATCCGAAATTCCGGGAAGGGACCCGCGATATCCTTGACTGCATATCCGGCGCCAGCACCCTTGAGATTATGGAATGCCTTGGACGCAGACATGCCAAATCTGACCCGTCCATACTCGGAACCGCATGCCTGCACGAGCCCGAGGATTTTGTCTTCATAGACATTGAAACGCTCGGGCTGTTTTCCCGGCCGATCATCCTGTTCGGCGTCGGAACTGTCGAGGGTCACGGCCTGTGTGTCCGCCAGTATCTTCTCCGGGACATATCCGAAGAACTTCCCGCCCTGATGGCAACAGTTGAACATTTTTCGCGGGATAACCCGGCACTGGTCACCTTCAATGGCAAATCATTCGACATGCCCTATATAACAGACCGTCTTGCCTATTACGGCATGGGATCTCCTGGAAGGATTCCCCATTTCGATGCCTTGCATTTCAGCCGGCGGCGATGGAAGGCCACCCTTCCCTCCCTGCGTCTCACCGCTCTTGAGCGGGAGATCCTTGGCATCAGGAGAGTGGACGATATACCGGGCCAGATGGTGCCGGAATTCTATGCGGAATATCTCAGGACCGGTAATATCGGACCGCTCGTCCCTATTGTCGAACATAACCGGCAGGATGTTCACTCGCTGGCCATCCTCTTCTTCCGCCTCCTGGAGGAGTCTTATGGATGTTCCTGAGATCGCACGGTTCCTGTATTCCAACCCCACATATGCCCGGCGGATTGTTCATATCGAGACAACGGAACCGGAACCTCCCCGGTTTGGCGATCTCGATCACCCCCTTTCACCGATCCTTGAGAATTACCTCAGGCAGAACGGGATCCAGCTGTATTCTCACCAGAGTGAGGCAATAAATCATTCCCGGGCAGGACGGAATGTTATCATCACCACGCCGACAGCGAGTGGCAAGACCCTTGCCTTCAACATCCCCGTTTTTGAAAACCTGCAGCTCCATCCGGATGACCGGGCACTGTACCTGTATCCGACAAAAGCATTGACGAATGATCAGCATCTTGTCCTTAGGAATCTGGAACAGATCACGGGTATAGCCGCACGTCCAGCAATCTACGATGGGGACACGCCCCAGTCAAAACGGGCACCGATTCGCGAGCACTCCCGGATCATCCTGTCGAACCCGCACGAGCTCCACCAGGTGCTCTCATGGCATGCCAAATGGCGCGATGTTCTTTCCCATCTGGAATTCATCGTGATTGACGAAGCGCATCGCTACCGCGGTGTGTTTGGATCCCATGTAGCACTCCTGATCCGCCGGCTCCTTCGTCTTTGCAGTCACTATGGTTCTTCGCCCCGGTTCATCCTCTCGACGGCAACCCTGGCAAATCCCCAGGAATTCGCCCGGCATCTCACCGGGCAGGACTTTTCCCTCGTGAGCGAAGACGGATCCCCCCATGGCAGGAAGAGTTTCGTCATGTACAACCCGTTCTACAACGGTGTCGCTGAACGTTCGACACACCAGGAGACCAAGGATCTGGTTGTTTCCTGTATCCGGGAAGATCTCCAGACCCTCTGTTTCACCGGTTCCCGGAAGATGGCGGAGCTCATAACCGTCTGGGCCCGTGACGATGCCCGCCGCTCATCCGAGCGTCTTGCGGCATCGATCTCCGCGTACCGTGCAGGGTTCCTTCCGGAAGAGAGGCGGAAGCTCGAACGCCAGCTGAAAGACAGGGAGATGAAGGCGGTTATATCAACAAATGCACTGGAGCTCGGGATCGATATCGGCAGTCTCGATGCAGTGATCATCTCCGGATTCCCCGGGACGATGATGGCAACACGGCAGCAGGCCGGTCGCGCCGGGAGGCGTGGTGGTGAATCGCTGGCCATCCTGGTTGCCCAGGCCAACCCGCTTGACCAGTATTTCATGACGCATCCTGACCAGTTCTTCGGCCGGTCTCACGAACATGCTATCATTGATACGGAGAACCCGTATATCGTCTCCGGCCACCTGCTCTGTGCTGCCGCGGAGTTCCCTCTCAACGAAGACACCGGTCTGGATCTGTTCGGGGAATCTGCCCCGGGGTTGTTATCGGAACTTGCCTCAAGTGATCTTGTCAGGAAAACATCACGCGGATGGGTATATTCCGGCCGGGGCCGGGCAACGGAAGCGGTGAGACTTGACGGGATTCCCGGTGAAACATTCCGGATCATGTGCAACGGAAGGCTGCTTGAGACCATGGATCGCGGTCAGGCATACCGCGAGGCGCATAAAGGGGCGATTATGCTTCACCAGGGCGAGACCTATGTTGTCAACGAGATGGATCTCGAAACGCATACTATCCGGGTGTCCGGGATCGATGTCGACTACTATACACAGCCCCTCAAAGAGGTTGCTGTTTCTATTATCGAAACCATCGATTCCAGGGTCGTGAATGGCGTCCGCTGCGCTTTCGGCGAGGTGGATGTGACCGAGCACTTCACCGGCTACAAAGTCAAACGCGGCGATACCATCATCGGGGTTGAGCCCCTGACCCTGCCTCCACTGACATTCAGGACAAAAGCATTCTGGTTCATTGCACCACCTGCGGTTGAACAGGTGGTTTTATCTCAGGGACTTGATTTTGCCGGCGGGCTTCACGGTGCCGAACATGCGATCATTTCCCTGATGCCCCTCCACGTCACGTGCGACCGGTGGGATATCGGCGGCCTTTCATCTCCCGCTTTTGGTGAGGAAGGTGAACCCGTTGTTTTTGTGTACGACGCATGTGAAGGGGGGATCGGCCTTGCCGAGAAAGCGTTCACGCTGCTCCCCGCGATCTTCTCCTCCGCTTTCCGACTCGTTACCGATTGCCGGTGCGATTCAGGGTGTCCTTCGTGTATTTATTCCCCCAAGTGCGGTAATGACAACCAGCCTCTCGACAAAACGGCAACAACGCTTATTCTTGGAGGAATCTCCAGCAATCTGAATTCCCAGACTGTCCCGGGGGAAGTGAAGCAGGAAGTCATTCTTTCCTGAATATTTTATCCTCATTAAGATGAACGATTACCCGCGAGGTGGGTTTTCCGCGCCAGGTTTTAAAGTCTGAAATGATCAGTTCCGCAGGAAAGACCGGACCCGTGTGTGAGAAAAAAATAAACGTAAGCCGAAATGGCCCTGTACCGACCAATCAGTTCTCAATAACTGATCGGACGGCGAGGAAGACCGGCCCCCGCACGTCAACCTTCTTATTGTTGTCCGTGATGAACCGCATCGCATACTCCTCGATCTTCAGGTTGATGTCGCTGGGAAGTTTTGCCATCTTCACCTGTACGGTCAACTCTTTCCCGCACCGGGCGGCCTCTTCGATCCTCGCCGCTGCGAGGGCCGAAGAAGCACTGAGATAGGTGATCCCCGTTGTGACCCCCTCGGTCCGTACCTGCTTCCATTTCTCCGCATCCGGTACCCCGAGAATCGAACCTTCGTGGACAAAGATCTCGTTTATCCCTGCAGGACCCAGGAGCTTTGCATTGGATTCCGTCTCCTCCACGACCACCTTCAGTTTCAGATCTCCGAGTGTCCCCGACCATGCTTCGAAGGCACACGGGCCCTGTTCCGTGGCATGAGCAGAAGCTGTCCTGGCGATGGCTGCAGCGAGATGTTTGCCTTCAGGGGTCTGCGGCTCTTCCCGGAGATGGACCGCCCGCAGGATCTCCCGGTCGGTCAGCGGTCTTGGGAAGAACTGCGGGAAGCAGAGCTGCCGGACATCATTTGCATTATAAGCAATCATGGCCAGTCGTTCGACGCCAAGGCCAAGATTCATGACGGGTACCCCGATGCCATATTCCGCGAGTGCCGAGGGGGAGTACATACCAAAGGTTGCGACCTCGACCCATCCATGTACCGGGTGTCGGGCATATACTTCGGTCTGCGAGTCCGGCATATAATACTTGGAGCGTTTTTCGTCAGGCTGGAACCGGAAGTCGGTATACCCGAACGCCGAGAGAAGCGCCTCGCTGACGGCTTTCCCCTCTTCGTTGGTGACGTCTTCACCGGCAACAATGCAGGACGCTGAATGGTATGTCATGAGCCGGGTCGGCCCCTCGGCCTGCTCGCGCCGGAAGCATCGGTCGACCGAGAACATCCGGATAGGCAAGGGACTTCTGTTCCAGATTGACCCGAGCGTCATGAACCAGCCGCTCGTCATGTGGCTGCGAAGGGTTGACCGGGATGATTCCGGGACCAGGGCGCGGAATTCCGGGAAGACAGCGTCGAGAATATGCACTACGAGTGCGTCGTCTATATCCAGGACCTTTGCGAGTTCATAGGTCAGCTCGTCGCCATCGATCTCCGACTTCTTGTAGGAATGGAGCGTCTCCCGCAGGCGCTCCTCCGTCTCCTTGGTCATCTGCTGGTAATGGGCATGGGGCTGCCCGGCAGGGCCACTCTCCTGGTGGATGTGCGGATTCCGATGACTCATCAGGATCTCATTGATCTCGTCCAGTTGTTTCCGGGCAATCCCCACGTTCGGGCGAGGGAGCCCCCCGAGATAGAAGACCCGGTCGAGCACTGCCATTGCCTCAGGGCCAAACTGACGGTAGATATCCTGCTCCTCGATAATAACCGGGTTTTCCGCTTCATCGAAACCAAGGGACAGGTAGGTCTCGCGCAGCCGGTTGATCGTGGCAAAAATCGGGTGGGGTTGTGCCCGCTTATATACCCGTGACGGGTAGGTGCCCGCATGTCCCGCGGGTGTCAGTACTGAAGGCCCATTGTGCCATGCATCTTCGAAGTTCTCGTGTGCCTTCTTTTTCCATTCATCAGGATTGAACTTCATCTCACTCGCTCCAGGCAGATCACTCTGCTCAACGCATTCTCGTCCCGTAACCGGTAATCGCACGCTGACGCGATCTCATCAGCAAAGGACCGCACGTACGCATGTTCCGGCATGTTCTCCCTAGCCAAACGATTTCTACTGTATCCCAGATACATATATCCCTTTACTTCCACGAACTGTGCTCCTGAATCCTGGAGGATAGCCGCGTATTTCTCCGGTGTGAAATCATTGAGGCCCCTGACAAGGGTGATCCGTACTGCCGAGCGGCGCGAACCAAGGCCCCTGAGGCTCTCTCCGACCTGCTCCCAGTAATCCCCGGATGGGCGACACACTCTGAGGTACGTCTCTTCATCAGGTGCATCCAGCGAGATGTACATCTGGAATGGATTACATCTTCTGAGCATTTCCGGATTTGTGCCATTGCTCACGAGGAATGTTGTGTATCCTTTGTTGTTGAAGAGGTCGATGAGCTGCGGCAGCCTGCTGTATAACGTTGGCTCGCCCGAGAGGGAGATCGCCACGTGACGGGGATCAAGCGCCTCCTGCCAACGATCCTCCGTAACCGTATTGTCGAGCACCGCATTGTACCCGGCCAGCGCCTTCTTCTGGAATTTGTGGATCCCGGCAAGTATCGTTTCGGGCGGGCACTCTTCCATCTCTGCCGGCTCATGCTCGAACGATCGCCAGCAAAAGAGACAGCGCTGGTTGCAGCGCAGGGTCGGGGTCATCTGGACACAGCGGTGGCTGTCGATCCCGTAGAACTGGTGCTTGTAGCACATCTCCCCACCGGCAAGCGCCCGCTTGCACCACATGCACGGCTTGAGCGCTGCCGAGGAACTCTTCGAAAAAAACTGGTACCCCTGTTTCTGGAGGGGTTTACATGGATCTGATGGCATCGATCCCGAGTGTCTCGAGGGACTCTTTGAGCGTGTTCTGTGCAGCTCTGACCAATGTCAGACGGCGGTCCCGGACCTTCCCCTCGCTCTTCAGTACCGGCTCGAAATGGTAGAACGTGTTGAAGCAGTCCGCGAGCTCCCGGGCATAGGTAGCGAGGATATGCGGACGTAGCTCCTGGACGACCTTGTCGATGACGAGTGGGAATTTTGCGATCTGTTTTGCGAGCCGGATCTCCTGCTCCGTCTCCAGCTCGTAACAGTCTGTGAATTCCCCGGCTTTTTCGAGGAGGCTGCAGGCACGCGCATGGGCGTACTGGATATACGGTCCGCTCTGGCGCTCGAAGTCGAGGGCCTCCTTCCAGTCGAAGACGGTGCTCTTCTCCGGGGACACCTTCACGATATCATAGCGAATGGCCGCAAGCCCTACTGCTTTTGCTATGGAGAGCCGCGTCTCTTCATCCAGTTCCGGTCTCCGGGTCGTCACCTCGTTTAAGGCCCTCTTCGTGATCTCCGTGATGAGGTCGTCTGCCGATACGAATTTACCGGCCCGGGTGCTCATCGATCCTTCCGGCAGAGAAACGAATTCGAAGGTGACGATCTCCGGCGCTTTCTCTCCCAGCAGCTTCAGCGTGCACTGGAGCTGTGACCCGATCAGCTTATGGTCTGCTCCAAGGACATCGATCATCCGGTCAAAGTTGGCCGCTTTCCATGCATGGAACGCGAGATCCCGGGCTGCATAGACCGAGGTGCCGTCACTGCGGCGGATCACGTACTTGTTCTCGAAACCGCAACCGGAGAGATCCAGGGCAAGCGTCTCATCATCGACAGCCTGCGGGAGTTTCCGGATCCGGTTGATGATCCGCTCCGTATACCCGTTCCGGATGAAATCGCTCTCCCAGACGAACCGGTCGTGCGCCACATTCAGGTTCTTCATCGTGACTTTGAACCCGTCGAGGCACCGCGATACTTCCCTGCGGAACTTTTTGACCGTTGCAGGATCCCCGTTCTCCACCAGCTGCATCAGGGTGTTCACCTGCTGGGTGATCCCGGCGTCTTTCTCGATCTCCCGGTTCGCAGCGATATAGACCCGGGCGATATGGGCATCCTCTTTCTCGCCCGGTAGCTGGGTGCTGTCGAGATTGTCGAACCCCCAGACCACGATCGCGATCTGCCGGCCCATGTCATTGACATAGTACTGCACTTCAAGCGGGTAACCTGCCTTGCGGAAAGCCCGTGCAAGCGTGTCGCCGATGATGGAGTTCCGGATATGTCCCACGTGCAGGGGACCGTTCGGGTTGGCGCTCGTATGCTCGAGCACGACCCGTGTTGGCTTTCGTGGGAGTGCACCGTACCCCGGCTGCACGGCTGCTTTCAGGGCGGCCGATACAAACTCCCTGCCCATGATGAAGTTGAGGTAAGGACCTTTTGCTTCAACCGTAATCCCGGTAAGCAGCGGGTTCTTTGCCAGTTCAAGGGCAAGGTCCTGGGCAATCTTCACCGGCGCCTGTTTCTTCTCTTTTGCAAGGGAGAACGCGATGGTCGTTGCCAGGTCTGCATGCTCTCCCCCGTCGATAAGTTGTGCATCCGGAAGTCCGGTTTGTTCCTTAAGTACGTTCCCGATTGTTTCGTATGCCTTGTGGAGCATCAAAGTCCCGTCCTGTAGCGGAGGATCGCTGCGATCCCGCCGAATGCCGTAAAGAGAATCGAACCCTCTTCGAAATCATCAGATATCAGCTCGACTTTTGCGCTGCTCTGTTCAGCGAGTTTGGTCAGTTCGTCGATGATATCGATCTCCTCCTCGAGAATGAGCGGTGCCGTGCATTTCGGGCAGGAACCGAACGGGATGTCCCCGACCGTTTTTCCGGGTTCGAGCTGGATAGTCTTCTCATCGGTGAAATCACAGCTCTGGCATTTGATACGGAGCCGGGACTTACGGAGATTTGCCGAGAGGAGCAGCGTGTCGACAGCCCCGATCTCAAGATTTTTCCTGATGCTCTCTTCCCCATAGGCAGCATTGTTGTCATCCTTGACAAGCTCCCGCAGGAACTTGTCCATGTACGCCTTCTCCTTGATGACCGTCATACCCTTGAGGGCATCCTTGGCCGCATCCACCAGTTCGGAGAGCCCGTCTTCATTGGTATAGGCTACATCGAAGATCCCGATGATCCGCTTCTGGATCTCATGGTGGAGGAAGTTTCCGGCCTCAAACTCCTCCTTTGTCGGGCTGGGGCCACCGATCAGCACTCCCTTGAACCGCTCGAAGAAATCCTTTTCCGCAAGGAATATGGCACTTGCCCGCTCCCCGATCCTTGTATAGAACTCGGCGATCGCGATCTCCCTGAGTCGGCCGAACCTGGCCGCGGACTGGCCGCCTTTCCGCGTCTTTCCCGGGACCGTCGAGGTAGTTCCCCCGATGGGTTCGATCCGGTTGCCCCGGAGGAAACCCCAGTATGCCTCCCGCCGGTCGAGGACGAGAAGTCCGTAGATGGTCTTCTCCTCGAGCATCTGTTTGAGCGGTTCGAGCTCGAAGTTCGAGCTGCACCGGTACATATAGAGGTTGAGCGGTTCGGGAGGTTCGACGATGGTGCACTGGAGATCCGTGCGATCGCCGTAAAGTTTTACGGTCCCGCAGAAGATTGCAAGGCCATGCAGAGGAGGGCGCTTGTAGTACTTGAGCCGGGAGAGGATGGATGAGATGGCGCTCTGGACGTTGGTCTTGGTCTGTTTGCTCTTGATGTTGGCGCACTGGCCGTACTCGTCTTTCAGCTGGTTGGTTACATCGAAGATCTGCTTGTCAGGGGGGATATAGATCGTGATAAGTTCCGTCCCGTCTCCCTGCTGCGACTCGAGTTTCTCGAGTGCCTTCTTGAACTCATAACGCTTTCGCGCGTCGTCCATCTCCCGTTCTTCTGCCATTGCCCGACTCAAACCTCTCTGAAGCTATTACTTATTCACGCTCACGTACCATAAATTTGCGCCCATTGTGCTATGATCTTCGTATCCACATCGGAGTTTATCCCGTGGGTACCGGAGAATTCGGTAAAATTTTTCGGTTCTCCTGCCTCTGCAAAGAACTGTTGCCCGTCAGCGAACGGGATAATGGGATCATCACGGGCATGGAATATCCAGACCGGGCGCGGGGAAATGAGCGGTAAGTATGAACCCGGCTCAAGCGATGTGGCAAACCGCAGCGGATCAGCCGGAATGCTCTGTATATTTACGGAACCCAGGAGACCCCAGTCCGATGTGGAGATCCCCACGTATCCGGCAAATTTAGAATCCACGCCCGCAGCCACGGCCGCGTAACGGCCGCCGTTGCTCGATCCCATGGCATAAACCGGCACTGAGTACCGGTTGGTAAGCAGCTGGCGTGCGTTCACAAGATCACAGATTGTCAGGTAATATTGCGGCCATTCCCCGGATTTAAATTTATTATAGTCCTCCTGGAGCAGTTGCTGGCCGAACGGTTCACCGGGCGTCTCAACGCCACGTCCCCGCGTATCGATGAAGTAGAATGCATACCCTGCGGTAGTATAGTGTACTATGCGACCGCTATGTGCAGCGATCGTCTCGCCTGCGCCGGGAACGTAGACAATAGCTGCTTTCGGTTTTTTCGGCGCTGCCAGATAGGTGGTTACATCCCCACGTTCCGTATGCAGAACGATCCTGGATTCGGTATATGTTTCGTTCGAGAAAAGTACCTGCTCGCTTGTTGTTGCCGGGATGCAGGTGACGGAGAGGATCCCAGAATTATCAACGGAGTACGAGGACTTTGCGGGGGTATTAGCGCAACCGGCAAAAGTGACTGCCAGAATGAGGATCGCTCCAAGGATAATTGCTGCCCGCATTACTGGCACCCCAGGCACCGCTGGATAAGGCAGATAGTTTTCCCGTCAACAATTTCCCCCTCACGGATCATCTTTGGCAGATCGCAGATCGCGACATCTATCACTTCGATGATCTCGTCCTCGTCCTTCACGTATTCCCGGGATGGTGAAAGGCCGCAGGCCTCGAAGAGGAAGATCTTCTCATCAGTGAACCCGGGCGTAGTGTAGATGAATCCCCGGGGAACGAGCGTATCTGCCGCAAACCCGGTCTCTTCGATTAGTTCCCGGTGTGCCGTTGCCAGAGGCTCCTCTCCCTGCTCTATAGTCCCTGCCGGTGCCTCGATGATGTGCTGGTCGATCGCGTACCGGTACTGCCGGAGGAGCTTGCACCGGTCTCCCTGCAGGGGGAGGATGGCGACAGCTCCCGACGGATGAACGATTATCTTCTCCCGTTCCGAGCCGCTGGGGAGGCGGATCGTCTTTGACTCGATCCAGAGGCGCCTGCCGCGGTAGATCTCCATCTATTCCTCGTACTCGATCGGATCGCGGATTCCGACTGCGCCGAATGCATCCCTGCGGAAGTGGCAGGAGCCGCAGGTACCGCAGGCTTTCCCCTCATTCCGGTAGCAGGACCACGTGTGCTCATAAGGGACGCTGAGCCGGATACCTTCCCGGAGGATATCGGTCTTGGTCATGTGGATGAACGGTGCAAAAAGTGTGATCTTTGTCGTGTCTTTCGTCCCGAGATCGATCACTTTCTGGAACGCCTCGATAAACTGCGGCCTGCAGTCGGGGTAGCCGCTGTAGTCAAGCGACTGGACCCCGATAAAGATCGCATCAGCCTCCTTTGCCTCTGCAAAACTGGTCGCAATCGAGAGGAGGTTCGCATTCCTGAAGGGGACATACGTATTGGGCATATGGATCCGATCGGGATCGAACTCTTCGACTGCGATCTCCTTATCGGTAAGGCTGCTCGCCCCGAATTGTGCAAAATAGTCCAGGCTGATCTCGACGAACGCCTTCGCGTCGAGGAGCTGTGCGATCTTCTTCGCACTGGCCAGTTCCTTCCTCTCCGTCCGCTGCCCATAGTTCAGGTGGAGGGCGAGGATATCGTATCCTTTGCTCTTTGCAACATACGCGAGCGTGGAAGAGTCCATCCCGCCCGACAGTAAACACACCGCTTTCATCATTTCACTCCGATGACTTTGTGTAACTGGACCTGCATCCGGACCGGCAGGGTATGGGTCAGGATAAATTTTGAGATCACCCCGTAATCTGTCCCGAAGACCGGCGAGAAGAAGACCTCTCCTGCGATCCGGTGCGAGGCGATCACATCCTGCGCATACCGGCAGTCGTTCTCATCCTTTACCACGAACTTCACGCTGTCCTCCGGGCGGATCTTCCCGAGAAGCCCGAGGTTGCTCTGCTCGCCCGAAGACGGGCACTTCACGTCCATGCAGACCGATGCATACTGCTGGAGTGGCGAGAAATCGATCGTGCCGTTGGTCTCGATATCGATCTCGGTCCCCCTCCTGCGGAGCGAGGCAAGGAGCGGTTCGAGGTTCTCTGCCTGGAGGAGTGGTTCGCCCCCGGTGACGCAGATGTATGGCGGGTTGACGCGCCAGATATGTTCGAGGATCGAATCCAGGCTCATGGAGATCCCCCCCGCCCGGGACTCCTTCGTATCGCACCAGGCACAGTTGAGATTGCAACCGGCGAGCCGGATAAAAAGACAGGTCTTTCCCTGGTTCTTCCCCTCCCCCTGGAGGCTCACAAAAATTTCAGCGATCTGCATCGGGAATCTCTGACAGGGTCTCGGGCGTTTTCAGCTCGGCATAGGCGTTCGGGGATTCCCAGACCCGGATCCGGGTCACGGTCGCATCGATCCCCTGAGTCTTGCAGATCTCGTTAAGATCGCTACGGATCACGAGCGCGAGGAGCTCGCTCGTGGGATCTCCCGGCGTGGTAATGACGTGCTGGAACTGCCTTATTGCGGCTACCATCGGATCGTCCTGGTTCAGGATGATCTGGTGATCGTACTTTGCCACAGTCTGTTTGATCAGATTATAATCGATCAGGATATTTGTCTTCGCGTCGGGTTCGCCTTCGATCCAGACCTCCACCTTCCAGCGGTGGCCATGGAGGCTCGCGCACTTCCCCTTGTAGTGGAGCAGGCGATGGCTCGCATCGATCTGCACTTCCTTATAGATCCCGACTTTCATTGTACAGTATTGGCTTGTGCGGGATATAAGATTATTATCAGTGACGGATAATAGTATAAGACAGGCAGGTGGGGTGCCACAATTTATAAATCGATCACCCGCGTTAGTATATATCTCAGTGTGGGTTATCGATAACCACGAAAACAACTAAAACGAGGCTATTTAATGGGACAGGGTAAATTTGCAGCCAGAAAATTGGTTCGGGACTCAAATAAGTTCCGGTGGGCAGACAAGAACTACGCCCGCCGCGAACTCAATCTCGATGTGAAGTCTGACCCCCTTGAGGGTGCGCCACAAGCGAGAGGTATCGTGCTGGAAAAGATCGGTGTTGAAGCCAAACAGCCCAACTCCGCTATCCGGAAATGCGTGCGCGTCCAGCTGATCAAGAACGGGCGCCAGGTAAGTGCCTTTGCAGTCGGCGATGGTGCGATCAACTTTATCGATGAACACGATGAAGTCGAGATCGAAGGTATCGGCGGCCGTCTCGGACGATCAATGGGAGATATCCCCGGGGTCAGGTTCGTTGTGACCAAAGTCAACAACGTCTGTCTCCATGAAATGGTCATTGGCCGCAAGGAGAAACCGCGCAGGTGATGTGAGATGACGAACACAGAAACAGCAACAACCGGACAGAAACTCCTGTTCAACAAATGGGACGCTTCCGAAGTCAAGGTCACCGACCCCAGCCTCATGCGCTATGTCACCCTCACCTCCATGATCATCCCCCACACCTGCGGTAAGTTCTCCCGCCAGGAATTCGGTAAGAGCAATATGATGATCGTCGAGCGGTTGATCAACCGCCTTATGCAGACCGAGAATAATACCGGGAAGAAGCAGCTTGCAATCCGGATCGTGCGGGATGCATTCGAGATCATCAACAAGAAGACCAAGCGCAACCCGGTCGAAGTGCTGGTTGAGGCAATTGCCAACTCCGGCCCCCGGGAAGAGACAGTCCGCCTTAAATATGGTGGCATCAATGTCCCAAAATCAGTCGACACCGCACCCATGCGCAGGGTCGACACTGCAATCGGCTTCCTTGCGGAAGCAACCCTGAAGGGATCCAGCACCAGCAAGAAGAGTGCAAGTGCTGTCCTCGCCGATGAACTGATCGCCGCCTCGAAGGGCGACATGAAGTGCTACTCGGTCGGGAAAAAGGAAGAACGCGAGCGCATTGCAAAATCCGCCCGTTAAACATCTTTTTTTGAGGTAATTTTCATGGTCCGCGGCAAAAAATCAGTCGAGCGCGTAACTGAGCTCATGAAGGAACCGAAGCACATTCGGAATATCGGTATTGTGGCACACATTGACCACGGCAAGACGACTCTTTCTGACAACCTGCTTTCAGGTGCAGGTATCATCTCTGAGGAGCTCGCAGGAAAGCAGCTCTTCATGGACTCAGATCCGGAAGAGCAGGCCCGTGGTATCACCATCGACGCATCCAACGTCTCGATGGTCCACGAGTATGAAGGCCAGGATTATCTTATCAACATGATCGACACGCCAGGTCACGTAGACTTCGGTGGCGACGTCACCCGTGCAATGCGTGCGGTTGACGGTGCAGTGGTTCTCGTTGATGCGGTCGAGGGCACCATGCCCCAGACCGAGACCGTGCTCCGGCAGGCCCTCAAGGAGGGTGTCCGCCCGGTCCTCTTCATCAATAAGGTCGACCGTCTCGTCAATGAGCTGAAAGTCGATGAGATGGAGATGCAGATCCGGCTCGGCAAGGTTATCGACAAGGTCAACAAGCTCATCAAGGGCATGAACGAGGAAGCCTACAATAGCGGCTGGAAACTTGATGCTGGTGCAGGTACGGTAGCCTTCGGGTCTGCGCTCTATAACTGGGCAGTCTCGGTACCCTTCATGAAGAAGAGCGGGATCTCCTTCAAGATTGTTTTCGATAAGTGCCGTGCAGGCGACATGAAATACCTGGCAAAGAACAGTCCGCTCTCGGATGTTCTTCTGGATATCGTGGTTCATCAGCTGCCAAACCCCCTTGAAGCACAGAAGCGCCGTATCCCGATTATCTGGCATGGCGACAAGGAGTCCAGGGAAGGGAAGGCGATGATCAACTGCGACCCCAAAGGTGCCGTTGCAATGATGGTCACCGATATCTCCTTCGATCCCCACGCGGGCGAAGTCGCCACCGGGCGCCTCTTCTCCGGCAGCCTCAAGCGTGGTGACACCCTCTACGTGATGGGTTCGGCAATGAAGGAGAACCGTCTCCAGCAGGTCGGTATCTTTATGGGTCCCAAGCGTGTCGAAGTCGAGGAGATTGTCGGGGGCAACATTGCCGCGGTTACAGGCCTTCGAGACGCGTTCGTCGGTTCCACCGTCACCAACCTACTCGAAATCACCCCGTTCGAATCCCTTAAGCACTACTCGGAACCGGTCATGACCGTTGCTGTCGAAGCAAAGAACATGAAGGATCTGCCCAAGCTCGTTGAGGTGCTCCGGCAGGTGGCAAAGGAAGATCCGACACTGGTCATCACCATCAACGAAGAGACGGGCGAGCATCTCATCTCCGGTATGGGAGAACTGCATCTGGAGATCATCTGCGGGCGTATCAAGCGCGACAAGGGTGTCGAGATTGTCACCTCCGAGCCCATCGTGGTATACCGTGAGACCGTGACCGGCAAGGTGGAGAATGTTGAAGGGAAATCCCCCAACCGCCACAACCGCTTCTACTTTACCCTTGAGCCGCTCGCCGATGAGGTTGTCGACGCCATCAAGAAGGGCGATATCTCCATGAACCAGCAGGCAATCGAGCGCCGTGATGCACTCCTCAAGGTCGGTTTTGACAAGGATGAGGCAAAGGCTGTCAAGATGATCAAGGGTACCAACGTGCTCATTGACAGGACCAAGGGTATCCAGTACCTCAACGAGACGATGGAACTGATCATTGAGGGCATCGGGGAAGCACTCGCCGGCGGCCCGCTCGCTGACGAGCCGGTCCAGAACCTCAAGATGAGCCTTACCGATGTTAAGCTTCACGAGGATGCAATCCACCGCGGCCCTGCACAGGTCATCCCTGCCGTCCGTGGCGCGATCAAGGGCGGCATGCTCCTCGCAGGCGACTCGCTCTTAGAGCCGGTTCAGAAACTCCAGATCACGGTCCCGATGGACCAGATGGGTGCAGCAACCTCCCAGATCCAGGGACGGCGCGGCCAGGTCTTCGATATGCAGAGCGAGGGAGACACCATCTCGGTAGTCGGCAAGGCACCGGTTGCCGAGCTCTTCGGGTTTGCCGGTGATATCCGGTCCGCTACTGAAGGCCGTGCCATGTGGAACACCGAGTTCGCAGGATTCGAACTGGTTCCCAACAACATGGTCAAGGAAGTCGTTGTCGGGATCCGCAAGCGCAAGGGCTTAAAGGAAGTTATGCCCACGCCGAACGATTATCTCGCGGTATAATTTTCTGCCCGCGTCCCATTTTTTTTCTCCGACAGGTCATCAGACCTGGAGGAAGAGAAGAATCCGTTTAGGATTCTTCGAATGATGATTGTGAGCCTCTTCTTCCGAACTCGAAGTCCGACAGGTCATCAGACCTGGAGGAAGAGAAGAATCCGCAAGGACTCTTCGAAAGAACCTTCAGTTTCTTCTCGTCTTCAGGGTCCTTCGGACCCTTCTGAACCACAACCCTAAACATTCCTCCCGTCCCATTTTTCATCAATGTCGGAAACGATTAAACAGAAGATCGTCATTTTTGGTGCGTTTGGCGCGGGAAAAACCACGTTGATCAGGACAATTGATCCCAACTCCACCCATATAGAAGCGAACTGCGCTGGAGGGACGACGACTGTGGCCCTCGATTTTGGCCGTGTGGAACTGGACGAACGCCATCTCCATATTTACGGGACCCCCGGACAGGAACGGTTTGAGTTTGCCCGGGAGATTATAGCGAAAGGGATGGACGGGGCAGTCCTGCTTGTGGATGCGGGTTCGCCGGTGGATGAATTCACCCGGCATCTCCATGAGTCACTGACCTCTGCAAAGGTTCCGTTCGCAATCTTCCTTAACAAGTACGAAGAGAAGGGGGCATCTCCTGCAATTATGAACGATGAGTTCGGGACAACACCCGTCTGGATAGTCTCGGCCTTGGACAGGGATGCCTGCCTTGATGCCATGAGTCGGTTTGCGGAGACGTTACCTGCTCATGTGAACGGTTCATCTGGAAAACGATGATTTTGTTATCTCAATCCAGCCTGTAGTTCTGCAAAAAAGGATGATTTTCGGATCATTGTGCTGGCAGTGATTCTTGTTTTTTACGCCATCACGGCCTTAACAATCACGACATCCTTGAGGGGCTTGTCGCCGTGACCGGTCTTGGTCTTCCCGATCTTGTCCACAACATCCATTCCTTCGACTACCTTGCCGAAGACCGGGTGCTTGCCATCAAGGAAGTTGTTGTTCACGAGGTTGATGAAGAACTGGCTGCCACCGGTGTTGGGTCCGGCATTCGCCATCGAGATCGTGCCCCGGTCGTTCCGGTTGTTGGGGGTGAACTCGTCCTTGATCGAGTAGCCCGGCCCGCCCATGCCTGTGCCTTTCGGATCCCCTCCCTGGAGCATGAAACCTTTGATGACCCGGTGGAAGATTACGCCGTTGTAGAAGCCTTCCTTCACGAGCTTCTCGAAGTTCCCGGCGGTGATCGGCATGTCCGGTGCAAGGGCGATCGTGATCGTGCCCATGTTCGTCTCGAGTTTCACGAGTTTTGGGGATTGCTCAGCTGCAGTCATATTGTGTCTTTAATGTATGGCATCTCCTGATTATTCTGTGTTGTGAACGGAACACCCGGGTCCCGGGAATTAAGAAATAAGAGATTTTTTCAGATCATCACGGCATGGATGATCGTGATGTTCTGGAGCGGCCGGTCCGTCGGGTAGCCGGACGTCGGGGCGTTACCGATTGCGTCCACCACGTCCATTCCCTCAACTACGTTCCCGAAGACCGGGTAACTGCCGTCGAACCCGGCGGGCTGGAGGGCACTGTTGTTCACGAGGTTGATGAAGAACTGTGAGCCCCCGCTGTTGGGCATCCCGGTGTTCGCCATCGCGACTGCGCCACGGCTGTTGATATCGGGGCTCGTCTCATCCTGGATCGTATAGCCGGGTCCTCCCGTCCCGGTGCCGGTGGGATCGCCGCCCTGGATCATGAACCCGTTGATGACCCGGTGGAAGATGACTCCGTCGTAAAATCCCTTGTTGACGAGGGTCTCGAAGTTTCCTGCAGTGATCGGCATCCGCGTATCGAGCGCGATGGTGATATTGCCCATCGTGGTCTCGAGCATGACTTTCCTGCCCGAAAGAGCCGGTACGGCTGCAGCAGCAGTCGTTACCGGTACTGCAGAAGAGGAAGGCATGATTGTCGTGGCTGCAGGCGCCGGTGTTGCGGCACCGGTGGCCGCTTCCGTGAGGGAAAGCGTGGTCGGGAGTACGCCCGGGGTGGTTCCGGCAGGAACGGACTGGGTGCACCCGGCACAGAAGAGCAGTGCAGCGGCAAGGATACCAATAATACAGATCATCCGGACTGGTGACATTCTGTATATTATCGGTCCTGCCGGAAAATAGAGATTACGGGACACCGTTGTCCCGTTTTTTGTCTATGGCTCGTCTTTCCTTCGGCCCTTTGTTCCGAAGAAGAAGATCGCACCTACGGCGATAGCCATGGAAACGATTCCCGTCAGGATGATAAGACTGCCTTTCGAGGTCGCGGTATTGTAGTCCTTTGCCGACATGTCGATCGCGAGCACCGCGACAGTGTTACCGTTAGAGTCATTGACGGAATCATCGATCGGTGCATAGGCACTCATAAACGATCCGTATTTCGTAGTGTAGGGCTGCTTCGAAGAAGTCGGGCCGGAGAGGGCCGCGAAGATCTCATTCCGGTCCGGGGCGGTTGAGACTTCCCCGATCTTTGCCGACCCCTGCGGGTCCAGCGGGTAGAGATCGTCCACGAGGAATGTGGCGGTCTTGTCCGGGTTTACCTTGAGAACATACGCATTGAGGATCGTATCATCCATGCTTCGCATGTTCTCGAGGCTTCTCGCCACAGTGAGATATTTCGGCGACATCTCATCGCCGGGTTTGAGGCCTGCGAGATCGCTGGCATTGACCTGGGTCGCCATGACGCTCACGGTCGCTTCCATCCCGTTGATGGTTGCCTCCCGGAGGGCGTTCTGTTCGCTGGTATAGGCAAATGCGGTGAGCGTTCCAATGATTATGATCGCAAGGATGGCGCTCACCCAGATCTTTCTGGATGTTGGGCATGCACAGGTCATTTAGAATCGCCTCCTGAGCGAGATGCAGATACCCGCAACCATCGCCAGGCTCAGGATGAAGACCGCGAGTGAGGGCGAGGATGCAGGTGTCGGGGTTGGTGCGGGCTGCATGCTGATCGCAAGCGGCGTCACCTGACCCGGGGCGACAGATGCTGTTGTCGGGCAATCAACGTACCCGGTATATTTCAGCAGGATCTGGTGCTGTCCGGGAACGATATTGTTCAGCGTTGCCGGGGTATATCCCTGGAACAGGTTGTCCACATACACTTCAGCACCGTCTGGTGTGGAAACGATAGTGAAGCCTCCCGTTGCCGGCACGGGTGTCGGGTTCGGCCCGACCGGCGTCAGGACCGCGTTAATGGTCGTTATGGTATTCGGCTGGACGTACACGGAGTTCATCCAGTCGTTGTATCCCGTGGCGGTCACCTTGAAGAGGCGGTTGCCGTTTGCCACGCTATAGAGCGTCAGCGTACCTGACGACGGAATCCTTCCCTGCGAGCTGCTGTCCATATACACCGTGGCTCCGGGCAGGGAAGTGATCGCTACTGTGCCATAGACTGCCGGCGTCATGATCGCATTCAGGTTCTGGTTGGAATTTGCATTGACATACACGTTCGTTGTGTAATCGCTATAGCCGGTGAGCGAGAGCCGGAATGCGTGGCTCCCCGGGTAGAGGGTGATGGTGAGCGGCGCTTTCCCCTGGTAGGTCCCGTCCACGTAGATCAGGGCGTGGTCCGGGCTCGATGAGACCTTCACGGTTCCCGTACTGCGTGGTGGCGGCGGGGACGGCTGGAGTGTCGGATAATAGGTTGCGGTCTGGCCGGCATAGACATTGACGATCCGCGTGTCGGTAGTGTAGCCGTTCAGGGATGCCCTCATGGAGTATGATCCTGGCACCAGGTTCGGGATGGTGACCGGGGAATACCCGATGAAGTTCCCGTTCATATAAATCCCGGCACCGGCCGGGCTCGACTGGGCATAGATCACGCCGGTCTGGACCGGTCCGATGGTGATGGTTTCGGTTGGTACCGGGTTCAGGACCGCGTAGACTGAGACATGCTCACCATCGGCAGGCATGTGCGAAAGAGATCCGGACCAGGAGGTATACCCGGTCTTTGCCACGGTTACCGTCCTGACCGGTGTACCCGATGGCGAGACGCCGACTGTACAGACTCCCTGTGCAATCGTGCACTGGTAACTGCCATCGAACGCCACGGAAGCGCCGTCAACATTGGCATGGGTATCGATGTACCCTTTCCCGCCTCCAACTGCCGTAGGTTCAACGGTCGGTATGGTGATCGTGATGGTAGGCTCCGTAGTCGGCCTTGTCGTGGGTTCTGTTGTCGGAACCGTTGTAGGTTCCGTAGTCAGTACCGTAGTTGGCTCGGGCGTAACGAACGTCACCGGTTCCGTCAGCGAAGGTAAGACACCGATTGGCGTATCGCCGGCGGCCGAGACAGGTGCGATGACCGCACACACTACACAGAAAATGAGTGCTGCGAGAAGGATGGTAATCTTGGGGTTCATTCGTATCTTTCCTGTAAGTGTAACTCTTGAAAACCGATCTATATATAGGGTGGTTTTTATCTCCCGGCAAGCCCGGCGACAACCCGCGAGAGCCGGTGCATCCCCTCAGTGATCTGATCCTCTGATGCAGAGGAGAAGTTCAGCCGTATCGTATCCATACCTCCGCCGTCAACATAGAACGGGAGGCCGGGCAGGACCGCCACTTTCTGCCTGACCCCTTCATCGAACACCTTCCTCGAGTTCAGTCCATGGGGGAGCGTTGCCATAAGGAACATCCCTCCTTCCGGGTGCGTATGCGGGATATATGGCATCAGGTCGTCGAAGAGATCGCACATCAGCCGGCACTTCCGGCTGTAGACTGCTACGATCTTCCGGACATTGTCATCGAGATTGTGGGTGGTAAGGTACCGGTGGAGGATCTTCTGGCAGAGGAAGTTGGAGTGGAGGTCTGCTGCCTGCTTGACGACATTGAACTTCGCAAGGATCTCCCGCGGGGCGTACATCCACCCGATCCGCATCCCCGGGGCGACGATCTTCGAGAACGATCCGGAGATAACGGCCTGGTCCGGGAGATACCGCTTCACCGGCAGGCGGGGTTTTGCATCAAAGAAGAGTTCGCCGAACGCATCGTCCTCGTAAAAGACGGTGTCCGTACCGGTGAGTATCTCCGCGATCGCCTTCCGTTTCTCCTGCGAGTAGGTCCGGCCGGAGGGGTTCTGGGAGTTGGGGATTCCGTAGAAGAACTTCACCTGTGTTCCGGTGACCAGCGTCCGGAATGCGGCGAGGTCGGGCCCGTCATCTTCGAGCGGAACCGTGTCGATGACCGGCTCATAGAGCGAGAAGGCCTCGATGGCCCCGAGGTATCCGGGCCGCTCCATGCCCACGTGGTCTCCCTTGTTGAGGAAGAGTTTGGCAAAGAGGTCGAGGCACTGCTGGGATCCATTCACGATCTGGATCTCATCCGCCGATGCAGCCAGGCCGAGCCGGCTGCGGTACCGGTCCGCGATATACTCCCGGAGCGGGAGATACCCGTCGGTGGTCGAGTACTGGAGCGCGACCTGCGGCTCCCCGTCCATCACTTCGCGTGTCGCCCGGGCAATGCCCTCCGTATCGATCAGGGCCGCCGACGGAAGTCCCCCGGCAAAGGAGATGATCGATGGATCCGAGGAGACCCGGAAGAGCTCGTCGAGAAAGGACTCCGGAGCCCGGGCCACCCTGTCTGCAAACCTGTACTGCATGGTATCATCGCGGGGAAGGATCCGTCACCGCTGTCCTGCCGGTGCATTGGATGCGGCGGGAGAAAAATATACGGGCCGGCCCGGCCGGAACACCGGTGACCCTGCAACCCTGCGAACGCTTTTGTATCCCGGGACTGACCGGTATGCATGGCAACCAAGGGAGACGATGCAGCAGGTCTCTTCCTGAGCGGCTGGTCCTGTTCTCAGGCGGTCTGCGGTGCGTTTGCGGATGACTTCGGCATCGACCGGAAGACCGCCCTCCGCCTTTCCTGCGCTTTCGGGGGTGGCATGGGACATACAGGGAACACCTGCGGGGCAGTCACAGGGGCACTCATGGTGATCGGCATGAAGTACGGGCGGACCGATCTCGACGACCTTGCGGCAAAAGAAAAGACGTACGAGGTGACGGAGCGGTTCATGAAGGAGTTCCGGCGCAGGAACCATTCGCTGAACTGCACCGAACTCATCGGACATGATCTTTCCGACCCGAACGCACTGGCTGCGGCCCGGGCAAAGAAGCTGTTCCACGCGAAGTGCGCGAAGTTTGTCGGGGATGCGGGGGAGATCCTGGAGGAGATACTGTAAATCTTCCCTGCAGATATGTTTGATCGGAAAATTGACGGCTCCGAAAGAACTCACCCCATCATCCGTGTTTTTTTCATCCCGCATCATTTTTATATAAGCGCCCCCAACAATTGACTGACTAGTCAATTCTTGGTGCTTCCCATGTTATACCGAACAGTCCCAAAAACCGGCGACAAGCTCTCGATCCTCGGCTTCGGCTGCATGCGGTACCCGTCGAAGGGACGGGGTATCGATGAGGAACGGACGATCCGGCAGATCCGTCATGCCATTGACAACGGCGTCAATTATTTTGACACGGCGCCCGTTTACCACATGGGGAAGAGCGAGCCGATCCTTGCAAACGCCCTTGCCGGAGGTTACCGTGAGAAGGTACGGATCGCAACAAAACTTCCGCACTGGTTTGCTTCAGAACGGGCTGACCTGGACCGGATTCTCGATGACCAGCTCCGGACCCTCCGGACCGATCATATCGATTACTATCTGCTCCACAACCTCAGCAGGGGTGGCCTGGAGCGGCTCCGCCCGCTTGGCATATTCGAATTTCTCGATGCAGCCAAAAAAGACGGCCGCATTATCAACGCGGGTTTCTCGTTCCATGCCAATGTGCAGGATTTCAAAGAAATTGTCGATGCCTATCCATGGGACTTCTGCCAGATCCAGTACAATTACCTGGACGAGACGAGCCAGGCGGGGACAGAAGGCCTCAGGTACGCAGCATCGAAGGGGCTTGCAGTCATTGTCATGGAGCCGCTCCGTGGCGGGAACCTTGCCGGTAAAGTACCGGAGTCTGTCCAGAGGATCTGGGACCGTGCACCTGTAAAGAGGACACCCGCCGAATGGGCACTCCGCTGGATCTGGGACCATCCGGAAGTGACCGTCGTCCTCTCCGGGATGAACGAGGAGGCCCATATCGATGAGAATATCCGGGCTGCCGGGACGGCGGCACCCGGCTCACTCTCTCCGGAAGAACTTGCCACCGTCAATGCGGCACGGGATGAGTACAAGCGCCTGATGAAGGTCGGCTGTACAGGCTGCGGGTACTGTATGCCCTGCCCGTTCGGCGTTGATATTCCGGGATGTTTTGCAAAATACAACACGTACCACCTTTTCCCTCACGACAGGACCGTGAAGTTCCATTATATGATGCGGCATGGCGGACTCGAAGAAGCCAAATCCAATGCCGGCCTCTGCCGCGGCTGCGGGAAATGTACCCGGGCCTGCCCGCAATCCCTCCCTATCCCGGTCCTCATGAAAGAGGTCTCGCGGGAGATGGACGGGATGCTCTGGATTATGGTCCCGGTTTTCAGGGGTGCAGTCTGGTGTATGAATACGCTTGGCCGTGTCCGCCGGGCGATCACGGGAGAAAAGGCCCATGCCTGAGCCGGGGACCGAGAAGCGGGAGGCGATCCTGGACACCGCACTCACCCTCTTTACCGAACGGGGCTTTTTCGGCACGCCGACCTCGATGATCTCGAAGGAGGCGGGAGTAGCCACCGGCACGCTCTTCTTCTATTTCAAGACAAAGGAGGATCTCATCGATACGCTTTACCGACGGACCAAAGAGGAAGCGGCACAGGCAATGTGCCGGGGGATGGAGAACGAGAAGGGAACGAAGGATCGGATCCGCCGCCTCGGGATCAATGCGGTCGGGTGGGGTATTGAGTATCCTTCAAAGATGAAGTTCATGGAGCAGTTTGCCCACTCCCCGTTTGTATCCACCACTGCCCATGAAGAAGGCATGTCCCATTTTCTCTTCCTGCAGGATCTCGTGCAGGAAGGGATCTCCCGGGGCGAGATCAAGGATCTCGATCCCCCGCTCCTCTTCTGTATGCTGGCCTCGTCCCTCTCCGGCCTCGTCGCCCGGGTCTCCATGACGGAAGACCCGGCAGAACGCGTGGCGATTATTGAACAGGGGCTGGACATTGTCTGGAACGGGCTGAAAGCAGAAAAGGATACACCGGAGAACGACTGCAGGAGCAAGAAGAGGAAGGAGTGATTCTATGAAGAATGTGATTGAAGCAATGGATTTATCGAAAGCGTATGGCGATGTACAGGCAGTGGACCACGTGACCCTCTCGGTGAAGGAAGGAGCACTCTTCGGTCTGCTGGGCCCGAACGGCTCGGGCAAGACCACGATGATCAAGATGCTGACCGGCCAGACGAAGCCGACCGGGGGGACGGCGACCGTGCTCGGGATCGATGCGGTACGGGATCCGGTCGGTGTGCGTGCCGGCGTGGGGATCATCCCCGAGCAGGAGACCCCGCCCAGTTTCCTGACCGCAGTCGAATATCTCGAGTTCGTCGGGGCGGTCCGGAAGATCCCGGAGATCAACAAAAAGGCGGACTTCTGGTTCGATTACCTTGACTTCGCGGACAAGAAGAATGTCCTCTGCAAGGACCTCTCCCGGGGTACCCGGCAGAAGCTGATGTTCACGCAGGCATTCATCCACGAGCCGGCCCTTGCGCTGATCGATGAGCCGCTCATCAACTTCGACCCGATCATGCAGGACCTTGTCAAGGAGTTCCTCGCCGATTACGTGAAGAAAGGAAAGACGATCTTTGTCTCCACCCACATCCTCGAGGTGGCCGAAGAGATCTGCTCGGAGTTCGCGATCCTGCACAAGGGAAAACTCCTCCACACCGGCCCGGTGGCCGACCTGACCGCGAAGGGGGAGCACCTCCCCTCCTTCTTCCTCTCGCTCGTCCGGAAGGGTTCCCATGCTTGAGCTCTTCGTCGCCATGATGAAGGAGGAGTGGCGGATCCATTCCACGATGTTCGGCAGCCTCTCGTTTGCGCTCTTCCCGGTCATGATCTTCGGGATCGCGTTCATGGGATCGTTCCTCATCCCCCTGATGCATACGACCATGCCGGCCGGCAACCTCACGCTGCTCGTCCATGCCAACTACCTGATGCTCGGGATCATGGTCGGCGGGTTCGGCCTGCTCGGAAACGAGATGATGAACCGGCGGTTCGGGGGAGCGAGCCTCCTCTCGTACTCTGCCCGGTCCCTCCCGCTCTCCGATCGGTTCATCTTCACGAACTTCGTGGTCAAGGACACCATCTATTACTTCTTCCTCTGGGTCCTGCCGTTCGGCGGGGGGTATGTCCTCGCCTCGCCCTTCACCGGCGTGCCGCTTGCGAAGGCCCTGCTCCTGCTCCTCACGCTGACCCTCTCGTTCCTCTTCGGGCTCTGCAGCATCTTCTTCCTCTCGGCGGTCTACGCCCGCTCCCGCACTGCGCTCTGGTTCGTTCTGCTGGCTCTCGGTGTGGGTATCGGCGGCCTCTCTGCCGTGACCGGCATGAACCCGGCGCTCTTCTTCCCCCCGCTGCTCCTCAATGCCGCCTTCACGTGGACGAACTTTGCTGTCTCCTGTATCGTCCTCGCGGCCCTCTTCGCCGTTGCGATCGTTCTTTTTAACCCCGAATCAGTAGGTTCTGAGAAGGTATACCACGACTCCTTTGCGCCCCTGATGCAGAGATACTCCTTCCTGCCAAATCCCCCGCTCGCTGCCAAGGATACTCTTGACCTCTACCGGAGCGGGAGTATCGTCGGCCAGACGATCTTCTCGTTCATCCTTCCCCTGGCGGTGATCTGGTTCTTCCTCTCCCTGCTCGGCCCGTACTTCCCGCCTCACGGGCTGCTCTTCATATTCGCCATCACTGCCGGGGTGATCGCATCGACGATGTATACCTGGGTGACGATGTTTGATACCTTCGGGCCGTATGCATGCCTGCCGGTAGCCGTCAGTACCCTGATCGGCAGCAAGCTCACCACGTTCTCCGTCCTGCAGCTGATCCCTGCCCTCTTCATCGCTGCAGTTGCGCTTCTTGCCGGTGAAGGTGCATACCTGTTCCCCGCGGTCGTGCTCGGGATATCGGTCTCGTTTTATGCGGTGGGGGTCATGGCATACCTGACCGGCCTCTCCCCGAACGTGCTGGTCTACGATGTGAAAGTGCTCGCCGTCTATCTCGTTCTCGTGGGAATTGTCCTGACCCTCTTCACCGGTCTTGCCTATGCCAACCCGCTCTATGCCTTTGCAGCCGTTGTCCTTCTCATCCCGGCCTGGCTGTTCGTGCAGAAAGCGAAGGTAAAATGGGATGCCGTGGACCCGGCCGGGTTCTGAAAAATCCTCTCTTTAGATAACCTTTTTTCGAGAGACGATGTCCCCCTCTTGTGCCGCCTGCCCTTGCTGAAGCAACGGCAGCCTTCCCCCAGCGGGGGATGATGAGGGTCTTCAGACCCGAAGCAGGAGAAGAACGTAAAAGCGTTCTTCGACTCGGGGCGCATTGCGATGACCCGCACAGATGACAGGTAATACGTCGTCATCGCAATTGGGGGTGCCATAGCGGCGGGGAGGCAATCGCCGCATCTGCGGGGATTGACTGGAGAAGAATCCGGTCAGGATTCTTCGATTGCGGAAGGGTCGAAGAACCTGCGGTTCTTCTCCAGCCAGCAGTTCCCTTCGGGAACAGCAGGCTCCCCCGAGAGCGTCAGTGATTATGGGTTTTCGACCCGATCAAAAATTCTCTCCTAAAACTATTTCTTCCGGTGACCGGGGCCGTATGCCCGCGTTATTACGGTGGCGTTGGTGTCAGTGGCGTTTCCGGCGGTGCACGCGGAGGGATTATCACGATATCGGGTGTGCTGGAATAGTATCCGTCTATCGGTTTACCGTCTGCGCTGATGTACCCGTAGACCTTCAGGGGCGGCCCGGTCACCGAGAGGGGTGCAAGAGTCAGCAATGCGTTGATCAGGAGCGATACTACGAGAAAGGTGGCAATGAGCCCCGCGAGCAGCCGGAAATTATCATCATGCACGTTTGGTCACCTGCTGGTGCATGAACATTTCCTGTTCAGGTACTTAAATGTCTGGAGCTGAATGCCGGTGAACGGGTTCAGCTGCTTCTTTTTGCATCTGACAAAAAAAGGTTAAGATTATTCCCCGGATAATCCGGGGATGTTATGCGGAGTCAGCGACTTCGATCCTGATGATCTCAGAATGCATGGATGCAATGGTTTTGTGCAGTTCCGCATTCTGGGCTTCCCGCACCACTTCGATTGCCTCGCGGATCCTGGCAAGCGCCTCGCCTTGGGTGCTGCCATACCCCCGGGCTCCCGGGATCTCCACGCAGCGTGCGGTAAAACCGCCCATCTCGTGGGATTCCGTGATGATGGTGTAGTGCATGATTGTACAGGAATGATTGATTTATTTACAAAGTTTCTGGTCGAAATGGCCGATTCTGGCAGAAAAATGGTACATTATGGTGTGCAACAGGGTCAAAAATTGGGATTGCGGGATCCCGGCCCGGCAGTTACCGGTCCCGGTCCAGCTGCGCCTGGATCTTCTCGGTCACCGGACCCGCCTTATCATCGAGCGGGACGAGCCGGATTGCATCGGCCGATCCAATCCCGACCCCGAGTTCTGCGGCCCGGGCGATCTGCTCAAGATCGAAGATCTTCCCGTCCGCTACGTCCGGCACCGTGCCGAATGCCCGGAGAAGTGCGACACCGACTGCATCGATCGCCACCCGGTCCTTTCCTGCCAGCATGACACCGGGCCGGATTACTTTCCCCTTGTCCGGGCCGCCGCTTGCAAATCCTTCCGTGGCATCGAGCACCACGATATCGGTCCGGAAGAACCGGTTGATCTCCGCGATCATCAGCCGCTGGTGGGGGGAGGTGTGCAGTTCGTTCATGAAATCGAAATTCACTCCCGGCACCTTCCGTGCAATGCAGCCTACGCCGTTCTTGAGCGAGAGGGTGAAGTGCCCCCCGTACCGGTGGGTCTTGAGGCAGCAGGTCTGGACCACGTGATCGGCCCGCCCGATGGCTGCAGCAAGGAAAAATCCCCTGCTCCAGTGGAGCAGGGGGGCCTCGATCTCCAGCCAGCCGGGCCGGTCGAGCTCGTCGAGCACAGCGATATCGAACCCGAGATCACGGGCCATGGCAGGCACCCCGGCCCAGTCCAGCACCTCCCGGGTGATCCCGCCCCCGCTCCGCTCGGCAAGGGTGAGCCGCGTGGGTCGTTCTGCCAGTATGGCGCTGCAGACCTCTTCCAGCGTCTCCGGGTGCGTTGACGCCGGGAACGGATCGGCGCTATTGAAATTTGCCTTGAGTGCTACGTTCGATCCGGCGAGCACGGAGAGATCAAATCCCCCGAGCACGGTCCGGACTGCATCCCTGCGGTCCGGTGCACCGGCAATGAATACATCCGCGTGATCGGCCATGGTATTCTCACGTGATCGTCTGTGTGCTGGATCTTATGAATCTGATCCTAGGCAGGGTGCTCTTTAAAAAGAGGCAGAGTTACCGATAGCAGGCATGTCTGCGAGCGTCCGCCACTCTGAGAATCCACCCGCGTCCTGTCACTGCGTTTCGGTGATCCTGCCCTCTGCAATCTCGCAGTACCGGGCATCGACCTCGATCCCGATCCCGTTCCGCCGGCACTGGCGGGCGGCGACCAGCGTGCTGCCGCTGCCCATGAACGGGTCGAGCACGGTCTCTCCCACGAACGTGAAGAGCTTCATGCACCGGAGCGGCAGCTCCACCGGGAACGGCGCCGGGTGGCCGATCTTCTTCTTGCTCTCGCCGTTGAAGGTCCAGAGCCCGTTGGTCCAGGCCATGAACTCTTCCCGGGTGATATCGGACTCCCGGCTGTCCCCCGTCTTCTTCCAGCTGCCCTTGTAGAGCACCACGATCAGCTCGACGGGAGCGATCACGAACGGGGCCGAGGCGGAGAGCCAGGATCCCCAGGCGGTCCGGCGGGAGATATTTCCCTCGTTCCAGACAATGGTCGCATGGTAGGAGAACCCGGCGTCCTTCGCGATCGTGGTGAGGTCCGCCCCCACGCTCTGCTGTCCCCCCTTGTTCTTGTCGAGCGGAATATTGAGGCAGAACCTGCCCTCGGGCTTCAGCCAACCATGGCATCGCTTCATCCAGCTTGCCGAGAACTCCAGGTACTCCCCGTACGTGAGCCGGTCGTTGTGGGAATTGTATTGTATGTCCACGTTATAGGGCGGGGATGTGACAACAAGGTCGATACTGTCAGGTGCAATCTTTTTTGTGGCAAAAAGGTCCTCGTTGATGATGGCCGATCGGTCGTCCCGGTAAAAATAGTCCTTTGCCAAAGCAGTACTCCTCAGGTATTTTTTGGTCAGCCAGCGGTATAGTAGTTCGCACGCGTCCCTGTTTTCCGGAAGAGTCCATCGCTGCAAACGAGGGGATTATCAGGACTGCACGCGATCCCGCATGGCCCTCTTTCCGGTGTCAGCACTTCCGGTTTGAGCTAACCCCGCGGTTATACGAATAACTCCGGCCATCCTATGAATATTATCTGCGGTCCGGTTCACCATTGTAGCAGTGATACCAGTTCTCGTTCCGTGGGTGAATTCTGTATGGTAACCGGCGACCGCAAGGCAGTACTGAAGGCGGGGGTATTTCTTGTCCTCCTCCTGCTGATCGCACCGTATGTTTCCGCTTCGGTAGACACAGACTCCCTCCCCGCCAGCAGGCAGCCCGATGCGGTGGATAACCCGCAACTGATCTCGGCCTTCAAGATCCATACGGCGTACCTGGGGCAGAGCCAGGAAGCCCGCATGAATGCCGTGGTCTCGTATATAGACAACATCAGCAAAGGGACGGGGACTTCCAACCTGGAACAGATCGAGGACGATTATCTCGTGATCGCCTCCTCCATTCCGCTCATGACCACCAACGCCGAGATCAGCCAGGCCCGGGATGACATGCGGGTCCAGACCCAGCTCTTCTCCGAGGAGACCAAGGCCCAGCTCGTGATGTTCAACGGAAGCACCGGTGACATGCGGGCGAATATCGATGCCTCAGTACAGGCAGCAGACTCATCCATCACGAATTTTAAGGACTCTCTCTGGCTTGCCAAGGACTCGGCCCGGCTCATGGTCTTCAACAACGACTCCCAGCAGCGGGCAGTGCTCCTCCGCAGCATGGACCGGCAGGGGATCGATACTACCCTTGCCCGGAACATCTCGGACCAGATCGATGCGCAGCGTGCAAATCTCCAGGGAGCTCTCACCAGCAACTCGGCGGACTCCCTGAAAAATGTCAACACCGCCATCAAAATGCTCAACCGGCAGTTCCGCACGACCGTCGACAATTCCCGGGCCGCAATGACCCTTGAGCTCAAGCGCGAAGCCCTCATGGCGATGAAGGAATAAATCCTCCCGTTTCCTCCGTCCCCCACATGGGTGGGCACCGCTGCATTTTAACCCCCGGCGCCAAATCCTCTTCTATGTCCGGGCATGCGGAAGAGATGAGATCCTTCACGTTCGTTCCTGTCGGGACGATCCACACCCCGTTCCGGGATATTGCCGGCATGCCGATCCAGCCGAACGGTGCACGGGGTACGAAGGGGACGATCAGGATCGCCGAAGCGTACCGGGAAGGCCTCAGGGACCTTGACGGGTTCGAGCGCATCATCCTGATCTATGCATTCCACAAGTGCACCGATCACAGCCTCACGGTAACACCCTTCCTTGACACAACCCCGCGTGGTATCTTTGCCACCCGGTCCCCCCGGCGCCCGAACGCGATCGGCATCTCAGTTGTCCGGCTGATCGCGGTCGGGGACGGGATGGTCGAGGTGGAGGATATCGATGTCCTTGACGGCACCCCCCTCCTCGACATCAAGCCGTACGTCCCCGAATTCGATGCATATCCCGGCTCCTGCTGCGGGTGGCTGGAGGCGGTTGCCGGGAATGCAAAGACAGCAAGGTCGGATGACCGGTTCCGGTAGCCCCGCCCACGGTCTAGGTCGTTTCTTCCTACCGTATCGCAATTCTTATTCCTGCCCCGGGTGAATGTTCCGGTACCATGGCAGATGAGCGCTACCGCGGGATCACCGGGCTCCTGCGCCCGTTTAAGGAATATGCACAGGAGATCGGGATCCATGAAGGGGACCAGATCGTGTACTACGGCTGTGTCGGGACCTGCACCCCGTTTGTTGAGCTTCTTGCCGTAGCAGTCCGGGGTCTCCACGCCGGGCAGGTCTTTGTGCCCCTGCTGGACGAGACAAAGGCGCAGAAAATCGTAAGTGTCGAGGATGTCGGGATGCAGGTCTCGGGCGGGCCGGTATCCCTGCATCCAAAACTCCTCGTGATCATGGGCGGGCTCGCGATGCCGTACATGCCGGTGACAAAGGAGCAGGTCCGCGATCTGGCGTCCCGTCACCCGGGCGCGAAGCTGGCCGGTGTCTGTTTCATGAGCATGTTCGAAAAAGCCGGGTGGCTGGATACGGTTGATTTCGACCTGCTGATCGATGCCAACCTCGACCCGGTCACGGTAAAAAAAGAGAGATCCATCTAAAGGGCACTGAATACTTTTTTTCGGCTCTGTTGTAACCCTCTTCTCTTGATCGTGCTGTAAGCTTCTGCTGTATATAATGAAGGTGACCCCCTCTCTCCCCCATAGGGGGAGGCAGCCCAAGGGGAACATCCCCTTGACCCCCTTCAATTATTTGTCTCAACCTTCTGAGGGACTATCGTATTTGGGGGATGCCCTCGCGGCGGGGGCGGAAGCACAATGTGCTGGAGCCCCCAAGAGCGATTACCTGTTATCATAAATATTTCGACAAGGTCCATTCTTCTATAAATCTCCTTTAACGGTCCGTTCTCTTTTCCCGGATCAGCGTTGCAGGAATGTGTAGAGCGTGACTGCGGAGACGAAGATGATGCCGATGATGAGCAGGGTATCGAGGCCCTGCGGGAGCTGGGGAACGGACGAGGGTACTGCCGGCAGCCGGGCCGGCTGCTCCCCCGGGGGTGGTGCCTTCACGACAGAGAACGCTGCCATCCCTGTGCCGCTCGTATTGGATTTCATCCAGCCCACGGATATGTGGTAGTTCCCGGGCTGGAGGCCCGGGGATTCGAACGTACATGTCCAGTGGTTGATATCCCCCCCGGCCACGACAGGGAGGATCTTTTCCGTGAGCTGCTCGTTCGTGTCCTGGTTGTACAGCCCTGCGCGAAGGGTGTTCTCGGTACCTGCGTTGGTGGTGCCGGTGATCACGATCGCCTCGCCGGAAATCTTGTCAGGGAGGGCGCCGGTCCCGGGGCCAAGCTGGTCGAAATAGACCGCCGGCTCTTCCACGAAGAATGATTCCGGAAGGAATGTGTCGTCAACCCCCTGGATATCTTCTGCGGACAGGAGTATATCGGTAGTACGCTCCACGTTTCCCGAAAGGTCCTGCCGGGCCCCGAGGCGGGCGATGATCTTCCCACGGTTCAGTATCGTGAGGTTCCCGTTACTGTCCTTCCCGGGTTCGATCTCCATTGTGCCATCCGGGCCCGGGTCCTGGAGAATGACCGCGTACTGGCCGCCCGAGAACTTCTCCGTGTCGGTGGGTTTCAGGACAAAGGAAAAATTTCCGTGCCGGTCAGGTGCGGTCGACCTGACCTCAAAATAGTTCCTGCCGGTGATCCAGAGCGCCACGGTCCCGTTCACCGCACCGGTACCGCTTACAGAGAAGGTATCCCCCTTGGTGATAACCTGCGATGTACTGGAAGTGAACCAGACGGATGCGCCTGCCGGCATCACGCAGGATACCAGCAGGACGGCAAGCAGTATACCCCAGACATGCGCGGGTTTCACGTGTTCCATACCCCGGACTCGTATAATATGGATCTGTGTGATGTAGTCTGATAAACACTTTCCGGGAGGCCGTAATGAAGGCGGGAGCTCTTTTTCCGGCCCGGGTCTGCCTGCCCCGTTCCTCACGAGACGGCAAAACGTGCCGGGGGCTCCGCGGCACTTCCCGGCGTGTCCTGCGGGAAATAAACCGCGAGCACAAGACCTCCTGCGCCCCGGGGAATCTCGTACTCCAGTTCATACGACTGGCTTGCCTGGGGCGGCACCTCCTGTGCAATGCTGTTGCCAAGGCCATAGGTGTAATACGCGTGACCCTGCGCATCGGTCAGGATGAAATCGCTCCCGGAAACCTGGATCCGGCGATCGTGCCGGATATTGTGGAGGCTGACCGTGACAAAGAAGAACCGGTTTGCGTTGAGGACATTGGTCCCCTCCCGGGTTTTGAGCACCGTCACCTCCAGGTCGGCCGAACGGGCTGTCTGGTTAAGGGTGTACGTGGGTATGGCAGGGACTGGCGGGGCCTGGACCTGGTTAACGATGGTGGAAAAGTCCTGCCCGGCCACGACCGAGAGGTTGAGGAGCGGTATGACGAAGAGAAACGCACAGAACAGGGAACCCCCTATAAGGGAGATGATCCCGATCTTCCGTACCATGGCGAGGCCTCTCTTTTTTGTCTCCTCGTCCCTGTTGTTCACGAGCCGGGTGCTGCATTCAAGGCAGTTTCTGATGGAGGCGGGGTACCTCCTGCCGCACTTCGGGCAGATATTTACGAAGAACAACCCGATCCCCCACCTGGCAGTGCCGCAGGTCCGCAACGGTAACTCCATTGTTTTACGGCCGGTGCCCGGATGGCACGGGGTGATCCCCCGTCTGCCCGATCACGGTGCGGTTCTCTGCCCGGATTCATCTGTTATATGTGATTTTTCTACCGTATATATGCATTTTTTACATCCCCCGCCACGCCGCGATACCCTGTCCCCGGTCATGGTTCCCTGCCGGCATATGCAGGCAGGATCACATCATCCCATTTTATATTCTTCCGTGAGATACTCCGGTGCACATGGATCCGCGCCTCTTCTCCATTCTCTTCATCGATGATGAGCCCGCGCTCCGCGAGATCTTCCTGCATATGGCCGAACGTTCGCAGGAAGTGACCATGCAGACCTCTGCGTCGGCTGCCGATGCCCTGCGGCTCCTGCAGGATACCAGTTTCGATGCCATCCTCCTGGATTACGAGATGCCGGAGATCAACGGGATCCAGTTCCTGAAGATCCTCCGCTCCCGCGGGGACAGTACGCCTGTCATTATGTTCACGGGGGCAGGCCGGGAGCACACCGCGATCGAGGCACTGAACAGCGGGGCAAATTTCTATCTCAAGAAGACCGACGACGCGAGGATGCAGTTCCGGGAGATCATCTCGATGGTGAAGACCGCGGTGGAGCGGAGTTATCTCGGGAAACCCGTGGGCACCACCCAGCGGATCATAGCGGACATGATCAGCCTTACCTCGGACCCGGGGTTTGCCATCGATACCAAAGGGGTCGTGATTGCATGGAACGACTCGATGGAGCAGCTGACTGACGTACCCGCCTGTGGCATCGTCGGGAAAGGAGACCTCGTGTACGCGGAACCCCTCCTTGGCACGAAGAGGCAGACACTCCTCAACCTGGTCTTTGAACCAGACGAGGAGATACGGCGGCAGAAGTACATGCTGATCAACCGGGTGCAGAAAGGGCCGGTCATTGCCGTGACGAGGGGGAAGAAGCGGGACGGGAGCGACTGGACGATCTGGACCCGGGCAATGCCCCTCTTCGATGCCCAGGGCATCTTTATCGCGGTTGCCGGGATCGTCCGTGATGTCACATCAACGTTTGGCGACGTGGTGATCCAGGATACGGTGCCGAATGAGCTGCCTGAAGCGGCCGCGGTTGCCGTCCCGGCGAGTGCCGGTACAAGGATCTTCAACCGCATCCTCGGGAAGGCATCGGCGGAATACCGCGACGGGGTACAGCTGATGGTGAAGGAACAGAAATATACCGATGCAGTCGCCGCGTTCGACCGGGCGCTCGCGATCGACGAGAACTTCGCCCAGGCATGGAACGACCGGGGGGTCTGCTACCGGGAGCAGAACGATTACACGAATGCACTCAAGTCCTGCCTCCGGGCCGTGGAGCTGGATTCCGAGAACCCCGAGTTCCTGTTTACTCTCGGGGTGACGCTCCAGCGGATAGGGGTGATGTACATGAGCAACAAGTACCTCGACTCCGCGATCCAGGTCTACAAGATGGTGATCAACCAGCTGCCAAACTGCATGGAAGCCTGGAACAACCTGGGCATCTGCTACCGGGAGATGGGTAAGGAAGAGGAGGCGAAGTTCCATTTCGACCGGGCCCGTGACATCCGGCTCTGGAAGAGGGACACGCCCATAGTCAGCAAACGCAACGAAGCCCTCTGAAAAATCCCCCGAAGGACCGGGCAGGAAAAATCTTGGGCTGTTTCCCGGCTCTCCCGACACGACAGCCTGTACCCGAAACCTCCGGCCAGCCCGGGCTTTTTCAGGCCCATCCGTTCAGGATCCGGGATGCCAGCATCACGCCAAGGAAAAGGACGACCGGGGCCAGTACCGAGATGGCGGCCTGTCTCGGGGTGAGCGAACGGGTGTGCTGCAGGGCGTGGAACCAGAACCAGGAGCAGCCGAGCAGGCCGATTGCAAAGATCATGAACGAGATGATGGTGTACTCGTGGAACGCAGGATTGAAGCTGATGTACTTTGCCAGCTCTGCCGAACTCATGGACGAGAGCGGGGGAGAACCGGCCGCATGGCCGTTCAGGGTAAGGTTGACAAACTCCGGGGAGATCGTGACGGCCATCACGTTCCTGTACAGGAGAAAGACCGGGACCTGGATCGCATCGCAGACCACGAGCGGGATCATGCCCCATGCGGTTGCGGTCAGGGTATGCCAGATGCTGCCGGTCCGGGAGAAGATGCTGCTGACCAGGTACAGGCCGAACGCGGCAACGCCCCAGTAGACGAAGGCCATGGGGACGGAGAAGACTGAAGCCATGACGGAGATGACCGTAAAGATGCCGGTCAGTATTTCCATCCCCTGCTGGTGCGGGTATGCCTGGAGGAACGTGCCGGTCATCCAGCTTACGACAAGGAACGTATGGATGGCGGTGAAAATCCCCCACACGAGGATGATGAGGGCCGGTATCCGGTATGCGGCCGGGGCTGCGGCAAGGTCGCGGAAGAAGTCGCCGGGACGCACGATGAGGTCTTTTGGGGCAGGATCCATACCGGGTTTTTTTAACCGGTCTTATATGAATGTGCCGAAATACTATCCATAAGATAGTCTGATCCGTCATTCCTCCATCTCCGGAACGACAGGCACGGGTGCGTATTTGGTCCGGGAATCAGATCCCCCGGGAATGTGTCCCGTTCGCGAAAGCACGACGGAAAAATCCACATCCGCGGCCCCGTTTTACCAATCGCACCCCGTTTCCATAAAATTTATCGTTCCTGTCAGACTCATTGGAAGTATGCATCCTGCGAAAAGACCGGTCTTCCTTCTTCTCGTCCTGATCCTTCTCCTCTGCATACCCTCACCCGCTCCGGCGACCCTGATCGCCCCGGCCACGACAACGGCACCCCCACTCAACCTCGTGGCCGTGCGGACCGTAGCCGTGATCCCCGTGACAACGACTGCTGCACCCGTCTCCGCGCAGATCGGGGCAATAAGCATCGGCAGTACGCCGTCCGGTGCCAGCGTGATCATCGACGGCACAACCATGGGCGTGACCCCGTTTACCACCCGCACCCTTGTCGTGGGCACGCACTCGCTCGTGCTGCAGCTGAGCGGCTATTCGGATTATACCACGAGCTTCACGATTCAGGCCGACCAGCTGAACCAGCAGAGCTACACGCTTACCCCGGTCCCGGCCACTACCCTCCAGCGGATGACGATCATCCCGACCCCTACCCCCACGCCTTCCCCCACATCGCAGCCCATCGCCGTGCAGGTCACCGCCACCCCGGCCCCTGCCCCGCAGGCCCCGGCCCGGAGCCTCGCCGGGCAGCTGGCGGCGCTCGGCCCGGTCACGATCCAGCCGGTCACGATCCGGGTCGGCAATCACACAAAGACGCCCTTCCTCACCACCCTCTCGCCTTATTTCTCGTACCAGTTCAATACCGGAAAGGTGATCTCCCCGGTCGGCTTCCATAGTCCTACGGTCCAGACCTTCCCCACCAGCTACATCGAAGTGGATACCCTGAACACTCCGCTTGCCAGCACCCGCCCGGTGAGCGGCTCCGAGATGGCCTACAGCGCCACCTGGGCGGATGACACGAATGTGTTCATCAAGACAACGGATACTGTTTACGACGACCCGAACTTCCGCTGGATCTCGATCGACCCGACGGCGACCGCCTTCTACCAGGTCTCGCGGTACCCCTTCAGCGACAACGCCTCCCGCTGGCAGAACCAGTACGTACCGGGGCTCGTCGCCTCCGGCCCGGTCAAGGATGTCTATACAGACAGCGAGGGTTTCCATTACTTTGCCCTCAACTTCGCGCCGATCGCCAACCACAACCCCTCCGACCCGCCCATCTATTCCGGCCTCGTCCACCTCGACCCGACCGTACCGGGGCAGGGTAAACCCATGGGCCTTGCGAAGATCCCCCTGACCGGTTCGGGCATCTGGTACAGGAACGCAAACCTCGGGCCGGTCACGATACCGGTGCCGGACAGCTTCGCCGATATCCCGGCAGGCACCGTTACCGAGCAGGACGTGGGCAACCCCAACGACAACATGGTCCTGAGCGCATATGGCGCTCCCTCGCAGCAGGAGTTCTCCGCCATCGGATCGATGCTTGCCGATATGGACCATACGTACTATGTCCGCATCGTCCCGATCGCGAAGAACGGGAACCCCGGCGTGCCCACCATCCCGGTGACGGTGACGGTGAAGCGCCCCAAGCCCTGCCCCTCGCAGGCCCCCGGGAACGTGCAGAACAATGTCCTCGTCAAACCCCCCTCTGCGGCGATCTCCGGGTTCTACATGACCCTCCTCGTGCCGTGGTGGATCGAGACGTACCAGGACGGCTCGCTGGCTGCCAGGGCCCACTTCGTCACGGTGGCAACGCCGCCTTTCTGCTCGGTCCAGTCCACCGGAAACCAGATGACGGACACGATAAATGCCCAGTCCTGCAGCATGTATGGCGGGAGCCAGCCCGGTTATCACTTCTATGCGGACCCGGCGGAGAGCCACTGGTACGATACCGTCTGGGACATCATCACCGGACTCTTCCAGGCCTTCGCGACCGTGGCGAACGCGGTCTCGGCTGCCTATAACTCGATCAACAACCTCGTGGTCCAGATCGCGGCCTACGCGGTACAGGGTCTGACGTTCGGGGCGTTCGACTGCAACAGCAGCCCCGCCTGCACGGGTGTCCTGCATGCCGGCCTCGCACTGGCCGAGAGCTCGCTCGGGATCCCCCCCACCATCCCCAACGCCGCCGACCTCGAGAATATGGGGGCCGACTACATGGCAAAGATGGCGGCCGACGAGATCGGTGCGGGCGGTGTCCTCGACGCAGCACAGAGCGCCTACAGTAACATGCCGGACAGCGCCAAGGATGCGATCAAGAGCAATGCGCCCGATATCGGCACGAAGATGGGTGACGCTGTCGGGGCCCAGTCCTCGGCCGCGGTCGCAGGTGCAGCCGGCAACTTCTACATCCCCGACCCGCTCTATTACCAGGCGCACCCGGCAACGGTGATGGTCAGGGTCACCAACCCGAACAGCATTGCCACGGACCAGCTCACCCTGAACGTGCATGACGCCGGCGGGTTCTACCATCCGGCAACCGTCGTTGTCCCCTCCCTGAAGCCATCCGACTCCACCGTGATCCCTATCATCCTGAACGAGGACTTCTCGAAGGGCTTTAAGACCGGGTGCACCGCCGATTCGTATACCTCCACGAACGGCATCCCCTGCTACTGGGAGAACTGGCAGCAGGCTGCCCGTGACTACGGCACCGACCAGTTCGTCATAACGTACTCGGTGAAGAAGAACGGGCAGTGGATCTCCGGTCTCACCCCTTCCTCATCGGGAACGGTCCTCTCGAACCAGAATATCATCAGCGTAGATGAAAACGGGAATACCTGCCCCGGATACACATCTACCCAGGTGCTGAAGTACCCGGACGGCTGGCAGATACAGGAGAACGGCCTCTCGCTGATGTACAAGGATGTGATGTGGAACAACTACCAGTTCACCAACGGCGCCAGCGGCCGCCTGATCGGCTGATACCCCTTTTTTAACCGGGCCAGCAGGCAGCGGGCGTCCCGGACCGATTCCCGTCCGGGCAGCCGTCCCTTCCATCCAAATGGCAAGGGCGATACCTATTTTCTTTCATCCCGCCAAAATCTGTATACATGGCTTCTTTTGTCCACCGCATAGAAGTTCACTACACGCACGATCCCCGGCTGAAGACCAGGACAGACCGGATCAGAACGCTGGGCTTTGCGGTCGATGAGCTCCACCTTGCCGAGGTCTACACGATCGCCACCTCTTCCCGGGACTTCACCCGCGAAGAGCTCGTGCAGATCGGTAACCAGCTGGTAAACCCGGTAGTGCAGGAGTTCACGGTGGACGAGGCGACAAAGCCCCTCTTCGATCACGCGATCGAGGTCGGTTTCCTCCCGGGCGTGACCGACAATGTCGGGGCCACGGCCCGCCAGATGATCGAGGACTTCTTCGGGATGGAGTTTAAGGACGGGGAGATGGTCTGCTCCTCGCAGCTCTATTTCGTCCGTGGCCGTCTCGACGCCGGGGCGCTGGGCGGGCTCGCCGCAACGCTCGCAAACCCGCTCGTGAACCGGGTGCTCACCAAGACCCGGGCGGAGTACGGCCAGGCAGGCATGGACCGGGTGGTGCCGTACGTGGAGCTCCACGAACTGCCTACGGCGGAGACGGTGGACCTCGGGCTCGACGATGCGGAACTCGCCCGGATCGGGAAAGAGGGGATCATGGATCCGCAGACGCACCAGCGCAGGGGGCCGCTCGCCCTTGACCTTGCCCAGCTCCATGCGATCCGCGACTACTTCCGCACCCTCGGCAGGAAGCCGACCGACCTCGAGCTCGAGTCGCTTGCCCAGACCTGGAGCGAGCACTGCAAGCACACGATCTTTGCTTCGGCAATGGACGACGATGTGCCAAAAGGCCTTTACAAGACGTACATCCAGGCGGCAACGAACGAGATCCGCGAGGAGGCGGGAGATAAGGACATCTGCGTCTCGGTCTTCTCCGACAACTCCGGCGCGATCATCTTCGACGACGAATACCTCGTTACCCACAAGGTGGAGACCCACAACTCCCCCTCGGCCCTCGACCCGTTCGGAGGCGCCCTCACCGGAATCGTGGGTGTGAACCGGGACACGATCGGTTTCGGCCTCGGCGCCAAGCCCTGCATCAACATCTACGGCTTCTGCGTGGGCGACCCGGACCGGGCCGTCCCCCTCTTCCGCGGGAAGGATGCCGGAAACCCGGTCCTCTCCCCCCGCCAGATCCTCGACGGCGTTGTGCGGGGCGTGGGCGCGGGCGGGAACTGCTCGGGCATCCCGACCCCGCAGGGCTTCTGTTACTTCGATCCCCGCTACGGGGGCAAGCCCCTGGTCTTTGCCGGCACGGTTGGCGTGATGCCCCGGGAGCGGGGCGGCCGGAAGCTGCACGAGAAGGCGGCAAAAGCCGGTGACCTCATCGTGATGGTGGGCGGCCGGGTGGGTAAGGACGGGATCCACGGAGCGACCTTCTCCTCGGAAGTGCTCGACCACAAGAGCCCGGTTACCGCTGTCCAGATCGGCGATCCGATCACCCAGAAGAAGTTCTCGGATGTGATCGTCAAGGAGGCCCGGGACCAGGACCTGTACCGCAGCATCACCGACAACGGGGCGGGCGGCCTCTCCTGCTCGGTGGCGGAGATGGCAAAGGAGTGCGGCGGCTGCCGGGTGCAGCTGGATGCGGTCCCGCTGAAGTACCACGGCATGGCGCCGTGGGAGATCTGGATCTCCGAGTCGCAGGAGCGGATGACGCTCGCGGTGCCCCCGGAGCAGCTTGCGGCCTTCATGGAACTGATGGCACGCCGGGAAGTAGAGGCGACCGTGATCGGCGAATTCACGGACTCGGGGAGGTGCGTGGTGGAGTGTGGCGGCATGACCGTGATGGACATAGAACTCGCGTTCCTGCACGACGGCCTGCCAAAGAAGCAGCTGAAGACGACGTTCACGAAGAAGACATTCCCCGAACCGGATGCCCCCTGCCCGGACCGGCTCGATGCTTCCCTCCTCGCGATGCTGAGGAGGAGGAACATCTGCTCCACGGAGTTCATCTCCATCCAGTACGACCACACCGTCCAGGGAGGCCACGTGCTCGGGCCCGTACAGGGGAAGGGCCGGGTCCAGGGCGTTGCCTCGCTGACAAAAGTCGTGCCCGGCTCGAAGAAGGCAGTCGGCCTCTCGCAGGCGCTCTTCCCGTCCTATGCGGAGATCGATCCCTACCGGATGGCCGGGGCCGGGATCGATACGGCGATCCGGGGGCTCGTTGCCATGGGCATCCCCCCGTCCGGAATCGCTATCCTCGACAACTTCTGCTGGTGCTCGTCCGACGAGCCCGAACGCCTTGGGCAGCTGAAGCTTGCGGCGAAAGGGTGCTATGACTTTGCAAAGGCGTTCGGCACCCCCTTCATCTCCGGCAAGGACAGCATGTTCAACGACTTCTCGGGCTTCGACGCCGCAGGAATGCCCGTGAAGATCTCGGTACCGCCCACCCTCCTCATCTCCTCGATCGGCGTCCATACGGACGCAGCAAAGGCAGTCTCGATGGACGCGAAGATCGACGGCGATCTCGTGTACGTGATCGGGGGGACGAAAGAGGAGCTCGGCGGGTCGGAGTACTTCGCCATGCTCGGCGGTGTCGGAAACGAAGCGCCCGCACCCGATGCGCCGGCAGCGAAGGAGCGTTATACCCGGATCGCCGGTGCAATCGCCCACGATCTCCTTGCCTCTGCATTCCCGGTGAGCCACGGCGGCCTGCTCGTGGCGCTGGCAAAAGTCGCGATCGCGGGCAGGCACGGCATGGAGCTGACGGTCCCGGTCCCTGACGGCGTCCGGCCGGATTACTGGCTCTTCTCCGAGTCGCTCGGCCGGTTCGTGGTGACGATCGCCCCGGACCACAAGCGGGCATTCGAGCAGCTGCTCGGGCCGGACGCAGTGCTGCTCGGCCGGGTTGCCGGCAGCCGGCTGCGGATCACGGCAAACGCTCTCCTGCTGGATGTGGAGGTAAAAGAGCTTGAGAAAGCCTACAAGGCACCGTTCGGAGGGTACTGAGATGGCGGCAGTGCGCAGGAACATAAAACGGCCGGTAAGTGTGCCGAAGATTGCGCCCGTCCCGGAACCGATCCCCGAGAAGGCCCTGATCCTGAGCGGTTTTGGGATCAATTCAGAGATGGAGACGCAGGTAGCGCTGGCCCGGGCCGGCATGGGCTCGGAGATCGTGCACATCAACGACCTGATCGCGGGCCGGGCGGGACTCTCTGCCTACCGGCTGCTCGTCTTCCCCGGCGGCTTCTCGTACGGGGACGACACCGGGGCAGGCAATGCCTATGCGAACCGGATCAGGAACAACATCTGGGACGATCTCCTCGAATACCTCGATGGTGACAATCTTGTGCTCGGGATCTGCAACGGGTTCCAGATCCTTGCAAACCTTGGCCTTGTCCCGGCCTTTGACAAGGCATATTCCCGGGACATCGCCCTGATGCCGAACCGCATCGGCCGGCTGGAGTGCCGGTTCGTCACGATAAAACCGGCGAACGAGAACCTCTGGACGAAGGGGATTGAACGGATGTACTGTCCGGTCTCCCATGGCGAGGGAAACCTCTCCTGTTCGCCGGAGACCCTCAAAAAGATCAAGGCAAGGAAGATGGTGGCGTTCACCTACTGCCGGGATGACCTGGGCCCGGCAAACGGCGAATATCCCTTCAATCCCAACGGCTCGGTAGAGGACATCGCCGGCATCACGTCAGCGAACGGGCGCGTGCTCGGCATGATGCCGCACCCGGAGCGGGCGATGGAGTTTACGAACCTCCATGACTGGCCGCTCGTAAAAGAGCAGATGAAACGGTCCGGCACTGCCCTGCCCGCGGAATCGCTCAATATGCAGATCTTCCGGAATATTGTCGCGTACTTCGACTGAAACGAAAAAAGCTCCCCTTTTCCGGTACCCCCGGTAAAACCCGGGGCCCGTGATACCGGCTCCGGAAGACCCGGCAGGTCATGCCCGCTTACCCGCAGCAGGCCCGGCGTTCAGGCAGCCTTTGCATAGGAGATCCGCTCCTCTTCGGTGAGCGGGATGGTAAACGTGGTCTTCTCCACCCGCGAGCCGTCCTCGCCAGGCGAGGTCAGGTAGGACTCCATCACCCGCCATTCGTCCTGCGGCGCCCCGCAATTGATGCAGGTGCTGGCATACTCCCCCTCCTCCCGGTCATGGACCGGGATCTTCCGGTAGAACGGGTACCGCTCGGCAATGAGCGGGGCCAGGTTGGTGAAACTTACGGGGGCCGCGGACTGGCCGAAATGGGAGCCTACCGGGCATACCACCGGGGTATATGCATGGCAGGAGGGGCAGGCGATATCCCAGACCCAGACATCAATATCCACGGTTTTTGGCGCGTCCCGGTCGAAGGTGAGGGTATAGGCGTTCCGGAGCTGGATGATCCGGCCATGGTATTTCCGGTCGCTGATGATCCGGATTACCTCGGCAATCACGATCTGGGCGCGGCTCCCGGCGACCGCGTTCCAGGCCTTCCGGTCCCCCTCACTCTTGGGGCAGGTGCCGACGTTCAGGCAGGTCTGCAGGAGCACCCGCTGCTGCGGGTGGGCAACAACCTCGATCCAGTCTTCTTTCCTGCCCCTCTTCATGTGCCGGTACGTGAGCATCTGGATGGTTTCGCTCTGTATCCATCCCGTCTCTCCGGTCCAGACTTGTACCCACGACATATCTTCTCATCTCCGGTCTTGGCTTCAATATACGTTGCGGAATCCCGGTTGCGGGACCGCGGGCTGCCGCACATCCGTTTTATGCAGCGTCTTATTTTTTCAGGAACCCGAAGACTCCCTTCTTGTCCGGCGGCCGTCCTTTCCGCGAGGGTTCGGGCACGTCCCCGGGATCCTTATACGATGGTTTGGAGCCTTTGAGCTCGTCGGCGATCAGGGGCAGGTGCCCGTATTTTTTCGGGGCCATGGATATCTGGGGGGCCCGCTGTGGCCGGGCCTGGTCGGGATCATCTGCCATAAGCGGCAGGTGTGCGTAGCGCTTCTCCTCCGGAGGGAGGGGGAGCGGCCGGGCATCGAATTCCGAACTCCCGTCCGACCAGGGGTCCCATTCCTCCGGCTGGACGACCGGTTCGGGCTCTTCCGGGACCGGCTCCTGCTGCACCGGTGCGGTCCGCTTCCTGTTCATGACAACGGACGGTCCCTGGCCGGCCGGCTTTTGGGCCGTGCGGGCAGCGGCGTTGGCAAAGACGGTGCCGCACCGGGTGCAGAACTTCGAGTCCCTGTTGATCGCCTTGTTGCCGCAGGACGGGCAGGAGGGGCGGACCGGTGCGCCGCACTTGTCGCAGAACTGCGCGAGCGTGTCCGAGACCACGTCGCCGCAGCTGTCGCAGACCGGGAAGTGCGTGTCCGGTTCGTCAACTATGGTTGAACCGCACTCGTTGCAGAACTTTGCCCGGTCGTTCGGGGCAGGGATCCCGCAGCTCCCGCATTTTCGTGTCATGTACTCCATAATGGTTAAAAACGGGAGGTGCTTAAAGCCTCTGGTTCAGGGACCGGGATCCCGGGGGATCCATTTACTTTCACCCCGCTCCAAGGGTTGATGACCTTCGGCCTCCCTATTCTCCGGTAGCATGCCCCCGCCCGTAGTGGCGCGGGTTGTACCGGGATTCCCATGGCCACGATCAAAGAACTCCTCCATACGTACTGGGGCTCCCCCGCCTTCCTGCCGCACCAGGAAGAGGTCATCGGCTCGGTCCTTGCCGGCCACGACACCCTCGCGATCATGGCAACCGGGGGCGGCAAGTCGCTCTGCTACCAGCTGCCGGCCCTGTACCTCGGCGGCCTCACGCTCGTTGTCTCCCCCCTGATCTCGCTGATGAAGGACCAGGTCGACGACCTGAACGCCCGGGGCATCCCCGCCGCGGCATGGAACAGCACCCTCGATTACCACGACCGGACCCGTCTCGAGGAGGGCCTTCGGGACGGAAGCCTCCGGCTCCTCTTCATCTCGCCCGAGAAGTGCATGCAGGCAGGGTTCCTCGCCTCGCTCGCCCATGCCCCGGTCCGGCTGATCGCGATTGACGAAGCGCACTGCATCTCGGAGTGGGGCCACAACTTCCGGCCCGAGTACCGGCAGCTTGCGCAGCTCCGGAAGCACTTCCCCGCTATCCCCCTCATCGCCCTGACCGCGACCGCCGTTCCCGAAGTGCGCCGCGACATCCGGCAGCAGCTCGGCCTGGCCGGTGCCCGGGAGTTCGTGGGCAGCTTCAACCGCACGAACCTCCGGTACCGGGTGGTACAGAAGAAGAACCCGCTCGTATTCCTCGCCGATTACGTGGGGCAGCACCGCGGAGACGCAGGGATTGTTTACTGTCTCTCCAGAAAGGAGGCCGAGGAGGTGGCAGCCGAACTCCGGAAGAAGGGATTTTCAGCACTCGCCTACCATGCGGGGCTCCCGAAGCAGCAGCGGGAGGACGTGCAGGATGCGTTCATAAAGGACCGGGTGCAGGTGGTCTGCGCCACGGTCGCGTTCGGTATGGGCATCGACAAGCCGGATGTGCGGTACGTGATCCACTACGACCTGCCCAAGACCCTCGAAGGCTACTATCAGGAGACGGGCCGGGCAGGCCGGGACGGCCAGTACAGCGAGTGCATCCTCCTGTACAGCCGTGCGGACTACGCGAGGGTGCGCTCCATGCTCGAACACGACGATGCAGTGGGACAGCACCTGCGGATCGGCTTAAAGAAACTGCAGGACATGGCGGAGTACTGCGAGACGACCGGCTGCCGGAGAAAGTTCCTCCTCACCTATTTCGGGGAGGAGTACCCGGAGGAGAACTGCGGCTCCTGCGATACCTGCGACCACCCCCCTGACATGGTGGACTGCACGGAAGCGGCAAAGAAGATCGCTCTCTGCGTGCAGCAGCTGCCCGCGAACTTCGGGGTCGAACTGATCTCTGACGTGCTCAGGGGATCGAAGAGCGCAAAGATCCAGGAGTACGGGCTTGCCACCCTGCCCGCGTACGGGACCGGGAAGAAGTACAGCAAGGCACAGTACCGCACCTGGATCGGGGAGCTGGTCCGGCAGGGTTTCCTTGCCCGGGCGGGAGACAAGTATCCCGTGATCCGGTGCACGCCCCGGGCCGATGAGCTCCTGAGAGGCCGGTGCCGGGTGATGCTCCCGGTCCCGGATGCCGTCCCGGTACGAGCGGAGGCACCGGCCCCCGCCCGGCCCGGCCCCGACGCAGAAGGACTCTTCCTCCGCCTGAAAGCGCTGCGCCGGGAGATCGCGGACGAGAACGGGGTGCCGCCGTACGTGATCTTCCCCGACCGGACCCTGCGCGAGCTCGCAGCAGCCCGGCCTTCCGGCATGGCCGGCTTTGCCGCGGTCTTTGGCGTGGGCGAGTTCAAGCGGGAGAAGTACGGGCAGGCCTTCCTCGGGGAGATCCTGCGGGAGCAGACAGGGTGCTGACCATGCCCTCCGAACATGCCAGTTCCAATGGGAGACGAAACGTTTCCATGAAGGCGTTCCTTACCGATGCAGCCGGCCTCGGCCTCGCCTTCTGGCTCATCGGCTACATTCTCGGTATTGTCCTCTTCCTTACGCCCCTCGCCCCCGTCATGGGCTGGATCCTTTTCCTGTGCCTGACCCCGGTCATGGCGGTCGTGACATACCGGTGGTTCTCGCACCGCGGGCTCCCGCTGCCGTACTTCGTACAGATTGCCGTGGCCTGGACTGCGATCGCGCTCCTCTTCGACTATCTCTTCATCGTCCTGCTCTTCCATCCGGCCGCGTATTACCAGCCCGACGTGTTCGTCTACTACGCGGTGACGTTCCTCCTCCCCATAGGTGTTGGCCGGTACCTGCAGGGCCACAGGCCGGCCTGAGCCCGGGCGGTACGGGGACCGGAATCGATCCCGCTATGGCACCGGTCCGGCTGCAACCAAAGAAGGGCATATGAGGATCAAGCGCCTATAAGCTGAACCATGAAATATACGGCGCGGCATATCCAGCGTTTTCTCGAACAGGGAAAGATCGATCCCACCCTCTGGAAGAACCACTTCCCCTCGCTGCTGCCCACCCAGGTGCCGACCTGCGCAGAGTGCGGGGAGTTCAAAGACAAGACCTGCCCCGGCAACCGCGACCCGGTCGAATGTTTCCTGGACAAGGTACCCGCAGCGTCACCCGACGATGGCGAACCCCGGAAGAAGAAGCGCGACCCGATGCTCGGTCTTGGTGCAAAAGGCCCCGGCGCCCGCGGCACCGCTCTCCCCCGCGACCAGTCGAAGATGTAGGTGAAACTCCTTTCCGTCAAGATGGGCAGGATGGAGAAAGACAGCCTTTCATCAGAAAGGCTGGCTGGAGAAGAATCCGCCAGGATTCTTCGACTGGACCCTTGTCCATCAGAAATGCGGGCCGTGGTATCTCCTGGAAAGATAGTTCCGGTGTGCCCGGTATTCATCAGTGAAAAAGGGGTTTTCCTCCCGCATTTACTTCCGTACGGGTGTATCGTGGCTTATTCCGTTTTTACCGGCGTTGTCGTTTTATCTTCTTTTGGTGGTTCCTTGAAAATGCCTTCTGCCAAAGCCTTCAACTGGATGGAGACCGGCTCTTCACCATACCCGGCAAGGAACGACAGGGCAATATAGAACATCACGGACTTCGTGGTGAAGAGGCCGTCAGCCACCGGTGCGCTTGTCCCGGACAAGGTCATGAGGCCACCGGCGAACAGGAAGAAGACGAAGACACCGTACAGGATGCCGAGGAACGGGCGGAGATAATACGAATATTTGTATTCCAGCCGGAAATCCTCCACCCTGCCGATATGGTCGACATATACGTAAATATTGAAGGCAAGACCGCCGAGCCCGCCCGCACAGGCAACAAAAATAAGTTCTTTTATTAAATTATCCAGAGGATTGACCGAACCGAGACGCGATAAATAGTTGATCTGGGTAAAGATGGCTATCCCGGTAAGGACGGCAATAAAAATGACGGTATAAAAACTGATGCGTCTGATCTGTTGCAGATTCTCTTTTGTTAAAATGGTGATATAGGCGGTAGTTGTCGATCCCGCGTCGACTTTTACTTCTTTTGAACTCGAGATATCGTCCTTCGTGACGGTTACCGTATAGGTCCCTGGTTCTTTACCAGCGATCGTGAACGGTGTCGGCGGGACGATCTCTTCCGTAGTATTGTCATACCCAAGCAGGATCTTCGCCCCGCCCGGATTGGTGATCACCTTTATCGAGCCTGTCTTACCTGCGCCATTCGTCATATAATAACCACTCCATAAAAGTATTATACTATTCGCTGATCTTTTTTAAGATGATATATTTTCACAGATCTTTTTTTTTTAGAAACATGGAGATATTTTTCGTCGTGTTCCGCCCTGTAGAACCTGTCTACGCGGATCCCGGTACCCGAGCACCGGCATTGCCCCGGGGGGAAAATTTAGATGCTATGGCGTTAAATTCCCTGTAATTTAAGTGAACTGGTGATAATTTGACAGGAAACGGCAGGAAATACCGGTTTTCATGGAAGATTCTCGGTGATGTCAGTACGGGCAGGCCGAACCTTGGCCCCACGGCCCGTATCGAGGTATACCGCCTGATGCAGTACACCCTGCGGGATGTTCTGGAGCAGGAGTTCGGGGCGGAAAAGACCGATAAACTGTATTATTCCGCCGGCCAGCTCGCCGGGAAAGAATTTTACACAAATGCCATGGGAACCCCTGCAGACCTGAATGATTTTGTCAGGACCCTGCAGAACCTCCTCGTGGAGATGGGTATTGGCATTCTCCGGATCGAGAAATCGGACCCGGATACCGGCTCGTTTGTCATGACCGTCTCTGAGGACCTCGACTGTTCCGGCCTGCCGGAGACCGGGTACGGGATCTGCACCTACGATGAGGGCTTCATCGCCGGTCTCATGGAATCGTTTACCGGCGTGCCGTTCATGGCAAAGGAGATCGACTGCTGGTGCACGGGAGACCGGACCTGCCGCTTTGCCGTGAACCGGATAATCAGGTGACCGGGAACGCCCGGATCCGCTTTTGTATGGCTGACAGACACGAGACCCCGAAAGACCCCCGGAAACCCGACGGCGGAGCAGCCGCTGTGCTGCAGGAGATCGAAGCGGTAATCAGGGATGGTACCGTTTCCGGGGACGGTTTCCATCCCGGTGATGAAGAGAGCCAACAGAGGCTGGAGGAGATCCTCTCCGGGATCATGGCCACCCAGCAGTTCGCCCTGGCGATGGCAAACGGCGACCTCTCCCGGGATCTGGCAGCGAAAGGCTATCTTGCCGGCAGCCTCAAGTCCCTGCAGTCCAGTCTCCGGCACCTGACCTGGCAGGCCGGGCAGATCGCGCAGGGCGATTTTGGCCAGCGGGTCCATTTCATGGGTGACTTCTCGGCCTCGTTCAATACGATGGTGGAACATCTCGCACGGGATGAGATCGACAGGACCCGGCGCGAGCAGGAGCTCATGAGCGCAAACATGGCACTCACGCAGGAGATTGCCGAGCACCGGCGCACCGAGGAGGCACTCCGGCTCACCAACCGGAAACTGAACCTCCTCGCCAGCATCACCCGGCACGATATCCGGAACCAGCTGACGGCACTGAGTGCATTCCTGTACCTGACCCGGGAGACCTCTGGCGATCCGGTTGCCCAGGCTGCCTATTTTGACAAGGAGGACCGGATCCTCACTACCATCATCAGCCAGATAAACTTCACCAAAGATTACGAGAGTCTCGGGGTAAAAGAGCCGGTCTGGAACAACGTGGCTTCGATCATCAGGGAGGTGACCCCGGAGCTCCCGTTCGGCAGCGTGCGTCTTGTTGCGGAGACCGGGGGTCTTGAGATCTATGCGGACCTGCTCGCAGCCAAGGTCTTCTATAACCTGATCGACAACGCCCTGCGTTACGGGGGGGAGACTATGACGGAGATCCGGGTCACGTCCGAAGAGACACCGGGTGGGCTCGTCATCACGGTACAGGATGATGGTGCCGGCATCGCAGCAGGGGACCACGACCACCTCTTCACGAAAGGGTTCGGGAAGAACACGGGCTTCGGCCTCCACCTCTCGCGCGAGATCCTGTCCCTGACGAATATTGTGATCACGGAAGACAGCGAACCGGGTACAGGCGCCCGGTTCCGGATAACCGTACCCAAAGGTGCGTACCGGTTCCCGTGAATGAACGGGAAATCCGGTACGGGAACGCGACAGGAAAAAGAGAAGATCGCCTGTATCCCGATCCTCAGCACTCGTCCAGCATCTTCTTGACCATCTTCATGGTCTCGATCTTGAACTGGAAGTGCTTGATCATACCTTCCTTCATCATGATCTTCCCGTCGATCATGCGCTTCATCAGGGCCTTCTTCTGGTCATCGGTCATCATATCCCACATCTCGGCCATGATCATCTCGTGCTGCTGCATCATGCCCGGGCCTGCTCCCTGTTCGTGCATAACAGTTCAACTCCTCATGTGTTCCGGCGAACCGGACGAACCTGCAGTGCGTCGTGGATACCGATAAACTGTTGTCCACGTTTCACCGGTTGCAACATGGTTTGCCTGTCCGGTATGCAAAAAATACCCGGCATCTTCCCCGTACTGCCGGTTCCGGGTCGTTCTGGTTACGTCTCCGCCGGTAAAATGGGAGTCACCCTACCCCGCAGGCACATTCACACTTTTTGCAACATATAAAAAACTTTAAATGGGGCTGCATTTTTTTACTCTGTACCGGATCCTGTACCTGTTCCCCGGGAAAAAACGCCATGATCACGCCGCTCCCCGTCCGTACTGATGAGGTACCCCTCAGGGCAGCGGAGGCGCGGCTGTTTGGGAAACTTACCTGTGCCTTCGGGATCCTCGCCATGCTGACGGCCCTTGCCGGGATCGCCGGCAACATCTCCGGCAATATCCTCCTCAGCAGCGTGTGCACGGGCTGCAAGACCATGGCGCTGAGCGCTTCCATCTGCTGGATCTTCTTCGGGGCCTTTCTCGTATGGCTCTCCGTACGACCGGTGGGCCGGACCGCATGCCTCGTCCTGCGGGCAGCACTCGTTGTTATTGCCTGTATGGAAGCAGCCGAGCTGATCCTCAGTTTTTCCGGAAGGCATTTTATTGTAGAGTCCTGGTCGGTTGCTGCCGGTTCTGTGTTATTCGGCCCGCTCTCAACCCCGATCTCTCCGGAAGCAGCCGGGCTCATCGTCATTGCCGCGATCGGGCTCTTTATCCGCGTTGATCCGGCCAGCCTCCTGCCGGAGAACCGCGGGGTACGAAACGGCATCGTCCTTGCCGGGCTCATCCTCGCCGTTGCCGGGTTTACCTTCGTACTGAGTTATTTCTACGGGAACCCGCTGATCCTCGGCTCGCATATCATCCCCATCGCGGCCATCTCTGCCCTCGCCGCCTTCTTCACCGGTGCCGGCCTCATCGCCGCAGCGGGACCGGAGACGTCCCCGGTCTGCTACTTCACGGGCACATCAATCCGGGCCATGCTGCTCCGGAACTTTGTGACGCTCACGGTCGCCATCACGTTCTGTGAGACCGTCATCTTTTACATTTTCGCCTCCTGGTACCCGGTCTCCAGTGCCATTGAGGTCTCGGTGAGCCTGGTCGCGTTCATCCTTGCAACAGCCTGGATCTCCGGCAGGTTGTCGACGGAGATCGGCCAGAAGCTCGACCGGGCGGAACGGGCGCTCCTGCACAGGAACGAGGAGATGGGGGAGCTCAACGAGGAACTCCTGGCCGTTGAGGAAGAGCTGCGGCAGAATATCGATGCGCTGACAACAACGGAGCAGGACCTGCGGGAGAGCGAGCAGCGGTTCATGCTGGCACTCCGGCATGCACCGGTCTCGGTGGCGAGCCAGGGCCCGGACCTGGTCTTCCGCTGGGCCTACAACCAGCGCACCATCCGGCCCGAGAACGTGGCGGGCCTCAGGGACGAGGATATTTTCCTGCCGGAGGACGCGGCCCGGCTCGTTGCCCTCAAGCGCCGGGTCCTGGAGACCGGCACGGCAGAACGGGAGAAAATATGGCTGACCGTAAACGGGAAACGCATGTTCCTCGACCTGTACCTGGAACCGCAGCTGGACGCGGATGGCAGGATCGCGGGTGTCGGTATCGCCACGGTAGACCTGACGGAGCAGGAGCTGGCGGTGCAGGCAGCACAGGAGAGCGGGGAGAAGCTGAAAAAAGAGACCGGTAAGCTGGATATACTGGCAGAATCGGCACGGCTGCTCCTGAGCACGGAGAAGCCCGAACATATCGTCCGCATCGTCGGGGAACGGGTGATGCGGTACCTGCACTGCCATGTCTTCTTCAATTACCTGATCGACGATACCGGGAAGGGCATGCAGCTGAATGCGTGTGCCGGCATCCCGCCTGAGGATGTGGAGCGGGTCCAGTACCTCCATCTCGGCGAAGCGGTCTGCGGTCAGGTAGCCCGCGACGGGGAACGGATCGTTATCCACGACATTTGCGGAAACGACGACGAGCGGTGCCGGCTGGTCCGGACATTCGGCGTCTCCGGGTACGCCTGCCACCCGATCCTCTACCAGGGCCGGATCCTCGGGACCCTCTCCTTCGGGCGGTGCGATGCCGCCCATTTTACCGATGATGAGCTGGAGCTGATGAGGGCGGTAACGGACCTCGTGGCGACGGCGATGGCCCGGAAGAAGGTGGAGGATACCCTGCGCGGGACGAGCCAGTACCTCGAGAGCCTGATCAATTATGCCAATGCCCCGATCATCGTCTGGGACCGGGACCTGAATATCCAGCGGTTCAACCATGCCTTCGAGTTCCTGACCGGCATGGCTGCGGATACCGTTCTCGGGGAGCCTCTCGATATCCTCTTCCCGGAACAATCCCGGCACGAATCCATGGAGCTGATCTCAAAGACCGGCAGCGGCGAGCGGTGGGAATCCGTGGAGATCCCGATCCGGCATGTCTCCGGCACTACCCGGATCGTACTCTGGAACTCTGCGAACATCCATGATACCGATGGCGTCACGATCCTCTCCACCATCGCCCAGGGGCAGGATATCACGGAGCGGAAGATCGCGGAAGAGACTGCCCTCCATACCGCGTCGCTGCTGAATGCGGCCCTTGATTCCACGGCGGATGGTATCCTCGTAGTCGACAGGGACGGGAAGATCACGAGCTACAACACGACCTTCTGCGAGATCTGGGGTATTCCCGGGAAGATCCTTGACGCCGCAGAGGAAAAGACGGCGCTTGCCTATATGACGCCGCTGATCGGGGACCCGCGGGAGTTTGCCGCCCGGTTAAAGGAGCTGTATGCCCACCCGGGACGGGAGAGCTATGACATGGTCAGCCTTGCCAACGGCCGGATCTTCGAGCGCTATTCCAAACCCCAGAAGATCGGCGATACCATTGTGGGCCGGGTCTGGAGCTACCGCGATATCACGGAGCGGAAGAGGTCGGAGGAGCAGCTCCACAGGGCACAGGAGAGGACTGCGGCAATCCTTGAGAGTATTGCCGACACCTTCTATTCGCTGGATTCCCAGTGGCGTTTTATCACGGCAAACCCTGCTGCCGAGAAGGCCCCCTTCGGCCGTCCCGCCGCCGAGCTGCTCGGCCGGGTGATCTGGGAACTCTACCCGTCTCTTGTGGGAACACGGATCCAGCAGCATTACTTCGACGCCGCCCGGAAGCATTCGCTGGAGCATTACGAGGCGCAGTCGCCCCTTGACGGCCGGTGGTACGAGATCTTCATGCAGGGGCGTGAGGAAGGGGTCGATGTCTACATGCGGGACATCACCGGGCGCAGGCATGCAGAGGAGGCCCTGCGGGAGAGCCTGGAAAAGTTCCGGATCATCGCTACCAACACTCCCGACCATATCCTGGTGCAGGACCGGGAGCTCCGGTACACGCAGGTGATCAATCCCCAGATGGGCCTGACCGGGGAGGATATGATCGGGAAGAACGATTACAATTTCCTGAGCCGGGAGGATGCGGAGAAGCTGACAAAAATCAAGAGACATGTTATGGAGAGCGGGACTGCGTACAGTGACGAGATCCCCCTGGTCGATGCCCGGGGAGAAACGAATTATTTTGCCGGTTCCTATGTGCCAAAGAGGAATGAGGCCGGGGAGATCGAGGGGATCATCGGGTACTTCCGGAACGTGACCGAAGCGAAGCTTGCCAATGAGCGGATCGTTGCTGCTCTCGCGGAGAAGGAGATCCTGATCCGGGAGATCCACCACCGGGTCAAGAACAACCTCCAGATCATCTCCGGCCTGCTCGACATGACCCGGATGAGGACCGGCGACCCGGCAACGACCGGCATACTGACGGACATGATGATGAAGATCAAGACCATGGCCCAGATCCATACCCGGCTGTACGAGAGCAGGCAGTTCGACCGGGTCAGCATGGGGGGCCAGATCCGGGACCAGGCGGCCGATCTCTCCAGCATCTACGGGAGGTCGGGCCCGGAGATCAGCTGCCATGTCGATGCGGAGGATCTTTCCCTCCCGGTCGACCAGGCAATTCCCTGTGCCCTTATCGTGAACGAGGCCCTGTCAAATGCATTCAAGCATGCCTTCCGGGGGCGTATGCACGGGGAGATCCTGGTCTCTGCACGGCAGGAAGACGGGAATATCCATATCAGCATCCGGGACAACGGCACCGGCATCCCGAAGGACGTGGATATCAGCCGTGGCACGAGCCTGGGCTTAAAACTGATCCGGAGCCTGGTGCAGCAGCTGCACGGGACGCTGGAGATCGAGAGCACCGATCAGGGGTCGGTCGTGGACGTGAGTTTCCCGGCCAAAGCGGGGGGTTGAGGACGATGGCGAAGATTCTGGTAGTTGATGACGAGGCGATAATAACCATGCAGCTCGAGGAGCGGCTGCATGCGATGGGATATACAGTCGTGGGTATGGCAGCATCCGGCGAGGATGCGATCGGGAAGGCACGCAGGCTCAGGCCCGACCTGATCCTCATGGATATCGTGATGCCCGGGCGGCTGAACGGGATCGAGGCAGCGCAGGTGATCATCACCGAACTGGATATCCCGGTGGTCTTTGTCACCTCGTATGCGGACGACGCGATCATCGAGAAAGCCAAACAGGTCCGGCCCTACGGCTATATCGTGAAGCCCTTCAATGAACTGGAGATCAAGGCCGCCATCGAGGTGGCCCTCTTCCGCCGGGTCGCGGAACAGGAGATCAAGAAGGCGGCGGAAGCCGCCCGGGCACAGGCGCCACCCGGGGCGGTTCCCGTTGCCGCGGGGATCCCGGATGCCGAGTACCTCAGCATACCCGGGATAAAGACCGTCCTTTTAAAGGATATCTTCACCGATATCGTCCTCTTCCTCTATGCAGACCCGTCCGTGAAGGACCCGATTTTCAGGTTCGCCATCGAGAACGGGGTACAGAAAGGAGGCCGGGTATTCTTCGCCTATCACCGCTCCGTACTGCAGAAACATTTCCTGGAAGAGATCCGGGAGGGGAGGCTGTTTACCCGCCGGGTGAAAAAAGGCGAGCTCTTCTTCCTGTCCCGCATCCTCGAGAAGTGCATGGCCACCCTCCCCCCGGCCGGCCCGCCGGGCAGTCTCCAGATCCTCTTTGACTTTTCCGATACGGAAGAGTTCGGGGATATCATAGCCATAAAAAACCTGGTACTCGCAAAGAAGGCAGCAGGGGTCCCCGTGACCGGCATCATCGCCCTGAACCTTGAGGACCTCGACCATACCCGGATCCGGCTGCTCTCGGAAGGCATAAGCAGGATCATCGTATCGACCGGCAAGGACACGACCCTCTCCTTTGCCCACCCGGCATTTCCGGCAGAAGCGCTCACGGTCGTTCCCCAGGAGACGGTCGAGGACGTGGTAAAGAAACTGCTCGAGCCGGTGGTGCTCTCCCTCCTGGAGAAGCCGATCTCGGGGTACGATATCGTCCACGAGATCCATAACCGGTACCGGGTCCTGATCCCCCAGGCAAGGATTTACGCGATCCTCCACGAGCTCGAGGTCAGCGGGTACCTCGAGATGAAGCTCTCCGGCAAATCCAAGCTCTATTCCCCCACGGAGACCGGGAAAAAATACCTCCGGCAGCGGCTTTCCGAGTTCAGGTTTGTCTTCCGTCATATCCTCGGCGATGAACCCGCCGCCCCCGGCAGGGAGCCGTAATTCCCCGGCAGGCGACCGGCCCGGGACCCGCGAGTTCCCCTGCAGCGGACGATCAGGGGAACCTGCCTTTTTGGTTGTTCCAATCCATGAAACAATCCCTGCTCTGTCCAAGCAACTATTTCCCTCGCGCTGGTCAATGCGGGACTCGTGCGGGAGCAGGACTCCCTGGCCGGAAGCGGAACTGCCCGCCCGGGATGTGATCCTGCTGCATGCGACCCGGCCCGGAAGATATCGCACGCCCCCCGGGATACGGGTGATATCTGCACAGGAAATAATGCAATGCCGGCACCCTGGGACGATCGTACCAGCCCATCCCCTGCAGAACCCCCTGAAGGTTCACCCGGGCCGGTACGCGGGTATATCCCCTGCCGGGGCATGGTATACCGGGACACTATAACCGGCAAACAATCGCCAGCATATCTTTCACGCTGACCACGGGGAACAGTATGAGTACCACACGAAAACAGCGAAAAGATACCAAACCCGTGATAGTCCCGCCGACCGGGGTCTCGGAAGACGGAAATTCTATCCTGATCGTAAGCCAGCTGCACGGGATCCCGGAAGAGGACATCCGGATCGATCTGGAGAAGACCCAGCTCATCATCTCTGCCATTATGCGGACCGAGACGGTCATGCGGAAAATTACCGTGCCCGAGGGTTCCCGGATCAGCAGGAAGAAGTTCCGGGACGGGATCCTGGAGATCGTCCTCGAACGGCCGTTGTGAGCGATTGCGCCGGGACATGAGACCGGCACTGCTTCACTGTGGCCGGAACAGAGCAAAATGTGTTTCAAAGCCTGTTTTTCCGGAAAAGTCCTATAAGCACCCGTTTCAATACACCGCAGAGATGATCCCTGTTCTTTTTGCGGCAAATCCCGGACTCCTCATGGCCGGAGAGGACCCCGGCCATGTCTGGCGGACCTTCTGCAGCGGCAGGGAGGACTTCCGGCATGTCCTGCGGACGGTTCCCGGCCGGAGCGGTACGGAGTGCCCGGTACGGGGCTGCCATCACTGTGCGGTCCCGGGCTGTATCTATGCAGGGTTCATCCGGCAGTACCGGAACTGTCTGCAGTGCGACTGACCGTCCCTCACCTGAGTCTTGTCCTCCTGAGTTGCATTTTTTGTTTCATGATTTGCTCGAAGGGAAAGAGCCTATACCCTCACGTTGTGCAGTCCCCTGTATGAAAAGGGCGGGCCCGGCCAGATCAGTTTTCGGCCGGGACCCGCACCGGAAAATGCACTGAAAGGAACGTGAAAACCATGCCGGAATTTGTCAACCCGTTCAGCGGGATGGTCCCGGAACGCACCATGACGAAAGAAGAACTCGTGCGGGCGCTTCGTCTCGATCTGGCCGGGGAACTTGAGGCCATCCACGGCTATATGGCCCACGCCGGTGCAACGGACAACCCCCTTGCAAAGGCCGTGCTTACCGATATCGCGAACGAAGAGCGTGTCCACGCAGGCGAACTCCTCCGGCTCCTGTCGATCCTGACCGGCGACGAGGATTCCTTCCTTGCGAAAGGGACCCTCGAAGTCAATACCCTGGCCGCATCGCTGGCACAACAGGAGCCAGAACCCCCGCAGGCCGCGGGCGAGACCACCATCGGATCGTTAAAATCCTCCTAGGAGATGAAAGACATGGAAAAGAGCTATCTCGGGCGCGAAGACGCCCCTGTCAGTGATGAGACCTGGAAACTGCTCGATGCTGCGATGATCGAAGCGGCAAAGAGCCAGCTCGCAGGCCGGCGCCTGATCGGTATCGACGGCCCGTTCGGGTTCGGGCTCAAGGTGATCCCCCTCAGCGACTGCGAGGTTGCCGACGGGGTCTCGGGCAGCCCGTTCGTACCGGTGAACCTTATCTCCACCACCTTCTTCCTCGGCAAGCGGGACCTTGCAGCGGCCGGGCGGGACCGGCTGATGCTGGACATGGACCCGGTGGCCTGCGCCGCCATGGCGTGCGCAGCACAGGAGGACACCATCATCTTCAACGGGATCCTGGACATTCCCGGGCTCCTCGGTGCCGATGGTTCCGCAACGCTCGCCCTCGGCAAGTGGGACAAGGTCGGCGGCGCGGCGGACCAGGTGATCGCCGCCGTCACGCAGCTGGACGATGCCGGGTTCCATGGCCCCTACTGCATGGGCCTTGCCCCGTCCCGGTACAACCTCCTCCTGCGCCGGTACCCGCAGGGCGACGGCACGGAGCTCGATCATATCCGGACGATCCTTGGCGGGGACGTAGTGAAGGCCCCGGTCCTCAGGAAAGGCGGTCTCGTGCTCGCCTCCGGCAGGCAGTACTGTTCGCTTGCGATCGGGCAGGACATGAGCATCGGGTACAATGGCCCGGCCGGGGACGCACTGGAGTTCAGTATCTCCGAGAGCCTGGCACTGCTCATCCGGGCACCGGGGGCGATCTGCGTGCTCACCTGAAGGGGGGCATGCAGGCGTTGAGGTGAAACCATGAAAGAATCGACAATGCAGCTCCTGAAGAAATTCGAGCAGGACTACGAGATTTACGTGGACGCACAGGATGCGATGACCTACTGGCTCGTGTATGCCCGGGTCCAGAAGGGCCATGGAGGAGATGTCCACCACCTGCACCACGGGAAGAAATACGTGTCCGGGCCGAACCAGGAGGGCAGCGTGCTCGTCCTGTCCGACCCGTTCGTCTCGGATACCTATTCGGTGGAATCGTGGGGGCCTATGGCAACGTTTGATGAGTTTGTGAAAAAAGCGCTTGCCAGTATCCTTGCCGGCAAAAATGCGGCGGATGCAGGGCAGGAGAATGGTTGCGGGAGCAGCTGCGACTGATCTCTCCCGCCAGGAGGAATATAATGGATCCGTTACCCCAGTCACAGAAGACCGTGCTCGAGCTTCTCGGCACGGAAGGTGCGATGACCCACAAGGACATAGTCAGGAGGTCCCATTACTCCCCGAGGACCGTGCGCTATGCCCTCAAGAGGCTCAAGGAGAAGAAACTGCTCATCGAGAAGATGAACATGCAGGATATGCGCCAGATCATCTACCAGTACCGTTTTGATCCCGTTATGCAGAAGAGCGGGATGGCGGACTGCTGATATCCGGCCCGGAAAACATCCATATTTCCCCGGCATTTCAGTTCTCTCCGGAGGAGACAGGGCGGTAACCTTTTTTGGAGAACCTGCAGTTCTTTTCAGCCCCTCTTCCCTTCAGGAACCGTGGCTGCCTTCGAAGAACGCTGATGCGTTCTTCTCAAGCTTCGGTTCCCTCAGCAATTCGAAGAAGCTGGGGCTCTTCTTAAGTTTCGGTTTCCTCAGTTACCCGAAGAATCTGCGGCTCTTCTCCGGCTCTCCCCTCTTCAGGAATGGTGGGAAACCCGGAACTGAAACACCGGCGGTTTCCGGTACTGCTCGTAATAGTTCCCGACCAGGTCGTTCTCGAGCTCCCGGAGCTGGTGCGGGAGCAGGGGCTCACCGATCGCGTGGAACGAGAAGGCGATCGCCGTCCCCTCCCATCCCCGTGCTGCCTGCCCGGCCAGCTGCGAAGAGAGGTTCTCCGCCCTGCCGATGAGGATCACTTCCTTACCGTCGAGGAGGAGGTAGAACCCCTGGCCCTCCGGGACGCCCTTCAGCTGCTCTGCATCGAGCGGGGCGGGAGCGCTCCACGCGAGCCCCATCCAGTCACGCTCGCCGGGCGTTCCCGATGGTTTGAGCGGAGGCTGGCTCGGCCCGCCCGCCGGGTTGTCCTTCTGCCCGTCGGCAAGTTTACCGCCCCGCCTCCCTTCGTTCTTTGTGGAGGACCTGCGGTACCGGGCCGGGAACCGGCCGAAGTTGCAGACCGGCGACTCCCCGTTCTCCTGCCGGTACCGGTAGAGGAGGAAACTTTCCATGCCCCGGCGCCCGCTGTCGGAGGCGTCGAGCGGTGCTGCGGAGCACTCGAAACCGTGCGGATCGACCGGCAGCAGGGGCTCTCCGGGGATCACGGTCCCGGGGGATGCGTCCTCCGGAACCGTGATTACGGGTGCCGGAACCGGTTCGTTCTCCAGAGCGATCTTCCGGATGGCCCAGAGTGCCGCTGCTTCCGCATGGGGATCGCTCCAGGGCATCTGCTCCGACTTACGGAGTTCGATGCGGAGGGTGTGCAGGCGATCGCGGAGCGTCCGTTTCGTCTCGCCGATATAGACGAGGTACTCCTTTCCGACCGGCCGGATGCGGTACAGGCCCGGTTCCCTCGGGATCCGGGTCCACACCTGCTTTGTTGCATCGAAGGGGACCCATTCGGTCCAGCCAAGGCTGCACCAGTTGTCGAAGAAGTGGTCTATGGTTTCAGGATCGAATGTTCCGGGCTCCGGGTCGGGACACATGGCTGTTCATGGATTGGGTGGCGGGGTGCATAAGGTTGAGGGTGCAACCGCCCCGGCCCGGACATTCCCTTAATGGAATTCTTCTCTTTCCTTCCTTGTCACAGACGCAAGGCTCTAAATACCGCCGCCGTCAATCATTCCCCATGGAAAAAGAACCCCAGGCCAAGTCGAAGGTGAAACGCGACCGCCCGATCTGCGACCAGTGCCATGATCCCAATATCGTCCTGAAACCCGACGGCTCCTACCGGTGCAAGCGGTGCGGGTACGACAGCGCGAAGTAAGCGGAAGATACACGTCCGGCATCCCGGATTCTCCTCACCCCTTCTTTATATCCGGTCACTGCCTCCGCGCCTGCAGATCCCCCGTACGGCGGACGGGACGGCAGCCCGGGAACCCCTGCAGGCATACGGTTTTACCTCCTGTCATCACACGGGTATAGTTCACCCATGTCGTCTACGAAGTACCTCTTTCACGCACTCCTCTGCTGCGTGCTCGTCCCGCTCCTGCTCATCGCCGGCTGCACCTCGTCCTCCCCGTCCTCTTCATCAGCCTCATCGGGAAACCTGGCAGGCACCTATACCGCTGCCGGTGACCCGGACCACTCCGTACTCCAGCTGAACGCCGACGGCACCGGGTCGGGATCGAGCGACACGGGCAGCCTTGTGCAGGACGAATGGACCCTTGACGGCAGCACCCTGAAGATCTGCGTGCAGGGCATGGACGCCTGCCGGTCGGGTACGGTCAACGGCGACGGGTCGCTGACCTTCGGCGAGCTCACATACCGGAAGAACTGATCTCCATACCCATCCTTTTTCCCCGGTCCGCGGGAATGTTTTCGGGCTCCCGCAGATTTTAACGTGTGTCCCCGTGTACACTGGTACAGGCAGACCATGAAGACCCTCATCTATTACTTCACGGGCACCGGCAACTCGCTGGCCGCGGCGAAGAGAATCGCCGCGGAGCAGGGAGACTGCGCCCTGGTGCCGATCGCATCGCTCGCGGATACCCCTGTGAATATCGTTTCGGACGCGGACCATGTCGGGATCGTCTTCCCGGTCTATTTCGCCGGCCTGCCGGCGATGGTGGCCTCCTTTGCCGGGCGCCTCGACCTCTCCCGGTCGCAGTACACGTTCGCGGTCGCCACGTACGGCGGCTTTGGCGCAGAGGCTGCCCTCCGGCAGCTGGACGGGATCCTCCGGGGCCGGCCGGGACACGGCCTGGATGCCGGGTTCATGGTGAAGATGCCCTCGAACTACATCATCATGTACAACCCGCCGTCGGGAGAGAAACTGCAGGGAGTGCTTGCCGCAGCCGGTGCGGAACTGGAGACGATTTCGAGGGAGATCCGGGATTCGACCCGGGCAGACCCGGGCTATCCCCTCTCCATCCGGCTGATGCACCTCCTCTTCTATCCCCGGTTCGCCTCGCATGTCCATGGCGATGACAAAAAATTCTCGGTAACGGAAAAATGTACTTCGTGCGGTACCTGCGCTGCCATCTGCCCGGCGCACAATATCGAACTCGTGGACGGCAGGCCGGTCTGGCAGCACCGCTGCGAGTTGTGCTGCGGCTGCATCCACCTCTGCCCGGCAGAGGCAATCCAGGCCGGGCCGAAGACGGCCGCCCGGACCCGGTACCGCAACCCGGGCGTCCACATCGGGGATTTCAAAGCGCAGGCCGAAAAACGGACCTGACCGGTGCCCCGTTTTCCCGGTGTGCCGGTCCCTCAGCCGATTGCCTTAAGGATCTCCGCGGTCTTCCGGACCCTGCCGATCCGTTTTAAGATATAGGTGACCGCCGCATTGTGCGACTCTGCCACCGACGAGGCCATCGCGTCCTCGGCAAAGACCTGCTGGAAGCCGTACTCGTACGCGAACCGGGCCGTGCTCTCGACCCCGTACTCCGTGGAGATCCCGCAGAGGACGATCGTGTCCATGCCCCGCCTGCGCAGCTGGAGGTCGAGGTCGGTGCCATAGAACGCCCCCCACTGCTTCTTGGCGATCACGATGTCGGTGGGGACCGGCGCGATCTCCGGCACGAAGTCCGACCAGTTTGGGGGCAGGACCGGCGGCCGGGGGAAGGACTCGTCGCTCTGCACCTTCAGCATCGTCTCCGGCGCATGGATGACATGCACGAGGAAGACCGGCATCGCGTGCTTCCGGAACGCCTGCACGAGCAATGCGGCGTTCTTCACTACGTCCTGTGCGGAGTGCGGGTGCGTGGGCCGGCCCGCAATGCCCTTCTGCAGGTCGATGACCACGAGGGCCGTTCTGGATTGGGTAATTTCGAGTCCTGTCATGATCTCTCCATGGGATGATAGGGGCGGAGGGGATATTTATGCGCTGGGGGGAATCTGCCGCCGGAGCACGGGACCTGCCGGGGTCCGGGGGGAGACCCGCTGCGAAGGTAAGCGAACACCAGCCACAATCCCGCCGTCAGCAGCCTGCAGCACCTGCACCGTGCATCCGCAAAACACATCCGGGGATATATTCCTGGTCACCGTGCTGTCAGCGACAGCCGGAGAGATTTTTAAAATAACACCCTGTTGACTGCGGGCATATCAAAAAATGTGACGGTTAACGTCTGAATTCCCATAGCCGCGCTTTTCATTCGGGTTTCGATTCTCCGGCGTTTTTTACGGTGTGCAATCCGGAGAATACGATTCCCCGACGAGCTTTTCTCTGATGTCTTGTTAACCTGATTGCTGGTGCGTAAGGGTATTTTAAAGGGATATATGAAAAGTCGCCGGCCTGTTCTGGGTGATAATGTATTACACCGGCAACGTTGTCGGTTGAGGGTGTAAGATCCTATAATAGTATCGGCACTTTACAAAAAAAAGATAAAATGAGAAACATCAGATCAGGATTCCGCATTGTTAAAGAGCACGAAAGAGAACCGACGGGAACGGGTCTCGCACAGCTGATATATCCGGTCTCCAGACTATTGATCAGTAAACCGGAATACCCCTTCCGGCACTATCATCTCGAACCGGGCACCCTTGCCCGGCTCCCCGGTCTCCCGGATGGTGATGCCGGTGATATCGAGGATCTCCCGTGAAAGGGATAAGCCAAGACCGGTGTTCCTGCCGAACCCCCGCTCGAATATCATTTCCTTCTCATCGGCAACGACACCCTCGCCATCGTCTTCGCAGATGATAATATGGTTATCCCCCGCCTCCTCAATGGCGAAACGGATGGTCGTGATCTTCCCGCCATACCGGGCTGCGTTGTCCATCAGGTTGTAAAACATCCTGACAACCATCGGGTCGGCAAAAAGTTCTGCGCCCGCGGGAAGATCGTTCTTCACGGTGATCTCTCCCAGCGGGGCCTGCTTTGCTGCAGTATCGACCAGCGTGCGGCAGTCCTGCCATACCGGGACATTGACCCCGATGTTCTGGTATTCTTTGGTAAAGGCGATCTGGCGTTCCATAGTGCGGACAATCTGCTCTTCTTTCGTGATAAATTCTGACAATTTTGCCGTGTCATCGAGGGATTTTTTTGAAATTCCAAGGTATGCATTCAGCGAGAGGAGCTGATTCTTAAGGTCATGCCGGGTGATGGAAGAGAGGAGGTTTAATTTCTTGTTTGCCTGGTGGAGCGTATCAACGGCTCTCCTGCGATCGGTAATGTCCCGGATAATGGAGAGATCCACATCCTTTCCCTTGTACCGGAAGGTATGGATGCTGACCTCGATCGGGTACGTGGTCCCGTCCTTTCGCCGGTGAACCGATTCAAAGGTGGCATAACCGTCCGTAAGGAGTTTTTTAATGACTCCCGGCATGACCGTTTTCGCTACGTCTTCCGGCACGATGTCCCGGGGAGACATCGTCAGCAGTTCCTCTTTTGAATATCCAAGCATCGTGACGGCTTTCTCATTCACAAGAAGGTATCTGCCGGGACCTTCCGGGGGCCTTTCAAGGAGGAAGACGGCGTCGTTCGCATTGTCGAAGACCTCACGGAACAGCATCTCGCTCTGCCGGAGTGCCTCTTCCGCCTCTTTGCTTCCGGTGATGTCCTCTACCTGGGCAATATACAAGAGAAGCTGGTCATCGTCAGACCTGATGGTTGAAACATTCAGTGATGCCCAGAGGATAGTACCATCTTTCCTGATGTACCGTTTCTCGGTCCGGTACACCGGAATCTTTTTGTCAGCAAGTAACCGGAGCTGCCCGGTATCTTCGCTGATATGGTCCGGGTGGGTGATATCCTTAAACGTCATGCGGGTCAGTTCTTCTTCGGTATATCCCATCATAGCGCAAAAGGCCGGGTTGAGCCGGACAAAACGGAAATCCGGGGCCGTCATGGTGATGCCCAGGGCATTGTTCTCGAAGAGCTTGCGGAAGCGGAGTTCGCTCTCCGTAAGTGCCTCTTCCGCCTTTTTGCGCTCGGTGATATCGCGGCCCTCGGCAACAAGGGAAGAAACGGTTCCTGATCCCGCCATTACAGGTTTTAAGGAGAAGTCAACAGTAATTATCCGGTTATCTTTACCCAGTAAATCTACCTCATACCGTACAAATTCACCGGATGCGGCACGTACAACAGCATCTTTCAACCGGTCCTGAATTTCGGAAGAGAGATGCCACCAGCGGGCCTGCCAGAATGGCTTGTGAACCACATCTTTGAGGGAAAGGCCTCCGAACTGAAGAGCGGTATCATTAACTCCCAGGACACTCCCGTCCGGCCGGAGCAGGGCCATGAACCCGAACGTTGAATTAAAGATCGTCCGGAATCTCTCTTCGCTCTCCCGCAACGCTGCCTCCATTTGCTTACGGTCGGTGATATCCCGCATGTGCAGCACGATACCCTGTATACACGGAGAATCGAGCTGATTTGTCCCGAGTGCCTCAATCCAGATCCAGCCCCCGTCTTTCCGGCTGACACGGAACTCCGACCGGAGATTCTTTTTATTTCCCGGGAATAAGCATGCAATCGCCGCCCCGACTTCTTTCCGGTCGTCGGAATGTACGAATTCCAGCGCGGAATGTCCTTCGTAGTCACCAACGGGAAAGCCGGTGAATCCGACGACATTATCTGTTATATAGGTGAATTTCCCGGCAGGATCAAGGATCGCAATCACATCGCTGGAGCCGGTGGTCAGCAAACGGAACTTCTCTTCGCTCTCCTTGAGGGCTGCTTCGGCTTCCACCGAAGCGGTGATATCCCTGCTGCCCATGACAATGGAACCGATCTCCCCGCCCGGGCCGGCGATGGTCTTTCCTGTTGATTCGAACCAGCGGTACGTGCCGTCACGGCACCGGTACCGGAACCGGGCAGACCCGGTACCGCTCAGGACTACACGGTTAATTTCGCGGACTGCTGCATCATGGTCAAGAGGGTGCAGGAATTCCGGGCCGCTCCTGCCAAGCAGCTCGGCCGGGGAGTACCCGAGGACCGTTTCATACGACGGGGATGCATACACGAACCGGCCTTCGGCATCAAAAATTGCCACCAGGTCGACCATGTTCTCGGCCAGGAGCCGGAACTTCTCCCCGCTCTCCAGCAGCTCGCGGGTGAAGTGCCGGATGAGGAGGAACAGTAAAAACGTGGTGACCATGATGAAGAGGACACCCTTGACCGACGAGATGAGGATGACATCCTCCTGCCGTTTTGCAAGCGAGAGTAATATATTGTCAGAAAAGATGATCCAGAGGATGCCGAACACCAGATAAAAGAGGCAGATCTTCAGGGATTCCCGGTTCCATATCCAGCCCGCAGGATTCCTGCGGGGGGCCTCATGCACGGGAGATGTTTCCGGTTCTGGTTTTTTTATTTCCATACCCACTCATCTTAAGCAGAATGTCCCTTCTGGTTCTGCGAGCTGAAATAGTGTATAATTGTCAGGTGGATATATAAACCCGTGATCCTCCCCCGGTGAGGGGATGGTCTGCGACGGGGGATCAGGGGGTATGCGCCGGGACGGGGGATGGTTCCTGCAGCCATGCTTCCGCAGATACCCCGGGCCTGCGATGAGGAGAGCGCCCCGCAGGAAAGATACCCCGGAGATAATCCCCGGATGAGCAGCCCGGCCACGACCCCGTTGCCGGGAGAGACGTGAACGTCACCGGAAAGATTCGCTAAAAAAAAGAAAAATGATAAACCGTTTCAGCACACTCAGAAGCGGGGCTTCCGGTGTTTCGGGAGGCAGTCACGGCAATAGACGGGCCTGCCCTCGGTCGGCTTAAACGGTACTTCGCACTCTTTTCCGCAGTCTGAACAGACTACTTTTGTCATTTCACGGGGACCCATATCGCGGGGACCGCGGTTTCCACCAAAATTCGATGATCCGAACATAATGATTTCTCTTAACTGTCTGATTTATAAACAGTGTTCTATTGTATTAGGGCCCGGAGTATAAGAGTTAGATGGTCGGGGAACCCGCCCGGGACGGCGGGGAACCGGGGTGAAGGCCGGGTACGGCATCAGTCGTTCCTGTAGTGACCGGTAGTGCTTCTTTGCCTTCTGAACGGAAAAGACCTCGTCATCTGCCGCCGGTTCCGCCCGCTTTTTCACGGCAGTCCTTAAAAAACACGGGGGATAAAATAATTTATATACAAAAAAATTGTCATATACCATCCATCAGAATGCTCCACAGACCCATCCCGAACGACGATATAGCCCGGCTGGAGAGGAGCGGACATGACGAGCTGCTTGGCATCTTCGGGGCCTGCCTGAAGTCCGGCTCCATCAAGACCGACTATGCCCGGCTCGCGGATGCCTGGGGAATGCTCTTCTCCGGTATGTACCTCTCGGCAGCGGAGCTGGTGGAGGGGATGCTTGCCGGGGAGCACCGGCTCGGCGAAGATAAGGAGGCGATGCTGCGGGAGTTCATCAAAGCCGACTGCGCCCGCGGCGGTTTCTTCACCATAAATATTATCCAGAAAGGCGGGACGATTGACCGGGCTGCCCTTATCATGATCGCGGACCTCGCGGACCTTGCCGGCCTGAAGCATGACGGCACCCCGGCGATCCACCTGCTGGTCACGTCCTGCGACAAGCGGGTGCGGCCGACCCTGATCCGGAAGGCGGGGGCCCGGCTCCTCTCCTCGGTCTATGACCGGAACGGCATGCCGGTCCTCTTCATCCTCTTCGGCATGGGCGACATCAGCCGGTTCGATCTCGAGGCGATCGCGGCGGTCTGCACAAAGGACGATCTCAAAAAGACGATGGTCCAGAGCCGTATGGGCAGGAACGCCCTCGAGGTCTTTAACGAGGTCTCCTCGGTGCTGGGGATGCATGCGCCAAAGGACCGGAAGACGCAGTCTGCCAGGGGTTTCGGGAAGAAAGGGGGAGCCGCCCCGGTACCGGGCGGTGCCGGCAGCCCGCCCGCGCCTGCCGCCATGCCGCAGCCCGGGGCAGCACCTGTACGGGATGAGGCCCCGCCGGATGTGATGTCCCGATCACCGTCAGCCATTGTTCCCCCGGTCCCGGAGGCCGGCCCCGTCCCCGCCGTACCGGCGTCCCCCGCTCCCGGTGCCGTACCGGCCACCGTGGCCGGGGGATCGGCCCCGGCTCCCGATGAGCCCGCAGGCCCCGGCCCGGCTCCCGTGATACCGGATGAGACCCCGCCTGCACAGGACGCAGCTCCCGCGGGGGTTGTCGGGGCCCATGTCCATGAATACTATTCCCGCGTGAACTCCCCGGTCCCTGCCGGGCTCGGCGACACGAAGATCCTGGTAGTGGACGATGACGAGATCATCCGGAGCCTCATGCAGGCCCAGCTCAGCCGGCTCGGCTATACTCTCTGCACGATGGCAGGTTCCGGCGATGAAGCCATACAGCTCGCAAAGGAGACGAGGCCCGATTTCATCTTCATGGATATCAGCATGCCCGGCAATACCGACGGGATTGCCGCGGCCCGGGAGATCCGGCAGCACCTGCAGTCGCGGATCATCTTCCTCTCGGCGTACAGCGATGCCGAGATCATTGACCGGGCCGGGGAGATCCATCCGGACGGGTATATCCTGAAGCCCTTCTCGGATACCGATCTCCGCGTGGTGCTCGAGCTCCGGAAGTGAGGGGTTTTTTTGGGCGGGGAGGGAGTCTGCCTGCATGCGGTGCCGGCCCGTTCCGGGGTGATGATGCAGGACCGGCCGGGCATGACACCGATACTTTGCCTGTCTCCATTTTTCCGGTACCAAAAGAACGTGACGTCGGTAGCGGAGTGGATTGCCCGCCTCTCCATATCGCTCATATATATGAAATGCTAATATTCCCTCAGGAACATGAGAGATACTTCCGTGATATTGGAACAGCTGCGGGGCATGAGGAATGAGCTCAGCATGCAGTATCATGTCAGGAGTATCGGTATCTTTGGTTCATACTCCCGGAAACTCCAGACAGAACAGAGCGATCTCGATCTGGTTGTGGAATTTGATCAGCCTATCGGCATGATGGCGTTCGTGCATCTGAAAAACCTGATCTCCGGCCGGCTCAATATCAGGGTCGATCTTGTCACTCCTGAGGGTCTCCATCCCCTGATCCGCGACCAGGTTATGCATGAGGTCGTATATGTCTGAAAAGCGATCTTCTTCCCTTCTTTTATTTGATATTTTACAATCTGTGGAAAAGATCGAAGAATTCAGCCGCGATATTTCCCTTGATCGGCTGACAACCGATGAGCGGACAAAGGATGCAATCCTTCGCAATCTTCAGGTTATTGGGGAGGCATCCAAAAACCTGCCGGATTCCCTGATCGCAAACCATCCCGAAGTGGACTGGAGCGGGCTTGCCGGAGTCCGGGATATTGTTACGCACCGGTATTTCCGTGTCGACTGGAACCTGCTCTGGACCAGTATTCATGAAGAGTTACCGGTTCTTAAGGACCAGATCCGGAACCTGATGAAGGAAGAAAAGGAATAGTCCTCTTCTCCCGGGGAGATTGATATCTCTAAGGAATCACAATGGTCTGCATCACATTCTTCCTCCGGAACCGTTCCCCTTCTCTCCCAGCCTGCGGACCAGCTCCTCCACCACCGCCTCGAAGTCCTCGTCCGAGCACTCCACCGTGATGTCGGCGTACTTCCTGTAGAGCGGCACCCGCTGGTCGTACATGTCCCGGAGGCCCTGGCCCGCAGGCAGCACGATCCCCCGGGTCGTGATATTCCGGAGCCGTTTCTCCATCTCCGCAAACGAGATCGCCAGGTACACGACCACGCCATCTTCCTTCAGGTGCGCCATCGCCTTTGCGCTGAGGACCACGCTCCCCCCGGTGGCAATCACCGCATTCTCCACGTGGAGGGAGCAGACCGTCATCTCCTCGATCGCAAGGAAGCCCTCCGGCCCTTCCCCGTCGATGATCTTCTGGAGCAGCCGCCCCGCCCGCTCCTGGATGAGGATGTCGGTGTCGATGAAGGTCATCCCGAGGGTCTTGGCGAGGATGACGCCCACGGTGCTCTTGCCTGCGCCGGGCATGCCGATGAGGATGATGCTGGACATTCTGTACCGGGTATGTGGATGTGGGGAGATATGAAGGGTGCGGGGCGAGGGGATGATCTTTCGTTAGTCCACTCACTGAGTGGACAATTGGGCCGGTCGAATCGCTCTGGTTGTCGATTTGGTTGTCGATTTATCACCGGGGCACTTCTGTTTACGGAGGTTCAGAGGGAGGTATCGAAAGTCGTACTATCGTGTACTTCCGAATTGAAAAACCCGGGATTACCCTGCGGGGAACCTTCATTTTGAACTGTAAGATATTGTCTTCCTGTTGTATCCGGTGAGAGTTCTTTCTCCTCCGGAGAAGATGGGATTCAATGCTGTGGATATACTCCCGGGTTCCGGTGGAGAAATCCGAGGGGATCATTCACCGATAAGAATAATATATTACCGTGAATGCTATACACTATTAAGGAATTTAAGGACAGCATTCGCATGACTTCGGCAGATTCAGTTCATCGTATGATCGAGGACCTTCCCCCCGACCTCAGGCAGGAAGCGATCCACTTCATCGAGGAGCTCGCGAAAAAGAAGCGAAGCGTGGTGCACAGGAAGTTCAGTTTATCTTGGGCCGGGGGCCTTGCACACCTGAAAGGGAGTACGACCTCTGTCGGGCTCCAGCATGCAGCCCGCGAGTGGCGGGACTAGAAATGTATCTCCTTGATACGAATATTTTTCTTGAATTGTTGCTGGATCAGAAAGAGGCGGATTCGGTCCGGACACTCTTTAATACCCGGGACCCGGCCGATCTCGCTGTCAGCGATCTTGCATTCCATTCGATCGGGATTATCCTGTACCAGAAGAAGTCTTACCATCTCTTTACCGATTTTGTCCGGGACCTCTTCGGTGAAGGGGGTATCAGGATCATCGGACTGGTACCGGAAGACATGCACCGGATAGAGGAGATCGCGGAATCTTCCGGTCTCGATTTTGATGATGCGTACCAGTATGCTACTGCCGAAAAATTTGATCTGACACTCGTCAGTTTCGATGCCCACTTCGACGGAATGAAACGGAAACGGATCGTACCGGTGGACGTGAAATAGTTTTTTTTGCGATCTGCATAAATCATCCTGATATTTTTATTCTCCCGGTTCATTCCCGGGATCTTTCGGTTTGAACTATTAAGTATTCCTTAACAGTTGGAGCCGGTCCCGCATCTCCGCCCCCGTCTTACTGCGTCACTGCCACATTCTCGAACCGGACCTCAAGATCCGGATCCGTGAACGACGAGGGCAGCGTGCAGGAGACCAGCGTGTCCGTGCTCACGTGGCCGCCGGCCGCGAGCGTCCCGAGGTACACGGTGTCCCAGCAGATCATCCGGCCCTGGTACCAGAAGTCCGCCGATGCCGTCACTTCCCGGGCAGCCGAGGGCCCGGTGTTGAAGGCCTCGGTGTGCACGAGCAGCGGCACCGGGTTTGTCGTGCCGCTCCGCCCCTGCGGGTACGTCCAGTATCCGTCCACGTGGATCTGCGGTCCGCCCGGCGGCGACGGGGTGATGGTGACCGTTTGTGGCGGGGACGTGCTCACGGGCAGGATTGTTGCCGGTGCTGAGGTGACAGGGACCGTGCCGTTCCCCTGCGGCTGTACTAAGGGCGTGGTGCATCCGGCTGCGGCGATGGCGATGAGGAGGAGGATGAGGGCGGGGGTGCGCCGGGTCATATGCTGTGGTGGAGGTTTTCGGGAGATAGGCTTTGTGTCCGGGGGTTCACGGGTATCAGATGAAGAATGCATTTTCCGGGGATCTGAACGCTCAGAGGGACTTCCCGCCCCAATGCCCGTGCGGGCTTACCCCCTGTTATCGGGTTTTTTTCCCTGCCCGGCTCTTCTGTTCGACCTGTTTTACTGCCAGCTCGAATTCCGTATCAGGCCCGGCCGATTCTTCTGCAACTCTCCGGCCGGAAAATTTCTCATACTCTTCAAGCGCAAGGGCCTGGGCAATCTCCATCGATACGGTTCCTTTGTCGTCCAGGATCTCCTGCTCATTGAATTTGAGGAATGCATCGAGCTTCTCTTTCCACTCCTTCATGTAGACCGGCTGCCTTCGTTCGGCCTGCATCTCGGCATAATCCAGGTACATGGTGATGATGCGGTTCAGCTGCCGGATCTCGTCCTCATTGAGATAATTCTTCGCAACCGTCACATCGCCTTTCCGCACCTTCGCACCTTTCCATGTGGTGAGCCCCATGTTCGGCTGCGAGGCGTCTGCCCGTTCTGCGATGATCTCCGCGGCGGTATGGCCGGTGATCGCCCAGTGCAGCTTGTTCTGCACGATCCGGAAAAATTCGAGCGTGGTCTCCGCATGGGGATCGTAATCGATCGCGAGCGTATAGATATCCCGTATCTTCCGGTAAAACCGTTTCTCGGATGCCCGGATGTCGCGGATGCGTTCGAGCAGCTCGTCGAAATAGTCCGCCCCGATCGTCCGGCCGTCTTTTAATCTTTCATCATCGAGCACAAAACCCTTGATGAGGTATTCCCGCAGCCGTTCGGTGGCCCACCTCCGGAACTGCGTGCCCCGGTGGGAGCGGACCCGGTAGCCGATGGCGAGGATCATGTCGAGGTTGTAGAATTTTGTCCGGTAGGATTTGCTGTCAGCGGCAGTTGTCAAGTATTCCTTGACTACTGATCCTTCTGCCAGTTCCCCGTCCTCCAGGATATTCCTTATGTGGAGGCTTACATTCTGTTTTGTGTTCTGGTAAAGTTCCGCGATGAGTGCCTGGGTGAGCCAGACCGTTCCTTCATCGAGCCGGACTTCGATATGGCTGCTCCCGTCTTCGGACTGGTAGAAGAGGATCTGCGACCGGGTGACCGGTCCCGGGACGGGAGGTGTGCTCATGATATTCGTATTTTAGTTCCGGATGTATGCCCTCTTATAGTGTGAGGGTGTGGGGTGAAACTGTACCGGAATCATTCATTTATATTTCACCCGAACTAATAATCAGTTAATGAAAAAACTGTTTTTCTTTTTTCTGGCAGCATCACTATTCCTCATGGCGGGGTGTGTAAGCCCGGCAGCTCCCCCCGGGGTACCGATCGGAAAAGGGTCCCTGGACCTCTGCGTTTCCGATCCATCCCGGGCAGATTATTGGCAGAAGACCGGCGATGTCCTGGGGAGCATCCCAGGTGATACAGGAGAACAGAACCGTGCGATAATTGCACAGATCCCCGCATGCGACAATAGTTCTGCCATCATCTGGGAAACCCGGTCGGCCGGCGAAACGACATGGGATCGTATCACCATCCATACCAGCGACGGGCGGGTCTCCGACGGATGGCTTCCTTCCGGCCACCTTGCCGGCATAACGAACGAGACGGGAACCGAATGGAGCAGGAATTATTCTTCGATCGTTGGCCGGTGGGACCAGATCGGGCGGGGGGACGCCCCGAAGATCTGGTTCGCATTCGCTGCAGACGGAATGTACACCTATAATTATGATATGACGGGCACCAGGGAAGATATCCAGGACCGGGGGAGCTGGGCATATCTCGGGAACGGGACGTACGACCTGATCTCGAACACGTACAGCGATCACCGGCATATTCCAATTGTCATCGATCCTGAGGGGAGATCGTTTATTTTCGGGACAGAGTACCGGGCGGGATCACCGGTCGGGAGTGACAGGGTTTTTGCGAGGGGGGTCTGACGCTCAACAGGGGCTCCGCCCCCAGCCGCGTGGGCTTGCCCCCGGGAGTTGATCATTATTGGTGGCTCTCCATATGTTTGTCAATCTCTTCGAAAAAATTTGCCTGACAGGATTTGTTGTCAGGTCCAGTTGTCAAGTATTACTTAACAATTGAATCTGCATCGAGTGGTAGTATGAAAATCATGAGTACTTTCACCCCACACACCTGACCTCTTTTATAACAGGCAAATTATTGTTTTCATACGGATTTGAAATCCTGTCCCTGTCGTCAATGGGAGGTTGTCTATGACGAAAATCAATGTGCTGGAGAAGGAAATCACCATTTATTCGCAAAACGACGAGGATTTTATTTGCATTACAGATATTGCCCGGTATAAAGATGAAGATAATACAGACGATTTAATCCGGAACTGGCTCCGGAACCGAAATACTATAGAATTCCTCGGTATCTGGGAACAGCTCAATAACCCGGATTTTAAACCCGTGGAATTCGACGGGTTTAGAAAGATGGCCGGGCTCAATAGTTTCACCCTGACTCCGAAGCAGTGGATCGAGAAAACCCATGCTATCGGGCTCATTGCAAAACCGGGACGGTACGGCGGTACCTATGCCCATAAGGATATCGCTTTTGAATTCGCTTCGTGGATCTCTGTTGAGTTCAAACTGTATCTCATAAAAGAGTTCCAGAGACTGAAGGATCAGGAACGTAAACAACTGGGGTGGGATATACGGCGCAACCTTGCAAAGATCAATTACCGTGTGCATACGGATGCGATCAAACAGAACCTGGTCCCGGCAGCACTCACCAAATCCCAGATTAACCGGATATATGCTTCGGAAGCCGATGTCCTGAATATGGCATTGTTCGGGATCACGGCAAAGGAGTGGCGGGATGCAAATCCGGACAAGATAGGCAATATACGGGACTATGCGGATATCTCCCAACTGGTGTGCCTGTCGAATCTTGAGAACCTGAATGCTCATTTCATCGGGGATAATATACCCCAACCTGACCGGTTGGGGAAGCTGAACGCGATTGCGATTCACCAGATGAAACTGCTGACTGAGGATGTTTGTGTCCGGAGTTTTGATCCCGGGAGCGGCGACTATACCAAAGAGAGGAAGAAATCCCTTAAGAAAAAGTCCGTGAAGCAGATCGGGAAAGAGATCCTTGAACTGCAGAAATCCCTCTGATACTTTTTTCAATAATACCAGCTGTGCTGTCCTGCTGCCTTGTGTTTATCCGCCTCCGCACTACCTTGCCCCCACGCCAGACGACCTGATCCCCGGGAGAAATACCGGTCGCGCTCCCCTTTCGCCCCTCCTGACATTTCGCCCGATCCGGCGCCGTTATCCCGGTCAAATCCCTGTCGAAAAATAATTCGTCACAAAAAAAGAACAAAGTATATATCTTACAATATCTTTCCTTAGCTAATCACCATGCCACGCGACTTCAGCCAGCTCGTGATGACAAACCTCCGGCGCATTGCACACACGCCGCGTGAGGCGGAATGCATCATGGGGCTGCTGTACATGCAGGTGGTCCTCGTCTGCCTGGCGCATGCCGCCCAGGAGGCCCGGGCTGCCACGCGGGAGGCGGAACAGGCTGCGGAGGGTTCCCGGTCCGAAGAGATGCTGACACCCTCGTCTCCGGACCCGGAGCCCGGCCGGTGCCATCCGCCGGCCCGCTCCCGGCAGCCATCCCGTGGCATGGTGGGAGCTTTTTTACGGCCCGGGAATCACCACCCCGGCCGTGCCCTTTCGTGTGTTGGATTTATGTGATCTGCCGTCTCTAAAATCATGCAGATCGGGGATTCTTAGGGTCTGACGCTCAACAGGGGCTCCGCCCCTTCGCCGCGTGGGCTTACCCCGGAGTTTAATGGGTCAGATCAAAAAATCCCATTGTCTCTAAAATATTTCCCACAACTTTCATTCCATTATCACCATATTTTTCGGCGTCAAGATAAACAGCACCAATCAGGGCTTCAGTAACGGTATCCAATGCCCGGGCGCTGTTTTTGATCGTGTCATCCTCTCCCTCGCCTTTTCCCCAGTGAATATATTGCCCGAGATTGTGTTGTTGTGCAAAAGCCCGGGTTTTTTCCCTCCTGACAGCACGTTCTTTTTTTTGGGATAATTCTTTTTTATCTCTCACACCCTCGTGATAGAGCCTGAATATTACAATCGTATCAAGAACCGCATCACCGAGTGTTGCGAGAGGATCCATGAACTCAGTCTCCGGGTTTTCATTATGGAATGCCCGGCGCGTTTGTGCTTCTTTGAGAATTTCCGGATAATGGAATGTGTATCTGATTTTATTTTGTAAATCATATTGTGAGGCGGCCATGATTTGACTATTATAAGAGTGTGGTTAAAAGGATATTTATCGAAGACCCCGGGTCCGAAGGTTTCCCGTGTTCTCGGATTATTCGTCGCTGATCCATGCCCACATGGCATACACTATGATCCCGATGAGAAGGATCAGCAGGAACATCACCGGCCGATCCGGCCACTGGTGAAATATCCGGAGCACGCCATAGAGCGAGAGGCCTATGAGCGGCCCGGCAATGAACGAGCCGGCCAGGCGTTTTTTTGTGAAGCCCTTGATGTTTAAGAGGTCTGTCAGGTGTGTTCACCGTCCGTGATTTTTTAATTATTTTTTCAGGGTATGTAATTTCTCACGCGTTCATCTACCGTTTCCGTAAAAAAAATTCCCATGCGGTGACTGGTGATATTTTCCCGGAGCGCCCCAGAGTGCCATGTCGTTGGTATTGCAGCCGGGGGTGGCCACTCTTTTTGTTTTTTGGGGTCCGGGATTGATGGAGATGGAGTCACCAGTGCACCGGAGAGATGTTGGCGCCGTAACAGGATAAATTTATCCAAAGGTATGATAATTACATACTTGGTATAATCCGGTATAAAAGAATGAGATGGCTCTGACTACAATCAAGATCCAAATGGAAACACGGGATAAACTTGCGGATCTTGGGAAAAAATCGGAGAGCTATGATACGATCATCAACCGTCTGATTGAATTTTACCAGGCACATCCAAAGAAAGAGTAATCTGATTTTCTCCCATCAGCTGAAGTTATTACGGGAGTGTGCGGAGGGTTTGACGCTCAATGGGGCTTCGCCCCAGCCGCGTGGGCTTGCCCCGGAATAGTACCCGAATCTTTATGGCTCGCACCAGGCAACTACTCCTCATCACGAGTTGTTTTCTCAATGGATCTTCGAAACTCTTGCGGCTGGTCCGGCACCATTCACGATTTTCTCACCATCTCCAAACCACACTGGCTCATCGCAATACAAGAGCATCATCAACACTGCATGACGAGCCCGGCTGACCAGAGCCAGATTCTCGCATGGGATCATTCGTTAGATATTCTACAACGGGAATTGAAGCAACTTGTCCAGATTAAGCCGGCGATTGGCAAATATGCTATCATCTTTGAATATGAACTGCCCCGGGAACGAGGACGACGGCCGGATGTTGTGATCTTAGGGCCATGCGTCTTTGTTCTTGAATTCAAGGATTATGCAAAACTCTTGGCTGCTCATAGCGATCAGGTCGCTGCTTATGCTCGCGATCTGAAAAACTATCATGCAGCATCGCATCGACATACCGTTCTCCCGATTCTTGTTCTTGCCCGCTCCAAGGATCTTATTCAACGCGATGAAGAAGTGCTGGTTATTTCACCGGATCATCTTGCAGATGTCTTCAATCTCGAAGTGGAGCTGGAGAACGGGCCTCTAATTGATCCGCAAGCTTGGATCTCCGCTGAGTACGCTCCGCTTCCCTCCTTAATTCAAGCAGCCCGGATCATTTGGGATAAGCAACCGCTCCCGCAGATCAAACGAGCCTTGAGTGCCGGTATTCCCGAGACTATTGCTGAATTGATCGCGATTGCCAAAGAAGCCCAAGAGAAGAATGAATTACATCTCGCTTTAGTGACCGGAGTTCCCGGTGCGGGAAAGACACTTGTCGGGATCCAATTAGTGTACGAGAATCATTTGGATACGATCGCTCAAACTTCTGCTGCGTATCCCACGGCAACTTCTCCCATGGGATTGACTCAAACAGTTCCCTTGCAAGCCGTTGCTGATTCTGGGGAGCAATCGTATGGAAAGAAAAAAAGAGATCAGAAGAATTTCTCTCGAAATATTGCGGTCTTCCTTTCTGGTAACGGTCCTCTCGTGAAAGTTCTCCAACATGCCTTGAAGAACAACATTTTTGTTCAAGATGTTCATGGATTTTTGAAAGAATACGGTGGTTCAACGACAAAGATCCCCCACGAACATATCTGGGTGTATGATGAGGCGCAACGAGCCTGGGATGCAGATCGCGTGAATGAGAAACGCGGCCATGCAACGAGTGAACCGGAAGATTTCCTCCGGCTTGCCGAGCGAATGAACTCGTGGGCTTTGATGGTGGCCCTCATTGGCGAAGGCCAAGAAATTCATCTCGGCGAAGAATCCGGTCTGCCGCAATGGAACGATGCCCTCGCCACAATGCAGAAGCCTTGGGTTGTGCATTGCCCCAAGAAAATTGCCGGCAATTTCCCCGCAGCAAAAAAACTCGTCACCAATAATGTTCTTGATCTTTCTATCACCCTCCGATCGCATCTGGCAGAAGACGTTGCCCAATGGATCGCAGCAATTCTCGCCGGTGATCTTACGCAGGCAAAGATTCTTGCCGAACGCGTCACAAGCCAAGGCTTTGATGTGTATATCACGCAGGATATCAGTGTTGCCACGAATTATGTCAAGGAACGCTATCATGGCCAGGAGGACAAACGCTATGGTCTCCTCGCATCTTCGAAGGCGAAGAATCTCCCGCGCTGGGGCATTCACAATGAATACAATTACACCAAGAACCTGCGGGAAGGTCCGTGGTACAACGATCCTCCAACCTCGTTCAATTCCTGCTGTGCGTTACGCGATGTGGCGACTGAATTTTCTTGCCAGGGACTGGAGTTGGATTTCCCGATTGTCTGTTGGGGGGATGATTTTGTGTGGGCTGGCGAATGGAGGAGTCCTCCGGCTAAACGGTCGAAGGCTCATGATCCGCACCGGCTGCGGGTGAATAGTTATCGGGTTTTGTTGACCCGGGGCCGGGATGGGTTTTTTATTTTTGTCCCAAAGGAGGTAGGGATGGAGACGACATATACGGCACTCGTGGGGGTGGGGGTGAGGGAGATTATGAATGTGGGAGATGTGCCATCATCGAATAAGGAAAAAATAGAAGGATAATTGCACATTGTTTCGGATTTATTTTACAACTGGTAGATCTGAACGAGAGTATAACCTTCTTTAAGTTGATGATCCTCAAATTCCTTTGTTGATGCTAGATTATTTTCATCGATTTTACACTGAGTATATGGTTTTGATAAAGTCCGGTAGTTCATCCCCGTATTCCAGCTTTTAGGTATTGATCTTCGAACAAAAATCCCCGATCCGAAAAGCGGGCACTGCCATTGTGCCGAAGCGCCAACAAATCCTTTCCTTACAAAATCCACGACACCCTTGGGACCGTCCTCATTTAAAGGAACGAAATAATGTACGTGACTTAAGATCACGTCCACCCCCGGGTTCTTTAATTTCCGTTGTTGCGGACCGTAGGTATCGTAACATATTGCAGGATAAAATCGAATTCCATTCAGGGAAAATATTCTGGGTTTTCCGAAATCCCCCTGTAAATAATCTGAAGCCAGCTGAATCCGTTCTCGCTCTTTTTTTGTTAATACCTGAAATTTACGACTCGCAGCAATAATACCGGTTTTATCGATAGCAATCGCAATCTGGTCAATATCATATCCATCATCATCGAGTGATCCGTCGATCCCCAGACTGACAATTATGTGAGAAGGAATCTTTTGTAAAATATTCTTAATTTTCTTCTCGATATCTGAAAATGAAGAATCTGCGGAGTCTTTGCCATTGTGAAACCAACCCCCGGGAAAAAGAATCACACCGTCTTCTTTAGATTCGGATGAAATCTTTGAAATTATCCGTAAAAGAGCTGCCATCCGGTCTTTATTTTTTGCAATAATTTTTTTCGGATTATTGTCGGGATATTTGTCGTTGGTAGTTTGTAACGTAACGGTGGCGATCCACATATTATTCTGAACATTTTTCTGAATGTTAGTCATTTACGTCGAAGTAACCTGATTGAAAAAAATCATTGATATTTTATTGGATCTATAATCCCCGCCTCTTTGAATGCAGCCAACCGCTCATCGCAGGAGCCGCACTTTCCACAAGAGAGTTTGCCTCCCTTGTAGCAGGTCCAGGTCATTGCATAATCCACACCAAGGACAAGACCTCGTTTAACGATATCGCCTTTTGACCAATATAGATACGGCACTTCCAGAATGAGATCATTCCAGTCACAGAGATGGAAGGCCGTATTCATTGCACTTACAAATGCCGGTCTGCAATCCGGATAAATCGCATGATCTCCCGCATGAGCTGCATAATACAGGTGATTCGCCCCGATCCCGATGGCATAGGAAGCGGCAAGACTCAGGAAGACCATATTTCTGTTTGGGACTACAGTCTGCTTCATTGATTCTTCTTCATAGTTTCCTTCCGGGACATCCCAATTCTCACGAGTGAGACATGATGGGGCAAGATCGTTCAGGACCGTGATGTCGATAATTTTGTGAGGGACCTTTAATTTTTTGCATAATTTTTTTGCACAGGAAATCTCGTTTTTATGTTTCTGGTTATAATCGAATGTAATCGCGTGAACCTCGCACCGCTGGCTGACGAGATCATAAAGCAATGTTGCGCTATCCATTCCCCCGGAGAGAATGAGCACAACTTTTTTTGATTTTTTTTCAATCATCGCTAAATTCATTTCCCATCTCTTTCATTATATCTTCAAATTTCACTTCGTTTATCCGGTAAAACCTTTTTCTTGCATCTGATGGATCGCGACGTTTTGAGATATATCCGGATTTTCCGAGTTTCGATAAAATTTGTCCTGTATATCGATTATTGTGATTTAATGTGGTGACAGCATTTTGAAAAATAAATTCTTCATTACCAAATTTTGAAAATAATTTTGATAGATCTTTTAACAGGAACTTTTGAAGGAAATCGACCATGTTCTTCAGAGCAGAATTATTTCGAAAAATACTTATAATTATGAGTAGTCTAACAAATAATTAGTCTAATCAATAGAATGAGTATTTTGTATGATAGCAAAAAGCAAAATTATTGAAACCCCCCATGGGACGTTGGAAACACCGGTATTCTTCCCCGTCTACCACATTAACAAACGCGGGTCCGGTTCTTGTCCAAAGTATTGGAGTGAAATTCCCGAACTTAAGACGATGCTCGTTAATGCTCATGGAATAAAAGAGTCGGAAAAATTTAAGCGAATTCTTAGGAATGGACTTCAGGAACATTTTCATTTTCAAGGTACATTTTTCGCTGATAGTGGTGGTTTGCAGAGCAGGCTCAAAAATCTCAATCTCAATCCCGTCGAGATATTAAAAATTCAGGAAGGAATCGGTGCTGATATTGCAGCCACACTTGATTCCCCTGTTCTTCTCAATGATAATATTTCTGCGGATGCTCATGCGGATTATGTAAAAAGGACCATCAGGAATGCCTTGATTGCCCTAAAGAATCGTGAGCGGGAGGATATGTTGTTGTATGCCGTGATTCATGGGAATGATATCAAGGTCATGACCAACATGATTGATTATCTGAAACGCAAAGGAAATTTCGATGGTTATGCTATCGGAGGATTGATCTTTAAGCGGGCTAACTATCGACATCTTATTGATCTCATTCTCGCCTTGAGAAAACGAGCCGGCGACAAACCACTCCATGTATTCGGCCTTGGAGGACCACTCATGATTCCACTTTTAACATATCTTGGTGTTGATTCATTCGATTCATCTTCCTTTTTATCCGCCGGTTCACATCGGGTTTATTTTGCACCTGAACAAGGATCGAGAGAGTTTCACGAGATGTCGCCCACCGAAATGCTTCCTTGCGTCTGTCCGGTTTGTAGTAAGAATAACTTTGATCAGGTTCGTTCCCAGCGGAGATTGATCGGAATGCATAATCTGTGGATGATTGCCTATGAAATTCGTAAATTAAAGTTTCATATCCAGGATGAAGATCTGGATTCTTATCTCGATTATCGATTCACGAATAATCCGCAGATAAAAATTGCCTACAAATATGCAAAAGCAAAATCAGGAGGATTTGTATGAGACAAACAATGCGTCCTGTCTCACTCAGTCGTGTCGTCGAGACGGCATATTTTGCAGAGACAACGAGAGCTTTTTCAAAACAGGAACTGGCAACGTTTCTGAAGTCTTCTGAAAAGCGAGGAAAAGAGGTTGCCGATGAGATTGTAAATATTGGATTATTGGAAAAGAATGAAGACCAATATAATGAAACAAAAAAAGGCTCAAAATTTTTGAATTATGTTAGGACCAATAATTGGTCAGGAATTCATAACCTGATGATGGAGTATATCTTTTATCAGACTTTTTTCACTCTACTTCAATCGATTGAGCCGTCAACTCCAGAAGAAATTCTGACCTGCTTACAATCTTCTCCCGTTCAATTTAATCAGGCATCACGGGATGTGTTATGTGACTGGGGGGAACGTATTGGATCAGTTCAGCGGAATATCTTCACTGACCAATATTTCACCCTTATCGATTCCGATGTTCCGTTTATTCCAACATTCCTTGAGGTTTATCAATCGTTGAATATTCAGACCGGGTTGTCGCTCCGGCAACGTTATGTCGAGATCCCGAAAGTCCGTGAATACATGTGCCAGGCCCTTCGAATTTCCCGAGAGGATTTCGATACCCAATTTGTTGAACTATGTCTGAAAAATATCGGGAGAATCGAGCTGGCGGGGGCCCCTGTTACGACTCATGCAAAAAAATCCGCAAAAAAGGTGAAGAATATGCAATTCCTCGAATTTTCAGACAAGATTACGATGAAACTTTCCTCGAACCAGTTTCTCAATGGTGTGAAAATCGGACAAAAAGCGTACTATTATGTTGCATATCACGGTGGTGAATTACAATGACTGAATTTTCTTTGAGCCTGAAACAGAAAGACTATACAAAATATGGACTGGATGGGAATCCATTCCCGTATGCAGGTGTACCGGACGAACACCCCAATGTCTATGTAGGGCAGGAAGATGTGATGCAGAGAGTAAACACTGTGCTGTCTTCCACAGTCACATCAGGACAATCAAATCATCTGATTATAACAGGATCTTATGGAAATGGAAAGAGTCATACATTAAAATTTATCAAGTCTCATGTAAGGGATCAATTCTCGGAGAAATCTAATACAAAAATCTGTATTGGGTATGTATCCCAACCGGGCGAGACATTCCTCGATATATATACTAAGTTCATGTATGATCTCGGCTACAATTTCGTCAAACATCTCTCACAAGAATATCTCGGTTTAATTGCCTATCGATTATCAAAAGAAAAAATCATTGAGGAAAAAATCCGGAAAGGACAGGGATGGGTACAAATTTCCAAAGGAGATGTACTTATTTCCGATATAGTACCCAAAGCCATTCAGAGACTGAATGATGAGATAAAATTTGTAGATTATACCCGAGCATTCATTGCGCTCTCCTATGAAGAAAATTCGATCTATTCCTGGGAATGGCTCTGCGGTGAAGGGGTCGAATATTCCAAACGGCATGAATTGGCTCTCGGAAAAAATCTGAATGAAGCAAATGCAATCCGTGCATTCGGTGCTTTGAAATTTATTTTGAAAGAATTGGGATATTCGTCCATGGTTTTGTTGGTCGACGAATTCGAATATATTGAAACTCTTCCTCCGTTGAAAAAACAAAAGATGCTCAATTCAATTCGTCACATTATCGATGTTAATGCCGAGGGGTTGTCCATCATTATTGCTTGTGCTCCAGAGGTCTGGCAGAATATTGTTGCTGAGTATCATGCATTTTCTGAACGGATTGCCAAAGAGACGAATCTTAAACCCCTCGATCAGGAAAAAATACGTCTCCTCCTTGTCTCATATCTCAATAATAAACGGGCAAGCCGGAACGATTCTCTGATCCCATTCTCGGATGCCTCGATCGAGAAGATCTTTCTTATTTCTCAAGGAAATACCAGGCGCATTATCTCGCTTTGCAGTCAGGCCCTTGATGCCTCACTAGATTTCAATAAAAGAACTATCGATGAAGAGGTGATCAATTCCGTAATTGCTGGATAAGTTTTTCTTTTTTTGTGTTTGTTTAATACCTATTATCTCTTGAAAGAGTGATGAAATTCCATGCGAGCTACACTCTACAAAGAAACCTCATTTGATGCCAGCCACCGACTGTTCCACTATGTAGGAAAATGTAATCAGCTTCACGGTCACCGATGGAAAGTTGAAGTCTGGGTCAACGGTGAAGTGGATGAGAAGACGAAGATTGTCGTTGATTACAATACAATAAAAAAAGTCATCGGAAGATTCGATCATATGGTCATTCTCAATAAAAAAGATCCCATGGTCAGTTGTCTTGAACAATATCAGTCAGTGATTAAAGTGAATGGGGATCCTACGAGTGAACTTCTCGCGGATCATATCAAGAATATTCTTGAAAGCGATGATGATTTCAAACGGAGTGATGCGAAGGTGACGAAGATTCGGGTGTGGGAATCGCCGACGAGCTATGCGGAGATTTCTTAAATTATTTTTATTAATTAGGAGAGGAGATATTTTTTTAATGAAATTTTTTCAAATATTAAAGGTGTATTGATTGAAATATAATTGGTTTCAAATTTTCCTCGAGAAAGGATCAGATATTTTCCAACAATTAATTTTTTAATCAATGTTCTTATCCTTTCAATTGATAAAGTTCCATACGAAAATCCTGCATCAATTTCAGAATATAAATTATTTTCTTTAATTGAGTCACTGATAGAAATTATTGATTCAATGAATTGTCCGAATTCATCCATATCTAGTAATTGAAGAGCTTGGTCCTCAAATATCGGATCAAACATTATTTTATTTCTTGATGTCGTTGTGAAATTTAACCAATTAATCCAAGATTTCAATCTTCCAGATGCGGTTTTATTTAATCCTTCCTTCTTTGAAAAATCTTGAATGATTTCATTTAACTCGAATGCATTTGATCGGATTTCTTCAACAACCTTGCGAAATATCATGCTGTGTTTATAGAGATTTTTAAAAAAATTAAATGAGACAAATGAATCGTATTCACCATTTGCGCAATGATGAGCAATTTGTTTTCCTTGTTTTGTTAGCATATTTTTATCTATAAACTCAAGTTTTTTTAACAATTGAAACTGTGATGAAAAGTGATCATTTTTTACCGGTACGAATGAATCCCCTTCATGTTTTCGTTTCTTTTCATTATATTCAAATAAAATTCCTTCTTCAAAGTTTGTAAATTTTTTTTCAACTCGCTCACATTCAGAAATTATTTCCAATATTTCGCAACATGTACTCATAATTGTTGTCGAGATTTGGTGTTTCGTTATTTCATTGCCGCGAGTATCTTTTGACATTTATAAAACCTTATATGTGGCGACTAAAACCTTATTTTCAATTAAAAATTTTACAAAATCATTTGCTTTTTTTTCGTCAATATTGAATTCTTTTTGAAGTAATTCGAGAGTATACTCTTTATTCGGTTTAAAAAGTGATTTAAATTTTGGTCCTAGTTGTCCAAATTCTGTATCGATATTAATTGAAAATACAGATGAAAAATTTCCTTTTTTATAATTTTTATTTGCCTCATCAATTTTTACCTCCATTATTTTGACAATTTTCTGTATTGATTCCAGTTGGTCATTTTTAAGGTATAATTCACATTTTTGAACGAGGATTTTTCCATCACTATTTTTATTGGTTATTTCTCTTATGTGATTCTCGGCTTTAATATCCAAATCCGTATAGATGCTTCGTAAATTCTTGAATTTTTGATCAACCTTTTCAATATCTGTATTTTCTTGGACTATTTTCCAATCATCTGAAAGTGTTTTATTGCTTAAATCCAATATTCCGCTTTTAATTGCTCGTTCAAGTTCATCGATATTGAAAGATTTGATTTCACCTTCAAGGATTTTTGCTCTTGTTGAGAATTGGCTATATATTGAAATTACTTCATCAAAACTCGGGCGAATTTTTTCTGCATATTCCAACATATTCACCTGTTCAAAGATTTTTTCAGTATCTGTTGACAGGGAATGTAATTCTGATTCTAATCGAGAATTTTTAAATTGAATTTTCTCTAAAAGGTTAAAGGCGTTTTTTATTGTCGACGTCCTCTCATGATAAATATGGGATATCTCTTTGAGTTGATTGACATATTCTGTCGAAGTGAAAAGAACACTTTTCATTCGGTGTTCGTGATAGTATAATTCGACAAAATTTACGATTGAATTTTCTGTAGATTTAAATGAGTTAATACTGCTTTTTATTAATTCTAATGAACGGATAAATTGAGTAGTTTTTTGCTCAAATTTTTCTGATAATTGTTCACCGATTTGATCACGACATTCTTTCAATGATTCTGAAATCCCTCTTCTCTCTTTTTCAATCTCTTTGATCAAGGAGGATTTTCTTTCATCAAATTGAATTAATTTATAACCATCCGTTATTCCAATTTTTTTCAATAATTTTACTGCTGAATCGATGGGTTTGATTTCAGAATTAAAATAAAAAACCTCTTGAGATAATTTTTCAGGTATAAAATAATCCGCAGAAAGAATCTGGTTATACCAACTCGGTGCGATTATTGTTGTTCCGTCGAAAAATTCACTAAGAGATAAGAATTCAACATTTGCTTTTTTCATATCGTTTTTTGATACATAGTAAATATCCATTATGAAATTTTCAAATTCGTCATCAGACCGTAATTTTGATCCAAATAATGCTGAAATATAATGTTGTTTTCGATGTTTCTCAAAAAAATGTATGATCTTTTCATTCATTTCCATTACTTGATTGAATATTTGATCCTTTGCTGTAGTAATTTCTCCAGAAGATATCAACATTGGATCATAAAGTGCAAATCTTAAAGCCATTTCCGGGGTATCTGGTAGTAAGATGAGCGCATCGTCATCAGATTGTTTTTGATTTTTCTCATCAGAATTGGAAATATAGAGCGTAAAAATATCCGAGCCAATTTTTGGATCTCCAACCATTTTTATCGATATGGGAATTCTTGCTCTCTCATTCGGAATGGTAAAAAATAATTTTTTCAATTTAGAATCAAAGACATATCTGTCCGAACAATCATGCAACATTTCACCGATATTTTTTAGGGCAAAATGAAGTTGTGATTCTTTATCTTCTAAAAATCCTTCTTCGATGAGACCTTCAGCCCTATCTCGACCCATTTTTGATTTAAATTCCACATCGTCTAAAATCGTTGAAAATTTTTTTGTTTTTCCCTCAGGTGCCTTTGGAAGAATTACTTTGGTAGATCCCGCCAACCATTCAGTAATTCTCTTTTTATCGATAGATCCACCACCAATTTGATTAATAGAATATAGGATATCATGGCAATTTTTAATGAGAATCCTCCAGGAAAATAAGCCTTTTTCATCAACAGATTTTTTTGTAAGGAATATAAGTCCGTCTTGTGTGAATGGATAATTCTCATCAACATCATTTGAGATTCGTGCATTTTTCAAGCGGAATTGAACAAATTCAATTGCTTCTTTCTCAGTGAATGGTTTCAGGGGAATTACTCTCTCCAATCGTGTTTTTAAAGCGTTATTTATTCCACCAATGTGTTGGAAACTTGCCGCAGTCATATACAAAAATAATGCAACAGGCAATTTTTGATCAGCTTTCCCTTCTTGGATATAACCAATCAAATCACGAAGATATTTTAAATCCCTCTCGATTTGAGGACGGGTCATAGCAGTCATGCCCCACCGGTCCTCTACTTCATCGAGATGAATTACTACGCAATCAAATCCTCCAATTTTTACGAGAGCGTTAATATAACCAAACCAAAGACTCATCAGTCGTGTAGCTTCACGAATATCATTTTCGCCCGATTTTTCAAATTTAATTCCCTTGAAGGTGAGATCCAATGCTTCATTGATACAAGTTTCTACTTCTGATTGATCTAAATCTCCAGTAGTTATTGCTAATTTATCGATGATTAATTTTAAAATAAAAAATGGATCGTCGAACGAACCATACTGCATCTTTAATATGATATGTTTAGTTTTTGGATGGTGGAGAGAACTTTCCATTAATTTATGTGCAAGAGCGGTTTTTCCTGATGAGGGTTCTCCTTGAACAACTGCAGTAATTAGTTTGCTCCCTCGGCGAGCCATATTGATTACATCATTACAGTCTTTTAATTCCTTCGTCCTAAACTGTGTATTAATCGTTGAAATCGCAGGCTCGAAATCCCCTTGACTTTCAAAAGGGATGAATTTTAAGTTTATATTATCAAAATTTTCTGAAATTTCTCTCGTTTTCTTTTTTTGTACCATATACTCGCCTTAGCTCTACCATTGATAACTATTATTTATTAATCTAATGAGTTGAGTTTATCATCTTCCATGGTAGATTCTATGTCTGTGAGCTCGTATCTACCGACTAATGCATATGATACCACACGATTAGGGATAATTATTCGAGACTCTGAAGTTTTATTCTCTGAAAGTCGGGTAGAATGTGAGAGAACGATACGAGAAATAGATAATATATTATCTGCGAACGCATCTTTGATCGATCCCGATTCAATTCCATTAGAAAAAAGTAAAATCGTAAAATTTGTTGCAATTGATGGGACTCGGGATATTCTTGAAGGCCAGTCACATGCTCGATTGTTTGCAGGAGCATATGCAGTTTTTGGTTCATTCGAAGAAAAAGTGGATATCACTGAAATTGAAAGAGGATGTGCTTTCAGCATCGTTTCTTTACCCTACAAAATTCTAACTTCTGGAAACGATTATGAAACCGAAAATGCTGGGACAATAGCAAATCTTCTCATGCTGCTCTCGGAGATTTTTGTCGCGTTGGATTATTCTGAAAAAAATGTTGATATGATCCTCCTGGATCGTCCATTGTGTGGAACCCTAGCCCATACTCGAACCAAAATGGCTGATAATAGTATCTTAAAAGAAATGGGTGCATTGAATATCACACCTAAAACTAAAATCGATGATTTAATGCCGATTTTTAATACTTTATGTAAAAGACTTTTTATTGATTCTCACCCAGAACCCCTTAAAATTCAAGATCGCTATCTTTCGAGTGACGATCTGATGTATCTATGTCGTATTGGAATGGAAAAATTATTTCAGACCTGCCGAGAGAGAAAAATTGAATTGATTGGAATTACAAAAACCACAAATGATTGCTCCTTTTTGCGACTGTTGATCACTATTCATTCAATAGAAAATTTACCCACGAAAAAAATTCGAAAAATTTTTTCGCAAATTGATGATTGCCGAATGCTCGATATCTGGATTGAGCCTTATAAAAAAATAGTTTGTACGCGGGAATATGATACAGCGTTGATGACTCTTATGGTAGATGAGTCAAAAACCGTCAAAGAGTTAGGTGGTGGTGGAGTAGCTCCCAGAAAAACTATTGTCCGTTCATACATGAGTTTTGGATTAAAAAATAAAGGTGGATATGTTTTTGCTATTGAACGACTTGTTTTACTCGATGAAAAACCACCGGCGCTAGTCCTCCCGGATCATTCTGAAATTTTCCTTTTTGCTCCAGAAGGTAATAAAAAACAAAATACCATTTTTCATATTCTCAAGGGAATGTGCACAGGAGCATTTCCGGAAGCACTTTACTATCCCTTGCCTTTAGCATTGTCTCATCGTTTTGCAAAATCAAATTTTGATTATGTCCGACCTCGATTGAAAGCATCGAGTTATGTGTTTGGAAGAGAGTATGGTTATAACGATGTAAAAAGAGGATTTACATGAATGAGGAAATTATTAAGCGATTTAACATTGAGGGTCGAGTAATTAAAATTTCTGGGAGTGGAGCTTCGACCATTATCGAAATTTTTTTCCCATACACTAAAGAAGCAATTACAAATATATCTGAAGGTGCTTTTTTAGCATTGGAAAATGTCAGGTCGAAGTCTGATAAGAGAATCTTCTCGCTCGTAAATATTGTGAGTTATGATATCTTTCATTCGGGTCTAACCGACTTGGATCCAACGAAAGTTCCATTTCCAGCAACAGTTGTGGAAGTTGCATCTCGTGCTTTCAAAGAACTCGTAGAAGGAAATCCTGAAAAAATTAGTTTGGCGGGAATCAAAGTCAGATGCATTCTATCGGGTTACGAAATTGTTGATGACCAAAAGAGAACGGTTAATTCCAGCACAGAAAAACCCTTGATAGGATCCGAAGTATTTCACCCAACTTCGTTCATTTTAAATAAAATCTTTAATCGTGGTCTTAATGTGGAAGATGGGGCCGTTGAAATTGGAGATTATCATCATGGTTTGGATAAGATCAAGATATTATTAGAACCAAACGATTTGATTCACCATCATATTGGCGTATTTGCATCGACGGGGGCCGGGAAAAGTTTCCTAATTTCAAATCTTTTAAAGGAAATATTATCAAAAGGAAAGAGGGCCATTATTTTTGATACTGTCCCCGAATTTCCCGCGTTGCTCTTCGATGTAATTTTTGATTATGTCGTTAATCGGAATGATGATTGTAAAATTGCAATAATTTTCCGAGATAAGCAAGATATTCTGGCCGTAAGTAATGGAGAGGAATTATTAAAACGGATAAATATCCCCGAACCGTTGCGTGAAAAAAATCATGATCAAATGTTAAAAGTCTTTGAAAAATTAAGATGGCAACGAAATCCTATTCCAAAAATAATGCTTCCGCTGCTCACTTCCTCTGAAATCATTAACATGGTAAACTATACCATGTCGATTAAGCGCCTTCCTCAGGCTGAAACTGTTGCCCAGACTATAGAATATTTTATTGAAGATCAATATCCCGACGCAATTTTTGCAGGAAATGTAAAGGATCTCAAAAATTTTGTATCCGATTACAAAAATATCAATGACATCTTGAATTTTATCCAAAATGAACGGGATACAATAGGCGATGACAAGAATATCACCTATAAATTTTACGAAGCAACTTATCAATTACTTCTTCATAAATCTGACCAACGGAACCTTATTTTAGCAGATTATATTAAAGAAATCAATAATCAGCATCTCGACAAGAAACAGGTTATTGAGCCTCGGGATCTTGTGCGACCCCTGCTTGATGGGGATATGAAATTGCATATTGTGATTAGTGATATCAGTGATGATACAAAACATTTGATGTCTAATGCGATTTCTACCGCCTTTAATTTACAGAAAGGGAAAGCAAATAATAGTTTAATGTTTGTCGTCGATGAAGCTCACAATTTTGCTTCCATTGAGTCTTCACCTAGTTCGAAGGCTATTGAGAAATTGGCACGAGAAGGACGAAAATATAAACTTGGTTTATGTCTGGCATCTCAACGTTGTACCTATATGAATACGAGTGTTATGGCTCAGCTGAAAACGTATTTCATCAGCAATCTCCGAATGAAAACCGATAGAGATCGAATAAGACAAATATTTGATATTAATTCAGAAATTCTCGATAGTTCCGTGAATTTAAATGGAAAAGATTGGTATTTAGTCTCTGAAAAAGCGACGGGACTGAAGAATACCCCGATTAAGATTAGGGTATTTGATGTAATTGAAAGAATTGAAAGGACATTAGCATTAATGGAAAATTAATGTCATTCGAGGAGATATTTTATGGAATTTCAAGAATTTAACGACATATTAGAACCTCAAGTGGGATATTCATTATTTAAAAAAGATATTCAAGGACATATTATTATTAACACTCATGGAAATCCAGAGCTTACAGAACAGGGTTACATTATAACCCATGAAAATGGACCATTGCAAGTAATTGCCGGTCCAGGATCGGGGAAAACCGAAACTCTTGTGTTAAAAACGCTATATCTTCTTTTCGTTCGGGATGTCAAGCCCAAATCGATAATTGTTACAACATTCACAGAAAAGGCGGCAAAAAATCTTAAGGATCGGATTATTACTTACGCCGAACACCTCTTTACCGAATATCCAGAATTACAGGAGTCTGTTGATATCTATAACATACGAATTGGCACACTTCACAGTCTCTGTAATGATATTATGCTCGAATACCGATCTCCAGATTATCAGAATTATCGACTTATGGACGATTTTGAACAATTTCTTTTTGTTTTTGAACAATCGAGTTTCGTTGATCAGCACGAATATTTTTTCCCCGTTTATGAAAATTTTAGTTATTTATTCGAAAAATATGATCCAGTAAGTGGTTATCGAGGGTGGAATGACCATACATTCCATCCAAATAAATGGGCTTTAACTAAAGCAGCAGTTAATCTTTTTAATCGGATCTCTGAGTACCGGATTGACGTAAATCTAATGAGGGAAGGGGATCCAGCATGGACCCTGCTTGCAGAAGCATTTGAACAATATCAAACACAATTGCATACCAAACAAAGATGTGATTTTTCCACTCTTCAAACAAAATTTTTAAACTTCCTTTCATCGCCATCAGGCCAATTATTTGTTAACGGGGATCCTGAAAATTTAGAAATGTATCCCAGAATTGAGTATGTTATGGTTGATGAATATCAAGATACGAATCCTATTCAAGAGATGATCTATTTTACGCTCACAAATAATGCACCTCATAATATCTGTGTTGTTGGGGATGATGATCAGGCGTTATATCGGTTTAGGGGTGGAACGGTTGAATGTATGGTAAATTTTGATCAAAAATGTATTCATGAATGGACTATTCACTGTACTCCGAGGTATCTTAACATAAATTACCGCTCACATCCGAATATTGTTGCATATTGCGACGCATATATCAATTCATTTCCGGCAATGGATATTGTTGGTGCTCGGGTTCAGGATAAACCGCCTCTTCAACCAGGATCATCTATTCGAGGAAATTATCCTGCAGTGTCATGCATTCGGACAGGAACAAAAGTCAATACTGCAACACAATTTGCAGCTTTAGTTCGCTGGCTACATGATCACCAAAAAATTCAGGATTTCAATCAGTGTGCCTTATTAATGAAATCTGTGAGGGAGTCATCTCACCATGCTTTGCCATATGCCGACGCCTTGAGAGCTCAAGGAATTATACCATACAATCCAAGATCCCGTCAATTTTTAAACGAAGAAGAAATCGCTGCAGCTCTTGGGGCGTTTATCTCAATTATTGATCCTACCTTACAGGGATTGCAGTACATCCATGCAGGGCAAGCTATTAGAGATAATTTAGAAAATCAAATTCGACAGTGGATAAATGAATATCGTCGTGTTGCGTCAACATCGTATGAATTATACTATTACGTTACTCATTCACAACTTCATATCCATGATAAACGAGCTGGGGAAAAATTACAATTGTCAATGGCAGAAATATTCTATCTAATACTCTCTCGTCAACCATTTACTATCTGGAAAGATGACCCAGAAAGAACATATCGATTGGGAAAACTTTCAAATCTTTTTGAACAATTTTCTGCAATTCCTTTTGTTGAGAACGATCGTCAATCCCATCGTGGTGAAATTTGGGCTAGTAGTGATGGGGGAGCTGTAAGTCGTCGATGGTTAAAAAATTTCTATAGATTATTTGTCACTCGCCTTATGGCGTACGGTATGAATGATCCCGAAGACGAGGAAATGATCGCACCTCCTAATCGATTGCCAATTATGACCGTTCATCAAGCGAAAGGATTAGAGTTCGACTTTGTATTTGTGGCAGGATTAAGCCTTAGAGAAGATGCAGATGATGAATCGATTCTTCTAGAATCTGATTTAGAACCATATCGTCAAGATGAAAATTTCAATCACATTGACTTGCAGGATAAATCGGCTCAGGACATTATCCGGTTTTATTTTGTGGCTTATTCCAGGGCAAAATATGCATTAATCCATTTACTAACTCAAAGTGAAATCCGTGTGAAACGTGATGGTACAAATGATATTGGACTGGGGATTATCGGTAAAAGTAGACCGCTTTTCAGACAGCATGTTCGAGAAATAAGGTGATTCAAATGCCATTCGATGAGTTTAATTCAGTAAATGTTGTAAGAAGAGTTCCACGGGGGGCCTTACCTACGTATAGTATAACAGCAGATATTTTGGCATATAAAACCTGCCCGCGGCAATATGGCTTTTTCTCACACCGGGGGTATATTCCAGCTCATAATATTCAACTTTGGTTCGGAACAATTGTCCATCAAGTTTTAGAAAAATTACATCTTCAATATAAAGGATACCTAGATCCTAATAGAAGAGGACAATTACCGACAGATGCTGATGTGGAATTTTTCTTTAATCAAGTGAATGAAAGTCTGAGAATACGGGGTATAAAATCATATAGTCGAACTTTAGATCGAGATGGGGATGAACAACACGCATTAAGAATATTAAAACAATTCTGTTCGATCGAAGGAGCAACGCTATTCCCTAACATAAAGGATACAGAATATAGATTCCAAAATCATCAACATAATTACATTTTACAAGGTGTTGTTGACGTTTTACGTGACATTTCTGGTGAGCACATTCCCGAAGGATATCATCCATTGGAGATCTGGGATTATAAAGCGGCTAAAAATCCACAATATCAACCAAATAATCCACAGAATCAGCGGAAATTGAGAAATTATCGTTTTCAATTGCTCGTCTATGCATATTTGTATCATTTAAAAACAGGGCATTATCCTAAGAAAGGAGTGTTATATTTTGTAAATGAATTATCCAATCGTGAAATTCCCCATCCCACTCCCAACCAGATTGAAGAAATGCGAAGGAAGGCAATATTTTCTATAGATTTCACGAATCCTGAAAATTTAAGGGAGATACATACAGCTTTACTAGAATTTAATCAAACTGTTGAGGAAATTGAACGATGTAAACGTGATGAAAGATGGTGTGCACCTAATGCGGAAAATCTCCCAGACGAAGATACTTGTACAACTTGTGATAGTCGCTGGGATTGTACACAGCGTGATTATGAATTACGTTATCCATAGTCATGCATTGTATCAATTGAAACAATAACAAATTTCCCTTTTTGAGACAGACACTCATTGATGCGTTTCTTCATCCCCGAATGGGACGACCGGGTAGATCCCGGCTATGATTTTTTAACTGACACCCATTCGGCGGCTCATAATTCCAATCCATTGAAAAATGATTTTTATATGTGGGATATTTTTGGCATTGATCATGTGCCATTTGATGGGGTCCTTGTTTCAATAGCGACAATTCAACAGAATCGTAAAAAATATGAATCAATTCTTAAAACAGGGATTCATCATTTTCTTCGTCTTCCTTATGATTTTGAGATTATTGCAGACTGCGGCGCATTTTCATATATCGATGAAACAATCCCTCCCTACAAAACTTCGGAGGTATTAAAATTATATAGTGAGTTGGGTTTCAACTACGGAGTAAGTGTTGATCATTTAGTTGTCCCGATGTATAAAGACCAGAATCAAGAGAGAATAAAAATTACATACAGTAATGGTGTTGAAGCATTTAACGAATGGAAAAAACACTACAAAGATGATTTTCAATTAATTGTTGCGGTTCAAGGGGCAGAAGTTTTTGATTATATCGATATGTTTGAAAAATATTATCTCCGTGGTATTCGTCATTTTGCTTTTGGTAGTTTAGTGCGAGCTCCCACATTTTTTATTGTTAAATTAATTGATGCATTAATCCAGAATATAAAAACTACAAAAAAATCGCCGGACTTTATTCATTTCTTCGGCGTTGCGCGATGTGCACTTTTTCCAAAATTCAAAGAACTGGAAGAACTTGGAATCAAAATATCATTTGATTCAGCCTCCTATTTAAGAAAAGCATGGTTGACCTCACCAAGTACTCAATTTAATTACATAGATCAATCATGGGATGGCTATACAGCGATTCGCATTCCTCAGAAATTAAGTCCTATAAAAGAAAGTTTTTTTCAAAATCCAGAGGAATATCAGCATCTTGCTTTGGATTGTCTCAAAAAGATACGAGAATATGATAAAAATAAAATTACTCTTGAAGAGGTAATGGAAAATTTGAAATTATTCACCGAAAAAATACAGGAAGATCCAAAATTATTAGAGTATTATCAAAGAACACTCAAATCAAAAGCATGGAAACAATGCCCTTGTCCAATCTGCAAAAATATTGGTGTTGACGTTGCCATTTTTCGAGGGAATAATCGCAACCGAAGACGGGGTTTTCACAATCTTTTTGCGTTTCATAAATTATTGAAGGATGAAGCCACTTGGGAATGGTGGAGGACAAAAGAGATTTTAAAACGAATGAAAAATCGTGAACGGACAAGTCTTGAATTTTTAAAAGATAAGAAAAAGGTCTTGATACTAACAAGTTGCACAAAAAATAAACTCGGTTATGATGATTCTCAACGATCAGAAGCCAAAGAGATGTATCAGGGAACACTCTTTAAAAAAGTGAAAATATATGCCGAAGCAATGAATTTCGATTATCGTATTATTTCAGCGGAATATGGACTTTTGTTTCCAACTGATCAAATTAATGGTTATAATAAACGTCTTAAAACAACAGCGGATGTCAATAATATCCGTCTCAATGTAGAAGAAAAATTAATTGATCAAATTGCTCCCTATGATACTATCGTCGTTATCGCTGGTGAAAAATATCGCGAAGTTCTATTAAATCTATTCTCGGATGAGCGCTTTGTTTTTCTGAAAACACGAGGTATTGGCGATATGATTAAAATTGTTTCAGATGCAATTCCAAAAAACAGAAATTTATCAGAATTTTAACGTATTATGAGCAGATTTTTTTGATTTGATCATTGAGATTTTTTTTAATACAGACGCGGCCATGTTGACGCCCAAATTCATCAATACCCCCGCTTCCCCGGCACAACCCCCCGCACCCCGCCTCTCGCATCCGGTACATCCCCAACATACCGCGGGATCACATGACAATGGCAGTGAAAAACCGTCTGCCCAGCCGCCTCACCGACATTGAACCCGATGTTATACCCGGCCGGCGTGAAATTCTCCTCGATCAATTCTTTACCAACAATGATCAACGCCATCGCAGCCCCTCTCTCTTCAGGTGTGAGAGAAAAGAAATCCGGCGTATGGCGGAACGGGATGACCAGCATGTGGCCGCGGCTGACCGGGAAGCGGTCCCACATGGCAAAGCAGAGTTCATTGCGGGCGACAATATCCTCAGCGATGGGATTACAGAACGGGCATTTCATATTTATTCCATGGCGGATACTTTTGTTCCTCAATCATATACCTGCATTTTTCGACTAAATTGTCAAATGCCTGGTCCTGCCAGTGATCCGGATCATAACTTTCTCCAATTAGTGAAAATCGAATTTGCCGGATAAAAAGATCTTTTCTTTTGGATTCTATCATATAGTTCCAATATTTCAAGATACACGTTTTTCGTTCAATAAGAAATTCCGGATCGGGAATTTTATCGCTCTTCCGGGAATTTTCTTTTGGAGTAGCGGGTAATATATTCCAAAGATCATTATTTCTCCAGACTGAGAACGGAATCATATGATCCATATTCTCTTCTTCAGAAAACCGGATTTTCTGACCCGACCAAACCGATTTTAACGGGATATTTCTCCCTTTCAGATCATTATAAAATGAAAGTGACGCTTTTATATCCCTCTTGGTTATCGGTTCTTCTGAGACTTTTTCGAGAATATCCCCGAATTTTATCTTATCATCAGTAATCCGGCGTTGACTGAACTGAGCCCACTTGAACAGAAGACTATTATCTCCAATAAGAAAAGGCCCAACATTTTTTAAAGCATCATAATACTCGCGCTTTATCCAGAAATCCCCAAAATATTCTTTGAGAAAACTCGGATCAATACAACAATTTACATTAGATTTTGGTCTCTTTTTTTTGGCATGAAAAATTGAATTCTCTTTTTGGTACGTGGAATTACCTAAAAATTTCATTGGGTTCTGCACGATGGTATCCCGGATTTGGACACACATTTCAATGAAATATTGGTGAATTTTCATATCAGGCCGAATTTGTCCTTTCTGATATTCATTATAAAAATGTGAATACCCATTCCCCTTCAATCGATAATATCGAATAATGTTATCGAAGGATTGACGAAATTTTAATTTATTTGATTCATCCGCCAGATCCTCTTTATCCTGTCCAATCTGGGGAATAAAGAAATTGCTTTCGAATATAGGATAGTAATAAAAGATCCATCGCTCGATCAATAAACCTAACGGGAATTTTACCCATTCACCTTCATCGGTTTTAAAATGGTCATATCTCTGGAAAACCTCGATTGATCCCCGGATTAGTGCGAATTTATAGGTCGCATCTTTTTGTTCGTCAAGTAGTGCATTGACGAGTTTAAGATTATCAGCGAGGGTTGAATTCATCTTAGCGGATTATCCATTGTTATACGGCTTAAGGATTCGGGTTCATTCGGGGCCAGCCCACGCGGCGAGGGGCGGAGCCCCGATGAGCGTCAACCCCCCCTCTTCACTTTCCCCCCGCGCCTGCCTCAGCCACATCACCCCCAATCCCCCATCCCCTTCCATGAAATACCCACCTGTGAAAATCAGCAACTGGTGCTCGGAAACAAACCGGATCAAAGAAGCCCGGGCAAAAGATCCCACCGTCGGCCTTGTGCCCTGCCTGGAAAACGACTGCCCGCGATATAAGCCGGAATACCCGTATTGCATCCTGATGTCGAGAACCGACGGGAAGCGGCGCCTTTATGCCTGAAGAGATCGTCCTCTGGTGCACGGACCGGGAAAGGAACGGCGATGAGGATACCGGCCTCGTCCTCTGCATCGGGCCGGACTGCCCGAAGTACGATCAGGGCTGGTGCATCCTGGTCCAGGCCATGGATTCCGGGCCTCTCTGATGTGATCGGCTCAATGTCCCGACAGTGCCGGGACTATTATCCAAATCCTGCCGGGCGATGATCTTTCCTTGAATATTGTGAGGATCTGTTTCAGATTACCCGGATGTGTCTGGGAAATATTCAGCCGGACGATGGAATAGACTTCAATTGTGCAGCCCCCTGCTGCACAAATGCTGATCCCCCTTCACTCCCCCGTCCCCTCCCCGGTAGTCGGACTCCCGAACACTCCTCCGCCCTCCTTCCCGAGATACCGGTTGAAAATCCCGATGCATGCAGGGCAGAGGGTATACCGGACTGCACTGCCTTTTCTCTCTGTCGTGATGATCCCGTCGCCCGACAGCCGCTTCGTGTGCCAGCTGATCGACGGGCCGGCAATGCCCACGATCCCGGCAAGATCCTTCCGGGAGACTTCCGGGCTCGTGGCAAGGATCTCGAGGATCCTTCGTGTCGTCCGGTTCTGGAGGTAGAGGAACAGCTTCTTCTCAATCTCGCTGTAACGGCCGTTGTTCTCGAAATATCTCACGGACTTCTCGCTCCCGAAGGAGACGATCCTGTTCTTCATCGCGAGGATCAGCAAATGGTATTTCAGGGTACCTTCTTTCATGCCGGTCATCCGTTCCAGTGCATGGAACCGTATGCCCGGGTTGGCCGTTATACAGTCGAAGATGATCTGCCGGTTCCGGTTATATGATACGGCATTCCTCTCGACCTTCCGGTACCCGAGGACCGTCATCAGCTTCAGGAAGAAGAAGATCTCGACGGGGTACACCAGCACCGGACAGAATGAGAGGGATACTGCGATGAGCATCTCCCGCAGCGTGAGGTCCCAGAATGATATAGGCACGGGGTCCTGCGCCGGGCCCGGCAATGCACCTGCCGGACCCGGGGTAACGCTATAGCCGCCGGTATCCGCCATGGCGAATGGCACGGCCACCAGCAAAATAAGGATGACGAGGGCGACAGCCCTCGCCGGAGAGGGTACCATCAGTGAATCTTTATCACGACGGTATATTAGTTTTATGGTTTTGTTTTAATACGTAACAAAATTATAACTCTGGGACCCGAGCACGCTCACCCCGTATACCTTGAACTTCCATGTCCCGGGCGTAATGCCGCCCGTCCTGCTGAACGTCAGGTAGATCCTTCCGTCCGTTACCCCGTCGGCTGCATCATAATACGGGCCGATCGTCCCGTCCGGGGCAATGGCCGTGAGGGACAGTATATCCGGTGCATATCCCCAGTTCAGGTCAGCGGTGATCGATGCCTTTCCCGAGGGGACTATTACCGTGTACCAGTCCGTCTGTCCCGTAGTGATCGTACCAACGGTCATGGGTGACATGACTGCCGGCAGGACCAGGTTCCCGGCCGGGCCAACGGAATACCCGGCCCTGTTGTCGACATTCTGTGCAAAGACTCCCGGTACGAGCACGACGGCGCAGACCAGGAATACCAAACCGATTGCGGATACTTTCATAGTAACCGGTGAGCGGTTTCCCATCCGGCTCTTAACCTTTCTAACGCGTTCATCTACCGGTTTCGAATCCGGTAGACGGACGCGTTAGAACCGTTATATCTTCCGTCGTGAATCTCCCCGGCGTGGTTGCCGGGGGCAGCCACACAATCCCGGGACGGGTCCGGTTTTGACATGTGGCCGGGCCTGTCCCCGCCCGAAGGCATGATCCAGGTTCCCATGCACGTACACCCACCAAAAAAAAAGATTTGGACCATGCCTCCCGGGCAGATTGTCTGAATGGGAGGAAAAACTATGAAACTCTACAAACTCAGTGTCGTCATGCTGGCCCTTTTGCTGGCAGCGATGGCAATAGTACCGGTGGTGAGTGCGGGGAATCAGATGCCCGTACTTTCATCAGATGTGAAATCATTACAGGCTGGTCAATCGCCGGGTAATGATATGTTCGCATATCTGGGGATCGCAAAACCTGCTCTTTCCACCGGTCCGAGGTGGCAGACGTATGCTTCCTCAAAAGCAGAAGTTGACACTCTCCTGAACAAAGCAGGAAAACAAAACGATGTCAGGAATGTAATCGGTTACCTGGGCGGGACAAATGAACGAGTCGTTCTTTTTGCCGGTAATGATGGGAATTTTTACGCGCTTCTGCAAAAAACGGGTGTGATAACCATAACGAAAGTGAGCTCCGCCGTTATTGGTTCAAAAGTGGACCAGTCCGTGGATGTGTACTCACCGGGAATCACACTCGATCAGAATAACCGATCAATTCATACTACGCGATATGAGCTGAGCAGGATCTCGCTGGCAGATATTGGATCATCCGAATTCAGTGCCGCAGCGGTTTATTCAACCCATATTACCAGGACAGACAGCTGGGTATATCTTGGGATTTCGAGGGCGTCCCTTTACACCGACGGGACGTTCACCTATGATTATGGAAACCAGATCCTGGCCATCAATGATAATTCCAACACCTACCAGGCCCTCGGGTTTGATCAGTGCCAGTTCACTCATGCAACCCGTGTAACCGGTATAACCGGATATATCGATTCCTCGGTAATCTGGTCTGTGTACACCGCTATGCCTCCGAAACATTCTGTCCAGGCATGGATAAGTTGCAACTATTATGGTTCCACAAATGGCAATTCCGTCACTTCAGACTGGGTTGCAACCGGCTTCGGCTGTTTTGGAATCCCATAATTTTTTTTTTGGACCTCCGGTAGATGGATGCGTTAGAATTGTTATATACTCCACAAAAAAACCTCAACGGCGGACTTTGGTAACAAGTTCTGAAAAGGTTGTGTATTTTACGTGGTCACATTAACAAGAATCAGGGACATAATCCTCAATCCTTCCGGATACCTGGAAGAGATCAGGGACCAGCCATGTAATGACGATATTCTTACTTTCATCCTCGTAACATTAACCGGATCGGTACTGGCATTCATTGCAATTATCATCAGTACCGTAGTAACCGGCCAGGGAGAATACCCGGGCCCGGCAGGAATACCGAAAATGATCTTGTCGATATTGTTCCTGTTTATCGTCGATGGATTATTCCTGGTGCTCATTATCAGTCTCATTGAGCATTTTTTTGTCTTATTTACGGGGGAACACCGGGGTTTCGAAAAGACCATGAAATCGGTGATGTTTGCGTCCGTCTTACCCATATTGTTCATCTGGATTCCGGCGGTTCTCCAGATTCCCTATACCCTCCTCCTTCTTGCCGGAGCGTTCTGCATTGCTACGTTTTACGGTATCCTCGTATTTCATAAAAAAACAAAAGACAGGGCTGCATTTGTTGCATTATTTACGACAGGATTCATTTTGATCCTGCTATGGTTTAACAAAGTGAATTTAATCGGGAATGCCTGGTGACGATCAATGATTCCATGGATTGGAATGGTCTGGACCCGGGAGAAAACAACATGGCGGACGAAGAATTCATCGGAATAAGGAAAGAAAAGATAAGCGACCTTGTATCTGCACTGTTATGTGCTGCAGTTGGAACGTTATTCGTGAATATCGGGCTCAAAAAATATTACATCATGTCGTATGATCCCATTTACCAGGTCACGCATATCCTGTTTTTTGACCCGCTCGTCCTGGCCAGCACCGGATTTGGTTTTGTTTTTCTCATTTCGGCAATCTTTTTCATTCGGAATGCATTTACCGGGGATTTTTTCGTGCCGGGTACACCGGAATGGCCAATAGGCTCAAAATTTTGTATTTTTCTGGTGCTGTTATGGATATTTGTGCACCTGATTACGAGGTTTTTGTAACGGATTTTCCCATCCAGAGAATCCAATAATTCTCCTCTCGCTCTTTTCACCGTCTTTGGTATTTTGTAATCTGTCCGGTAGATGGACGCGTTAGAACCGTTATATACACCCCGAAGAAACCTCAACGGCGGACTTTCAAAAGAGTCCCGGATAGTGCATGGCTATGGAACGGAACACATTGTTACTATTATTGTTGATTACCGGTTGTATCGTATGCCTGGCTGGATTTGTGCTTGCCCAGTTTTTCCCGGCACTCATCATCGTGGCAATCATTATCGTCGCGTTTCTCTACTCGGATTTTAGGGAATCTCATAATTCATGCAGGAAGGATCTCAAAAATAATGCCGCTATCGCCGTGTTTATGATCGTAACGGCATACTGCATGATTACCGGCTGGTGGATCTTCTGGGCGGGGATCACCGCAATGCTCTATATCGACGCTCTTATTGATACGATCAAAGAATGGCTTGACGGACGGCAACTGGCCTATCTCAATTCATTAAACGCAATGCAGTCTCCGGAATTTCTCCTGCTGTCAATCAATCACCTTGAGCAGAGAATAAGCGCATTGGAACGAGAGAAGAGCGGATGACGAAAACCCAAACTTTTTTTGTTGTACTGGCAGTTATTTTTGGCATAAATTTTATTTCAATTCAGGTAGGGAACTTTATTGTCGGGCAGAATGCCCGGCTGGGTCAGATTGTGATATTTTTGTCCATTTTGTTGGGTATGATCATAAATTTACTTCTCGAATTATTCTCGAAGAAATTTCCCTGATCAAACTATCACTCCTGTTTCCGGTAGATGGACGCGTTAGAATCGTTATATATTGCCTAACGAATGTTTCTTCGTGGGCAGCCGAATGCTGTCCCACAGGAAATCGGAATATCCGGCCCAAAACACAGCCCGGTAGTAGTACGTGCGGCCACTCCAATCACCCAGGATATGTGGCGCATGGATTGCACCGGGCCAGCCGGGGGTGGCCGCAATCCGGTTTGACAATGATGGAGCTGATAGTATAGGTAGAGCAAACAGCAGTAAGAACTGCCGGGATCCAACGATCCCGGTTGTTACAGTATCTGAAGGAATTCGCAGGAAAAAATGCAGTGGGATCGACAGGTTTGTGGCATTACTGGAATCGGTCCCGTGCAGGGTCAAAACAGAGTCCGGCCTCCTCGGGAATTGGCTCAGTGAATTGGACCGGCACATCACGGTTATTCCGGGCCCGGGGTGTGTCTGATGCCCCGGAGAGCCCCCCAGGTCGAGCCGGATATTCCTCTTTTCCTCATCCCGCACGTTGTCAGGAAAGGGATCCTGAAATTCCGCGAGGATGTGGTGCGGATTGTTGTCCGTAAGGTCAACCGGCACCGGTATAATGTGAGTGTTCATTCCCGGTCGATCAAACGGGAACTGCGCCCACCGGTTCCGCGGGCCGGGTGCCCGGATGTATCTCCGGGCTGTGAGCGGAGTATCGCATGAGCCGGGGACGTCCGCCACGGAATGCGCTCGACATCGCGCTGCCGTTCGCATGGTCGCGGGGCTTTGTGACACTTTGCAGGAGGGAACGCGACAGTGTCTGCGACTTTGTGATCCATGCGGCAGCATACACGGTTGTTGTCCTGGTGCAGAGGAGCCGGAGGCTCCACGGATCGATCGCAGAGATGGAGGTCCAGTTTGCCGAGCACACTACCCGGCTCCGGCTTGTACCGCCGGGACCTGCCCGGTCCCTTGAGCTCTGGGCCGCAAGCCCTTATGGGGGGATCCGGTTTTTCCGGATCACTTCAACAGGTCTTGCCGAGCTCTTCTGCAATGGCGAGCTCATGGCCGGGAACGGGTGAACTCCGTGAGGGGGGACAGGGAAAGGAATAATCCCTGTCTTTTGTCCCCTCCCGGAAGGAGTTCTCCGCCGGGGAAAAGGCTTGTTTTTGGGGAGCTCTAATCCGGGCCCGTAAAGGGCTCCGATTACCTGTTTTTAGAAAAAACCATGTCCTAATCGCAAAAATGCACGCTTTACACAGGTCATAATTGCCTTTTTTTTACGATTTTTACGTCGTAATGTGACCATGTCACGGACCATGTCCTAATGGGCCCTTTGGGGCAGGCGAAACGGGGGTAAACCGTAGTTCAGCCCTGCCCGGGGAGGGAAACCTTCTGGAACGGCCACTCTTCGGATTGCCTTTTTACGTCGTAAGGAACAATTTTGTTCCTTCTGGATCTCAACGTAAACTCTTCCGATTTGCTCAAAACCTTCGTATTATCCCCCGTTTTGAGAAAATCCGGTTTTATAATCAAAGCCCATGCCCCCGGGCATCACACGGTAATATGTCAAAGGGGCCCCGGCGACGCACGGGAGATCCGGAGGATCTCTCCTATGAAAAAACAATCTGGAGGAAATAAAAAATGGCAGATTTCGTACAGAAAACAAACGTAAAAACCGCGGTCCGTACCCTTGCGAACCCGATAGCAGACATAACCGCATTCAACACGCTCGTTGAATCGGTCCTGACCGGAAACCCGTTCGGCTGCGTATCGTACGTAAGTGCCGGCAAGACTCACCAGCCGGTGGAGAAGACCCGGGAAGATTACATCGCAAAGCTTGTGTACCAGGATGCCGATGCGAAGAAGACCGGCACGGCCTCGCATTCGTTCGACACAGTCGACGGATACACAGCGGGTATCCCGGCACTGATTGGCCTCGCCACACTGAACACCGCCCACAAAGGCACGCCGGTCCATGATATGGCGAAGGATTCGTTCTCGTCAACCGTGAAGTGCCATGACCCGAACGGGGAGATCTACGAGCTTGTCTTCGGGCGGGACAGTGTGCGGCTCACTTCGTACGAGGACGATGCAATCCGGACAAAGGTCGAGACCTGGGCTGACACCGTAGCAGCCTTAGCCTGAACAGAAACCTGCGGAGATATTGCTCTCCGCATTTTCTGAATTTTTGGAGGACACAACAATGGAAACCGAACTCTTAGGCATCATCCTCGGGGCCGTACTCCCGCTCTATCCCATGCTCATCGTGATCTACCAGAAGATGGGCAGGTACGATGAGATCGTGGAGGAGTTCCGGCGGCTCCGGGACGAACACGAGACCGTACTGGAGGCATACCATGCCGGCTGATCCCGGCCCGGTCGCAACCGTCACCGGCCTGTACCGGGGCACCTTCTCCGGCCTCGAGCCGCTGACGAAGGACACCCCGCTCACGATGGACGAGGTCCGGCGGAACCCGGTCTTCTACGAGCTGGACCTGCAGCCCGGGCAGGAGGATGCGGTCCTGATCATCGATGTGATCTACGACAACCTCTCGCCCCTGCGGCTCCAGGACCTGATGCGGGGCACCGACATCCCCCGGGGCATCCGGTTCTGGCCGGACTGGTTCGAGATCCCGCCGTACCGGGAGATGCGGGACGTTGACGGCCGGCGGGTGTACCCGCGAGCGCCCGGGATCCACACGGTCAGGATCCGTACCGCGAAGAGGCCCCGGACAGGTCTGGGCCTGCCCCGGGATTTCAGCCCGGCAAACGGGGGGTCCGTGAGCCCGGTGTTCGAGCTTACGATAGCTCCGGAGGAAAACGATGACAACTGAAGGAGGGGATCATCAGGCCCGGAACATGAGCAGTACCTGCGGAATTCTTCGCTTTGATGAGGGTCATCAGACCCGAGTCACGAGAAGAATCCGAAGGATTCTTCGAGTTGGCGATAGCTCCGGAGGAAAACGATGACAGCTGATGAAGGTCAGCGGATCACGGGAAAAACCCGGAAGGTTCTGCGAACGGTCAGGGCTCATCCGACCGGAGATCTCAATCCGGCGAATGAAAATCCGAGCCCGGTATCAGGACCGGCAATCGCCCCGGAGGCAGACGATGACCGTACCTGAGGCGGGGAGAGCGGGATCCTCCCTCTCTCCTGGCCGGAGCTGACCCATGTCCTCAGAAATCCCCGGCCCCGCAGAAGCCCTCACCGCCTTCCGGTGCGGGCTGCTCCATGCAATGGGCGCCCTCGACCCTGCCGATCTGACAGGAGAAGAACGGGCAGAAGTCGCAGAGCAGAAGAGCTGGTTCTGGCTCGGGGAGGCGGCCATGTCCGCGTTCCTCGCCGGCATCATCGCGGTCCCGGCAGGCATATGGTTCGCGACCCGGACCGAGCTCCCGCTTGCCGTGATCGGCGCCGTGGTCCTCTTCCTGCCGCTCTTCGTCTTCCTGCCAAAACTCATACGGCAGGCGATGCAGATCGACACGGCAGAAGCGATTAGTGAGTTCGGCAGGAACGAGCACGTGAGAAAAGTGTTCTGGACGCTCTTCCTTGCCCTCGCCGGCCTCGTGCTGGCACGGATCGTGGACCCGGCAACGGCGCAGAATATCCTGGGTATCCTTGCCGGTACCGGATGATCAGCGGTCCCGGGAAACCGGGAACCAATAATTCTCTTTTTTTACTTCAGAGGACGGGATTTCCCGGCACTGTCCTGGTGCACAAAGATTATCGCTCTCCATGTGCACAGTACATTATCATATTCATGGATGTGCCGTGATGCTCGTCAAATTCGAAATTTATTCTGATGGCAAATACTGGTGCGCCCGGGGCATCGGGGTCGATATTTTCACCCAGGGAAAAACCCTCGATGAATTGATGGCAAATATCCGTGAAGCGGTAGAACTTCACTTTGAAGAAGAACTGGGCAAAGGAGAGAGCATCCGTATCCTCTCTATTTCTGAGACCGAGGTAGGTACTGTTGCCCGGGCTGCCGGTTGTTAGCGGAAAAGATCTTCTCAAAGTCTTTTCGCGAATGGGGTATGTTCTTGTCAGGCAGCGGGGCAGCCATGCCCAGCTCAAATGCACCACACCGGCCGGAGAACATGCAATTACGATTCCCCTGCACGATGAGATTGCATCGGGTACCCTGAATGATATACTTTCGAAGGTTGCTGTCTGGAAAGGAATATCAAAGGATGAATTGATCCGGATGCTCCGGTAAGCCCATAAGGGAGACCCCCTGCCGTTTTTTCCGGCCTGCCCTCGTCATACCCGGCGTATAAAAAACCGGAACGTTCATTCTCCGGAAAAACAATCCGGTTGCTATGAAGCCTGCTTCGGCACAGCTGCCGGTGCTGATCCTTGCCATTCTCCTCGCCTCGGCAGGGTGCTCGGCACCGTCCGATTCCTCCGGGACTGCGATCCCCGTCACCACGGACCTTGCTACGTTTGCGCTCACGCCTGCGGACCTGCCGTTCGCCACGGATCACCAGGACCACCAGCTGCTGGCCGCGTCCCCGGGCCACCCGATACAGGACAACAGGGATATCCTCCGGATATACACCGCGGACCTGTTCACTGCTCCGCCTGCCGCTGCCGACGTGGTCTACCTGAAGCAGGATATCGTCCAGTACGAACACGGCACGATCGACACCAATTACGATGCCACCTGGGCCCGTTACCAGAAGATGCAGGACCCGTCCTTTACGATAACCATGCTGGACAGCCCCGGTGTCGGCGACCGGAGTTTTGCTTTCTCTCTCGCCTGGGACAAGGGTACGGAGAGCGAAAACCCGGTCACGGGCATTGTGTTTGCCAGGTCAGATATCGTGGAGGTCATCCAGCTGAGGGCGGCGTCGGCAAACGAGGCGACCGTATCAAAGATCGCGGCCGCTGCGGACCGGAAGATCACCTCCCCGGCTGCACAGGCCGCATCGCCACCGGTAACCACCGAGACCATTCCCCCGGCAATCCTGGAGACCGGTGACAATTCGCCCGTGGGCGTGATCACCCGGTATTACTCCTCCCTGGACTCGGGGAATTATGCAGCGGCAGCCGGTGCCCTCCTCCCGGACCTCCGGCCCGGCGCCGACAATGCCGGGGCAAAACAGCGGTTCGAAACACTGTATGCGGATCTCTATGGCCAGAGTGGGGAGAAGATCACGATGCGGAACCTTGCCGTCAATACCTGGCAGCAGGTTGACAACTGTGACATCCACCGTGCAGGGCTGCAGAAGATCTGCCAGGACAACCACCTCGATCCTGTCTTCGGGATCCGGATCTCGCGGGACGAGACAGAGAACCTGGGCAGCGGACCGGCGACGAACCATTACGACGAGTCCGTCTATACTGCCCGGTACAACGGCACCTGGTACCTGATCCTGTAACGGCGGACGGCCCCCCTCTCTTACTTTCACCCCGCCAACCGGGCTCCTTATCCTCGTGAACCCCGACTCTCCGGATACAGGAGAATGATGAACAGGGGGGTCTATGAAAGTCTATCTGGATGTGTGCTGCGTATGCCGACCGTTTGACGACCAGAAAATTAACCGCATTCATCTCGAATCAGAAGCAGTCAAGGAGATCCTGACGCGGTGCACCCGGGACTGGACGCTTGTTACCAGTGATGCCGTCAGTTTTGAAATTTCACGCATTCGCGACCGGACACGGATGAAAAAAGCGCAGAACCTCATGGATCTGGCAAAAGAACATGTTGCGATCACAAATCCCGTTTCCCGACGATATCATGAAATTGTGAGCTGGGGTATTAATCCGGCAGATGCACTGCATCTTGCATGTGCTGAATCTGCCGGTGCGGTTCTGCTGACGACGGATGATGCGATCATCAGAATTATTAGGAAGCACGCTCATCAGATAATTATTGAAGTCAAAAATCCCGTTGAATGGCTGATGGAGGTGAATGAACATGGAAGCAAAGACACTGAATGAAATCCACAAACAGGGTATTGAAGCACTCGTGAAAGTACTTGGTCCGGTCGATGCGGTCCGGTTCCTCCAGATGTACGATCAGGGAAGCGGCGATTACACCAAAGAACGAAAAGAATGGCTGGAAAAAGATCCCGACAAATATCTTGCAGCCGTTATCAGCCACGGGAAGAAGAAGACCCGGGCGTAATTTTTTTGTACATTTTTTCACCGGACTGAGTGAAGCCCCTGAACGACCGGGTCTTCGTAAAGAGGTCCCCTGTCGATCAGAATACCATACCCGATACCCTCTGGTCTGCCGGCCGGGTCCCCTCAGCTCCCCGGTACCCTGGCCCGTGCCGAGAAGAATCCCTCGCCGGTCCCCTCCTCTTCCGGCTCGATGCCGATCTCATCAAAGACCTGCTCAATCTGGTCCATCACCGCATCCCGGAACCCGTCCATAGTCTCCGGGGGACAGAAGAGCTTTGAAAACACTTCGATGGTATGGGAATTCTCCCCGGGATTTCCGGTCTTCTCGATATGGCTGACCAGGACATACTTCTTCAGGACCTCGTCATGGTCGGGGAACCGGTCCTCCTTCCCGAAGTTCCGGTGTTCGCAATCTTCCTCGCACGCGTCGGGATTGCAGATGGGCAGTCTCTTCATGCCGGGGGAGCCCGTGGGTTCCCGGGCCGGCCGGTTCATCTTCTTCTTGTCAGCCCGGCGCCGTTCCTGCCTTGAAAGGGTCATTGAAAGGAATGGGCGTCTGGACCAGAATAACCCTCCCGCAGGCTCACACGTTCCCGCCCGGGTTCATCCGGATACAGCCTAGTCCTTGTAAATCACATCCGTAATGAAGATCTGGATGGTATCCATCGGTTTTCCGAATGTCGGGGGGATCGTGGTAAATCCCTGGTTGCTCCGCGAGCCAACCGTAAACCGGAATTTCTGCGTTGACCCGTTGGTGTGGAAGGTCTTGTAGGCTGAGGGCCAGAAGAGTACGCCCACAAAGTAATCCTTTGTGTCCGAATGATCGGAATCGGGGTCCATTCCGACAGAGGGCTCTTTGGGATTGACAATAGCAGTAGGACTCGACTTGTCCATGAAGACGGAATCCTTCCCGGTTTCCCGGAGAAGTTCTCCCTTGATGACAAGGTCATAATGGGGGTCGAGGCGCTGGACGCGGATGTGGAAGGCATATTCGGCCCATTCATCATAGATGAGTTCACGCACGGTCTTACAGTCATTGGAATACCGCAGGGGGGGATTCGGGTTTTGCACGGTCTCTCCGCCACAGGTATGGTGGTGCCAGGTGAATGCCCATCCCAGTACTAAGAACGGTTCGGACATACGGGAAGCTCGGGTTGCGCTATAATATAATTTTGGTAATATTTCAAAATTAGAAATGTGTCTTTCCCAAAATCCAGTATCAGCCGGAAATGCATTGGCAGATTGTTTCTCCCCGGTCTCTTTCGCAACAGCAACGATTATCGGCCGGCCGGCAGATAACGGTAGATTGACAACAGATGCATGCAGGAAAGACCCCTCCTCCCGGTACTGCAAAGAAGAAGCAGGGCGCCCGGAGGAGTTCCGGAATTACGGTCAGGCCGTTCACCGGGCCCGACGTGGACTTCGTAATATCCCGCCAGCTGGCCCTGTACAAATCGGAATACGGGTTCACCTCAGAGGTCTGGAACGCGTACCTGACCGGGGGCGTCCATACGTTTGTACACCATTTCGATCCCGAAAAGGACTGCATGTATATTCTCGAGAACAAGGGGGTCCCGCAGGGCTGTGTCGCCATCACGCACACGGAGGAGGCGACCGCACAGTTGCGGTTCTTCTTCCTGGAGCCTGCCATGCGGGGACAGGGAGCAGGGCACCTCCTCATGGACATGGCCATCGGTTTCTGCAAAGCAAGGGACTATGAGCGGATCTTCCTCTGGACCTTCAGCACGCTCATGGCTGCCCGGCACCTGTACCGCAGCAAGGGGTTCCGGATCACGGACACCCGCGAGAATACCGACTGGGGCGACCCGATCCTGGAAGAACGCTGGGACTTAACACTTTAATCCGACAGGGATTCTTCGGGTTCCGAACGGTCATCAGACCGTGAGGAGGAGAAGAACGCATCAGCGTTCTTCGACTTCTGACTGGACATCCTGCCTGAAGGTCGGCCTCGGCCTCCCTTCCGTCGCCGGGGTTTTCAACCTCTCCGAACCAGGAGGAGGAGAATGCAGAGGGTCTTCAAACCCGAAGCAGGAGAAGACCCACGGGCCTTCGACCGAACGCATCAGCGTTCTTCGAGTTCTGACTGGATATCCGGCCTGGATAAACCCCCGCCGCGTTTCCCGCCCCCCGCACCTGAAAACACCCCTTTTCATCGTTTACCTCCCGGAACAGGGAGAAAGCCTATATCCCGGCACCGGAATACCATGCATACGTGGCAAACCACAACAACGAAAAACACTGAAAAGGAAGTGATAACCACGTCAAATAAAGCAAAGAAGAAGGTTGCCCCCGTCTCAAAGACCGCTCCCGTAGAAGTGAAGAAGAACGATGGCAAAAAATCCAGCTGGAATAAAAAATAATTCCTGTTCATTTCTCATTTTTTAATAACCCACGGTTGACGGTGTGTACGGGAAAAGGAGATCCTGATCTCCCCTGTGACGTATCCTCCCGGTGCCGGATTACTGTAGTCACCCTTCTGGCGGGAACCCAGGTCTTTTACCATCAGCGTATATATCGTAGTCTGAAGATCACATGACGCAGAAGACGTATAGCTTACCCCTGGTGGTAGCCCTCCTTTCCCTCCTGGAGGGGCTGGTCATATACCTCAATCTGGTGGTACATCCTGACGATCAGCCCGGCCTCACCATCGTTATCGTCATTCTTTTTGCCATAGCAAGCGGACTGGGTGTCTGGTACAGGACCAGGGTGCTTGGCACCGTAATCTCCTGACCGGATGCAGGGATCAGGATTAAAAGATTTTTTCAAAAATAGTTTTGTATTCCCGGAGGCAGTTTTCACCCGGGCTGCCGGGCCCGGGTGCCTTCCCCTGAAAAGAACGCCCGTGCCTGACGGTCCCGCTCACCCGGAATACGATGGATCGCTTGCGTAATTCTTCACCTGCGGGTGAACCGGCTTGAGCCCGTACTTCACGCGCAGGACATCCTCGATACTCCGGTAACGGTTGCCCGGCGCATATTTCTCCTTTACCAGGATCTGGTAGAGCTCATCCCCGACAATGATACAATTCCGCTCTTTCTTCTCGCTCATAAAAAATATTCCGGATCTCGTACTGTACATCCCGGGTCACGGTAATAGGTATCGCCCGGTTCTTCCGGCTCTTCCCCTGCCGGACGGTCACGATCACCCGGGCATAGGTCCGCCGCGCCTCCCGGAATTTTCCGGAAGAATACCGTTCACCGGCGGGAGAAGATCCCCCGTTTTACGGCAGGGTACCGGTGCCCCGGGCGGCCGGTTGCAGAAGGGTACCGGAGTGGAATGCTGGTTATCGGACGCAGCCGCACCGGAACTGCGAAACAGGCACCTTTATCAGCTTCCGGCCGGGGAATCTTTACCATGGCACAACCTCCTTCGCCCGGGGTGCCCGGTACCCCGGCCAGCCCGGCAAACCCGAAGATCACCGTACTGACCTTTGTCATCCTCACCTTCGCGTTCTCCTCGGTCTTCTGGTACCTGACCGCGGTAACGCCGCTCGTTGCCGCGAACGGTTCCATGCTGATGGTGTACACCGTCGGTTCCATGTGGGGCCCGGCCCTTGCCGCGGTCGCCACCCGGCTCATCTTCCAGCGCAACCTCAAAGGGTTCGGCCTCCGGGCCGGGAAGCCGGTCTGGCTTGCGGTCGGCATCCTCCTCCCGATCGCCGCCGGCCTCCTCATGTTCGGCTCGGCATGGCTCTCCGGCATCGCGCCGTTCAATGCCGATAAGGCCGCCATCGTCTTCTCCCTCTCGTTCGTCCCCGTCTTCCTGTACGCGATCGTCTTCAACCTCTTCGCCGCAGCGGGTGAGGAGTTCGGCTGGCGGGGCTTCCTGGTACCGGAACTCGCCCGGTTCCAGGGGTTCACCACACTTGCGCTCATCTCCGCTGCCATCTGGACCGCGTGGCACCTCCCGCTGATGTTCTTTGGCACGTACCATGGCGCAGGATCGATCTGGTACTCGCTCGCCGTCTTCATCCCCTCGGTGATGGGCGCAGGGCTCATCCTCGCCTGGCTCCGGATCATGTCCGGGAGCGTCTGGGTCGCCATCCTCTTCCACGGGTTCTGGAACTATTTCATCCAGGTCTTCTATCCTGCGCTCACGGTCACGACGCCGGACGGGACCCTGATGCTCGGCGAATTCGGGTGGTTCGTTGCGGTCTTCTACGTGGCGCTGGCCCTCGTCTTCTGGCACTTCCGCGACCGGCTGCCGGAACTGCCGGCGGAAGGGGTGTAAGGCAGAATTACGCCGGGGGAATGGAAGTCAGCTCATGAACAACGAACACTTCGCAACCATCGACGAATACATCCGGGCCTCCCCCGCCGGGGTCCGGCCCCCGGCCCACCCAAATTCTTATCCCCTCGCATCAACATCACTCCCTATGCCACCCCCCCAGCGATTCATCATCGTCGCGGCCCTTGCCGCGGTATTCTGTATCATCCTCATCGCCGCCCCGGCAGCCGCGACCGGCAGCATCAGGGTATTTTCCGACCCCACGAACGCGTACGTCTGCATAGACAACTATTACTGTGGGTACACCACGGAACAGTTCGACGGCCTCAGCGCGAACGCCTGGCATACCGTCACCGTCTCCATGGACGGGTACCAGACGTACACCGAGAGCGACCTGGTCACGGAGTCGGCGACCAGTGTCGTCAGCGTGAACCTCCAGCCGGTCCTGGTCTCGATGGGCAGCGCCGAGGTCCACTCCACCCCCTACGGCGCCACTGCCTGCATCGACGGCGGGGACTGCCAGCAGACCACGGCGAGCTTCACCAACCTTGCCGGCAACAGCTACCACTCGCTCACCATCACCGCACCCGGGTACCAGACGTATTTCGACAACGTCTTTGTGACCGCACGCCAGACCTCCGTAGTCGATGCCACCCTCCAGCCCGTCCAGCCCGCGACCGGCATCGTCCAGGTCTTCATCACCCCCGGCGGGGGAACGGTCTGCGTGGACAACCAGTGCGAGACGAACGTGGGGACCCCGGATGCCTCGGGGAGCCACCAGTTCGCAAACATCCCCGCAAACGGGTACCACACGGTCTCGGTGACCGCGAACGGGTACCAGCGCTACCTCACGGAGATCTACGTCCAGCCGGGCCAGGTCAGCGAGCTGACGGTCTCCCTCCAGCCGCTCGCGAGCCCGACCGGCACCCTCCAGGTCTACGTGACCCCCGGCGGCGGGATCGTCTGCCTTGACGGGTCGCAGTGCGATGCGAACGTGGGCACCCGGGACAGCACCGGGAGCACGCAGTTTGCCCGGGTGCTCGCGGGCACCCCGCACACGGTGACCGTTGTCACCTCGGGATACCTGACCTATACAAAGGACGTCACCCTCCAGCCGGGCCAGGTCAATGAGCTGGATATCACCCTGACGCCGGGCACATCGCCGACCGCCTCCCCGACAGCAGCGCCGGTACAGCCGACCGCCGCCCCCACGTCACCACCGGCTCCGGTGCCCTCTGCCCCCCGGCCGACAACGTCCGATCCCGGCATGCTCCCGGTCATCGGGGCACTCGCCCTCTGCGGTGCAGTTCTCCTGCTCCGGAAGAACGGGGAATAACTCTTTTTTCTCCCGGCACTCAGGATATCGCCGGTGTCCGGTGACAGGGTACCTGGTCTGCATAGGTCCCCGGACCCTGTGGGCCGCATATGGCCCCGTGCACGCTTGTCCTGCAGTCCCCGGACCGTGACTACGCGGCATACCGCCAGGTCCGCACCGGAACCTCCGGACCCCGGCAAAAAAAAAGTGGATCTGGCCCGCGTCAGTACCCGCCGCTGTAGCTGGTACTCGCGGAGCTCGTGGTAACTACCGTCGTGGGAACGGCCGTTGCCACCGGCACCATGCCGGTCGTGTTCGCCACGTACCATACGCCACCGAATCCCTGCCCGGTCACATCGCCGGGTTTTGCGTCACCGGCATAATAATAGAGCGGCTTACCCATGAACGCGGTCTGGTTCACGCCGTCTGCCCGGGAGAGCTCCGTGAGATCGGAGGACTTCAGGATCGAGGGTGCGGTCACCGGGCTGGCGACAAAAGCCGGCCACTTCGCAAGGCAGGCGCCGGTGCAGGTGCCCGTTCCCGCGGTATCCTTCGTATACACGTAGAGCGTCCTTCCGGAGGTGTCGGTCAGGAACGAGCCGAGGGCAGGGGTATGGGCGATGAGCAGGCTCTCGTCAGGCTGGACCGTGAACCAGATCTTCAGGATCCCCTCCCCGTTCGTGCTGCCGGGGGTGGTGTCGGCGCTGTAGTAATAGAGGGGCCAGCCATAGTACGTGGTCTGCGTTGTGCCGTCGGCCAGCGTGATCGAAGAGAAGTCAGCCGGGTCGAGCGGGGACGAGACCTGCACGGTGCCGGCCGAAAACGGTGGCCAGAGGGCGGTGCACTTTCCGGTGCAGGAGCTTGCGCCGCTCGCGGGCACATCGTTTGCAAAGTAATACAGCGTCCTGCCCTGGGAGTCCGTGAGGATCGTCCCGAGGGTGCTGTGGGTGGTCTGGATCGTGTCCGGTGCCGCCGTCGGTATTGCCGCCGTAGTCACGGCTGCCGGCTGCGGTGTCGGAACCGCAGGCCGGGGTTGCGCACATCCGGCAATGAGCAGCGCGAACAGCACTGCCAGGATTAGAAAAACGGGGGTTGCAGTCTTCAAGAGTCTCACCTTGATAGCCGGGTGGAAATATCCCGCCGGATATAATAATCATTGGGATTATTTTCACTTTTTGAAACCAGTATTGCCGGTATTCATGCCGTAACGGGCCCCGGAATATAGGGGGGGCGATGTGCCGGGGGCAGATTACACATGGCACCTGCCATACGGGTCCTGCCCTCCCCCGTACCTTCTCCCCGGCAGTATGTCACAAACCTGAACTATATAGCGGGACCCCCGCAATACTCCCGTACAACCGACCCGGTGCCCGATGTCCCAGACCCTGACTATCATTGCCCTCGCCGCCCTCATCGTCGCCCTCCTCCTCCTGCTCGCGTACTTCCGGGCAGAGGCACGCGGTATTGCAGAGAACGGGGACCGGCGCCCGATCCCGGGAAAGTACTTCATTGCCGTCCTCCTCATCTGCACGCTGTCCGGCATGGCGGTAACGGAGTGGCAGGGCGTCTGCAGCCTCTCCCCGTGGGGTTTTGTCGCCGGTATCATCCTCGGCGCTGCAGCGGAATATGGTGCGTACCGCCGTTCAGCGGGAAAAGATGCGGATCGGCCGGGACCGGCCCGGAGAGAAAGATAATAACCATCCAGCCAGATTCACTGTTCAGAACCAGAGGAGTGGGGGAAGACACGCAGTGGATCATGCCGGCATATCTGTATACCGTACCGTAAACCTGGACCGGGAGTATCTTGTGGGAAAGGTCCTGGACCAGTTCGGGAAGAAACACCCCCGTACCTGGAGCAGCTTCAGCGCCTTACAGAAGACGCAGGTACAGGATGAGTGTAAGGATCTTGTAAGCAGTCTGGAGGAATCGCTTGCCATCAGTAACCCGGCGATCCTCATCGATCACGCCCGCTGGGCAAAGCTGCATTTTACCGCATTGCACTTCCCTGAAAACCAGCTGTCGCTCATGCTCGACACGCTCCGCGAAGTGCTGAAAAACGAACTTCCCCTGGATTTCCGGAAACCATCCGATGCCTTCATCGCAGAATCCCTCACCGGCCTCAAAAAAACGCCGGCAGAGGGCCCCTCCCTCATCACCGGAAAAAACCCTCCCGCTGACAGCGCCCGGCTGTTCCTTGACGCGCTGATTGTTGCGGATACGGAGCAGGCAGAGAAGATACTCCAGGGTGCCGTTGAGTCCGGTATACCGGCACGGGATATCTATCTCCATATATTCCAGCCGGTACTGCAGGAGACCGGCAGGCTCTGGCAGTTCAACCGGATCACGATTGCCCAGGAGCATTTTGTGACTGCCACCATTGAAACGCTCATGGCCCGGCTGCACGACCGGATCCCCGTTTCCGGGGGAGAGAAAGGACGACGGAGGGCGGTCCTCGCTGCCGGTGTCGGGGACGAACTGCACGATATAGGTATCCGCATGGTGGCCGATCTCTTCGGGATGGACGACTGGGACACGTATTATACCGGGTCAAACACGCCGGTGCGGAGCATCCTCGAAGCAGCGCAAAGCCGGAAGTTCGATCTCATCGCCCTGTCCGCGACCATGCCGCGCCATCTTCCCGATGTGGAGTACCTCATCCGGTCGCTCCGTGCGGAGCCGGAGACCGCGGGACTGAAGATCATCGTCGGGGGATACCCCTTCAGGCTCGTGCCGGAACTCTGGAAACAGGTCGGCGCCGACGCATATGCAGAAACGGCAGGAGATGCCGTCGCCATCGCCGACCGTCTCGTGCCTGTACGCCGGTGACTACGCCCGGGAACGGGGGAACGCATTCCCCGGAACGGCTGATGATCGACTGAGGCCGGGGACAGGGAGGTTATACCGGCCGGCGGTCTGCGAGACGTTTTGGCCGCCCTTTGAGTTTGTGCAGCGCAAGCCCGCCCGGTGGGACAAAATCGAACACCACGGAAAATGTCCCGTCCTCGTGATGTGGCGCGAGATTCTTCTTGGTTTTTAAGAACCGGGCAAGGAAACGGTCTTCGATAAGCCCCCTGTCGGCGGTCTCCGGGTCCGGGCATTCCATGCGCACCTGCATCGCGACCTTCCCCGGCGCATCGCCCTCGGAGACAGATGCCTCGTATTCCCCGTTGAGGAACTGCATGCTCTCGGGCTGGAAGACCGCCGCCTCCACGTCCACGCGGTTCACGGAATTCCCGAGGATCCAGAGCGTCTCGGCCTCCCTCTGCGGGTTGAAGATCCGCATATGCGTCCTGCCGCAGGCGCACCGTTCCCGGGACAGGACGGCGGTCGTGTCCTCGGTGTCATAATTGATCAGGAGGGTCCCTGCCTTTCCACCCACGGGCAGGAGCGTGGTGAGGACCGCCCGCCCGCAGTTGCCGTCGGAGACGAACGCTTTCATCTGAGGATCGTATATGTCGAGGTGGACGAGGTCTTCGGGGACATGGAGCCCGGCAAGTTCCCGGCACTCCCCGCACATCGTCCCCTCGGTACTCCCGTAGGTGTTGTACACCGGGCACCCCCACCGCTCCGCGAGGTATGCGCGTGACTCATCGGAGAAACTCTCGCCCCCGACGATCAGCCGCTGGATCGAGGTCTCCCTGAGCCGGATCCCTTCGCTCTCCAGCCTCTGCGCGAGCCGGAGCAGCTTGAAGACGCTCCCCACGATCGCGGTCGGGCGGTAGGCCGTGATGACCCGGGTGGCGAAGTCGCACCTGCCAAACGGGATGATGGTCATCCCCAGCCTCTGTGCGGCAAGCGTCATCGTGTTTGCCCCCACGTTCATGCCATAGGAGGCGCAGACCACCACCCGGTCTTCATGGCCGAATCCCTGGGAGACGAAACTCCGGGAATACTTCTCCGCATATCGCTTCCAGTCGTCCCAGGTCAGGAAGAAACTCTTGGGCGTCCCGCTCGTGCCGCTCGTCTCCTGGATGGTGAAGACGTCGCCCCAGCCGGTCGAGAGGAACTGGAACTCCGGCGTGTCCGGCGGCTGGTGTTCGCGGATGGTACGGCCGGAGACGATGGGGAGCTGCAGCAGGTCCTCGTGGACCCGGATATCGCCCGGATCGACCCCGTTCTCTTTGAGCCAGTGCCGGTAGAACGGCGAGTGTTCATGGGCATACCGTACGGTATACCGTACCCGTTCATCGATCAGGGAATCGAGACCGTCGCGCTCCAGGGTCTCGATCGGGTTATGGTACTCCGGCATCGTTCGTACAGAGCATCGCCGAAAAAAGGTTTATAGGTTGCTGAGGGCCCGTGATCCCTGACGAGTACGTGAATGTGCCGCACTTTTGCGCCATGAAGAAGTCCCGGTCCCCTGACCTTCACCGGGGCTAGATCAAATTCTCCACTTTTCTCTTGGAGGCTTTTATCGCCGACAGGACCTCATCGGTGATCTGTATCGTACCCGGCATATTTTTTTCAAAATAGTGTGTTGCCACCGCATAGTTTGCCGCCCATTCATGCAGTTCGGAATTTATCGTCTCGATCTCGGTGTTGTATTTATGAATTAATTCGTAAAATTCGGGTTTTTCATCCAGGTAGCGGTAGGTCAGCAGGTAATTGCAGGCTTCTATTTTCAGCCTGAACGCCGCGGTCGTCTCGGTCTTCTCTCTTTTATTGTCCCCGATCAGGTCCATGATTATCTTCATTTTTCGGGTATTGTATTCAAATTCCAGTAAAAATGCATCGATCTTCCGGAGATTATCCTCTTTCCGGATGATCTCATAGACGCTGGCCCGTCCGGAAATGGTCTCCAGCACATGGCTGTCCGCTTTTCCCGGGTTGGCGATGCAGTCCTGGATCGCCATGAGGAGATCGATCTGGAAATTGATGCTTTTCCTGGTGAAATCCGGATCCGACTGGGCAGGATACACGAGTATGCCTTTTACCGATATATCGAACGGGATCTCAGTACCCTCTTCCGCAATGATAATGGTCCGGTTCGAGAAACTCTGGCGGACTCCCAGTTCCCACATCACATTTGCATTCAGGTCGGTAATATCGGCAATAACGATCTGTGAATAGATCAGGTTCTTGATGATATCCTGTAAAATTTCAATCCGGATCGCTTTTGAACGCTCAACGATTATTCTGGTTTTATCCTGGATCAGCGGTTTTAAAAGATCTTCAAACTGGCCGGTCCAGAATTCGTCCGTATGGGTACCGGAAGTCTGGCTGAAGGGCATGATAACAAAACATTTCTCGTGCTCTTTCATCGGATCAGCCCTGAAATAGCAATTCAGTGCAATAAAATATAAACTGATTGCTTATGCTTCTCCTCCCCGGGGTCTGATGACCCGCCCGGAAATCGAAGAACGCTGATGCGTTCTTCTCCTCCTCGAACTTCGCTGCGCGAAGTTCTTCGGAACTCGAAGAAGTCCTTCCGGGCTTCGGGAAAGAGAAGGGATGCGAACCCGGCCTTCGTGTGGTTCAGGTTCCTGGAACCTTCACCAACTTGAAGAACTGCTGCGCAGTTCTTCTCGTGCTCGGGGTCTGATGACCCGCTCGGAAATCGAAGACTGCTCCGCACTATTATCATTCACTAGAACACGTACGTTGTCCCGACCGTGTTCAGGATGCACCGGCCCGGCATCGCCGCCATGAACCGGTTGATCGCGTCCCAGCCTGTGCAGTGCATGGGGACGACATAATCGGGACCGATCCGTTTCATCCCGGCAACGGTCGGGTCGATCACCTGCGCAAAGTCCGGCCCGGTGAGGTGGAACCCGCCGAGCACTGCATGGACATGATCGACCCCGGTGATCTTCTTCGCATACTCCACCGTGTTGATGATGCCGGCATGGGCGCAGCCGCTCAGCACCACGAGGCCCTTCTCCTTCACGTTGATCACGAGCGCCTGGTCGTCGCGGATCGGGTCCGGCACCCAGTGGCCCCCGACAGACATCTCCATCCCCGGCATGCCCTTCTCGAATGCGGTCTTCCGCTCCACCTCCCCGGTCACGAGCAGGTGGCCGGCGGCAAGCGTCGAGGGTTCGCTGCGCAGGAGGATATCCGCCCCGGCCTTCTTCAGGGCAACCGCATCGGGCGCGGGGATATCCGTAATCCCGTTCTTACCGTTTATCCGCCTCTTCAGGAAGGCGTCCGGGTGGGCGATGAGCGGCACCTGACGGCCTGCCCCGGAGAAGAGCCCGGCAAGCCCGCCGGTATGGTCGAAGTGCCCGTGGCTCAGGACCACGGCCTCGATGGAAGAGAGGGAGATGCCCAGCTGCCGGGCGTTCCAGGCCATGCATTCCGGCGAGAGGCCGGCATCGAGCAGCACCGTATGCTCTTTCTTCCCGGCAAAGACCCGGACCAGGCACGAGAGGCCGTGCTCGGCGAGTAGGTGGCGGCCCGCGTCGAACGGCAGCCGGCGGTCCACGGGGGTTGAAGGCGGTACAAACATCTCGGTATAGTTGTCGACAAGGATGGTCACTTCCACCCGGTCGGCCGGTTTTAACAGCGGTTCGGTCATGGTATCATCCTCAGTCGATCAGCAGGAGCGCCATCAGTTCCGGGTGCCCCTGCACCGGGAACCGGATCGGCATCCCTGCCTTTTCGGCGGTCTTCACCATGTTCACGCCCACCGCGTGCTCGGGGATCCGGGCCTGCGTGGGGTGGAGGCAGATGCCCCCCTTCACATTGCAGCTCTCGCAGAGCCGGCACGAGCCGTTGACGAACGCGAGGGCGAAGGGGTTGCCCGCATTGAACGCGGTCCGTTCGAGCTCGAGCATCATGGGGGCGAAGGCGCCGGTGCCGTCGAAATGGTCCTTCCAGAACCGGGCAGCCTGCTCCTTCCTGTCGGCGGGGGCTTCCGGGTCGAGCCAGTATTTGTAGATCGAGCAGATGACTTCGGGGTCGGCATGTGCCGGAGAGATGAACTTCACGAGCAGGGCGAACCGGTACTCAGAAAGGACCTTCCGGAACTCGTCCGGGGTCGGGACATGGGGCGGGCAGGTGAGCTTCTTCCCATAGCCTATGCAGCCGGCCCGGCACTTGAGGGGCACGCGGTTCTCCACGACAATGTCCGATGCCCTGATCACTTTTGCATCCGCTGCGCCGAGCGTGCGGGCAGCGTCTACGAGGAACGAGAATTTCTTGGGGGTGCTGGTTGCGGGTTTCATGCCGGGTCAGTACCCGTTTACCCTTCTTTCTGGATAATCATGATCGCCCGTCCCGCAACGGGGCAGCAGGCCGGGATGCCGGGTCAGTACCCGTCGCCCTCCGGATCCCGCATCCGTGCCGGGATGCAGGCGCGGCTATTCTTTCTCCTCTCCCTGCTCACGGCAGCCGTTGGCAGGCAGGCCGATCTCGAACCGTGCGCCTGTGCCCGGCACCCCGGTCTCGCGGATCGTGATTTCGGTGATCGCGAGGATCTCCCGGGCAAGGAAGAGGCCGAGGCCGGTATTTTTCCCGAACCCCCGTTCGAAGATCCTCTCCTTCTCCGCCACAGGAATTCCCTCGCCGTCATCCTCGCAGATGATGACCGGGCGATCTTCCGATCCCTCTGCAGAGAACCGGATGGTGGTGATCTTCCCGCCGTACCGGATCGCGTTTTCCACGAGGTTGTAGAAGACGGTTGCGATCAGCGGGTCGGCAAAGATCTCCAGTGTTGCCGGGAGATTGTTTTCCACCCTGACTTTTCCGGGCCCGGCCTGCCTTGCCGCAGCCTCAGCGAGGGAGCGGCAGTTCTGCCAGGCCGGGGCATGGACGCCGATCGCCTCGTACTCCTTGGTGAACCGGATCATCGCCAGGATCCGGTTTGCTGCGTCATCGATCTTCTTGAAACTCGCATTGTAGGTAGTATCGGGCTGCCTCTTCTCGAGGAATGCGAGGTGTCCCTTCAGCACCGTGAGCTGGTTGGTGATGTCATGCCGGGTGATGCCGGAGAGGAGGCTGAGCTTCCTGTTCGCCTGGCGCAGCGCCTCCTCCGCCCGCTTGCGCCCGGAGATATCCCGGAGGGAGATGAGATCGGCGGGCTTGCCCTCGTAGCTGACGATCTTGCCAATGCTCTCCACGGAGATCTTCCTGCCTTTTGCCGAGATCACCGTATACTCTGCCAGATAACTGTCGTGGCCCCGGGCCACCTCCGCAAAGTCCCGGGCCACCTCCTCCCGCGACTCCGGCGCAATGAACTCCATGACATTCTTCCCGATAAGCCCGGCATTATCGTCATATTCCACCAGCCGGGCTGCCGCGTTGTTCGCAAACAGGACCGTTCCCTGCAGGTCGAGGACAAGGACCCCCTCGAGCCCGAACTCCACCAGGTACCGGAACTTCTCCTCGCTCTTTTTGAGCTCCTCTTCTGCCTGTCTGCGCCCGGTGATGTCGTTTGCAATGCCCGCGAAATACGGGGAATTCCCGTCCGGGTCCCTCACCCTCTCGCCCCGGGTGATGAGCCAGCGCCACTCGCCGGAGGCGTGGCGGACCCGGGCTTCGGTGCCCGGGGACTGGTAATCCCCCTCCATGCTGCGGCGGAAATTCTCACGGACCTTCTGCACATCGTCCGGATGGACGATGGAGATGAGCGGGCGGCCGGTGAGATCTGTCGGGGTATAGCCCAGCACCCGGGTCACGGACGGGGATACGAACGTAAACTCTCCCCCGGCGTTGAGCGTATAGATGATGTCGCGGGTAGTCTCTACGATACGGCGGTACTTCTCTTCGCTCTCTCTGAGTGCCAGCTCGGTCTGCCTGCGTTCGGTGATATCCCGTGCGATCCCCCGGAACCCGGCCACCTGCCCGGTATCATCCGCGATCATGACGGACCGGACCTCGATTATCACCGGGCTGCCATCCTTACGGAGGGCCGCAACTTCGAGCGTGGTGAACGTTGTCTTATCCAGTATATCGGACCGGAACGTCTGCATCACCGACTCCTGCGCTTCCGGCCGGACAAGCCGGAGGAACGGCTTCCCGATGAGTTCTTCAGGAGCATAACCGAGACAGGGTGCGGTCTGGGCACTGATATACGTGAAATTCCCCCGGGTATCAACCTCCCAGATCATATCGGGAGATGCTTCCACCATGCTGCGGTACCGCTCCTCGCTCCGCCGCAGCGCCTCCCCCGCCTGCCTGCGTTCGGTGATGTCGCGGACTACGAAGACCATCCCGGAGGCCTGCCCCCCGGCATCCCGGATAATCTCCGCGTTCGCCTCGATATCGAAGCTCTTCCCGTCGGTACGGAGGGCCCGGTATTCCCCCGGCCCGGTAAAGACTCCCTGGTGCATCAGCCCGATACTGGCCGCAGCCCGGTCCCGGTCTTCCGGTACCAGGAACCCGGTGATGGGCCGGCCCCGGACCTCATCCTCCCCGCCGAACCCGAAGATCCTCAGCACCGCGGGAGAGACCATGGTCACCATACCTCCCGCATCCGTTATCGCGACGCCGTCGGGGGATGCGGCAAGGATGGACCGGTACCGCTCCCCGCTCTCCGCGAGCGCTCTCTCCGCCCTCCTCCGGTCGGTAATATCCCGGATGACGGCAACGACCGCGACGACCTCCCCGTGCTCCGTGAGCGGGATCTTCCGGGTCTCGGTGATGATCTCTGCATCGCCAATGTGCGAGGACTCTTCGGTGACCAGCGTTGTCCCCGTCGAAAAGACGGTGCGGTATTCATCGAGAACCGCGGGCGGGAGGAAAGGAAACGCGTCCATGATCCGCTTTCCGACAATATCCCCGCTCTGTCCCAGGGCAGGGAGCCATGCAAGCAGGCTGCTGTTGGCAAGGATCACCGTAAACTCCCTGTCGACGACGCTGACGGCATCGGTGAAGGCGTTGAGGGTGGAACGGTACCGTACCTCGCTCTCCGCGAGCGCCTCCTCTGCCTGAATGCGCCGGGTGATATCGCGGAACGTACCCTCGATCCCGGTGATATTCCCCGCAGCATCGTAACAGAGGTGGCTCCGGGTGGCGACCACCACCATCGAACCATCCTTTCGCCGGAGATGGCTCTCGTAATCGGTCACGCTTCCGGTGCGGTTGATCTCTGCAAGGAACAGGTTCCGGTCGGCCGGGCTGAAGTAGAAACTGTCCGCCCTCCTCCCGAGGCATTCCGCAAGGTCTGCATACCCGAGCAGCGTTGCGAGCGACCGGCTCGCCCTGACCAGGATGCCTTCCGCATCGCTCCGGTAGTAGACGTCCTGCATCTGGTCCAGCAGGCTCTCGTACTCCTTGTTCGCTGCGAGGAGGCTCTCTTCCATCTTCTTCCGGTCCGTGATATCATGGATGACACCGAAGACCACGTTCCGCTCCGGATCGTACTCTGCCACGGAATGGATGTCCAGGATGGCCCCGTCGGACTTCCTGCGGATCTTAAACTCCACATTGTACGGAGCCCGTCCTGCTATGAGGTCCTTTAAGGCCGCATCGAGCAGAGGCCGGTACTCCGGAAGGGCGATCTCCCGCACGTCCTCAAGCTTCCATACGGATCCTTCCAGGCCGTACAGGAGGCCTGTACCGGCCGATCCCTCAAATTCCCCGTCATCCGGCCGCATCTCCCAGTTGCCGGACTTTCCGACTTCCTCGGCCCGGCTCAGCCGGGACTCGCTCTTACGGAGGATCTCCCCGCTCTCCTGCAGGGCCCCTTCCGCCTGCTTCCAGCGGGTGCTGTCGAATATAACCCCGTCGAAGATGAGCCGGTCGTCTTCTGTCACCGGGTTGGAGACCGCACTCAGCCAGATCTTCTTTCCCGAAGGTTTCACAAACCAGCCGTCATACTGCCAGAGCGTCTTTGTGCTGACCGCGTGCCGGACCGAGCGGAGGAACCGGTCCCGTTCTTCCGGTACGGTACCCTCCTTAATCCGGTCAAAAAATGTGGCCGGATCGTTCTCCAGCCCCAGGATCTGCCTGCTGCGCCCGCTGATATAATCGAACCCGTACGAACCGTCAGGACTGACACTGAACCGGTAGACCACTCCCGGGATGTTGGCCGCCATGGCGTTGAGCCGGCGTTCACTCTCCCGCAGCGCATCCTCCGCTTCCTTCCGGCGCGTGATGTCCCTGAGTATGACAAGGCCGGCAAAGCTGTTGTTGTACCGGAAGGTGGCTACCGCCGATTCGATATGCACCGGGGTCCCATCCATCTTCAGGTATACGGTCTCCTCGATCCCCGCGGGCCTGCGCTCCTCGATAACGACCCGTGCACGCTCGCGTATCCCCGCATGGAATGACGGGTGGACCCGGTCGTAGAGCGACATGCCGATCAGCTGGCCGGCAGACGTGGCGCCCATCAGCCGGACCATGGCGGGGTTCACATAGGCAAACTTCAGCCCAACGGATATGTAGATGGCATCGGGTGCGCTCTCCACAAGCGCCTGGAAGTTCTCCTCGCTCTCCCGGATCAGCCGTTCGCTCCTGACCAGCTCGTCGTACTGGCTGCGCAGTTCCTCGTCAGCGGCGGAGAGCTGCTCGTAGGCCGCCCGGAGCTCGTCCTCTCCTTTCTTTCCCTCGGTTACGTCAACAATGATGCCCCGGATCCCGGTGATCCTGCCATTCACGGTAACCGGCGAAGAGTAGATGGAGACATGGAACGTGCTGCCGTCCTTTCGCAGGGCAGTATATTCGCCCGGTACTCCCGCCGGGGACTTCCCTTCGACTACGGCACGGAAAGCCGCTGCTGCCCGCGCCCGCTCTTCCGGGGCAAGCATCTGCATGACGTTGAGCCCCTGCCGGAAGTCATCGTCCGTGTACCCGAAGAGTTCGAACGCAATCCGGTTCGTGTACCGTATGTTCCCTTCCGTGTCCACTTCATAGACAATCTGGGGCAGCAGGTCGGAGAGCTCGCGGAACCGGGTCTCGCTCTCCCGGAGGGCCGCCTCTCCCTGTCTCTTATCCGTGATATCCCGGAGGGACTCGATGGCGCCGGAAAGGTTCCCGCTCTCGTCAAAGAGCCGGGTGGCCTTCCCCCAGATATGGATGAGCGTCCCGTCCGGCCGGCGCACCTCGCTCTCGCCGGTCAGCGTAGTGCCGGTATGGATGGTGTAAATGTACTTCGTGCTCTCGAACGGGTCGTCCGGCTTAAGGACCAGGTCGGCAAGCATGGGCCGGCGCTCGTGGTAAAACGCAAACGCATGCTCAGCGTTCCCTTTGCCCAGCACATCCCCGGCAGGAACCCCGGTCATCTCCTCCATGGCACGGTTCCATGCGATCACGATTCCGCGGGTATCGATGGCGAATGTCGGGTCGGGCAGGAAGTTGATGATATCCGACTGGCGGCGCTCGAGGTCCCGGATGTCCGCCTCGGCCCGCCTCCTCTGCACAGACTGGCGGACCTTATGCGCAAGCTCCGTGAACTGCGCCACCGGGTCACCGCCCTTCTGGAGGTAGAAGTCCGCACCGGAGTTGATGGCATCGATCACCACCTCTTCGCGTCCCTTCCCGGTGAACAGGATGAACGGGATGGTGTTTCCTGAAGTCCTCACCCTCTTTAAAAACGCAATGCCGTCCATCTCCGGCATCTGGTAGTCGGAGATGATGGCGTCAAATTTTTTCTCTTCGAGCAGCCGGAGGGCTTCCGTAGCCGCGGTGATGGTCTCGACGCGGAACTGGCCGCCCTGCTCAAGGAACAGTTTGCCAATCTCGAGCAGGGCCTCCTCGTCATCAACGTACAGGATCGAGAACATGCCAAAGAGCCTTCCGGAGGATCTTCCCTGCTTGGAAATTAACGGCGATTCCTGATAAGAGTTGGCTATCGTGGAGCACGGGCTTCTCCGGTTTTCGCCGGCAGACTCCCCGGCCTGCATTCCCCGGGACATGGACGGTAACCCGTACCGTCCCGGGGCCCCCGCCGGGAATTTACCCTTCGCCCCGGACCCGCCAGCCGCCTTCCGGCACGGTGATCTCGAACCGTGCACCTTTGCCCGGCACTCCTGTCTCGCGGATCGTGATGCCGGTGATGGAGAGGATCTCCCGGGCAAGGAAGAGCCCGAGGCCGGTATTTTTCCCGAACCCCCGTTCGAAGATCTTCTCTTTCTCCACGGCGGGGATGCCCTCGCCATCGTCCTCGCAGACGAGGACCGCCCGGCCGCCGGACTTCTCCGCTGAGAACCGGATGCCGGTGATCGTTCCCCCGTACCGGACGGCGTTGTCCATGAGGTTGTAGAAGACCCTGGCAATCAGGGGATCGGCAAGCACTTCTGTCCCGGCGGGGATGTCATTTGTCACCCTCGCCTTCCCGGCCGGGAACTGCCCTGAGGCGTTGTCGACAAGGTCACGGCAGTCCTGCCAGGCCGGGGCGCTGGCGCCCATCTCCTCGTATTCCCCTGTGAACTGGATCATTGACGAGATGCGCTCTGCGGTGTCCGTGATCTGTCCGAAGTGGTGGCCGGATGATACTTCAGGGCGCTCCTTCTCGAGGAGTGCAAGGTGTGCATTCAGGACCGTGAGCTGGTTCCTGATGTCGTGGCGGGTGATGACGGAGAGGAGTTTGAGGTTTTTGTTCGCCCGGGCCAGCGCCTCAGCCGCCCTCCTGCGGTCGGTGATGTCACGGAAGTACCATACCCTCCCGTAGTATCTTCCCCCCTCCCCGAGAACCGGCGACGAGAACCGCTCCAGGATCCGGCCGTCCCTGAGAAGGATCTCCTCGAAGCTCTTCTCCTCCTTGTGATCGTAGAGATAATGTACCCGGGAGAGGAACGCTCCTCCGTCGGCGATCTGATCCGCTGCGTACTGCAGCACGGGCTCGTTCATCCCCGACGCGATGAGATCGGGCGGGATTCCAAAGATCGCGATGAACGACTGGTTGTAATTGAGTATCTTTCCGGTCCCGTCAACGGTGAATATCCCCTCGGGGGCGGTCTCCTGCTGGGTGGAAAGGATGGCATTTTTGAGGAGGACCTCCTCTTCTGCCCTCTTCCTTTCGGTTACATCATGGATGACCCCGAACACCACGTTCCGGCCGGCATCGTACTCTGCCACGGAATGGATGTCCAGTATGGCCCCGTCGGGTTCTCTCCGGATTTTAAACTCAACATTATATGGCGCTCTCCCCGCGATCAGATCCCTGAGGGCGCCGTCAAGAAGAGCGCGGTATTCGGGGAGGGGGATCTTCTGCACGTCCGGGATGGTCCATTGCTCACCCCCGAGGCCGTACAGGATACGTGCCCCCCCGGAAGCCCAGACCATGTGGTCGTCCAGCCGGAACTCCCAGTTGCCCGACCTGCCGATCTCCTCGGCCCGTTTCAGCCGGGCCTCGTTCTCCCGGAGTTCCTCCTCCGCGCGCCTGCTCTCCGTCAGGTCACGGGCAATACCGAGGATTGCCGGCGCCCCCTGGTACATGACGGTATCCACGAAGAACTCGCAGGACCGCTCCGTGCCGCCTTTCGTCAGGAGCCGGGCCGTAAAACCGGAGGGGATCTCTTCTCCGGCCAGCCTCTTTTTTGCCCTCTCCGCAAGGATGGTGCGGTCGTCCGGGTGCACCAGGTCCCAGAGCCGGATGTTCATGAGCTCGTCGTGCGTGTACCCGGTCAGCTCCGCGGCCCGGCTGTTGGCAAAGAGGAGCCGGTCGGACCGGTGAATGTAGATCGCGTCCTGGCTGTTCTCGACCACGAGCCGGTATTTCTCCTCGCTCTCCTTCAGCGCTTCCTCTGATTGCCTGCGTTCCGTGATATCCCGGAACACCACCATCACGGCCGGCCCACCCTCGTGCCGGGTGGCCGTTGCCATCACCTCGACATCAACGGGAACCCCGTCAATACGGACGAACTTCTCCTCGATCGGGGGGACCGTCCCTGCCGGGGACGCCAGCATCTGACGGACCCGTTCTGCTACCGTAGCCCGGAATTCAGGTAAGACACAGTCAAGCACCGGCCTGCCGGCCAGTTCCCCGGGGGATGCATATCCGAGGATACGGGCTGCTGCATGGTTGGCAAGCACGATCCGGCCGTCATGGTGTACGATGACCGCATCGAAGGACTGGGAGATGAGCCTGCGGTACCGCTCCTCGCTCTCCCGCAGCTCCTGCCCCTGCCGGGTAAGTTCGTCCACATTGGCACGGAGTTCCTCCTCGGTCGCGGCGATCTGCTCGCGGGAGGAAAGGAGTTCCTCGTTCTTCTGCCGGAGTTCCTCCTCGGCAAGCTTCCGGTCGGTGATATCGATGGCGATCCCGAGCACGGCCTGCTGGTGGCTGTCAAGTGTAGTGAAGGGAACCTTGGTGGTCTGGAGGAACCGGTGGTTCCCGGCGCTGTCGATATACGGCTCCTCGGGGATAAATTTGGTCTTCCCTGTGTCCATGACCTCACGGTCGTCCGCAAGCATCTGCCGGAGTTCTGCCGGGTCCCCGTGGAACTCTGCCTGCGGCCTTCCCACGATCACGGCAACGGTCGTATTGTACCCCTCGGCCACTGCACGGTTCGCGAGGAGGTACTTCCCCTCCCGGTCCTTGGCAAAGATCATGTGGGGCACGAGGTCGATGATCTGTCTGAGCTGGGCATCTTCCTGTTTGAGTGCGTCCTCGATGTCCTTCCGGTCGGTGATGTCCCGGACGGACTCGATGGCGCCGGCAAGGTTCCCGTTCTCGTCCAGGAGACGGCTCGCCTTTCCCCAGAGATGGGTATGGGTCCCGTCCGGTCTTTCTATGGTGGTCTCGGCGGTCAGCGTGGAACTGTCGCGGATCGTGTAGCTGTACTTCTGCTTCTCGAACTCCTCTGCCGGTGCGAGGACGAGGTCGGCGAGCATGGGGCGGCGTTCGTGGTAGAACGCGTTTGCAGCGGCATAGTTGCCCTCTCCCAGGATCTCCGCGGCTTTTACCCCGGTCATCTTCTCCATCGCCCAGTTCCACGCGATCACGGCCCCCGCCTTGTCGATGGCAAACGTGGCGTCCGGTAAAAAGTTGATGATATCTGCCACCCTGCGATCATGGTCCCGGATGGTCACCTCCGCCCTCCGCTGGGTCACCGCCAGACGGATCTGGTGCCCGAGCTCGGTGAACTGCGAGACCGGCTCGCCTCCTTTCTGGAGATAGAAGTCCGCCCCTTCGTTCAGGGCCTGGATGACCACCTCCTCCCGCCCCCGCCCGGTGAACAGGATGAACGGTATGGTATTTCCCGAGGCCCGCACGGTCTTTAAAAACGCGATGCCATCCATGACCGGCATCTGGTAATCGGAGATGATGGCATCGTAGGCCTTTGCATGCATCAGGGCAAGCGCGGCCGGGGCAGAAGAGATGGTCTCTACGGCAAACTGCCCGCTCCGCTCAAGGAAGAGCTTGCCGATCTCGAGCAGAGAATCCTCGTCATCGACATAGAGAACCGAGTAAATGGTACGACCTTCGACTTAGAGCAAATAGACATTCCCGCATCTGGTTAATAATGGTTCTTTATTTATCGGGTTTTATACCGGATTTCATTGATGCCGGCTTACTTTTTTGACCTTCCGGAGATCACGGGGATCACCCGGTACGCACCTTTCGGTACCTTCAGCTCGAACCGGGCCCCTTTGCCCGGCACCCCGGTCTCGGCGAGGGTGATGCCGCTGATCTCAAGAATTTCACGGGCAAGGAAGAGCCCGAGGCCGGTATTCTTCCCGAACCCCCGCTCGAAGATCTTCTCCTTCTCATCCGCCGCGACACCTTCGCCGTCGTCCTCGCAGATAAGGACGGGATCGCCTCCGGACTCCTGCACACGGAACCGTATGGATGTGATCTTCCCCCCGTGCCGGACTGCGTTATCCATGAGGTTGTAAAAGACCTTGACAATGAGCGGGTCGGCGAAGACTTCCGTTCCGGCAGGAATATCGTTCTTCACCGTGACATTCCCCAGCGTTGCCTGCGCTGCCGCAGTTTCCACAAGGGCACGGCAGTCCTGCCAGACCGGGGCATTGACGCCAATCGACTCATAATCCTTGGTGAACCGGATCATGAACGAGATGCGCTGTGCAGCGGTTGCAAGCTCCCGGAAATACTTCTCGTTTGCGGGATCGGGCCGGTGCTTGTTTTCCAGTATGGAGAGATAACTCTGCAGCACCGTGAGCTGGTTGTTGATGTCGTGGCGGGTGACGCCGGAAAGAAGGTTGAGCTTGCGGTTTGCCTGCACAAGCGCCTCCTCTGCCCGCGTCCGTTCAGTGATATCCCGGATGGATTCGATGGCGCCGGTCACGTTTCCCTCCCGGTCATACAGGGGTGCGGCTTTTCCCCAGAGGACCACCGTTTTCCCCAGCGGGGTGGCGTTGGTCGTCTCGGCGGTCAGGACATCCCCGTTGATCCTGACAAAGGTGTATTTTTCTGCTATCTCCTCTGCGGGAGTGAAGACGAGATCGATGAGGATGGGACGCCGTGCGCCATAGAACGGGACTGCATACTCATAGTTGCCTTTGCCAAGGATCTGCGGGGCAGGGACCCCGGTCATCTCTTCCATGGCATGGTTCCACGCGATCACCGTCCCGCTCCTGTCGATGGCAAAGGTTGCATCGGGAAGAAAACTGATGATCTCCGACATGCGCCTCCGCGAATCCTCCAGTGCCTCCTCCATCTTCTTCCGTTCGGTGATGTCCCGGAAGATCCCCTCGACGCCGCGGGGCTTCCCGGAAGGATCGCGGTACAGGTGGCTGCTCGTGGAGACCGTTACCGGGGTCCCGTCCCGCCTCTTTAAGGTGACTTCGTAATTCGTAACCGACCCGCTCTCCGCCAGATCGGCAAGGAATTCCGACCGGTCTTCCGGCCGGTAATAGATGGATTGTGCAATGTTCTTCCCGATCAGCTCCGACGGTTCATACCCCAACAGCTGCGCCGCCGACGGGCTCACCATGATCAGGTTCCCCCCGCTGTCGCTCCGGTAGTAGACGTCCTGGATGTTCTCGAGGATGCTCCGGTATTTCTCTTCGTTCTCCCGGAGTGCGTCCTCGCCCCGTTTCAGTTCGTCGAGCTGGTGATGCAGTTCCTCTTCGGAAGCGGTCAGTTCCTCGCAGGAAGCCTGCAGCTCGTCCTCCGCCTTCTTCCGGTCGGTGATGTCCTCGAGCGTCTCGACAGCGCCGGCGATCCTGCCCTGCGAATCCCGGAGAAGTGCTGCCGTGAAGTAGAGCCAGGTGCCATGCTCCCCCATGTGCGGGAAGAAGTCGGTCACTTCCCAGGCGTCGTCGACATATTTTGACGTGCTGTATTTCCCGGCATACAGTTCCCGGATCCGTTCCGTGTCATTACCCACCAGCAGGTTCGACAGCACCGGCCGCTCCGTATCATAGAACGCTCTCCAGGCCTGCGTTGTACCCAGCACAACCCCTGCCTTTACGCCGCTGTGCTCCTCGAGCGCCCGGTTCCAGCTGACGACCCGGTGGTCTTTATCGATGACGAACTGCGGGATGGGGGAACCCAGTACGATACCCTGGAGTTTTTGTTCGCTCTCCCGGACCGCATCCTCGCTCTTTTTCAGTTCGTCGAACTGCTGCCGGAGTTCTTCCTCGGAAAGCGTGATCTGCTCATAGGCATCCCGCAATGCCCCCTCAGCCTTCCTGCGACCGGTGATATCGAGGAAACTGACAAGGCTTGCAATAGTGCGGCCCTGGTTGTCAGTGACAGGATTCCCGAATATCTCCAGGAGGACCCGGGTACCATCAGGCCGTACCACTTCCATGTCATCGATATGGCTTTTCTTCCCCTGCATCCCCTGAACAATCGGCATCTCCCCGGTGGGATACTTTTCGGATGTCCCGGTCCGGTATGCCTCGTACACTTCGGCCAGGTTCGCTTCTGTTGCATCAGGAAGGATACCCCGCCCGAGAAGCCGGGTGGCCTCCTGATTTGCGATGATCGGTTTTCCCGACGGGACTTCAACCATGAAGATACCAATCGGGACCGTATTGAGGAGCGTGCTGATAAGCCGGTTCCGGTCATCAAGCTCTTCTGTCCTCCGCTGCAGGGCATCTTCTACGCGTTTCCGGGCCGTGATGTCCCGCACAATCCCGATAACCCCGACAATGGCGCCATGGGCATTGTAGTTGGGAGAATAAATCCCCTTTACCCATCCCGTTTTGCCCGATGAATGGATCAGGAACTCAAAATCGGGCGACTCCGTTGTGGTGCCGGTGAGCGCCTGCTGCATCAGGAGGTTGATCCCCTGCTCCTTGAGGAACGGGAAGATCTCGAACGGGTATTTACCCAGCACATCTGCCGCCTTCAACCCGGTCATATCCTCCATGAACCGGTTCCAGAGCGTGATCCGGAGTCCGCGGTCATATACCACGATCCCCTCCCGTGCTCCCGAGATGACGGTCCTGAGGAACTCTTCGGACTCCCGGATCTTCTCCCCGGCCTCCCGCAGCGCCTCCTCTGCCTGCTTCTGCTCCGTAATGTCCCGGCCCACCGACTGGTATTCGACCAGGGTACCGGCAGGATCGAAGATCGCCCGGTCGCTCCAGCGCTGCCAGCGTATGCTGCCGTCCGGCATGGTTATCCGCTGATCGATGCTGCCGACCGGGTGCTCCGGGGTCAGGGAGGCGAAGAACCGTCCCACGCGTTCCCGGTCTCCGGGGGGTATCTGTGGCCGGAACGCGTGCCCGACGATCGCGTCGCGGTCCAGCCCGAAATACCGGCAATAGGCCTCATTGACAAAGACATGGGTCCCGTCCGGCAGGAACCGGGAGATGAATTCGGTCTGGTCCTCGACAACATTGCGGTACCGGCGCTCGCTCTCCCGCAATGCCGCGTCCGCCCGTTGTGCGGCATCCTGGTCGTCCATGGTCCTGAGAGCAAACGATATATCGTCAGCCAGTTCGGCGAGGAGATCGATTACCTGCTCATCAAAAAACCCGGTGACCGGGGCATAGATGGAGAGGACGCCGGCATTTTTTGTCCCGAGTGCAAACGGGAACGCCGCGTTCGCCCGGTACCCCCGCTTCAGGGCCTCCTCCCGCCACGGCTCCATGCGGGGGTCCAGGGTAATATCATTGGAGAAGAAGAACTTCCCCTCCCGGTATGCTGTCCCGGTAGGCCCGCGGCCACGGGGGACATCCTCGGTAGATATATCGATATGGTCGAGGTACCCGTCCACGTTCCCGGCAAAGGCGGCGGACCGGATGATCCTGTGCTCCGGGTCGGCAAGGCCTATCCATGCCATACGGAACCCGCCGGTCTCCGTGAGGACCCGGCAGATCTCGGTAAAAAATCCGCTCTTTGTCCGGGTATGAAACACCGCCTTCGTGGTCTCGGACAGCACCGAATACAGCCGGTTGAGGGACCGGATCTTTTCTGCAGACCGGTGATGTTCGACCGCGATCTGGATCTTATGGCTCAGCTCGGCAAACTGTGCAATGGGATCGCCGCCTTTCTGGAGATAGAAATTCGCCCCCTCGTTCAGGGCCTGGATGACCACCTCTTCGCGTCCCCGGCCGGTGAACAGGATGAACGGGACGGTGTTTCCCGAAGACCGCACCTCCTTGAGGAAACCGATACCATCCATGCCCGGCATCTGGTAGTCGGAGACTATGGCATCGTAGCTCTTCGTACCCATGAGCGTGAGCGCGGCGGGGCCGGAGTCGATGGTATCAACGGCGAACTGCCCGCCCTGCTCAAGAAAGAGTTTGCCGATCTCGAGCAGCGCCTTCTCATCATCGACGTAGAGTACCGAGTAAATGGTATGACCTTCCCGTACGGCAATTAGACATACCGTTATTTCCTTATTAATGCTCTTTTTTCCGTCAGGCAGGGGGCCAGACGCGGTGAATTCTCCCGGATTCTCACGGGGCCGGGGGAATAATCCGGTACGCCCCTTTGGGTACCGTTATCTCGAACCGTGCCCCTTTGCCCGGCTCGCCGGTCTCCTTGATGGTGATCCCGGTGATCTCAAGGATCTCCCGGGCAAGGAAGAACCCCCCGGCATTCTCTTTCTGGAAATCCGGTGAGAATATCGTCTCCTTTGCCGCCTCAGGAATTCCCGTGCCGTCGTCCTCGTAGAACAGTGTCAGGGACCCCGGCCCCTCCTCGTACCGGAGCTGTACTTCCGTTGCTTCTTTTCCGTGCGAGAGGGTATTGTCCGCCAGGATCAGGAAGACCTGTTCCAGCAGGGGATCGGCGAAGATCTCAAGATCTCCGAGCAGGACAGTATGCCGGATGTCCTGGAAATCCAGGTGGGATATTGCCAGGTGGAAGACCATGTCGACATTCTGCCATCGCGGGGGCCGCAGGCCGAGGTCCTGGTATCTCTGTGCGAATTTGAGGGAGAGGGCAATTTTCCTTGTGATCTCCTCCTCTTTCGTAATAAACTCCTTTGCAGAACTCTCCGTCACCCGGTCCTTTACCAGGTGCTGGTACGCGGAAAGGCTGAAGATCTGGTTCTGGATCTCGTTGAAGGTGACCGCGTTCAGCAGGTTCAGCTTCCTGCGTGCCTGCTCCAGTGCTTTCTGGCTCGTGGTGAGCGCATCGAAGTTTTCCCGCAGTTCCTCTTCAGCAGAGGCGAGTCTTGCATAGGCTTCATACAGCTCGGCATTTTTCCGGCGCAGACTCTGCTCCGCGGATTTGCGGTCGGTGATATCATGGAATGTACCCTCCAGGCCGGCCACTTCCCCGCTCTTGTCACAATACTGGTGGCCGTTGACCGATACGAACAGCGAAGACCCGTCCTTCTTCACGAGCTCGATCTCGTAATCCTTCAGGGATCCCCGCCGGTGCACGGCCTTCAGGAAGGCGTCCCGGTCTTCAGGACGCCGGTAAAACGTGCCGACCCGGTTACCCGTCAGTCTGTCAGCGGGGTCATAGCCGAGCAGGTGTGCAAAGCTCGGGCTTGCCATGATCAGGTTGCCCTCACGGTCGGTACGGTAAAACGCGTCCTGGATATCGTCAAGGATGGTCCGGTATTTCTCCTCGCTCTCCTGCAGGGCCGCATGGGTATTCTGGAGTTCGGTCACCTTTCCCTCCAGGCTTCCGATCAGCTCCCGCAGCCGTGCCGCCATGTTGTTGAACGCACGGGCAAGGACTCCCAGCTCCCCGTCCTGTTCGGGCACCCAGATATCGAGATCGCCCGCGGCAATCCGGTCTGCCGTCACGCTCATGGCTACGATGGGTTCCGAGAGGCTCTGTGCTACGATGAGAATAATGCCCCCGACCAGCACGATCGAGATGATCCCGATCAACAGCATCATCCTGCCCATCTGCATCACCCCTGCCAGCATCTCGCCGGTGGGTGCCACCACGACCATGCTCCAGTTACCGGTGCGGATGGGTGTGTAGAACATGACCACGTTTTTGCCGGTGACCGGGTCCACCATCTCGGCATGCCCTTCCTTTCCTTCGCGGATATTCTCTGCCATGGTGGCGAGGGCCGGGTTGTTCGTCTCACGGCTGAGTTCTGACAGGGACATCCGGCCTATGTATTCCTTCTTCGGGGATGAGACGAAGGTGCCGGAGTTGCTGACCAGGAACGCGTACCCGGTGTCAAATACTTTCACCTGGCTGACGGTACTGTCAAGGTTGTCGAGGGGGACGTCTATACCGACCGTACCGGTGAACGTGTTGTTCCGGACAATGGGGGTGATATAGGAGGTCATCAGCACGCTCTCGTACGGCTGCGGCTCCATAACGAGCTCCTTCCCGGTCTGTTTCGGGATCGTGTACCAGTCCGAGGTCTCGATGTCCACTACGGGGATGAGCGACTCGTTTCCGTTCAGCCGGTTCCAGTACGTGGCAAACCGCCCGGTTGCGTCGAACCCGGGGGTACTGGCGTACCGGGCATCCTGCCCGTCGAACGTGCCCGGCTCGAATATCACCCCGATACCGATCGCCTTCGGGTTACTCATGAGCAGGGAGTGCTGGACAGCGAGTACGTCCTGCCGCGACATCCCGGTATTCTGGCCGAGGGCCAGCGAGAAGGTCCGCGAGCTGGTGAGGTAGTCGGACATCCCGGTATTGAAATCGTCCGCATAGGCACGGGCAAGGTTGAGAGTCTCCCCGTATGCCGCTTCTTTCTGGGCAGCGCTGCTGAGCTGGAGGGAATACAGCGTCGATATGGTCAGGACTGCGATGATCGCCGGGATGAGGAGCAGGATCATCTTTCTCCTGATCGTCCAGTTCACGGTCTGAGGCGGTTTCATGATACGGTGCTGGGTATGCGTTTATTGAGGAATGGCCGGCAGGCCACGGGATCGTGCACCATCCCCCTGCAATAACGGACCGGTTTTTCCAGGGGCCGGGGTGCTGACGGGGCCTGTCCCCGTGCCTTGATCTTCGTGTTGTGACTAGATGCATCATGCGATAAAGTACTATTAATACGTATCAGGGAACCGGTCCGGACCCGGTACCGTATTTCCGAACGTAATTTCACTGAAAAAAATATTCCTGACCGGGGATGTTCGCCCGTCTGCCATTGCGGATCGGTTCATTGCACCAGGTAATATCAGGACCCGGGACGTCCCGCTATTGTTCGACCGGAAATTCAAAACAGATCCTGGTACCATTCCGGCTCTTCCAGGTAAGAGATCCATGTAACTGGTGTTGCACGAGCGTCCTGATCAGTTTGAACCCGAGACTGTTGATTTCGCTGATATCGAAATGTGCGGGTAATCCGATTCCATCATCACAGACCATGATCCGGATATGGCTGTTCACCCGCACCGCAGTAATCTCAACGGTACCGTGTTCCCGCCCTCTGAAGGCATGCTTGTACGCATTTGAGAGGATCTCATTTACCGCGAGCGCACAGGGAAGGGCCTGGTCAACCGGGAGAAATATTTCGGCAGGATTGATCTTACAGTGGATCATGTGCCCGGTATGCGAGAAAATCTCTGATAACCCGGCTACCTGGTCCCTGATCTGACCGGTTAAATCAATTTTCCCGAGATGTTTACTTTCATACAGCCGTTCATGGATCTGCGCCATGGTCTGGATCTTAAGCATCATGTCGGTGAGCATACCCTGTGTTGATTCATCTGCCGTCCGCATCCTGTTCATATCAAGCAGTCCGGACATCAGCTGGAGATTATTTTTGACCCGGTGGTGGATCTCCCGAAGCATGACCTCCTTTTCATGAAGGGAGGCAACAAGTCTCTCATCCGCCTGTTTTTGCTCGCTGATATCGTGGCTCGCGCTGATGTTCGCGATGATATTTCCGTCGGCATCGAAAAGCGGGGAGTCGATCCGATGGACATAAAATTTGTGGCCGTCCCGGTGGTGCACCTGATATTCCCCGGACCAGCTCTCTCCCCGGTCGAGCTGCGCGGATCTCCTTCGTACATCCTTCTCCGATAGTACCGGAACCACAACTTCGGCCTCGTTAAGACCCAGGACTTCTTCCGGCTTCCAACCGAACATCCTGGTCGCAGCCTCATTCCAGAATAAGATCCTGTGGCTGGTATCGACCGCGATCACCGCGTCACCTACGGCATCAAGCATCCGTGCCTGCAGCCGGATCCGGTCTTCGTCATCTTTCCGGTCAGTGATAATGACACTGATCTTCGTCTCCTCATCCGATGAGAGCGGGCTCATGGAAATGAGGGCCGGGAGGGACCCTGCACCCTGCCGGATCCGGACATGGATACGGGCTACCGTCTTCAGTATGTGGCGCAACGCCTCCCTGATCTCCGTGCGGTGCTCCGCACAGATATAATCGATAAGGGATGTACCGAACACCTTTTCCGGGGGCAGCTGCACCATCTCGGCAAACCGGGTGTTGGTATACAGGATCATCCCGGACCGGGAGAGCGTGAGTGCACCTTCCCGGATATTCTCCACCAGGGCCCGGTACGGGTGATCGACCCCTTCGATCGTGTAGACCTTGCGGGTGTCACCCTTCGAGACGATGATTGCATCAACTTCGCCCGAGTGGATGGCTTCAAGAGTCTCTTCGAGTTCGCGGATCTTCCCGCGCAGCTCCCCGATCTCTTTTTTGAGGTCTGAGTCATCCCGTTTCATGCCATGTTTCCTCTGGTGTTCTTCGTCATATGGTGACGATCACGGGTGCGAGATGAGATCGAGTCCGATGAGCACTCTCTCTTTGCGGGTCATGTCGCCGATGATCTGTCGCAGGGGCAGCGGCAGTTTCTTAATCAGGGTAGGCGCCGCAAGTACAAGGTCAACCAGGTTCTTTGACTGGTCCTGGTAGATGTCGATCACCTCGAGATCATACCTGCCCGGTAAGTATTCATCGCAGATCTTCTTCACGTTCTCGACCGCGGTCTGCGACCTGAAATTGTTGCCTGCTATATAGAGGCGAAGTACGTACTGCTCGGTTCCCTTATTTTTGAGCGCCTGTTCGAAATCCGCCGTGACATCGCCATGTTCTTTTTTTACTCTGGTTTTTACGGGCCTGATTCCTCCCGGTTCCCCTGCCTTCATCTGCTCATCATCCTCAGGTCCAGTCCCACGAGGACTTTTTCTGTATTGGAAAGGTTCCCGATGATCTTCTTGACCGGGGTTGGCAGTTTCCGGATCAGGGTGGGTACGGCAATGATCTGGTGGTCCCGGGCGAGCTGCGGATTTTTCTGGAGGTCTATGACCTCGATGGTGTACTGGCACTCCAGGTGTTCCTCGCAGATCTTCCTGAGATTCTCAAACGCGATCAGGGAGTTCCGGGTCTGCCCCGCGACATACAGCCGCAGGATCCATGCTTCGTTCACCGGTTCTTCCTTCTTCTTCGGCGTCCGATGGGTCTTTGGTACAGATGGCATACGATTCACCTCTCCTGAATATTCCGGTTACCGGTCGACCTGCCGCTGGGTCGCGATCTCCCTGGCAATCTCTGCTTCCGCTCTCTCGCGGGAGATATCCTGTCCGATGAGGATCTTCATATCTTTCTCCTCGCGGGCGTACTTCTCTCTGAGCATCTCGATCTCGATCTCCATCAGCTTCCGCTTGCTCTCGATCTCACGCTTCTTCCGTTCGGTCTCCTCGTTCCTCCGGAGCCGGTCGTCAATCTCCCTGCTCTCCTGCGCCATCCGGGATGAACCGAAGAAGACGCCTTCCCGGCCCTTGTATACATCGAGGAGCTGGATGCCCTTGTCCGACAGGACGAACTCGCGGAGCTGGTTCGAATGGACCATCCCCCGCGACTTGATGATGGTGAATGCCCGGTTCCGCTCCCCGTTCCCCTCGACATTCTTGAGGATAAGCCATGTGTCCATCAAGGACGATACATGCATCTCGGTCGGCTCGACTGCATAAGCCCCTGCGTCCGTATTGTTCGAGAGGTTGGTGAAGAGCCCGGTTATCTGGAGGGCCTTGGCAAAGTCGATGAGGCGCATCAGCATCGAGCGGACCTGGATGTCGTCACCGATCGGGTAGAGGTTGGAGATGGGATCGACTGCCACCACCCGGGGCCCGAACTCCCCGATGAGCTTCAGCATCACCGAGAGGTGCATCTCGAGACTGTAGGCGGTCGGCCGGACCGCGTGGAATTTCAGGAGACCGGTTTTTACCCACGGTTCAAGGTTTATGCCAATCGATTTCATGTTCCGCAGGAGCTGGCTCTCGGACTCCTCGAAGATGAAGAAGAGGCACCTCTCGCCCCGCCTGCAGGCTGCATCGATGAACGTGGCGGCGATGCTTGTCTTCCCGGTCCCTGCCTGACCGGAGACAAGGATGGATGACCCGCGGTAATACCCTTTTACCCCGAGCATGGTGTCGAGACGGGGGATGCCGGTGGAGATCCGCTCTGCCGATGCCTTGTGGGTGAGGGACAGCGACGTGATCGGGAGAACGGAGATGCCATCGCTGCTGATCAGGAACGGGTACTCGTCCGTGCCGTGGATGCTGCCGCGGTACTTGACGATACGCAGGCGCCGGGTCGCGATCTGGTTCATGAGCCGGTGGTCGAGCGTTATGACACAGTCGGCGACATACTCTTCAAGGCCGTACTTGGTGATCGTCCCGTCCCCGCGTTCGCCCGTTACGACCGCAGTCACTCCCCGGTCTTTGAGCCAGAGAAAAAGCCGGCGCAGCTCCGACCGCAGGATCGCTTCGTTGGAGAAGCCGGAAAAAAGGGCTTCCAGGGTATCGATGGCCACCCTTTTTGCGCCTACCTCGTCGATCATTGCGCCGAGCCGGATGAACAGGCCTTCGAGGTCGTATTCGCCGGTTTCTGCAATCTCCGACCGGTCGATGGTGATATGGTCGAGGACCAGTTTTTTCCCGCGGACGAGCTCGTCGAGATCAAACCCCATAGATTTGAAATTCTTCCTTAAGTCGTCGATCTTCTCCTCGAACGCAATAAAAACCCCGGGTTCCTGGTAATCGGTGATGCCCCGAACGACGAATTCCATTGCAAAGAGTGTTTTCCCGCACCCCGGGCCCCCGCTGACCAGCGATGGCCGGCCTTTCGGGAGCCCGCCACCGGATATATCATCAAAGCCCTTGATCCCTGAAGGGACTTTTTCGAATTCTGCAGATTCTGTAACTACGCCGGTCTTGTTTCTTTTCGTAATATTACACCACCATCTTAACCCGGATTATGGGAGAAAAAGAGTCCGGGATGACATTATAGGGATCCGTATGTTGCAATTATTGCAATATCCTGTTTGAATGATAATTTTTGCAATGAAAGTGAGGATTGTGGAAAATATGTGCCGGAACGTGATCCGATCTGATGCACCCCGGATACCTGCATTCTGGTTTCATGGTTGAGAGAGCAATTTCCTTTGGGACTTTTGTGGAGATGGTAACGTTCGGAGTTACTGTGTGCAGCTCCCTCAGGCTCACGCAGTCTCCGGCGTAAAGTCCGGGGACATTCCAACCCCTTTTACATAAACCAGCCGGCGGTTTATTTGAAAAATACGATACGAACAACCTCAATTTCCTGTCCAGTGCGGACAGGCACGAACAGGCCGAACAGGAGATATGGGAGAACGACAGACAGACTGTTGATCACCATCCATGAGCAGAACAACCTCGGGACGACATGGCACCCCCTCCATCAACATGGAAGCGATTGCATGGGATGCCATGAAGAAGTACGGCTTCCGGCCGAGTTTCGGGAACGCCGTGATACAGGAAGCGGACGCCATTGATCCGAACCTCAAAACCCCCTCCTGGCACGATGCACAGGACCTGCGCGAGCTCCTCTGGTCCTCGATCGACAATATCGATTCGCGGGACCTCGACCAGCTGGAGTACTGCGAGCGGGAGAAGAACGGCGAGATCCACGTGCAGGTCGCCATCGCGGATGTAGACAGCCGGGTGCCGAAGAACTCCCGGATCGACCAGTATGCCGCCTATAACGGGGCCTCCATCTACCTCGATGTCCATACCTTCCCCATGCTGCCCGACCGGCTCTCGGCCGGCATCACCTCCCTCCTGCCCGGCAAGGACTGCCCGGCAATGATCGTGGACTACTGGGTGCTCGCGGACGGCACCATACGCTACGGCACCGTGTACCGTGCGATCGTGGCCAACAAAGCCAAGCTCGTGTACGAGCAGGTGGGGGCCTGGCTCGAAGGGACCGGTCCTATGCCGGAGAACGTGGAAGCGGTAGCCGGCCTCGAGGCCAAGCTACGGCTCCAGAACGAGGCAGCGGTCCGGCTCCGGCAGCGCAGGACCGGGCAGGGTGCGCTCCCCCTCGAGACGATCGAGGCGCAGGCGGTCTACGAGGCAGGTACGGTCAAGGACCTCGTGGTCCTCGAACTGAACGCGGCCCGGTCCCTCATCGAGGAGTTCATGGTGGCCGCGAACCGCACGATGATGGCCTTCCTCTCCGCGGCCGGTATCCCCCGGATCGAGCGGATCGTCCGGACCCCGAAGGACTGGGAAGGTATCGTGGTGACTGCCGCAGCGCTCGGCGAGACCCTGCCGGAGAAGCCCGAGGTGCAGGCCCTTTCGCAGTTCCTCACGAAGATGCGGAAGGCCGATCCCGAGCGGTTCCCCGACCTCTCGCTTACGATTGTCAAGCTGATGGGCCCCGGCGAGTATGCACTCCTTGAGCCCGCCTCGGCACCGATCGGCCACTTCGCCCTCGCGATAACCGATTACACGCACGGCACCGCCCCGAACCGGCGCTACGTGGACCTGGTCATCCAGCGGCTCTTAAAATCTGTTATAGACAAAAAGCCAAGCCCTTATTCCGTGCAGGAACTCGAAGACCTCTGTGCCTGGCTGACGGACAAGGAGAAGGCCTCCAAGAAGGCCGAGCGTTTCATGCGCAAGGCGGCAGCGGCAGTCCTCCTGCGGGACCAGATCGGGAAGACGTTTGTCGGGCTTGTCACCGGGGCTTCCGACAAGGGCACGTATGTCCGCCTCACCGCACCGCCGGCCGAGGGCCGGGTGGTCGAGGGGATGAAAGGCCTGCGGGTGGGCCGGAAGATCCGGGTGAAACTGCTCGGGACCGACCCGTTCAAGGGCTTCATCGACTTTGCCTTCGCGGGCAATGCGTGAAGCCTTTTTTCCGGGATAGTACCGGATCATAAAAAAACTGCTTCTGTATAAATCATTTTAGAAAACTCTGACGCTCTCAGGGGCTTCGCCCCCGCCGCTGTGGCATCCCCCGATAGCGATAATGTCGCATTGCCTGCAATCTAACCCGGGTCATCGCATTGCGCCCCGGGATCGAAGAACGCCTCGCGTTCTTCTTGTGCTTCGGGTCTGAAAGACCCTCTGCATCCCACACGGGGATGTCGAATCTCATCAGAGATGAGACAGGAGAAGAGCCTAGAGGCTCTTCGACTCTGGTGGCGCAAGAGGGGGGTATCATTTCAGGTGAAAAAATGTTTTCTACATAGTAAAAAATTACAGTTCTGTTTTTCAGATGCGGGAGAACCAGTCCCTCAGCTGATCGACGAGGCTCTTTGCATCCTGTGGCTGTCCTCGTGCCGGGGGGGCCGAGGTCCCGGTGCTGCCGCTTCCGTTGTTTCCGCCTTTCCCGCCGGTGCTGTCCCCGGTCCAGGTGGCCTCGATCGCCTCTGCCACGCCCGGGTTATTCTGCCTGAACGTATCCAGCCATGCCTTCTGCGCCTGGCGGTCCCCGCTCTGGATCGAGGCGGTCGCGCCGGAGATGTCATATCCCTGCTGCCCGAGCTGCGTGATGATCATGTCGACGGGCATCCGGGACTGCCGGTCCTTGCCGTTGCCCTGGCCGGGTGCGGTTGTGTTGCCCCCGCCGGAGACCCTGCCGGGTCCTTTGCCACCGCTGGTGCCGGATCCCTGGGCTGGCTGCGTGGTGTTAGCGCCGGTGACCCGGCCTCCCTGCGGGTTCTGGTCCTGCCCGGCGGCTCCTGTCCCCTTCGCTTGGGAGGAAACCGACTGCGTTGCTCCCTGCACCCACGCGGTCATCGCGGCCGGATCGTAGGTCCCGGCGCCGAAGAGGAAAGCCGAGGGAATGTTCTGCGGCATGCTGATCGGCTGGGAGTAGAGGAAGGCACCCTGGCAGCTGTAGCTGCTCAGGTTGCGGAGGGCGACCATCTTTGCCTTCTGGTCGCTCGTCAGGGTTGACCCTACCTCGGCGAAGTGCGTGGCATAATAGTAGGAGATCTCACCGTCGAGAGCACCGTAATGTTCCGAGAGGGTGTGGACCGCGTTCTCATCTATGGTACCGCCGGTGAGCGGGCGCCGCAGCTCGGTTGCGATCGCCTTCCGGGTGGCGACGATGTCGTTTAAGTCCGCCCGCTGGAGGTCCACAAGACCCGTGATCTTCGCCCGCTGGTCAGCGGTCAGGAGGACCAGGAAGTCTGCGCCGGAGTCGCCGGTCAGCGTGGTGCTGATCGAGTACCCGGCATTGCCCATTGCCGGGCGGTCCTTCATGTAGAACGAACCGAAGTACGTGGCCTGGCGCTCGGGGCAGAAGTACACGTCCGCGTCCACCGAACCGGCATACCAGGCAAACATCTCGCTCGCATAGGTCCGCATGGCGACCGAGTTGCCCTGCCCGCTGTTCTTCAGCACCGCCGAAGCGTCCACGACCGGGTACGCGAGCAGGCCCTCGGATTTCATCTGGTCCAGGTAGGCCCGCTGGCTCTGGTTCAGCGAATTGATGACGGATGCATAGGTCTTTGCCCGGGCGATGCTGATGTTCGCATCGATATCATAGAGCGATCCCGACCAGGCCATCACCGCAGCTTTGTCCAGGCCGGTGCTGCCGGACGGGAGAGTGCCGGCGTACTGGGACCGGAACGCCGTGGCCAGCGGGAACCGCTCCAGCCCGTACTGCGTGGTGAGCGGGCTCTCTTCCTGCGAGAGCGTGACGAACTGCGCCAGCTGGTCGCTGTTTAAGGTGACGAGCACGTTATCCGCGGTCCGGGTGACGAAATCGGTGTTGTGCCCCATCTGCGTCCTGTCATTGTCCCGCAGGTACTGGAACCCCGCATAGTCCGCCACCTTGCCGGGCGGGATGAAGGTATCGCTGCAGGCATCGCCGGTCATGAAGGCGAGCCCGTCGAAGGCGATGGTGTTCTGCTGTGCCTGGTCCGAGATGGTCTGCGAGATCGTGTAGGCCTGGATCCCGTTTCCTCCCTGCGCATTGCCATTCTTCCCGCCCTGCCCCGAGGGGCCGGGCAGGTCTGCCGCACTTGCCGCTGCCACCATCAGTGCGATGAGGCAGATGGCGGTGAGTGCAACGCCAATAGTTCTGAAGAGTTTCGTAAAAAATTCCTCCTTTTCATGCAGATGCACCCGGAAATGAGATAAGGAATGCCCGGAATCAGGCCCGGATTACACCCAAATCTCACCCGAATCCGGCCTAAAAAATTATTCGAGACTGATCCGGATGAGGATGATCAGGGCGGCCGTGGCACAGAGATCGGGGATGATCTGGAAGAGCCCGATATCTCCCGTTCGGCCGCCGAGGAGACCGATGATCAGGGGGTTGGAGGTGATAGCGTACATGCCGAGAGCGAAGATCACAGCGAGGAGGCCGAGCGTGAACGAGCTCCGCATCCTCCGGTAGAGCCCGGCATAGATTGCGATCAGGGGGAGGATCAGGCCGATATTGATGAAGGAGATCGCGGTCTTGAGCTGCTGTGCCTCCCCCTGTCCTGCGGGTGGCGGAGACTGCTGGCCCGGCTGGGCATTCTGCTGCTGCGCCGGAGGCTGGGCCGGGTTCTGCCCGGTTCCGGGCTGCTGCATCTTGAGTATGACGGGGATTGTGAGGCTGGCAAGCACCAGCGCAATCACCGAGATGAGAATTATCACGACAATGTCTTTTTTCTCCATGGTCACTCCTCCCTGATCTCATCGGGCACGTCGATCTGCCGCCAGATCTCCATGAAATCTTCAAAGCTCGTCTTCATCGGTTCAGAAAGATAATACATCGTCCCGTATCCCTCCCCCACAGACCTGGTGATCTGGTGCTTTCTGAGGACATCCAGGTGGTGGCGGATCGTCTTGTAATCGAGGCCGAAGAGCTGGGTCAGCTGGTTGGCATTATAGGGCCGTTTGTTGAGTGCGAGAATGATCCGGGCACGGTTGACACCACCCCGCGATCCCGCAATCAGCCACCACAATATCTGTTTCACGTCAGCGCCCCGGATATCCGGAATGAGATATCCAATAGGTTCGCCCGGAAATAGTTAATGGTTACCCGGGCCGGCGAGAGGGGCCCTGACGGTTTACCGGGCGAAGATCCTCGCGAGTACCGCGTCAATATCCCGCAGGACCTCCTCTTCCACGCCGCCGGCAAAGACCCGGTAGTCCGCCCGGGCCTGGGCGAGCTCCTGCGCCCGCGTCTCCACGTTCGGCCGGAGCATCACCCGTTTCTTCAGCACGTCCTGCTGGATACGCGAGAGCCTGCCGATCCCCTGCACCAGCTCCCGCTCGACCGGTTTCATCAGCGGCTGGTAGTGGTGGACAAGCGCCCGGACGTCCGCAGGGTCCACGCCCCGCCCGGGATCGAACAGGAACGCCTTCTCCACGCCCTCACGCCACGCCATCAGCCCTGCCGCCTGGGTTTTGTCCAGCCGCGGTACGCGCCGGAGCCGGTCGGGCGTCACATCTGCCGCGGTCAGGATGCCGGCGGACTGCAGGACCGTCAGCTGGGCGGCCCCGGTGTGAGGCGGAGTACCTAAGGCAATCCGGTGCCGGGCAAGGAACTGCTGCTGCTGGCGCCCCCTCACCGTGCTCTCGAGGCCGGCAAGGCCGCTCCGGTACTGCCGGTCGATCTCCTCGTACTTCTGCCGGGTATCCCGCAACCGGGCCAGCTGGGACCGGAACGCCTCCTCCCCGGCCTCCTCGTTCCACTTCCGGATCCAGAGCTTCCACATGTACTCGGCAGTTTCGAGAGCCGCCTTCCGCCGCTTCCTCTCCTTCGCTTCCTTTCCCGGGAAGACGAAGAGTGCGATCGCGATGATGAACATGGCTGCGATCGTGACAGAGCTCATAAAATCGGGATCAAACCCGCTGAGTACGAGCATCACCAGGCTGCCCGCCGCAAGAACGGTGCCGGCGAGACGGCGGAACTTCCGGAAGTCGAGCGACCGTTCGAGTTCCCGGGTCAGCCTGGACGGAGGGGGGTGACAGCTGTCCGGCGTGATCACCGGGATTGGGCCCGGGGGACGGACCGCCTCGACCTTCTGCCACTCGCGTTTCAGCTCTATTTTCGTGATGCTGTCGGCAGAAAGAAAGAGCAGGACCCCGGATTCTTCCTCCAGTCTGCACCACGGGCAGGAGGAGAGGCCTGCGTAATAATGGTGGACCGAATCGGCGCTGCACCTGCGCAGCCTGTTCTCGAGGGGATCCAGGATGTCCCACCAGTCTCCCGCTTTTGGCCTTCCGGCAGGACCGGTCCCTTTCTCGGCAAAGGCCCGCTCGAAGAGGTCTGCGAGCTCGCCCGGGACGATCGCGAGGCCCACGGAGTTGGGCGGGGGGGCGATCGCCTTTGCCGGGGCATGTTTGCTGTAAGCGAACCGGAATTCGGCGATCGCCTTCTCGATGGGCATGTCCTCCTTTCCCGAGTAGACCCCGGCATAGGGGTGGCGGCCGAGGAAGAGGAGCTGGAAGATCAGGACCGCGAGCCCGAAGTTGTCGTGGTTCTCGGTCCGCTCGAGCCGGAAGTTGCCGGACTTCTGGATCTCCGGCGGCGTGAAGTGCGCTACGCCGACTTCGCAGCACCAGGTCTGCTCTTTCGACCTGACCTGGAACGAGTCGCAGTCGATCAGCCGGACGCAGGCCTGCTCGTTCACGAGGATGTTGCCCTCGTTGACATCGCCGATCACGTACCCGTACTGGTGGATCACGTAGAACGCGGCCGCGAGGTTCTTGGCTGCCCGGACCAGGAACCGCCAGTCCGCGTGGGGGAAGGTCTCTTTCCGGTGCGTGGGGCCGTACACCTTATGGATCGGTTCGGCATCGGCGATCTTCGGCATCACGAACCCGACCACCGGCCCGTTCGGCCGGGTGCTGAGGACGTCGGTCGGCCAGGCTGAGATCCCCTTGAGGTCCTCGTTGCACCCCCGTGCCATCAGCCTCAGTTTCTCCTGCTTCTTCTCATCGAGCGGCTTTTTGTAGATCTTGGCAACCGTCGTTTTCGGGGACATCAGGAGCTCGTATACGTCTCCCTCGCCACCGCTCCCGATCTTCTTCCCGAGCCGGACGATCGTGCCGTGGCTGTCATAGAACGGGGTGGCGGGTACCGGGTCCATGATCAATCCTGCACGAGCACGGCGAGCACGAGCGTCTTGTCGTCGTCGCTCCGGGCCGAGACATCGTCCCGGGTGAGAAAGAGACTGAGCTGGCGGGAGAAGTCCTGGAATCCGTTCTCCGGGTGCTGGCGGAGCGCATCGAAGAGCGGCCGGAAGAACCCCGCATGGGCCTTCTTCTGAGCAAAGGAGAGGGCAAGGGTCTGGATGCCGTCGGTGAAGAGGGCGATCTCACCAGGCGTGGACGGGTAGTGCCGGATATTCAGGTGTTCGGAGAACTGGTCGTCCGTTGCAAAAAACGTCACATTGGCGTATTCGCCCTGCTCGGGCCAGAAGATCGTGTCATACTCCCCGCCGTCGGCGCTCACTACCATCGCGCCGTCGCCGATCTGGAAGAAGAGGGTATGGCCTTCCCCGGCCACAGCCCCTAGAAGCGTGCAGGCATAATCCCGTATCCGTCTCTCCTTTGCCACGGCTTCCGCTGCGATCGCCGCACGCGAGGCGCCGATCCAGTCCCGGATCTCCCCGTCTGTGATGCAGGAGAGATCTGCAGTATTCCGCAGGGTTCCGGTGATGTGTTCATACATGCGCCCGCACACGATATCCGCACCCACTCCGCCGTGCGTCGTGCTCCCTGCCCCGTCCGCAACAACCCCGATAAAATATTCCCTGTCCCCGATACGGATGGACCCGGCCCGGTGACAGTCCTGGCCGGTCTCACCGCGATCCACGTGCGATCTTCCCGTTACAGATGAGCCCGTGATCTTCCATCTCATATCTCACTCCAGCCAAGGGGTGGAGCGAGGAGGATCTTGTCACCGGGATTGGACCGGGACGCGGACTTCATGGAGTTGGAGAGCCACTGGAAGAACTCCCGGAACTTCAGTCCCTGGAGTTTCACCGGCTCACGGACGGAGAGCTGCTTTAAGATCTTCATGTCCGCCTTGTTGACGCCGATTGCAAAGAAGGCAAAAGACTTCGAGGCCTCGCCTTCCCGGACCAGGGCGGCCGCACTCTGCCACTCGTCGGTCGGTTCCCCGTCCGTGATCAGGAAGATCCAGGGCCGGTAGAACGAGATCCCGTTCACCCGGTACTGCTCCTTCCGGGCCCGGATCATCTCGATACCCTTACGGATCGCCTCTCCCATGGGGGTATCACCCACGGCCTCCAGCTGGGGGTCGAAGAAGCACTCGGCGGTGGTGAAGTCGCTGATCACCCGGACCGGCCCGAACGAGAGGAGTGCCACCTCGACGCGCTTGATCGCAAGGGAGTCCGTCTGCAGTTCGTTATAGAAGGTTTTCAGGCCCGTATTCAGCTCGGCGATCGGCTCGCCTGCCATAGAACCCGAGGTATCGAGCAGCAGCAGGCACGGGCACCGGGGCTCCGGGTTCTCTGCAAAGGTCACTGCACCCAGCGGCTGCTGGTCGAGATAGGTATTGTCGCTCATCGTATCGCTCCAAAAAATTCTGGTGCCATTCTATGCGTAGCTCTCTTTTGGCTTTCTTTGGTATTTCGCCTTTTTGATGAATATCAATGACCTGACGCACGATAAAAAACTGTCAGGGTTCTTCTCGTTTCTCAGGTCTGCGGACCTTCGAAACTTCGCTGTGGGGAGGGTCATCAGACCCGAGCCTGCAGAATTACGGAGACAAGAAACATAAGAAAAAACTGCCAGGGATCTTCGATTTTTCGAGGGTCATCAGATTCGAAGGCCTGAAGGGGCAGGAACGATCGCGGAGTGGCTTTAAGTCCGGATGACCCGGGCCTGCATTTTTACTGACCGCCTCACCCGGCCTCTCCCCCGGGATCGTCCTGCCGGGCCGGCTTCAACTCCGCATCCCTCACGGCACGGGCGGTGGTGAACGTGTTCCGGTCCCGGCCTGCCTTGCCCTCGAGCATCACGGAAGCGTCGGTGAATACCTCGAGGGCGTTTCTTCCCCTCCCGTTCCTGCACATGATCTTGCGGAGTTCGTCCTTCGTGAAGACCCCGGCGATGGCATCGAGATCGTCGGTGCAGAGATCCCCAAGGCCGAAGATTGCGAGGAGGAGCGGTATGCCGTTGCGGTCGTACACTCCGGAAAGAAGCTGGTGTCCTGCCTTTGCGATCAGCACGTGCCTCACCCTTCTGTCGCATGCAGCCATGAGCAGGTGAAGCGCGGTCGTGCCGTCATGTTCTGTGCCGCCCAGATCGGCGGGATCCGCGATCATAATCAGTGCAGACCTGTCGATCATCCCGCCCCTCGTGATCACATTCAGGACGAACGCCCCACCGGCTGCGCAGTCGGCTTTGATGAACCCGCGGAGCATGCGTTCGCTCTCTTCGCCGAGCCGGTTCTCCCCGGCCTGCATCTCCTCCACCAGCTCAACAGGGGAGAGGTACAACCGGGAGAAGAGGGTCCCCCAGACATCCGGGAGCTGGCTGTATTCAGCCCTGCGGGACCCCGGTACCAGGTACGCACCGAACATCCCGAGCAGCTGCAGGGTGTCGCAGCTCTCCAGCAGGGATATCCTGATATTGGGAACCGGCGGTCGCAGCATACTATAAAAAAGGTACAATCTTTTTTCCCTATAAACTGGATGTTATTACTGCTGAACCTGAGGTCCCGGAACACCACAAACGGCAGTGTCTCCTTCGCAAGCGTGTGCTATCCGCCACCTATTTATCCAGTCCTCCCCCTATCACCTGTTAAGGTGAAGAGCATGAAGATTGGTGAAAAGAATGTCGGCATGGTCGACCGCGTGGTCAGGATCATCATCGGGATTGTACTCATCGCAGCATTTGCCCTCGGCTGGGTAGGTTCACCGTGGTCATACCTCGTGGCACTCATCGGATTGATTGTGCTGGTTACCGGGGCTGTCGGGACCTGCGCCCTGTATTCACTCCTCGGCATGAACACGCTGGGCAAACAGGCATAAAAAGAGGAACGGGATAAAAAGAGCCTCTCCCTCCGGGAAACACTCTTCTCACAGACCCGATTGTTCACGCGTACTTTGCCGGGTCCGTGTCAAACTTCTTCTTGCAGCCCGGGGCACAGAAGTAGTATTTATTTCCCTTGTATTCGCTCGTGAACTTCGCCGTCTTCTCATCAACGGTCATCTTGCAGATGGGGTCGATTGCCATACGATACCTCAGTCATTCCCTTTCCTCTGACGCAGGTAAATAGCTTTTTACCGTGCACCTGTGGGTATTCCTGGTGAGTAATACCGTTATGGCAGCGACAATAACTTCTGATATCCTACCACGACGGCTTCGCGACAGTCAGCAGCAATCCGGAGAACCCGGATGGATCCTTTTCGACCCGGGGTCCGGTCGGTGGCCAGGGTTACTGGTAAACAATCTTCAAAGTTCGAAGACTCTGATGAGTCTTCTCGTTTCCCAGGTCTGATGACTCTCAACAACTCGAAGAAGTTCTGATGAATTTCCTCTCTTTTTTCGGGTTCTTAGAGCCCTTGCAAATTCGAAGAAACCTGATGGTTTCTTCTCGTGGTTCGGGTCTGATGACCCTCCCCAAAAAAAAATTTAGATGTAGGGGTTCCGAAGAGCCTTGCCTACACCGAAGGTCTTGCGGGCCTCGAGAGTTGCCTTGTTCTTCGTGATCTTCTCGTTTGCGAGCTTGGACACGAGTTCAAGACCGGGCTTGACCTTTTCCATGGGCTGTGTCTCGAAGACACCTGCTGCCATTGCCTTTGCCCAGACGGAGTCTCCGATCTTGGACCTGACAAAGACGGTGCTCCATCCATCGGGGCTGCCGACGGAGCCGGTGGAGATGTCACCGAGGTTGGCAACGTAGTCAAGGCAGACGTGGCAGCCGGGCTGCTCGTACTTGTGGGTCACCTTGAGCGGCAGCTGGACTACCTGTCCGCGCTTGCCGTATACCCAGAACTTGCCCTTGCCGATCTCCATCTTCTTGACGGATTCCATCTTCATGGCTGCGTGGTCTTCCACGAGCTGGAGGATGGACTGGTAGGGGAAGTTCTCCATGCAGAAGATACCGACAGCGAGTGCAATGCTTGCACCGACGTCACGGGCACCGATCGGGTAGAGCTGGAGTTTGCGGATTGCCTGCATCTGGCAGGGGGTTCCAACGATACCGACCTTGTCCAGGCCGAAGCTGCGGGTTGCTTCCTTGATCATGGAGACGTTGGGGCTGATGTTGTACTTGGTGCCTGCCGCTGCGATCAGTTCAGCCTTGGTGTTGACGATCGCGGGGATGGGCCTCCAGGGCTCGATCATATCCCAGTTCGAGTTGTCTCTCATGACCTTTGACGGGTGCTTTGCTGCGAATTCCTTGGTCGCGGCAACGATTGCTCCGTCGATAATGCCTTCGTCGAGCGCATACGCAAACAGCGAGGTGACGATACCGCCATCCTGTGCGTGCTTGAGAAGCTCCTTGTCGGTGCTCCGGGCTGAGACGACTGATTTGTATTTACCGAGTTCTGCTCCCATTTCAATCACCTTCACTGGAGTGCCGCCATTATGGCCTCGTTGATCGCCTCGTAGTTCTCGACCACATCAAAGCTGAACCAGCTCCGCGGGCACTGGTTGTAGCAGGCTCCGCACTTGATGCACAGGTCGCGCTCTCCCTGGGGCTTGCCGTACTCGTGGGTAATTGCATTGACCGGGCAGGCTGCTGCGCAGCTGCCGCATCCCATGCAGAGACCCTGGTCGATGACGTTCGTCATCAGGTCGCAGAAGCAGGCCGTCGATGCGCCGCATGCGGTTCCCTGTACCGGGAGCGCCATGAGGGGCTTGAGGAATGCAGTTGCGAGGTCCTTCTGTTCCTTGGTTCCCTTGAGAAGCAGGTATGCCATGACCGCAACGTTCCTGATCATCTGCGGGGTCGGTGCGCATCCGGGGATGAACACGTCCACCTTGATCAGGTCGTTGATCGGCAGGAATGCCTCGTGTGCCGGCTGGTTCTGCTGACCACCGCGGCAGAACCGGGTGATGTTGCCGTAGCATGCGCAGCCGCCGAGTGCGACTACGATGGTTGACTTTTCACGGGTTTCCTTGATCTCTTCCACTGCGAGTTTGTCGTTGATACAAACTGAACCCTCAACGAACGAAACGTCTACCTTCTGGATGTGCCTTGCGTCTGCAAGTGTTGGCATATACTTAAGGTCGACGTATTTGTCGAGGAGTGTTAATAATCCGGCATAGTTGTCTGCTAATGCCACAGTACAACCGGTGCATCCACTCACGTGAGTGTAGCCCAATGTAATCTTGTCTGCCACAGGCTTAACCTCCTTTTTAGTTGAATCCGTTTTTACGTCAGCGGCTTTCAGGGGAGCTGCAGGTTTCTGCGGTTCCGTGCTGGCGTCTTTCTTCCTGAAGATTGATGATAGTAGTCCCATAATCCACCCCTATTGTTTCCAGTATTACCCGAATTGTTTTCGGAATTGCTTTCTGAAGTTCATCAGAAAGACCCTCTTCAAACTCAGGGGCTGTAACCCTTGCCGGCTGGACTCCGATGATCGTAACCTCGATCCGGTCCTTGATCCGCTGGAGCGGTTCGGCGAGATCCCATGAATGGGCGTCCCGGTACGCACCCGGCGGCAGATCTTCGACGCGGAGTTTGGTAATGGACCCCGGCTCTGCCCCGTAATCGGCAATATCGACGATGACGAGTTTCTTCGTCACTTCCGGATCGAGCAGCGTAAAAATAAAGTGCGGGCCTCCAAGGCCTGCATCAACTATCATTACATTGTCGGGAAGCGAGAGCTTGTGCATCTCCTCGATTACTGCCGGGCCAAAGCCGTCATCGGCAAACAGGGGGTTTCCACACCCTGCAATAACGATCTCCGGAAACAGCATCAGGTTACACTCACTGGATGAGCTTCTGAGCCACTATCTTGTTGTCCTCGTCCACTACGATCATGTGGGTTGCACATGAGACGCAGGGGTCGTATCCGCGCATGATAACTTCGGCGAGCTGCCAGGGTGCACCGGTGAGTGCAGCGCTGCAGGTTGCAAAGTTCCAGGTGGTCGGGACGAGCATGCTGAAGTACTGGACCTTCCAGTCCTTGACGCGTGCAATGTGCACATCGGTTCCACGGGGGGCTTCGTTGGATGCCCAGCCGAGGGAGCCGTCGCCATCGGGGATGTAGTCTGCAACGACCTTGCCGGTTGTGTTCAGGGCGTCGATGCAGTCGATCATCTCGTACAGTGAGTCGGTGTATTCCATCTCACGGGCAACGTTCTGGCCGACTGTTCCCTTCTCGTCGTAGCCCTTGTAGACTGCGAGACGGGCACGGGGACCGACTTCAACGGGCTGGCCGTCGTACATCGGGATGCCGGTGCAGGCTTCCATCTGGGGGTTGACCTTGGTGCCGATCTTGGTGGTTCCGCCGATCGGGTACCGGGGCTCTTCGAGCGAGACTTCCATCTCACCCATGTACCAGTCCCATGGACGGACTTCCTTGAACCGGTCGATGTCCCATCCGGGGCATTCGTCCAGGCTTGAGGAGCCGTAGAACGCATGGGTTGCAAGGTAGCCCTGGTTGTGGTAACCGAGGGTCTTGGGCAGTGCGACCTTCATGCCGCCGACGTCTACATGCTCGCGTGCCTGGTAGTTCCGGAGGATCGCGATCATGAGGTCCATCTGGGGCTTTGCAAGGGTAAGTCCTTCCTTTGCAAGGTCGTACATCTTGATCTTGGCCTGCTCGGAGACGTTGCGGTACATACCACCGACACGGGTGTTCCGCGGGTGGATGCAGTCGCCGCCGGCGATCTGGCCGATGGTCTGGCCGATCTCACGGAGACGCTGGATCCGCTTTGCAACGGTCCTGACGGGCTCTTCTGCCGTGAACGGGTTGATCTTGACCTCGGTGCCCGGTAAATACAGGTCAGGGAGAATCAGGATATCGTGCAGTGCAATGCTGTGAAGCCGGTTTGCCAGCTGCAGGATGTGACGGAGCATCTTTGCGTCATTGGGAATTTCGCACTTGATGGATGCTTCCATCGCCTCGGTCGCAGCAAGGTTGTGGGCAATCGGACAGATACCACAGACACGTGATGCGATCTTGGGGACCTGCTCGGGCGTCTTTCCGACGGCAAGCTTTTCTACACCCCTGACCGGGGTAATGGAACACCAGTTACCGGTCTCGATGATACCCTGGTCGTTGACCTTGAGCACCATCTTGGAGTGTCCCTCATGTCTTGTGGTTGGGGAAATCTCTACAACTTTCGACAATATTATCGCCTCATTTTATGTTGAGTTGTTCGTATAGCGGTACAAAATTACTCTATACTCTCTCATCTCTAGAGATAATTGACCGTACAAAGTACGTTCAACTCTATCTTGTACTACCGATTTTATAACCTTTATGACTTGATTGCAGGAGGAAACAACGCATAAAATGAGGATATTTTAGATTCCCCGCTCCAAAATCCGGTAGTTTGGATTATTTCACGCAAAAAATTGTACAGAACACAAAATAAAAAGGGATTTTTTTAATCGGGAATTTATTCCGAAAAATTTTAAAAAAATTCAGCCGTTTAATGGCTTTTCCCCGTTCAGTTCATCCACCAATTCGGCAATCGTGGCCTTCCGCTCGGCATAGGCATCGTGCTGGTGGATGCTCTCCTCGTTGGTCTGCTTGATAGTGACCACGGAATCGCCGGAAAGGTACTCGAATTCCGCCAGTACTTTCTTGGCCATTTCACGGACACAGTCCTCAACAAAACGGGGATTCTTGTGCGCGGCAAGCACCACGGCGCCTTCATCTCCCCGCTTCAGGAGCTCGTAGATGCCGCTGCTCATCGAGTCCTTGAGGATGCTGATCACCACCTCGAGATCCACGTGCTGGTCATCGTCGGTCTCGATGCAGAGAAATCCCTTGCCCCGCTGGTTGTGCGTGGCCATGGGGACCGCTGCAAAGAACTCATCGATCTTGTCCTGCGGGATATCGAGGTCTGCCAGGACCCGGTTCGCCCGCTCCTTCATGATATTCTGGGCACAGGGGCAGGCGGTCATGCCGGTCACTTCGGCACCGATGCTCTTCCTTACGATGGGGGTGCGGAAGGTGCGCCGGGCCACGGCCCGGGCATGCACCTTGACCACTTCGTGACAGGTGGTATGGCTGACCGGGGTCTCGCGCTTGACCATGAACTCGCTGCGCATCAGCACCTCGGTCCGGTCCGCGTATTCGTGACGGTCAAGGAGTTTTCTTGCAACAACGCTGCAGAGTTTCTCGATCTCGTTGACTTCCCCGTCAATCGCCTGCTGGAGCACCTCATCGATCACTTCAAAATTACGCGAGAGGTTGGCGCCCTTGAGGCTGCCGGGCAGATCGACGTATACGTCGAATATCGATATGAATATTACCGGCCGCTTTCCGCTGCGGTGCACTTCGACGAGTTTCTTGACGTTCTTGACGCCGACCCGGGTGAGGTTGATCCGGACATCGGGAGATGTGGCCTGGACATCAGGAAGTTCCTTGCCAAAGGATTTCTCCGGTGAGTGGTCAGAAGGTGGGTTTTTAATAGGTCATCGCATCCAGATGGTGTTTCGTGTGACACTTTAGTTTTTTCATATAATATTTATGTGGTTTGTAGCTCATATGAAAGGGATCAGCTATGTTAAAGAAGTACTATGAGGCAGATGCGGATCTCGGCGTGCTGAAAGGCAAGAAGATCGCCGTGATCGGTTATGGGTCACAGGGCAGGGGCCAGTCGCTGAACTTACGGGACAGCGGGCTCGATGTCGTGATCGGCCTGCGCCCCGGGAAGAGCTGGGACGCGGCGGCCAAAGATGGCATGAAAGTGATGAAGGTCGGCGATGCGGTGAAGGGTGCTGACATCATCCAGATCCTGCTTCCCGATGAGCACCAGGGTGCAGTATACAAGAGCGAGATCCTCCCCCACCTCACCGGGAACAAGTGCCTCATGTTCTCCCACGGGTTCAATATTCACTTCGGGCAGATCGTTCCACCGGCAAATGTGGATGTCATCATGGTGGCACCCAAGGGCCCCGGGTTCATGGTCCGCAGGCAGTACGAGGAAGGCAAGGGCGTGCCGGCGCTCATCGCCATTCACCAGGACGCCTCGGGCAATGCCCACAAGGTCGCCCTCGCGTATGCAAAGGGTATCGGTGCCACCCGGGCAGTCGTCCTTGAAACTTCGTTCCGCGAGGAGACCGAGACGGACCTGTTCGGCGAGCAGGCCGTGCTCTGCGGCGGCTGCACGTCGCTTGTCAAGGCAGGGTTCGAGACCCTTGTCGATGCCGGCTACGAGCCCGAGATGGCATATCTCGAAGTGGTCCACGAGCTGAAACTGATCGTCGACCTCATCTACGAAGGCGGCCTTACCAACATGCGCCAGTACATCAGTAATACGGCCCAGTATGGCGACCTCACCCGCGGCCCCCGGGTCATCGGGCCTGAGGCATACGAGGCAATGGCGGAGATCCTCGAGGAGATCCAGAGCGGGAAGTTTGCCCGTGAATGGATGCTCGAGAATATGGTGAACCGCCCGATGTTCACTGCCCTGACAAAGGCGGACGAAGACCACCTTGTCGAGGAAGTGGGCAGGGAAGTCCGCGGCATGATGCCGCAGTTCCGTAAGTAAAACTTACGTCACCACTCGGAGCGTGAGACGCCCTCGCGGTTCAGAAGATAGTTCCTGATGGAGTCATCTTCTTCTCCGTTCGGCGAACGCTGATGCGTTCCCTCACGGTTCGTGAAATAATTTTATTTTTCCCTAATTCTCCCGGCAAACGTTGATGCGTTTCCTCCGGTCCGTTAATCGCCCTCCCTTGTTTTGCCATCTTTTTTAAAGCGGGGTTTCCCACTTATATCATAATGAAGACCTGCATTATCTACCACAGCGAGACCGGCAACACCCGCCATGTTGCCCAGCACCTTGCCGCTGCCTGCGACGGGAAGCTGGTCGATATCACCGACACGGCGGAATACTCCCGCCTTACACGGTTCCTTGTCTGGTGCAAGCGGGCACGGGGCGAGGAGAAGACTACGATCGAACCGGCTTCGGTCGATGTCTCGGGTTTCGATCTCGTTGTCTTCGGGTCGCCGGTCTGGGCGTTCAAACCGACACCGGCTATCCATGCAGCCATCGATGCGCTGAAGGGGTGCGAGGGTAAGAATGCGGCTGTGTTCTGCACGCACGGCGGCACACCTGGGCAGACCGACGAGACCTTCCGGAAATGGATCGAGGCCCGGGGGATGACCCTTTCCGCGGTTGCCGATATCAACATGAAGGATATCGAGAACGAGAAGAAGACAAAGGAACTGGTCTCCCTGCTGATAAAAAATAACAGTCACGCATAACTTTTTGGTCGTTTTTTCTGCAAACCGGAATTTATCCGTTGTGTCCGATGCAGAGGGTCTCCCGATCCGGTGCACGTCAGGAATTGTCCTTTGGGAAAGCCTTTTTGTCCGCAGCCCCCTTTATAGTATACAATTATGACGGACGCGTATGAGAAACTCCTCAAACAGGCTTATTCCAATATCACGGAAAAGACCGAGTCCTCGGAACGTTTTGTAGTCCCCGAGGTAAAAGCCTATGTCGAAGGTAAGACGACCGTCCTTGAAAACTTCACGGATATCGTGGCCAAGGTCAGGCGCGAACCGGACCATGTGATGAAGTTCCTGCTCGGCGAACTGGGCACGAGTGGGAAGATCGACGGGAACCGGGCAATATTCAACGGGAAGTTCGAGATAACGCTGATCAAGGCGATCATCAAGAGCTATGTGGATGACTATGTCATCTGTTCCGAATGCGGCAAACCCGATACCCGGCTGGTAAAAGATGACCGGGTCATGATCCTCCGGTGCGATGCCTGCGGGAGCCACCGTCCGGTCCGGAAGCGGAAGGCCAGGACCGAGCCGGTATCGGAGAATCTCGAGGAAGGCCAGATCATGGATGTCGAGATCCAGTCGATCTCGAAACGGGGTGATGGTGTCGTCAAGATGGGCAGGTACATCATGTATGTCAATAATGCCAAGCCCGGCCAGAAAGTGAAGATCAAGATCTCCCGTATCTCGGGCTCGATCGTCTTCACCGAACGGGCACCCGAATAACTTTTTTTATTGTTTTTTTGGTTTTTCGCGGGAAAGTCTTCCTGCAGGACAGGATTCACCGTGCAACCGGCATGTGTGGAATGCACGCGAAAAGATATTGAAATCCGGGTAACCGGGAAAAATCAGACTTTGGACTTCTTTATGCCCTTGACGAGCTCGTCGCAGTGGCTGGTGATCCGCTTGCAGGCCTTCTTGATGATCGGCAGGGGGTTCTTCTTGCCTTTCGTGGTGACCACAAGTTCGGGATCGGAGAACTGGAACTCGATCATGTACCGGGCTACGTCAACGTCGGGGTCGCTTAAGATCTCCTCGACGAGGGTGTTCATGAACGTGTGGCCTTCCCCCTGTATAATGAGCCGCACCTTGTCCTTTTCGAGCTCGAGTACTTTTACAATCATGCACCTATCTTTGGGCACCTGAAAACTATTAAGGTATGGGTAGTCCCGCACTATGGAATGGGGGACGTCCCGGGCCATGGCGGGGTATGAAAAAAATCAGGGAAATTCGAAGATGTCCCCATCCTTCCCGGTGTGGGGCAGGTCCCACGGGAGCATATGGCTCATGTGTACGCACCGGAAATCCTTGGGGGCGAGATGTTCCGCGAGCGTGCAGGCGTCGAGGTAATTCATGTGCTTGTGGATTGAGACATCCGAGGGCACCAGCGCGTCCAGCAGGAGGAGGTCGAGCCCGGTCAGGAGATCGAGGCTCTGTTCCGGGATATCGATGTTGGTATCTGAAGTATAGGCAACCCGCGATTTCCCGGTGTCGAAGAGCATCCCGCAGGTGAACGCGGGTGGGTGCTTAACAATGAACGGCGTGATCGTGATGCCGAATATAGCGAAAGGCTCGTAGGGCTGGATCGCACCCTTGTCGAAGGTGAGGAACCGGAAGATCTCCGCACAGTAGTTGAGCACCTGGGGGGCGGCAAAGACCGGCGGGATCTTCTGTATCCGGTAGAACTCGCCGAACCCGATAAAATGGTCATAATGCCCGTGGGTCCAGATGACGGCGTCGATATGGGGCGAGCCTGCCCTGAGGAGCTGCGCCCGCAGGTCGGGGGAAGAATCGATGAGCAGGTGCCTGCCATGGTTCTCGACCAGGAGTGAGGTTCTCAGGCGCGGCGTGCCCTCGGCCTTCGCGCGGGTGCACTGGGGACAGCTGCATCCTACCTTCGGGGTTCCTATCGCATCGCCGGTCCCAAGGAGCGTGATCTTCATGTTACAACCAGTTCAGGTGCCGGATCGCTTCCCGGTTCCTGACCATGCGGATACCTTTCTCGATATCCTCGCGGGTCAGGGACTGGCGGTTGTCCATAAGTGCCGAGAGGATCGCCTCCTTGATCATCATCCGGAGATCGGAACCTGAGAACCCTTCAGTCTTGGCTGCCAGTTCCTGGTAGTCGAGGTTGCACTGGAGTGACGCGGTCACTTTCTTCAGGATATTCTTGCGCATCTCCTCGTCGGGAAGGGCAAACTCGACAACCTCATCGAACCGGCGCCATGCGGCCTCATCAAGGAGCTGAGGATGGTTGGTAGCACCGATCAGGAGAATGCCGTTTTTAATCAGGTTGACCCGGTCTATGTTCTTCAGGAGAGAGTTGACCGCACGTTTCATTGCCCCGTGATCGTCCGCAGTCCGGCTCTTGGCGACAAAATCGAATTCATCGATGAAGAGGATGGAAGGTGAGAGCTGTTTTGCAAGCTCGAAGATACGGTCGATATTCTTGGATGTTTCGCCCAGGTACTGGGAGGTGACCATGGAGAGCCTTACCTCGAGGACCGGCATGTGCATGGCGCGCGACATCGCCAGGGCGAGGGAGGTCTTCCCGGTACCCGGCGGGCCTACAAAGAGGAGTTTGCCGATCTCATAGATCCGGTGCCTCTGCAGGAACTCGCGGTGGGTGATCGCATGGTTGATCTTCTCCATGATTGCAAGCTGGTCCTGCGTGCAGACCAGGTCGTCGATGTGCTGTTCGATCTCCTCGGGTGCGTTGAGGATGACCAGGTCCAGCGCACCGCGGAGTTTCTCGTCCTCGCTTAAGAGTTTCGAGATCCTGGCATCAAGGTGCGCCTTGGTATCCTCGTACGGGGGGTTGGCCTTGCGGATTGTCTTGTAAGAAACCCCGGTCGAGTCCAGGTTCTCGAAGAAGAACGCAAGTGCAGGGTTCTTCTCGATGAGGGGTTTTCCCCCCTGCTTGAGGAACCACTGGGCCGCCGGTTCCAGCGCGGTGATCCGGAGGCGCTGGCCGAACTCCTCGTAGGCAATGAACGGGTTTGCGGCGAGTTTTGTGTGGGCATCGGCAACGGCGAGGGTACGCTTGATCAACCCGTCGCTCACATAGACCGGCCGCTTGATCTCGGCAGCAGCACCACCGCCGAAGATCTCGCGACAGGCCGGTGTCAGGTCATTGATATCGAGTCCGGGGTTCTGGTTGAAAATTTCGGCAGTCAGAACGACTTCCATAATGCGCAGGGTTTCAGGATCTCCAGACATGGCTGTAACCTTAATTATTCTTCCCCGTCAGGCATAAGACTATCTCATCGTGTTGTTACTATGCAGCCGTCGCCGGTAACGATGACGGTGTGCTCGTGCTGGGAGACCAGGGAACCGGCGATATCGGACAGGACCGGGTAGGCATGGAGGTGCTGCGACCTGACGAGCGCGGGGAGCGCAAGTTCCAGTTTCTTCTCTCCCAGCCAGCGCCGGGAAAATGGCAGGCCGTGACGGTCCCGGATCTTCTCCAGGACCGTTCGGGCTGACGGTATACGGACGGGTTTTGGGGCGAGCTGGGAGAAGATCTCCACCCGCTTCTTCTCGTTCACGTGGCCGCTGCCGGTCGTGGCGAAGGGTTCGATGGCAAAGACCATCCCTTCCTCAAGCACCACGCCCCCGTTGATACCGATGTTCGGGATCGTGGGGGACCGGTGCAGGACATAGCGGTCGAGGCCATGGCCGGTCAGGTTCGAGATGGGCCGGTATCCCCTGCTCTCGATCTCGTGCTGGATTGCCCTGCCAAGGTCACCGGCCGTAGCGCCGGGCCGTATCTCCCGTATCGCCGCTTCCAGTGCCTCGCGCGAGGCATCGACAAGAAGGGAGTTGTTCCCGAGATCCACGGTCGTTGCCGTGTCTGCGATGTAGCCATCGATCTGGACCCCGAGATCCAGCTTGGCCACATCGCCCTTCGCAAATACCCGGGCGTCACTGTAGGACGCGGTGTCATGTGCAGCATCTTCGTTCAGGGAGAGATTGAGCGGGAACGCGAGTGCGGCCCCCTCTTCCGTGACCCGTGCCTCGATGGTCTCGACGACTTCGAGGTAAGACGCCCCGATCCGGATCTGCTGCGCGCTTTCCTGCAGGAGTTTTGCCGCAATGCAGCCTGCGTTCCGGTAGTGTTCGAAGACCTCGTCCTTCACAGCACCAGCTCCTCGGAGAACTGCGTAAATGTATCAAAGCCCTTTGCCGTGACTGCCCCGATATCCTCGAGCCGGACACCCCCCGTGCCGGGATAATAGAGGCCGGGCTCGATAGTGATTACGTTACCGGCCATGAGTTTCTTCCCGGCGGGACCGACCGTCGGTTGCTCGTGGACCTGCAGTCCTACTCCATGCCCGAGGTTGTGGACGAACCCCCGGGTGTCGCTCTCATATCCCCGCTCTGCGAAGAAGTCGACTACGGCCTGGTGCACTTCAGGAGCCGGTACTCCGGATTTCACCCGGGCTGTCCCGATCTGCTTGGCTTCGCGCAGAGCGTCATACATCTCACGGATCTCCCTGGATGGCTTTCCTTTGACAACGGTCCGGGTCATGTCGGCATAATACCCGGACTTTTCGTTCACGGGAAAGAGATCGATGACGATCGGCTCGTCCGCCTTCAGCGGGCCCGCACCGGTCATATGCGGGATCGCGGTATCCTCACCGCACGAGACGATGGTATCGACCGCGGTGCATCCGTGTTCCAGCAGGTGGCAGTGCATGGTGTATTTCACCTGCTCCGCGGTCAGGGGTTCCCCGTTGCTATAGAGGATCCCCCTCTTTGGTTTTGACGCACGGATGAGGGCCACTGCCTTGCCCATGGCCCCCTCGGTCACCTTCTGGACCACTCTCATCAGCACGATCTCGGGTTTTGTCTTCTTTGCCCGCAGGGAGGGGACAGTCCCCTTGTCTACCGTCACCGTACACACTTCCCCGAGGGCCTGTGCCAGGCCGACCGGGAACTGGGGGGGCACGAGGATGCGGTCTCCCGCCTGGCCCGCGATCATCTTAGCGGTTGCCATCAGGGGATCTTTCTCGGTTTTGAGGAGCTCCGGGAGACCGGCTTCGGCCCGTGTCATGATTGCCGACGGTGACTCGCGCGATGCGCGCCCGGTCTCCATCTGGGAGATGATGATCACCCCGTTCTGGCCCGGTTTCTTGAAATAGACGAACGGGTCGCTTGTCGTGAACCTAGTCAGGTACCGCATATCAGCGTCGCGCGAGGAAGCGTACATGACAAACGCGCCGGCCCCGCTCTTCCTGATCGCATCGGAAAGTGGATCCATCTGATCTCCTTTATGTGCGGTGAAACGTCAAGTACTTTTATTCCGGAGCTGACGTACAAGCAATGGAACAGAAAGCCAAAGACCAGTTCAGGATGAAATTTTACCGCCTTGCCGTACAACTGAATATTATTATCCTGCTCGTGGTCGTGCCAATTCTCTTCCTGTTCATCTTTCCGTCCCGGTTCGAGGGTTTCCGGTATCCGGTCATTGTCGTCATGCTTGTTCTTGCCATCATCCTTGCCATCAATTTCCGGACAACCTATTACGAGACCAGGGCATGGCTTCATGAGCAACCGGATAAAAAGGAAGATGGGTGATACCGGCCCAGCTGGTATGCGGGTTGTTATGCTCGAGAAGATGAAGGACGAGATCGAACTGGTGTGCCGTCACCTCGAAGTAGCCCGGGCAGTGGCGGATCATGAGCCGATCGGGATCATGAAACTCTCCGAGCTCCTTGACCTTCCTGCCCACCGCATCCGGTATTCGCTGCATGTGCTCGAACAGCTCGGGTACATCCGCGCATCTCCTGATGGTGCTGTCGTTACGACAAGGACCGTGGAGCTGTTCTCCCATCTCAATAATGACCTCGATGAACTCATTCGGCTCCTTGAAGGGATGAAGCGGGGCACATGAAGGGGCGGGCCGGCAGTATTCCGGCAGCCTGCCTGTGACCCCCTCATAGTTACCTTTAAAAGTGCCCGGAAAGAATCTATTAGGACGCGATTAATGCGTGCCTCCCTAACTCAGTTGGTAGAGTGTCGGACTGTTAATCCGAATGTCACAGGTTCGAGCCCTGTGGGGGGCGCTTAGGGGCCCGTAGCTCAGTCCGGTTAGAGCGCCCGGCTCATAACCGGGCGGTCATGGGTTCGAATCCCTTCGGGCCCACTGCCCCGTTCTTCTTTCTGTGAATCGTCTTCCCCGAGCTCTGCGGCTGCGAGCTGCATTTGAAAACCTTTGTATCAGGGGACGTGCATAGTCAGCAGCATGAAGTGTCCCGTGTGCGGGCAGGACTGTGTCAGATCTGCAAGCGACCTCCTTGCCATGCTCCCGACGGTTTTCCTGCCCTGTGCAGACTGCAGCATGCGGGCACTGGACAAGCGCCTGCCTCCCCCCGACCTCAATGTTGCGGATCCCTGCTCCTGCGGGAAGCGTTTCATCGATGATGTATTTGTCCACAGTTACCGTATCATGGTGGAAGAGGGTGTTCTTGAGAGGACCGACCCCCTTATTGCTGCCGGTTCCCCGCTCATCCATCCGGGGTTTGCGATGGACCGGCCGCCCTTTCTTCCCGCAAACTCCCTTGTCCTGCTCTCACCCCGTATGACAAAAAAGACCGCGCTGCGCCTTGTTGATGAGGTACCGGAAGTGCGGGGGGTGGTAAAGACCGGTGCATTTGTGCCGGGGGTTACCGCAGCTGACCTGCATTCGGTCCCGCGGGTCTACGAACTCCTTGCCGGGTGCGATGTCCGGGCGGATGTTTTTCCTCTCGCCACCGGCCCCCTCGTGATGTACAAGCAGCAGTCCCTTATCCATATCGAGTTCCCGCGGGCGGGGTACCCGAAGATCCGCTCGGTAGAACAGCATGTGGGAAAACCCCCGGCAGGACTGTTCGTTGACGCATGTTCGGGTGTCGGAACCCTCGGCCTCACGGCCGCATGTCTTGGTGTTCCCCGCGTGGTAATAAACGATGCCTGGTACGCCTCGGCGTTCTGGTCCGCGTTCAACCTGGAAGTCAACCGGGAGTACCTGGACATCCGGCGCGTGCGGATCTTCGAGCAGATAGAGGATATGGCAAAGCACCCGGTAGTTCGCGAGCCGGTGAAGATCGCGGAGACCGAAGGCGACCAGTTGATAGAAGTGTACCAGGGGGATTTCCGTGAGCTTCCGGCGATCCTCCCCCAAAGCGCATCGACGGTTACTGCGCTTGACCTCTTTGATAAAAAGGATCTGGCAGCCACGGAGAGGATCCGGCAGGACTGGCTGGAACGGGTGGGCGGCGAGATCTTCATCCCGTGATACCGGCGACACCGGCACCTTCTGATAAAAAGCATTTATTGGGCGGTGCGCGAAAGGTATATGGGGACTAGCCCGGGTGGCTCGGCGTCACTTGTAACCCGAAACCGTCGGTATGCGGGGGGCGAAGTTTGACTGAGGCTGCAACGGCCTGCAGGATCCTGTGCGTTCTGACTGAGAAACCTCGTCCCATGAGGTCGATGGCCAGGTATCAATATTCCGGAGGGAATGGCGACCTGTCGCTGCGGGGACTGGTTCAGGCCCGGAAGGGAGCAGACTTACCGCAGACATCCGGCGCCCATGGGGTAACGGGGCGGAGGATGAGCGCTTTGGTGAATGTTGTAACGTACAGTCGACCGATAACACGTCCCCGTTTACGATTATCATGGCGAAAGTGACTATCATCGGTGCAACGGGCAACGTCGGTACCTTTGCCGCTCACGCCATTTCAGCAATCCCGCATGTGAACCATATCCTTCTCTATGGCAGGGAAGGCCGCGAATCTCTTCTCAAGGGCATTACCCAGGACCTCGGGGACTCCTTCGCTGCGCGGGGAACCGACATCCGCGTTACCTGGACTACCCGTCTCGACGACATAGCCGGGTCAGATGTGGTGGTGATCACCGCAGGTACGCCACGGACACCGGGACAGGACCGTATGGATCTCGCGATGGGTAATGCGCTTGTAGTAGCGCCCATTGCCGAGAAGATTGGCAGGATAGCCCCGGAAACGAAGATCCTCGTGGTCACCAATCCTGTGGATGTCATGACCAGTGTGGCCCTGAAATACTCGAAACTGAAAACCAGCCAGGTCTTCGGTCTTGGCACGCACCTGGACTCCATGCGCCTGAAATCCCTTATTGCCGCATACTTCCATGTCCACGTGAGCGAGGTCCACACCCGTGTTATCGGGGAACACGGTGACAGCCTGGTCCCGCTCTGGTCCGCTACAACGATCGGCGGCATCAGGATCTCGAACCTGCCGGAGTTTTCCCACCTGCCCGTCCAGGAGATCATCAACGCGGTCAAAACCAGCGGCCAGCAGATCATCCAGAACAAGGGCTCAACCGTTTATGGGCCGGGCGAAGCGATCGCATCGCTTGTCAGGACAGTACTCTCAGACGAGAACCGGATCCTGACGGTATCCGCGTACATCAGGAGCGAAGTGCACGGCATCGGCGACGTATGTATCGGGGTCCCTGCGCGCATCAACCGCAAGGGCGTCTTTCCTATCGCGATCCGGATCGATGAATCGGAAGTCATTGCCTTCCGGGAATCGGTGGAAAAAATCCGGGCCAGTACCAAAGAGGTGCTCGACGCACTTGCACAGAAGCACTGGAACGAAGAATAAGAGAAAAAAGAGAAAAAACAGGTATAATCCGGTTTTTAAGTTAATGTTACTTCGATGATCTCTGCCCGCTCGACGCCCGGGAGGGAGCCGAGGGACGTTTCAAGAGCGTCGGTTTCCCCGCCCGCGTCGTTGACAATCGCAACGAACTTGATTGCCTTGAGCCCGAAACCGATGGGCTCTTCCTGCATATCCTGAATGCCGGGGAGTTTTGCCTTGAGGGCCTTTTTCAGTTCATCAAGGTTGACTTCCGGCGACTCGGGCATGACTCTCATAATGACGGCGACACTGCCCATGCTTCACGGTCCCCCGAATCCACACTTGGGGCAGGTGTAAGGGATGCTCTGTTCCCTGCACCGGTAGCACCGGTTGATCTCAACACCGCACGCGGGACAGCCGAATTCCGTTGCCCCCTCTTCTGCAAGCGGAGCGCTGCAGGATGTACATTTCTTATCGGACATTATTGCTCCTCCAAGGATTCCTATAGTATCTCTCTTAGAACCTTTAAAAGGTTGTACCGGTTTTTGTGCCCGGGACCTGCCGGCCGGCAAGAAATTGTAGTATGCGATCCGGGTCCGAACCGTTGATGATACACGTTACAATCTTCTTCTCAAGGACAAAGGGAAGGAATGCCGGGTCTACCACGTCCGTAGCGAGCGGGGAGGTGACGGTCTCCAGCAGGGCACTCCCTGTCATTATGCCGTCAACCGATTTGAGGAGCAGGAGATCCAGGCCCAGGGTGTATGCGATCCAGGCGGCGATCGTGTCCGAGGTCACGTCCCATGAATGGGGGAGTGGATCTTTCTCCCGCAGGCAGCGGTACGGAAGAAGGACCACCGGATGATCAGGAATAGCGAGAGTCTCCGTAACCGGGAGCCCGTGGGATGCCACGTGCAAGCCGTACTGATCCATGGCCGCGATTGCCATCCAGTGGGCGGCATCATCATCTACCTGCGCCTCCCGCACAGCATTGGCAAAGGGGCCGCCACCGGGCACAATAAGGAGCGGGCGTCCCGCTGCCCGGAGAATGGGAATTATCCCGGGAATCCGGTGATACAGGCTGCCCCCGAGTTTCACTACGATTGGTGCCCGTGCAGATGCCGGTGAATGAAGGGGATCCATGATCATGGGGTATAAACAATATTTCGTATAATATATATGCAATATATGCACACGCTGACACTATGCGCTGCCTGCTCGTCCTGCTCCTGCTCCTCTGCTGTATTGGGTATGCCGGAGCCTCGGTACGGATCACAGCGTTCTGTCCCGATCCGTACCTTCATGATGATGCGGATGAGTATATTGTCCTTTCCGGGAGCGGGCCTCTTGACGGGATCAGCATCTCTGACGGAAAGGGCGGGTTCCGGTTCCCGCCCGGCACCGTAATCAACGGGGACCTCACGATCGCCAGGGAAGGCCTGGCCTACCGGCAGAGCCATGAGAATGCCCCGGATTTTGAATGGCTGGACACATCGCCGGATATCCCGGACGTGGTCGCTGGCAAACCCCTCCGCATGGCAAACACCAACGGTTCCCTGCAGCTATACGACGGCACGACCCTTATCCAGTCCATTGCCTGGCCCCGGGATGTGAAACCGCGTGAAGGCCAGGTGCATTACCTGGATGGCGGGGTATGGGACCGGCGCCCGCTTATGCTGGGGCAGTCGCGGTTTGCTCCCGCGGTGTTCCATAATGTCACCGTGACCACGTTCGTCTCACCGGACTGTTCCGATGAACTGTTCTCGGGAGTCGTGAGTACCGCATCGAAGGAGATCCTGCTGAACGTGTACGAGTTTTCCAGCCCATCGATGGGTGCATCGCTGTCCCGGGCGCACGCGCGCGGGGTCAACATTACCATGCTGGTCGAGGGCGGACCCGTAGGGGGTATCGCGAAGGAGGAGAGTGCCTCCCTATTCTCGCTCAACCAGAGCGGTATCCCGGTGTACGCGATGATGTCCACAAAAGATATGCACGCCCCCTATCGTTACGATCACGCGAAATACCTGGTCATCGACCGGCGCGCGGTTTTGCTCGCGAGTGAGAATTTCAAGTACAGCGGTTTTGCCTCGCCTGGCACGACCGGCAACCGGGGGTGGGGCGTGCTGCTTGAAGATCCGGGACTGGCGGGGTATTTCTCCACGGTGTTTACGACCGACCTCTCTGCAGCATCAACAATGCCCTATTACGGGGTCCCCGGTGTTTCCGAATCCCCGTCCGTAGAGAAACGCACGGCTGCGTTCGCCCCCATGAAATTTGAGGGTGCCACGGTCAGACCCGTCCTTGCTCCGGATACCAGTGACCAGATTGCCGGCCTGATCGCATCTTCCGGTGAAAGTGTCGAGATCGAAGAAGCCTACATCAAGAATGAGACGCCGTTCACCCTCAACCCGTACCTTGCGGAAGCGGTTAATGCCTCGCGGCGTGGTGTCCGTGTGCGGGTCCTGCTGGATTCCTCCTGGTATGATACGCAGGGGCCCCGGGATAACGATGAGATGGTGGCGCTCATCAACCGGATCGGCGCCACCGAGCACATCCCTCTCGAAGCACGGTGTGCGAATCTCCGGGCAAGCCGGATTACTACGATCCACAACAAGGGGGTTATTGTCGATGACCGGCAGGTGCTTGTGAGCAGCATTAACTGGAACAGCAACTCCCCGCAGTTCAACCGCGAGGCCGGTGTCATCATCGATCATCCCGGCGTGGCACAGTATTTCCGGGCTGCATTCGATCAGGACTGGAACCCGGCCATTGCACCTCAGGAGCAGAAGACCGATTATACCAAGATGATGGCTGCCGGTGTGCTCATCCTTGTTCTGGTCGTGGTCTGGTATCGCCGCCACCGGACATGAAAACGCGGGTTTTAACTGAGGGCGTACAAAACACCCGGATGGAGAAAAGAGTCGGGTTTTCCGTTTTTACAATTTCTTCAGTGCGCACTGGCAGACGTCACATAAGTTGATATCGCTGTCACCCGTGACAACGGCAAGTGCCCATCGATCGATCATGAGATTCATTTCCGTGGAGATCTCCACTTCGCCTGCACCCCTCTTCCTGCTTATGTACTGCGAGACTGCTGCCCGTGTGACACCAAGTTTTCTCGCGGCATCGCTCTGGCTCAGGCCCTGTTTCTGTACCAGCCGGACCACCATCTCTGCCCGCATGGGCGGGAGAAGGTTCCGGACCATGGTATCGCAGTGCATCAGGGTACAGGTGTGCTTTGTCATGCAAAGGCCTGCTGCGGCTTGGCTGCCTGTGCGGTCCGGAACTGGTAGATGATCTGACGTGCATCACGGAAGTTGAACTTCTCGATGATCAGTTCGCGTTCCTTGAGCTTCTTTAACGCATAGCGGACGGTCCGCGGCGCAAGGTGGCTCTTCTGGACAATGTCCTTGTGGGTCATCGCCCCGCCTGTTCCCAGTATCTCCAGCACCGTCTTTGAGGATGGTGGTAACGTTGTCGGATACATGGTACAATGTTAACACTGTTAACATATCAACCTGTCGGTAATTTATACAGAAATTTACTATATTTGATCATGTATATGCGCCAGGAACGCGTGGCCCTGCTCCTGCTTGCCGGTGTGGCAGTCACCGTACTTGCTGCCCACCTTGTTCTCGGCACTGTTGGCAAACAGCCGTTTGCCCACCCGTTTACCAACTCTTCTGCGGACGGCGAACTCGTGCTTATTGAGGGTACGGTGGACCGGGCAAGCGTGCTCGCTAATGGCGGGCATCTTGTCCTCCAGGTGAACAATCACTCGGTTTTCATCCCCTCGCAGGCTGCAGAGAACCTGACCCTGCACGAAGGTGATGTGATATCAGCGTACGGTACCGTCCAGACCTATCGCGGGAAGAAAGAGATCGTGGTGAACTCCCGCGACGACATCCGGGTAGCCTGGCAATCCTGACGCAGCTCCCCGTTCGGCGACCCGCGCAACATTCTTCTTAAAAAAATCGGGGCTCCCTGCAGTTCACGGGGATTTTAGCCCGGCCGGGGCGTTCGTCCGGTCACGTTTTGTGCTTATGGCCGTGAGAGCCTGCCGCGCTGTATCCCGCACGCTGCCGTCCGTATCATTCAGGGCTTCGGTGAGACCGGGGACTGCCCGCTCGTCCGCGATACTGCCGAGCGCCCAGGCTGCATCCTTCCGTACCCGTGTCTTCTTATCTTTCAGGAGAATGAGCAGCCGGTCAACGGCCCGGGAGTCACCGAGCTTCCCAAGTCCCCATGCCGCACCGGCACGGAGCCACTTGTCTTCCGCGGTCGTTGCAGCGAGGAGCGGCTCCAGCGCCCGCAGGTCGCCGATCTGCCCGAGAGACTTTGCCGCGAGCCACTGTACGTCCACATACGGATCCTGCAGCGCTGCGATCAGGGGTCCGACGGCATCCGGATCATGCTCGGTGCCCAGCTCTTCTGCTGCATGCCAGCGGAAGTTCAGGTTGGGGTCTTTGAGGAGCGCAATGAGTCCCGTCACCCGCTGCTTCTTCTTCGCTGCCTCTGCCGCCACCTCTTCCGGTGTCAGTTCACGGGGACCGGCACCGGCCGGAACCGATACTTCCGCATCCGCCATCCCGCATCTCAGTAGACACCGATGCGCTACTACTCCCCATTAACCTTTTCTTTGTTTCCGGCCCTTTTGGGAAACGGCCATCATTGGCAGCAGGAATCCCTTGTAAAAATATCCGCTCCTCCCGGCGGCCCGGTCCAGTCCGCCGGCCTACACGGGCAGGATCTCGAGGCTGAGGGAGAAGTTCTTTACGGTGTGGGTCAGGGCCCCCATGCTGATCACATCGACCCCGCAGGCGGCGTAATCACGGAGTGTAGTGTCGTTGATCCCGCCGGAGATCTCGAGCGTGACCCGGTCCCTGAGCCCGCATTTCTCCAGCGCGGAGACCGTCTCTTTTGCCTGTGCCGGTGTCATGTTGTCGAGCATGATGATATCGGCTCCCGTTTCCGCTGCGCGAATCGCGTCGGCTGACGATTCCACTTCCACCTCGATCTTCTTGTACCTCGAATGGCTCCGGGCTGCCCGGATCGCCGTTTCGAGAGGCACAACGGCAAGATGGTTGTCCTTGATCAGGATCCCGTCACTTAAGTTCATGCGATGGGGATCCCCGCCGCCGATGGTCACCGCCTTCTTATCGAATCTCCGGAACCCCGGACAGGTCTTGCGGGTGCCCGCCACCCGGCACGACGGGCTGATCGACCGGACAACGCCCGCGAGTGTCCGGGTTGCCGTGGCAATGCCGCTCATCCGTCCCATGATATTGAGGGCCGTCCGCTCCACGATGAGGATCGCTTTCGCTTTCCCGGAAAGCCGGAGGATCACGTCCCCTGTCTTCACCTCAGTACCGTCATTTTTTTCCATGGTCACGGATGTGCCAAAATGGGAGAAGAGCGCTGAGGCCTCCGCCACGCCGGCTATAATCCCGTCGTGCTCTGCCCGGATAACGGCAGTGCAGGAGATGTCCGGGATAACCGCGTCCGAGGTCACGTCCCCGGCCGGCACATCCTCTTTGAGGAACTCCAGCAGTTCGTCGAGATGCAGTTCGTCAGTCATGGCGTCCGGACTCCTTTACGTCCCGACAACGATAGGGTCGTCTATCTGTTCCAGGAGCGAGAGGATCGAGAGGGCGGCGAGGTAACTGGTTGCCGGGTTGTCGGGGCTCGGGAAGTTCGTGACCTTGATGTAGGTCTCGCCAAAGTCCCCCTCGATAAACAGTTCGTGCGTGTTCCGGTCCACGGCCGGATCCACGAAGAGCTCGACATCCGTATCCATGCCGGCGGCAAGGCTCATCGCAACGGAGACGTTGACGTTCTTGGGAAATGCCTTGATGCATTCGTTTGCCTTCCCTGCAAAGATCCGCCGCCGTTCTTTTGCGTCAATGCCCAGCGATGCGGGACTCTTCGTGGTGCGGAGGAGCAGCCGCTTTATCGTCGAGATCCTGCCAATCTTGAGGTTGTCAAGGCCGAAGATCGCCCCGCTCGGGATATAGACCTTCTTCCCGTGTTCGCGTGCACTGCTGCGGAGGGCATCCCGGAACGCGGTATCGGTCAGGGCGCCGACGCTCATGATCACGATGTCCTTGTCATGGGTGAGCACCTCTTCCGCAAAGAGTTTCACGGCGCCAACGGACGCTGCCTCCACTACGATATCGAAATCGGCTGCAACGAACGCGGCAAAATCCCGGTAGGCGGTTGCACCGGAGATCGCTGCGATCTCCGAAGCCTTCCCGTAGACTTCATCGTATACTGCTGCGATCGTAAAGCCGCCGGCGTGCCGGGCAATGATATGGCCGATATTCCCGCAGCCCAGCAGCCCGATTTTCATCATAATAAACAGATTATGGGTGTAATTGGTTAAGGGTTGTGCTTCGATAAACTACATATACCGCCGGCATGGCATTATTTTTCACACGTTCTCCCGTATTGGATCAGGATCATGATTCCACGGCATATTCCCTGCAGCTGCGAACCCCGTCCCGGGACTTCGCCCGGCCCGGACGGGCTTTCCCGCCTCCGTTCCTGCCGCGTCTTCATCGAGACCTACGGGTGCCGGTACAACTTCGGGGATACGGCAAAACTGGTCGAGATTCTCAGGGAACAGGGCTGCACGTTCGCCACCGGCCCGGAAGAGGCGGATGCGGTGATTGTCAACACCTGTACGGTGGTTGGTCCTACGGAGCGGCGGATGCTGCGCCGGCTCGCTGCCCTCCGGGACCACGATCTCTATGTTGCCGGCTGCATGCCGGCAGTTCAGCGTGATGCGATCTTCTCCGTCTGCACCCCCTCCATAATCTCCCCGGAGACCATCTACGAACGGTACGCCCGAATCGGCACCGTGGCACCGGCCGGTGTCGGAATCGTCCAGCTGGCGCAGGGGTGTAGCGGCAGCTGCACGTACTGCATCACGCGTTTTGCCCGGGGCCCGGTACGGAGTTTCCCGATCGGGGAGATCAGCGGGCAGGTCCGTGCCCTCTCGCAGGCTGGCGCTGCCGAGATCCAGCTCACGGCCCAGGATGTCAGCGCGTGGGGAACGGATTGCGGGAACTCCCTGCCTGCCCTGCTTGCCGCACTCGATGCGATCCCGGGCCGTCACCGGTTCCGGGTGGGGATGATGAATCCTGCAACCGTTCTCCCGGTTCTCGATGAGCTTGCGGATGCGTTTTCCGGTGACCATATCTTCAGATTCCTCCACCTGCCGGTCCAGTCCGGCTCGGATGCCGTTCTCAGGCGGATGGGGCGGAAATACACGGTTGCAGAGTTTGAGGAGATCGCAGCTGCATTCCGGAAACGGCACCCGGAGATCACCCTGGCGACAGACATGATCACCGGTTTTCCCGGTGAGACGGAAGAGGACTTCTCGCAGTCCCTTGCCCTCCTGCGGAGGGTACGGCCGAACAAAGTGAATGTCACCCGGTATTCACGCCGCCCCCTCACCCCGATAGCCGGGGAGAAGGATTTTCCGGATTCTGTCAAAAAGGACCGCTCCCGTCGTATGGAAGCCTGCACCGGGGAGATCTATGCCATGATCAATGCGAGGCATATCGGGACGGAGGTCCCGTTCCTGGTCACGGAGACCGTCCGTGAGGGATCGGTCATGGCCCGGTCTCCGGAATATCTCGGCATCGTGATCAATGAGGACCTGCCCGTCGGGTCTGAAGGCCGGGCAATCCTGAAAAAAGACCGGAAATATTTCTTTATTGGTGAACGGATAGCATAAACCCGTGGTTCCGGGACATCCCCCGGGGTGTGGCCCCTGTCAGATTTTAAACTGCCGGTATGCCGCTATGCAGGCAATACCGAGGACCGCGAGGATCACGATGTACAACAGGGGATTTCCCTCGAGGGAAAACCCGGGCTCACGGGTATCATTGGTACTGGCTCCCCCGTGAATGCCCGCGGCGTCAAGGAAACGTCCCTCGATGCTCCTGTCACCGGTCAGGTGGTACGCGATAAGAGCAGCTGCGAGCACCATCACCACGATTACGCACAGGATGATGAGCCCCGTCTTTCCTTCCGGCTTATTCACGGGGTGACACCCCCAGCAGGTCCGGCCGGACCTTCCCTATGTACCTGACCACCATACCGGTGAGGAACGCCTCGATCACCGCCATGCCCATGTTCACCGCGGCAATGAGCGAGAGGCCGGCGAGCATCTGGGCCGGGGTCCCGGTTGCTCCCTGGATGCCGGAGATGAGAATGATCAGGATCATCATGCAGTTCCCGCAGAAGAGCCCGGCAAAGGTGGCGATCCCTGCACGGACAAACAGGTCGGGGACAATGCGTGCAAGCCCCCGGAATGCCAGCCAGGCAACGAGGACTTCGGAGAGGTTAACGATCACGTTCGCCCCGATCAGTCCCCAGCCTCCATGCCCGATCGCAGCGGAGAGGATATTGACGACGAGGACCACGAGCGGCCCGAGGACCGGCCCGGTGAGGATGCCGATCAGGGGGGTCAGGTTCAGGTGCACCCCGCCAAAGAGCGGGATATTGATCTGGAAGACGGCAAAAGATGCGGCAGTGACAAAGGCAGCGATCGTGATCTTTGCGGGATCCTTGTGCGCCACCCGCCTGAGGGACCAGAGTGCCCAGCCGACGAGGAGGAGCGCGATGAGCCACCACACAATGACCCAGAAGAGGGTGAAAGATCCGTCTTCAAGATGAATGTGCGCCATGGTGTCCGCCCCGTGCCCGGTACCCCTGTATGCCGGCCTGGTGTATCGTTACTGGGGTGAACATAAAAAGATGCTGAAAAATCCGGCCTCACCCCAAACCTTTCCTGCCCCGGGCCTGTCAGGCCCCGGTCTTCCCGTCCCGCCCGGTCTCCTTCTTCTGCAATGCTGCAACGAGCCCCTGCCTCGTGATTGGCCGGTCGGCCGGCTCCACCCCCTGCTGTGAACAGTATTCCAGGTACGTCAGCACGGTATCCGGCTGCTTCAGCCCGGCCTCCCCGACAAGCCGGGTATCGTAAAATACCTCGGCAGGGCTTCCCTCGGCAAAGACGGAACCGTTCTTCACCAGGCAGATGCGGTCGGCAATCCGTGCAGCAAGATCGAGGTCGTGGGTGGCGATCACCACGCTGATGCCGAACCGGTCCCGGAGATCGAATATCAGCCGCTCGATCATGCCGCTGTGGATCGGGTCGAGGTCCGAGGTTGGTTCGTCGAGGGCGATCACCCTTGGCTTCATGGCAAGGATGCCGGCGATAGAGACAAGGCGTTTCTGTCCCCCGCTCAGGTAATTTGGCAGTTTGTGGATCAGGTCAGCCGCTCCCACTGCTCCCAGCGCCTCCATGGCAGCGGCCGTTGCCTGCTCGTGCGACATCCCGAGGTTCAGCGGCCCGAACATCACGTCGTCGAGAACGGTGGGTGCGAAGAGCTGGTCCTCCGAACGCTGGAAGACCACGCCGACTTCTTTCCAGAGCTCCTCCCGCTCTCCCCGGGTGATCGACCTGCCGTTGATCCAGATGTCGCCCTGCGAGGGGATGAGGAGCCCGTTCAGGTGCTCGATCAGGGTCGACTTGCCCGACCCGTTAGGCCCGCAGAGCGCCACGACCTCGTCCTTCATCACATTGAAGCACATCTCGTGTATCCCAACGCTCCCGTCAGGATATACGTGGCTTGCGCAGTCAACGTGGATAAGTTCCCTTTTGGGATCGACCGGGGGGCAGTGGAGATGGTCCGGGTCCCTGCGGGTGATGGTCAAAAGCTTACCACCCCCCTGCATGTGGCGAGAGCCACGCGATAATGAGGACTGCGACACCGGACGCACAGAGAATGCCGCATTCGACAATACCCGGGCGGGGTATGGCGGTCCCTGCCCGGTACGTGCCGTTATATCCCCGGGCAGTCATCGCCTTCTGGACCCGCTCCGCCTGCTCAAAGGACCGGATGAACACGAGACCGAAGACCTCGGCAAACACCTGCCCCTGCATGCGTACGGACCGGATGATGCCGCCGCCCCGTGACCGCACGGCCTTGAGGATGGCAGCGGCCATGGCGAGGGTCAGGAACAGGAACCGGTACGCGAGGAGGAAGATCTGGTCGAGGGGGGTGGGAAAGATACGGGAGATCATGGCAGAGAAATGCCGGTACCGCGTGGTCATCAGGAAGAAGAGGGAGAAGGTGACGGAGATGAGCGCTTTCAGGAGCAGGGTGATCACGAGGAGGATACCCTGATCGGTAAGGGTGAGGACAAATCCCCCGATACCTGCGGATACTACCGGTATCCCGGGCTGGGTCCATGCCATGATCCCGACAAGGGAGAGGACAAAGATCAGTGGCATCATATACCATGCAAAGATCTTCCCGAGGGGGAGGCCGGCCAGCCGGCAACAGGCGAGGATCATCGCATACAGGATCACGAGGATGACCAGGTTGCTCGTAAGGGTGATCGTGAGGACGACAAGTATCAGGAGGATAAACTTCGTCCAGGGACTCACGCGGGAAAAGACTGTATCCTGCCGCTCGGCATACGAGGTGATCAGGTCGATGTCGGGTATGTGTTCCGAGATGATCGCTGAGCTCATGGCAGGGTCCCTCCCGCAGATGAGCGGGTACTGGTTCTCCCCGTGAGGTCCGGGGTATCTGCCAGGCACCCGTCATCATGGGTGATCTCCCCGCAGGCTCCCTGCCGGGGATGGCCCATGGCACGGCAGATCGTATCGACTGCCTCACGGGATATGAAGCTCTCGAACCGGGTGACTTCCCTGCAGGCCAGTTCATCCGAGAGCCCGTTGCGGGTGAAGACCAGGCTCAGGATGCGGTGGCGTTTGACGAGAAACGCAGCATACTGCCTGCCGGTCTCTGTCAGCGCCACACCCCGGTACGGGGTATGGTGGAGGTAGCCGGCTTCTGACAGCTCTCCCATTGCCTTGGTGATGGTGGACGGGTCGACATTGAAGTGGAGCGCGATATCGGTGGTCCTGACCGTGCCGCCCCGCTCGAAGATGTACTTGAGATAGTCCACTTTTCTCGGAGTGAGTTCAAGACCCGCGGAGTACTCCATGCCTGCTGGTTTGTCATGTAGCGGGAATAATGTTTGGGCACACCCCAAATTCCCGGCATGACCGGCTTCGGCCTGATCAAAACCGGGGGGTTTTATTGCTCCTGCAGGAACATCTCTTATGCTGGAAGACGTGAACGTAGAAGACGTGAGCGTAACCGATGTGAACGCGGGAATGCATAAACACAGGAACGCGGAACCATAACCGCAGAATACGGTGAATACCATGGACGAGATCGAGACCGGGTTTGAAAAACTGATGCAGAAGATCGATGAGCTGCACAAGAGTGAGAAGTCACTGACTGCAAAAGTGAAAGAGAACGATGCGAAGCTCCTCGGGAAGATGGCCAAGTCAGCAGTTCCTGTGGTGAAGGTCGTAGGGCTTAATATGCTCCGGATGGGGAAAGAGGATACCAAGGGGGAGATCTATGATCCCGCGTACTATCCCCAGAAGATGATCATCCTCGGTAAGGTAGAGGCAGAGGGATTCCGTCCCGACAACCCGGCAAAGGCTGTCACCGACCAGTTCTGCGTGCTCTCCGAGGACGCCGAGCTCTTTGAACTGATGTACAGCTACGACGGGTTCCTTACGGATTCCTACCTCAACCCGATCGATCCCCGCAGGGCGATCGATGTGTACGGGTACGACATCATGTTCATGCTCTACCGGGCAATGCACGACTATCTTGAAGCAGAAGAGAAACTCGTCGGTGCGCTCGATACGGTCGTGAACTACGTGTTCGGGCGGGCGCAGTAAGACGCTCTTTCAGAACGCTCTTTTTTTTATACTTTCTATCCGCATTTCCGGAGTTCCTTTCTCCCGCGGGGAAATGACCTGTGCATGCCGGCACGGGTGCGACTCCTCCGTCTTTAGAGAGGAACGATTACTTAAAAAAACCATGAAAAGAACGATGGGCCCGATGTGATTCGAACACATGACCTCCCGGTTATCAGCCGGGCGCACCACCGGGCTATGCTACGGGCCCAAAAGTTTGCCTTGAATTTACCCTAATAACTACTCCACCAGAGTTTTTATAGGTTGTGAATACGGGACCGGGATCCCATTCAGCCCATGCAGGCATATGTCTACAGATAGGGATATGTGTAAAAAAACCACGTTACATGTACGGAACTGGGATCATGGAACGAAAATATCTCCTCGGGAATGAAGCGATTGCGCACGCGTGCGTTGAGTCGGGTGTGGATTTTGTCTGCGGCTACCCCGGTACGCCGTCGTCCGAAGTGATCGATACCCTGCGCATGCAGCCGGACCGGCCGTATTACCTCGAATGGTCGGTGAACGAGAAGGTGGCGCTGGAGAATGCCCTTGCGGCCGCATGGTGCGGGATACGGGCGTTCTGCACCATGAAGCATGTCGGGCTCAACGTGGCAGCCGATCCGCTGATGACGAGCGCATATACCGGCGTGACGGGCGGTCTTGTGATCATGAGCGCAGACGATCCGTTCGCCCACAGTTCCCAGAACGAGCAGGACACCCGCTGCTATGCCCATTTCGCCCGGGTGCCCTGCCTGGACCCCGCGAGCGTGCAGGAAGCGCACGATATGATCCCTGCGGCATTCGAACTCTCCGAGGAGTTCGGCCTGCCCGTGCTCTTCCGGCCCACCACGCGCATCTGCCACTCGAAAGGCGATGTCGCGCTCCATCCCCCTGCAGCGAGCACGCGCACGGCGGAATTCCACAAGGACCCCCGCCAGTATGTGGTAATCCCTGCCCATACCCGGGTGCTCCATAAGAAACTCAACGAGAAGCAGCCGGCACTCCGGAAGCGGCTGGTCGAGAAAGGATTCAACCGGTTTGAGATCCGGGGGAAGACCGCGATCATCGCGAGCGGTATCGGGGCTACCTACGTGCAGGAGCTCCTGCCGGAAGGCGTCTCGTTCATGAAGATCGGTGCCTGCCCCATCGATGAGGAATGGCTCGGGGAGTTTGTCCGGAAGCACGAGAAGGTGCTCGTCATCGAGGAGCTTGCCCCCGAAGTCGAGGAGACCGTGCGGCAGGTCGCCGGATGCGTCCCCGTCTTTGGGAAGAAGAACGGATACGCACCCTATGAAGGCGAGTTGTCCCCGGCCGCCGTGGCTGCTATCATGCAGAAGGCCGGGTTCCTCCCGGGAAGCCCGTTCGGTCCCGCGGAACCGGTCCAGAACCTGCCCCCCCGGCCCCCGATCCTCTGTGCCGGCTGCCTGCACCGCGGTGCGTTTTACGCGATAAAGAAAGTCTTCAAAGACGCGATCTACCCCAGCGACATCGGGTGTTACACCCTCGGGCTCCAGCTCGGGGTGGTCGATACCACCATCTGCATGGGAGCATCCATTACCGTCGGGAGCGGTATTGCGCATTCCGGCGAGAAACGGGACGTGGTCTGCACGATCGGGGATTCGACCTTCCTGCACACCGGTATCCAGGGCCTCCTGAATGCGGTCTATAACGGCGCGAATATGACCGTCGTGATCCTCGATAACCGGATCACGGCGATGACCGGCCACCAGCCGAACCCGAACTCCGGCCAGACTGCCTGCGGCGTGGAGACGCCGCCCGTATCGCTCGATGCCCTCTGCCGGGCCTGCGGGGTCACGTTTGTCGAGACGGTCGATCCCTATGACATGACCGGCATGGTGAACGTACTGCAGGAGGCAAAGAAGCGCAAAGGCGTGAAGGTGGTCATCGCAAAGCAGCTCTGCGTCATCACGGCCCGCCGGACCGGGGTGAAGCGCGGGCGCTACATGGTCGACACCGAGTCCTGCACGGGATGCGGTACCTGCGTCCGGTTCGGCTGCCCCGCGATCGAGTTTGCCGATGAGAAGGCACAGATCAATGAACTGTGCAGCGGGTGTGCGGTCTGTGTCCAGCTCTGTCCCGTGGGGGCAATCGTCCGGGAGGGGAAGAGATGACCGGCAGTTACGATATCCTGATCGTCGGGATCGGCGGGCAGGGGACCATCCTCGCCTCCAACATCCTCGGCGAAGCCTGCCTGATCGAGGGCCGGCATGTGAAAGGAGCGGAGACCCATGGCATGGCCCAGCGCGGCGGATCGGTGGAGAGCCACATCCGGATCGACGGGCAGTTCGGCCCCCTGATCGCGCCCGGGCAGGCGGACCTGCTTATCTCGTTCGACCTGCTCGAGGCCCTGCGGTACTCGCACTTCCTCAAAAAAGATGGCAGGATCGTGGTGAACAGCCACATGGTGCTCCCCACCTCGGTCTATACGCAGAAACTTGCAGCCCCTTCGGAAGAGGAGATCGTTGCCGGGCTGAAGAAATACGAGCTCTGCCTGCTCGATGCGGACCGGATCGCCACCGAGGCCGGGAGCCCGCTCTCGCAGAACGTGGTGATGCTCGGGGCCGCCTCCGCGTGGATGCCGCTCAAACCGGCGACCCTCCTCGAATCCGTCCGGCGACTCGTGCCGAAGAAGACGGTCGAGATCAACACGAAGGCGTTCGAGATGGGAAGGGACGCCTTCGGGAAGCACTGAATGCGCAGCGGGACGGGGAGCGGCGGACCTGTGCGGGACAGGATTTACGAAGGGGACGCGCTCGACCTCCTCCCCACGGTCCCGGACGGGTCTGTTGATCTGATCATCACCGATCCCCCGTTTGCTATCGATTTCAGGGCCCAGCGGCTCAACTACAACCGGAAGGGGGCCAACGTCCTCGAAGGGTACCGCGAGATCCCGGAGGAGGAGTATGGTGCATTCACCCGCCAGTGGATGGCAGAGGCGGCCCGGGTGCTCGCCCCCGCCGGGAGCATGTACGTTTTTTCCGGCTGGAACCGGCTCCGGGATATCCTTGAAGGTCTGGATGCGGCAGGTCTTACCACCATCAACCACCTGATCTGGAAATACCAGTTCGGAGTATTCACGAAGAAGAAGTACGTGACCAGCCATTACCATATCCTCTTCGTGGTCAAAGACCCGAAACGGTACACGTTCAACAAGCTCGACCATTACCCCGAGGATGTCTGGACGATCCAGCGGGAGTACTGGAAGGGGAAGATGAAGACCCCGACAAAGCTCCCCGGTGAGATTGTCAGGAAGATCATGCTCTATTCCAGCAATCCCGGTGATCTCGTGCTCGATCCGTTCCTGGGATCGGGAACGGTGGCCGTTGTTGCAAAACAGGAAGGCCGGCATTTCCTTGGTTTTGAAGTAGTTCCTGAATACTGCTCCTTTGCAAACGAATGCCTGCAGAAGCAGTGACCGTGCCGGACTCCCATAACCGGCTTATCCTTAAGGGGGGTACCCACCCCTCCCGCGGTCCCGGGCCGGACCCGGGCCAGGGGACCACCCCACCGCTGAGGGGAGAGGTAGCTACCCCCCAGAGCATGGGAGGGGTGGGTACCCCCCTCTACCTGCTTTTCCGGAACTTTGGCAAAACCGTCCTGCCGTCTGAACTTCCATTGGAACTATCATGATTATTCATGCAGGCAAGGGGGGTGGGTACCCCTCCGGGTCATGGAGGGGTGGGCAGGGGTCCCTCCCTCCGGATTTCAAAGCGGGGGGTGGGGGGGTCACCTGCTCCG